>Ga0210086_1000052_pt1 | contig 79137 bp, 72 predicted proteins | sample China_Galinas_PW_3_FD_184867 | JGI IMG/M metagenome (GOLD analysis project Ga0210086, IMG submission 184867) | Wetland microbial communities from San Francisco Bay, California, USA, that impact long-term carbon sequestration - China_Galinas_PWB_D2... | ecosystem: Environmental > Aquatic > Marine...
GCGTCGCCCGACTTCTTCCACGGCCTCACCCTGTCCCGGCGCTCCATTGCCGACCTGGTGCTCGAGCGCGATACCGCGGTCCAGGCCCACCTCGGCCTGCCCGACTCCGGTGACATGCCGACGATCATCGCGCCCGACCTGTCGAATCTGCCCGCGGGCCAGACCGCGATAAACCCGGAAACGGGCGAGGAGTTCACCAAGGAATGAGCCTGTTCCGGCGAACGCGACACGCCGGGAACGCGGACCGTATATTCCTCCCATGACGGTCGCCGATCAGTCCCCTCCGGCCACGACGACGGACAAGGGACTGCAGGCAGGCGCCCTCGGCCTCGTCGGCAACGTCGTCATCGGTCTGTCTGCGACCGCGCCCGCCTACAGCCTGGCCGCCACGCTCGGCTACGTCGTCGTACACGTCGGCGAGAAGGCCCCGTCGATGTTCGTGCTGGCGTTCATCCCGATGCTGCTGGTGGCCTTCGCCTACAAGGAACTGTCCCAGGACACTCCGGACTGCGGTACCACGTTCACCTGGGGCGCCAAGGCGTTCGGGCCGTGGGTCGGCTGGATCGGCGGCTGGGGCCTGGCGGTCTCGGCAATTATCGTGCTGGCCAACGTGGCCGAGATCGCCGCGATCTATCTGTTCAAGTTCCTCGGAATGGACGTTCTGGCCGAGAACCTGTGGGCCAAGGTCACCCTCGGCTCGTTCTTCATCATCGCGATGACGCTCGTCAGCGCACGCGGCATCGTGGTCTCCGAGCGGATGCAGAACGTGCTCCTCGCGGTCCAGTTCGGCGTCCTGATCGTGGTCAGCGTCATCGCGCTGGTCCGGGTCTTCGCCGGCACGGCCGGGGCCCAGGCGGTCATGCCGAAGCTCTCGTGGCTGTGGCCCTCGGGGCTGGACACCTCGTCGATCGCCGCGGCGATCATCCTGTGCATCTTCATCTACTGGGGCTGGGACGCCTGTCTGGCCGTCGGTGAGGAGACCAAGGACGCCGATCGCACCCCCGGCATCGCCGCGGTGCTCACCACGCTGATCCTGGTGTTCACCTACGTGCTGGTCACCTATGCCGTGCAGTCGTTCGCCGGCTTCGGCTACGTGGGGATCGGGCTGAACAACGCGATGAACACCGACGACGTGCTCACCGTCCTGGGCAAACCCGTGGCCGGTCAGATCGCCGCGGCGGCGCTGCTGCTCACCGTGTCGGTCTCGGCGCTGTCCTCGACGCAGACCACGATCCTGCCGACCGCACGCGGCACCCTGTCGATGGCGGTTTACGAAGCCATCCCGAAGCGGTTCGCCTCCGTGCATCCGCGCTACATGACACCGGCATTCGGCACCATCGTGATGGGAGTATCGGCGCTCGGCTTCTACCTGCTGCTCAAGTTCATCTCCGACAATGCGCTGGCCGACTCGATCGCATCACTGGGCCTGGCCGTGGCCTTCTACTACGCCATCACCGCGTTGGCGTGTGTCTGGTACTTCCGGCGCTCGCTGCTGAGTTCGGCACGCAACCTCTTCTTCCGCGGACTGCTCCCGCTGCTCGGCGGCATCGCGATGACGTGGGCCTTCCTCAAGAGTGCGGCCGACATGTTCGCGCCCGACTACGGCTACACGCACTTCGGTTCGGTTGGAGGGGTTTTCGTCATCGGCGTCGGGATGCTCGTGCTGGGGATCCCGCTGATGTTGTTGTGCTTCGCCTTCGGCACCAGGCGGTTCTTCCGCGGCGAGACGCTTAACGCTGACACCGAAGTCAAGGTGCCGGACACCTACTGAGATCAGAAAGTGTGATACGGCAATGCATCTGACGGTCGGATACCTGGCAACGCCCACCGGCGACGACAGCGCGGCACTGGCCGCCGCACTGGCCCGGACCTTCGATGCCGACGTCGACGTGGTCCTCGTCGTCCGCGAGGAACTTCCGGACGGCCACCCGGGACGTGCGGAATACCAACAGTTCCTGGTCCAGCGCGGCCAGGAGTGGATAGCCAGAGCCGTCGCGCGGCTGACACCCACCGGGGCCAGCGTGCACGCCAATGTGCTGGTCGGCGAATCGGCCGCCGAGACGCTGCTGAACTTCGCCGAGGAAAAGGAATCCGACCTCATCGTCGTGGGCGGTGCCCGCGACGGTTTCTTCGGCGGCCATGTCATCGGCCCGGTGGCCAGCGAACTGCTGCACAGCTCACCCATCCCGGTCGCGCTGGCCCCGCGGGGCTACTCCGACGACCCGCCGGACACCCTCACCACCGTCACCGCGGCCGTACCGAACAAACCCACCCGGGACAACCCGCTGCCGTTCGCGCTCACCCTGGCCAGTGCGGGCGGATTGGCCATCCGGATGGTTTCGCTGGTGTCCGGGGACCGGCTTTCCGACGTCGAGCACTATCGCCGGCTGCGCCAGTCCCAGATCGAAGCGGCCGAGCAGAACATGCTTCTGGCCGCCCGTGCGGTCCCCGACGCTCCCGACATCAAATCGCTGGTGGCCGACGGCGCGACCCTGGAGTCCGCGCTCAAGAAGCTCAACTGGGAGGACACCGACATCCTCGTCGTCGGCTCCAGCCGGCTGGCGTCGCCGCGCCGGCTCTTCCTCGGCTCGACCGCGGCGCGCATCCTGGCCGGAACCGACGCCCCGGTGGTCGTCGTCCCGCGCGGCCAATGATCTGTTCGAACCTCAGCGCTTGGTGAACACCGTTCGGTGCCATTCTTTTTCGGCGACACCGGTGATGTCGCTCATCACGTGCTTGATGGTCAGGTACTCCTCGAAGGAGTAGTCGGACATGTCCTTGCCGAAGCCGGACGCACCGACACCACCGTGCGGCATCTCGCTGATGATCGGGATGTGGTCGTTGATCCATACGCAACCGGCGTTGATCTCGCGAGACGCCCGCTGGGCACGGTAAACGTCGCGGGTCCACGCCGAGGCGGCCAGGCCGTAGTCGGTGTCGTTGGCCTGGCGCAGCGCGTCGTCGTCGCCGTCGTGCGGGCGCACGGTCAGCACCGGACCGAAGATCTCGTCGCGGTAGACCTCGGACTCCTCGCCGACATCGGCCAGCAGGGTGGGTAGGTAGAACGAGCCGGGCAGCTCCGGTGCGGCACCGCCGGTGACGACCCGGGCACCCTGGCCCGGTGCGCGGGCCACCATGCCGGCCACCTTGTCGCGGTGCGCCATGGAGATCAGCGGACCCAGATCGGTGTCGGGGTCCTGCGGGTCGCCCACGACCACCTTGCCCATGAGATCGGCCACCCCGGACACGAAGTCGTCGTAGAGATTTCGGGCGACGATCGCCCGGGTGGCCGCGGTGCAGTCCTGCCCGGAGTTGATCAGCGCTCCGGCCACCGCGCCGTTGACGGCGGCGTCCAGGTCGGCGTCGTCGAACACCACCAACGGCGCCTTGCCACCCAGCTCCAGCTGAGTGCGGTGACCGTGCACGGCGGCGGCGGCCATCACCCGGCGGCCGACGGCCGTCGAGCCGGTGAACGTCACGACGTCGACTCCCGGGTGGCCGGCCAGCGCGGCCCCGACATCGGCGCCCAGCCCGGTCACCACGTTGAACACACCGTCGGGCAGGCCCGCCTCGGTGGCCAGGCGGGCCAGCGTCAGCGTCGTCAAAGGGGTCAGCTCGGCGGGCTTGATCACGACGGAGCAGCCGGCCGCCAGGGCGGGCAGCACCTTCCAGACCGCCATCTGCAGCGGGTAGTTCCACGGCGTGATCGTCGCCACGACGCCGACGGCCTGGCGACGGATCGAGGAAGTGTGGTCGCCGGAGTACTCCGCGGTGGCCCTACCCTCCAGGTGACGGGCCGCACCGGCGAAGAACGCGATATTGTCGATGCTGCCCGGCAGGTCGAACTCGGTAGCCAACCGCACCGGCTTGCCGGTCTGGCTGACCTCCTCGGCGATGATCTCGTCGGCGTGGGCGTCGACGAGATCGGCGAGCTTGGCCAGCACCGTCGAGCGCTCGACGGGCGCGGCGGTCGACCAGGTTCGCAGCGCAGCACGGGCCGAGGCGACTGCGGTGTCGACATCGGCGGGCGCGGCCAGCGCCAACTCCGCGACGACACTGCCATCGGCGGGGTTGACCACCCGATGCGGGCCGCCGCCGGTCACCGCGGGCGCACCGTCGATCCAACAGGAGTGAGCAGTCACACCCCAACGGTAGCCGACCCCCACCAACGGCCGCCACGCATTACCCCTGCCAGTGCCGCTCACAGCTACCAATTTCATCGGTGCCATTGCTTCAAACAACTGATTCCGTGCACAATCATGGGTATGCGCGACTCGGGTGTACCGGCTGGTCGCTTTCCCGTCCGCGCTGTCGCCTCAGGTTCTGCCGCGGCAGTGCACCTTGACGAGATGTCCAAAGCCATCATCGAAAAGCTCCAGCAGGACGGGCGGCGGTCCTATGCCGGGATCGGCAAGGACGTGGGCCTGTCCGAAGCGGCGGTACGCCAGCGGGTCCAGCGGCTCGTCGGCTTCGCCCGGCAGGCCATGATCGGCGTCCGCTGCCAGGGCGATACCACCAAGGTCGCCGACAAGCTGGCCCAGATCGACGCCGTGGACTACGTGGTGCTGACGGCCGGCACCTTCGACGCCATCGTCGAGGTCGTGTGCGCGGACGACAACGAACTCCTCGAACTACTCAACACCGAGATCCGCGCGGTGCCCGGAGTGATCTCGACAGAAACACTGGTATACCTCAGACTCGTTAAACAACAATACAATTGGGGAACACGATGACGACAATCCCGGGCGCCGAGATCACTGCGGAGTTGTCCGCCAAAGCCGATCGCCACCTGTGGGGCCACTTCGCTCGCCACGGCAAGGGCATCACGCCGCCGATCATCACCCGCGGTGAGGGTGTGCACATCTTCGACAGCAACGGCAAGCGCTACCTCGACGCGCTGTCGGGCCTGTTCGTGGTGCAGGTCGGCCACGGCCGCGAGGAGCTCGCCGAGGCCGCCGCCAAGCAGGCCGAGAAGCTGGAGTACTTCCCGCTGTGGTCCTATGCCACCCCGCCGGCGATCGAGCTCGCCGAACGACTGGCGAACTACGCGCCGGGCGACCTCAACCGGGTGTTCTTCACCACCGGTGGCGGCGAGGCAGTCGAGTCGGCGTGGAAGCTGGCCAAGCATTACTTCAAGCTGACCGGCAAACCCGGTAAATACAAGGCGATTTCACGTGCGATCGCCTACCACGGGACTCCGCACGGCGCGCTGGCCATCACCGGTCTGCCGACCTTCAAGGCGCCCTATGAGCCGATCACCCCCGGCGGTTTCCGCGTGCCCAACACGAACTTCTACCGCGCTCCGGCGCCGTACGACACCGACGAGAAGGCATTCGGGCAATGGGCAGCCGACCGGATCGCCGAGGCCATCGAATTCGAGGGCCCCGACTCGGTGGCGGCGGTGTTCCTCGAACCCGTGCAGAACGCGGGCGGATGCTTCCCGCCGCCACCCGGCTACTTCGAGCGGGTCCGCGAGATCTGCGACACCTACGACGTCCTGCTGGTCTCCGACGAGGTGATCTGCGCCTTCGGCCGGATCGGATCGATGTTCGCCTGCAACGACTTCGGCTACGTACCCGACATCATCACCTGCGCCAAGGGCATGACCTCCGGGTACTCGCCGATCGGTGCGATGATCGCCAGCGATCGGCTCTTCGAGCCGTTCAACGACGGTAAGACGACCTTCACGCACGGCTACACCTTCGGTGGACACCCCGTCTCGGCAGCGGTGGCGCTGGCCAACCTCGACATCTTCGAGCGCGAAGGTCTCAACGACCGCGTCAAGCAGAACGCCCCGGCCCTCCGCGCCACCCTGGAGAAGCTGCTCGACCTGCCGATCGTCGGCGATGTGCGTGGCGAGGGGTACTTCTACGGCATCGAGCTGGTCCGGGACAAGGCCACCAAGCAGGTCCTCGACGACGAGCTCAGCGAATGGTTGCTGCGCAGCTTCCTGTCCACCGAACTGTTCGAGGCCGGGCTGTACTGCCGCGCCGACGACCGCGGTGATTCGGTGGTGCAGCTCGCACCACCGCTGATCAGCGGGCAGGCCGAGTTCGACGAGATCGAACAGATCCTGCGCAGGGTGTTCACCGATGCCTGGCAGCACCTGCAGCAACGGGGCAACGCCTGGCGGTGAGCCAGCGAATCGAGACTGACGTGGGGGCGGGAATTCTGCAGGATTCCCGCCCCCACGTCAGTCTCGACATGATCTACAAATCACAATTGCAACAAGAACCCCACTAGTCACAGCGCGGCTCCCCGAATTCCCGGTGCCCATCCCCTACTCTGCGTCTCGATGGCGACGTTAACTCTGGCCCGGTGTGCTGCCGCCGTCGCGGCGACCCTCTGCATGGTCGGCACACCGGCGATCGCATCGGCCGAGCCAAACGCGGCTCCCGACAACACCTGCCCGTACCGGGTGTCGACCCCGCCGGCCGTCGACTCCTCGGAGGTGCCCACCGCCGGCGACCCGCCGCAGCCCCTGCCCGTCCCGGCCAAGCCCGTCGGTGGCGACGCGCTGGCCGGGTGCGGGGTGATCGTCGCGGCGGGAACCCCGCCGGTACCCGACGACATCTCCGCCGATGCGTGGCTGGTCGCCGACCTCGACACCGGTGATGTCATCGCCGCCAGGGACCCGCACGGCCGCCACCGCCCGGCCAGCATCATCAAGGTGCTGACCGCGATGCAATCGATCAACGAGCTGCCACTCAACAAGCTGGTCGAGGGCACCCAGGAGGACGCCAACGCCGAAGGCACCCGCGTCGGGGTCGACCTGGGCGGCCGCTACACCGTCAACGACCTGTTGCACGGCCTGCTGATGCACTCCGGCAACGACGCCGCACACGCCCTGGCCGTCCAGCTCGGCGGCATGGACACCGCGGTGCGCAAGATCAACACCCTGGCCCGCAAGCTCGGCGGGCAGGACACCCGCGCCGCCACGCCGTCGGGTCTCGACGGGCCCGGCATGAGCACCTCGGCCTACGACATCGGCCTGTTCTACCGATACGCATGGCAGAACCCGACATTCGCCGGCATCGTCGACACCGAGACCTACCGCTTCCCGGGTCACCCGGCCAAACCGGGCGAGGATTCCGATCACCCCGCCTATCAGCTGCACAACGACAACAAGCTGCTGTACAACTACCCGGGAGTGATGGGCGGCAAGACGGGCTACACCGACGACGCCGGTCAGACCTTCGTCGGCGCCGCCAACCGCGACGGCCGCAGGTTGGTCGCGGTGCTCATGCACGGCACCCGCCAGCCGATTCCGCCGTGGCAACAGGCCGCACACCTGCTGGACTACGGCTTTGCCACCGCGCCGGGAACCAAGGTCGGCACCCTGGTCGACCCCGACCCGTCACTGAAGCCACCCAAACCGGATGCCGCCGACGCCACCACCGTCCGCGCCGCGCCGGTCCTGTCGGCCGCGGATGCGACGCCGGTGCGGGTCGGGGTTGCCGTGGTCGGCGCCCTGATCGTGCTCGGGCTGGTCTTCGGGGCCCGCACCCTGAACCGGCGTCCGGCACGCTGAGCGCACGAGTAGGATTCGGACGACACCAGACGAAGGAGGGCCGTATGCCTCGGAACACCGGAGATCGGTACGAGTGCAAGGACTGTGGAGCGGTGCTTGTCTACGAGAAGGCGTGCCCATGCCCGCCGGAGATGGAACACTCCGAGATCTGCTGCGACAAGCAGATGACCCTGGTGGCCAAGTAGAAGTCGAGCGACTCCGACTCACACACCAGCTCACCGACGCCGTATCAGGCGCGAAAAGCCCAGGGCAGCCAAGGCCCCCACAACAGCCGCGGTCAACGTCCCCCACAACCCAGGTCCTTCGCGCACCTGCACCCGGGTGGTGATCTGCGCCGGGCCCGGCGGTTCGACCGGTGCCGCGGCAAGGTTTTCCTTCGCTGTGGCCGCCCACGCGGTGGCGAACAGGATCAACCGCGCGGTGATGTAGGCGAACACCATCAAGCCCAGGATCGGCCCGAATGTGACCCCTGCCGGCCCGTGCACCACGGAGGCCAGGTAGATCGAGCCCACCTGCTTGAACACCTCGAACCCGATGGCCGCAAGCAGCCCGGCCCACACACTGCTGCGGAAGCTGACCGATTCACGCGGCAGCCGGGCGATTATCCACGCGAACAACAGCCATGCGATCAGTACCGAGACCACGGTCGACGCCGCCTGCAGCGCCGCGCTGAGGAATGGGAGGTCGTGCACACCGAACCAGCCCAGCACCTTGCGCATCACCGACTGGTTGCCGAGCACGGTCAGGCCGATCGTGGCGACCATGGCGACGAACATGGTGCCCAGGGCGAGAAGATCCGACAACTTGTTGTGCACGAACCCCGCCGACTCACTGCGCCGCTCGCCCCACATCTGGCTGAGCGCCTCACGCAGATTGTTCATCCAGCCCAACCCCGCCCACGCCGCGCCGGCCAGGCCGACGATGCCCACCGAGGTGCGGGAGTTGATCGCCGAATCCATCAGGGAAACCAGCTGGCGGCCAACGTCACCGGACACCGCGGATTCGATTTTCTCCCTGATGTCGTTCAACAACTCGGGCTGGCTGGCCAGCACGAAGCCGGCGATCGCGAAGCCGACCATCAACATCGGGAACATCGCGAACACGGTGAAGTAGGTGATGGCGGCGGCGTAGAAGTTGCCCTTGCTGTCCTGGTAGCGCTGCTGGGCACTCATGACATGGTCGAACCAGGCGTACCGGGCCCGCAGCCGATCCAGGATCCCCGGTTTGGCCGGTTCTGTCATGCCAGCCTCCCGGGTCACGGATTCGTCGGCAAGAACCCTAACCGCTCGTACACCCGGGCGACGGTCTTCGCCGACACCTCCCGGGCACGCTGGGCGCCCTTGGCGAGGATGGCCTGCAGCTCCGCCGGATCGGCGAGCAGTTCGTCCACCCGCTCCTTGATGGGGGTGACATAGGCGACGACCGCCTCGGCGGTGTCCTTCTTCAGATCGCCGTAGCCGCGTCCGGCGTACCCGGCGACCAGCGTCTCGATGTCGGTACCCGTCACCGCCGACTGGATGGACAGCAGGTTGGATACCCCGGGTTTGGCGTCGACGTCGTAGCGGATCTCGCGCTCGCTGTCGGTCACCGCCGAGCGGATCTTCTTGGCCGACACCTTCGGGTCATCGAGCAGGTTGATCAAACCCGCGTCGGTGGCGGCCGACTTGCTCATCTTCGACGTCGGCTCCGCCAGGTCGTAGATCTTGGCGGTGGCCCCGCCGATCATCACCTCGGGCACGACGAACGTGGCAGGGAAACGGCTGTTGAAGCGCTGCGCCACATCACGGGCCAGCTCAAGATGCTGGCGCTGGTCCTCCCCGACCGGGACCAGGTCGGTGTCGTAGAGCAGCACGTCGGCGGCCTGCAGCACCGGATAGGTGAACAATCCGACCGTCGTCGACTCCGCGCCTTGTTTCTGCGACTTGTCCTTGAACTGTGTCATCCGCGAGGCCTGACCGTACCCGGTGAAACAGCCCAGCACCCATGCCAACTCGGCGTGCGCGGGCACATGGCTCTGCACGAAGGTCGTCGCGCGGGCCGGGTCGATCCCCAGGGCCAGGTACTGCGCGGCGGTAACCAGGGTTCGCTTGCGCAACACCGCCGGATCCTGCGGAACGGTGATGGCGTGCAGATCGACGACACAGAAGTACGCGTCGCAATCGTCCTGCATGCCGACCCACTGCTTGACCGCACCCAGCGCATTGCCCAGATGCAGGGAGTCGGAGGTCGGCTGAACGCCGGAGAAGACGATGCGACGGCTTGATTCGCTCATGGTGGATCAATCCTGTCACGAGGCCGCACGGGGCTAACATCCTGCTTCGTGGGACGAATGTTGGTGCTGACCGCGGTGATGGCGATCACCCTGGTGGCCGGCTGCGGGAACAGGCAGGCCGAACCCGAGAAACGCCCGTCCACGACCGCCGTGGTCATCGTGTCCGGCGGTGACGCGACAAGCCCGTTCACCACCCCCGACGCAGCCTGCGCCACCGGGCTGGCTGCCGGCAACACCGACACCGCACTGCGCGGATACCTACTCAAACAGGGCTACACCGTGTACACGGCACCGGCGATGGCCGGCCGCGGGCAGGTGGTCGACCAGACCGGCTTCGGCCCGTTCGGGATCTGTCCGGTCACGCTGCCGGAGAACATGACGATCGACTCCACCGGCAGCATCGACACCGCGGGGGAACACCTGGCCCGCTTCGTCGATTGGCTGCACTCGGAGAAGGGCGTCACCGACATCGACTTCGTCACCCACTCGCTGGGCGGGTTGTACTCGCGCGCCGCCATCCGGGTGATGGCCTCGGTCGATTCGCCGGTGCACGTCCGATCGCTGACCACGATCGGCACACCGTGGCAGGGGTCCTATCTGTCCGACTACGCCAACGGACTCGTCAGCCTGGCCGACTGCCTGGGCGACACGTTCTGCCAGAACGCCATGAAGGGCTTCAAGGACGAGGTGCTGCGGCGCACGGCCGGCTCCGGACGCGAGGTCAACAAGGCTTTTCTGATGGGCAAGGGCGGCTGGAACGAATTCCAGGCCGGTGTGCTGGACAAGATTCCCGTCGCGCTGATCGGCGGCAAGAAGTTCACCGTGGCTGGTCAGGTCAACCCGGCGGTATGGCCCAACGACGGCTTCGTGGCGTTACAGAGCGCGCTGGCAAAGGATGTCGGCGACCCGGTGCTGCCGCACCGCCGCTGCTACACCTTCGACGACACGCACAGCATCTACGTCTCGAACTCGGCGGGGCTGGACTGGACGACCGCGCTGACCTGGGATCCGCAGGTGTTCGACGTGGTCCACAAGGCCATCGAGGATGCACCCAAGGCACTCGACGGACCCAATCGGGAAGGCTGCCCGGGCAGCTAGCCAAGCGTGTTCTTGACCACCACGCCATCCTTAACGATGACCGCGAGGGCCGCCTCGGCGTCGGCAAGTATCCCGAGGTCGGTGGTGGGATCACCGTTGATCAGCAACACATCAGCCCACGCTCCGGGGGTGATCTCACCAAGCCGTGCCGACTTGTACGGGTCGCGCTCGCCGGACAACCGCAGCAGGGCGGCGTTGCCGGACGTCACCATTGTCAGGGCTTCGACATTGCTGAAGTACTCACCCAGGCGAGCCACCATTTCGCTTTGGCGCGCGGTGTTGTCCGGTTCGAAGAGCAGATCGGTCCCCCAGCCCAGGTTCACTCCGTGCCGCTTGGCCCACTGGTAGATCCGTGCCGTGCCCGCACAGATCTCGCGGTTCTTCTGGGCGCTGTCCGGATTGGCGAAGCTGTGGTCATGCTCGGCGAACGGCTGCATGGACAGCCACACGCCGCGCTCTGCGAGTAGGGCGATCGTCGCCTCGTCGGCCAGATGGCCGTGCTCGATGGACTTCACGCCTGCCTCGACCGCGCGTCGGATGCCGGTCACGTTGTAGACGTGGGTGGCGACGTAGGTGCCGTAGTCGGCGGCCGCCAGCACAGCCGCCCGCAGCTCCGCATCGGTGAACTGGACGGTGTAGAGCGGGTCGTAGAGAGAGGCGGCCCCGCCGCCGGCCATCACCTTGATCTGCGACGCGCCGAGTTTCAGCTGTTCGCGCACCGCGGCCAGGACGCGGTCGGTTCCGTCCGCCACCCGCATGAAGCCGATCGTCTCGGCACGTGACTCCGCGCCTCCCAGGGCTGTCGGCCGCTCGTAGACCATCCCGAAGTCGCCGTGCCCGGCGGTTTGCGAGATGGCCGCCTGGCTGGGATAGACGCGCGGACCCAGCGCCGGTTCTGCGTCGATCACCTTCTTGACACCGAAGGTGTCTCCGGCCATGTCCCGCACGGTGGTGAAGCCGCGCAGCAGGGTGTCTTTGGCCCGGGCCAGGGTGACGGCCGCGAGCTGGGTCTGCGACGCCATCTCCAGATCGATCAGTGTGTTCGCCATGCCGACGAGGTGGACGTGAGCGTCGATCATCCCGGGCATCAGGACCCGGCCGGCACCGTCGATGACCGTCGTGGTGGCGGGCTCCGCGATGGGCGATGTCTCGACGGCCGCGATCGTGCCTCCCTCGATGAGGACGTGGCCGGGAACGAGGTGGGCCGAGAGCCCGTCGAAGATCTGTACGTTCTTGATCAGAACACGGGTGCTCTCGCCGTTCATCGTGACTCCCCAAACTCCACGGTCACCGGTGCGTGGTCGGACCACCGCAGGGCATAGGCCGCCGGGCGTTCCACCCGCGCCGCCAGTGTGCGCGCCGCCAGGCCCGGGCTGGCCAGGTGGTAGTCGATACGCCAGCCGGCGTCGTTGTCGAAGGCCTTGCCGCGCCAGGACCACCAGCTGTAGGGGCCGGCGACATCGGGGTGCACGCTGCGCAGGACGTCGACCCAGCCCGAGTCGAGCAACTCGGTCACCCACTGCCGCTCGCCGGGCAGGAAGCCGGCCCGCTTCACGTTGGCCTTCCAGGCCTTGATGTCGTTCTCGGTGTGGGCGATGTTCCAGTCGCCGCACACCACCGCATCGCGGCCGTCGGCAACCAGCTCGGCCATGCGTTTGGCCAGCGCGGCCAGGAAGCGTTCCTTCTCCAGCTGGCGGTCGGTGCCCGCCTCCCCGGTGTGCACGTAAACGCTCGCGACGGTGGGCCCGCTGTCCAGGTCGACCTCCAGGTAGCGGCCATGCTGTTCGAATTCGGTTGCGGCCAGGCCCATCCGCACCGCGGCAAAAGGTGTGCGAGACAGCACGGCAACGCCGCTACGGCCCTTCAGGTGGGCGCTGGCCGAAGCCAGCTGCCAGCCCTGGTCGGTCGCCGGGGCCAGGGCCTGCGCCAGCTGCTCGTCGTCGGCGCGGGTCTCCTGCAGGCACACCACATCGGCCGTGGTCTGCGCGAGCCAGGCCAGCAGGCCCAGGTTCTCCGGCGAGCGATGCCGCACCGCGGCACGCACCCCGTTGACGTTGATGGTGGTCACGATCACGAGAGAAAACTTATCTTGCGATACCGGCGGTACCGAACCTACGGTCGGCTTGTGACGTCACACGAACCTATCCATGTCGGGGTGGGCGAGCCGGTTCTGCTGCTGCATCCGTTCATGATGTCGTCCTACGTGTGGACTTCGGTGGCGCCCCAGCTCGCCGATACCGGCCGTTACGAGGTGTTCGCGCCGACGATGGCCGGCCACAACGGCGGCCCGCCGACCCGGTCGGTGTTCCTGGACACCGCCACCCTGGCCGACCACGTCGAGTTCCAGCTCGACGAACTGGGCTGGGAGACTGCGCACATCGTCGGCAACTCGCTGGGCGGCTGGGTGGCATTCGAGCTCGAGCGGCGCGGCCGGGCCCGTACCCTCACCGCGATCGCCCCGGCCGGTGGTTGGCACCGGTGGTCGCCGGTCAAGTACGAGATCGTGGCCAAATTCGCCGCAGGCGCCCCGGTCTGGCTGACCGCCCTGCTGCTGGGCCGCCGGGCGCTACGGCTACCGCTGGCCAAGCAGGCGGCAAGCGTGCCGATCAGCGCCACCCCGGCCGGGCTGTCCGACGCCGACCTGCTGGAGATCATCGACGACGTCACCCATTGCCGGGCGTACTACCAGCTGCTGATCAAGGCCCTGCTGCTGCCCGGCCTCATGGAGCTGACCCAGACCAGCACCCCGACACACCTGGTGATCTGCGAGCGCGACCGCGTGCTACCCCACCCGCGGTTCACCAAACACTTCCTCAAGCACATCCCCGAGATCGACGAGATCACCCAGCTCGACGGTGTCGGGCATATCCCGATGTTCGAGGCGCCGGGCCGCATCGCCGGCCTGATCGTCGAGTGGTTGGACCGCCACACGCCACCGGTTCGCCGGGCCAGCCCCGCAAGCTGAGCGCTCGGCAACCCACCAGGCCCGCACACTCTCCGGCGAGCAGACACAAACTCGCACAATTCCAGGGCAAAAAGTGCGAGTTTGTGTCTGCTCGCGCCGTGAATTCCTAGTCCAACGCTCTCTTGAGATTGTCGGCCAGCGTGCCGAGGAACTCCTCGCTGGTCTGCCACGGCTGATCGGGGCTGATCAGGATGGCCAGGTCCTTGGTCATGTGGCCGCCCTCGACGGTCGATATGACCACCTCTTCGAGCTTGTGGGCGAAGCCGATCACCTCAGGGGTGTTGTCGAGCTTGCCGCGGTGCTCCAGCCCGCGGGTCCAGGCGAAGATCGAGGCGATCGGGTTGGTCGACGTGGGCTTGCCCTGCTGGTACTGCCGGTAATGACGGGTGACAGTGCCGTGCGCGGCCTCGGCCTCGATGGTCTTGCCATCCGGGGTCAACAGCACCGAGGTCATCAGGCCCAGCGAGCCGTAACCCTGGGCCACCGTGTCGGACTGCACGTCACCGTCGTAGTTCTTGCACGCCCAGACGTAGCCGCCCTCCCACTTCAGGCAGGCGGCGACCATATCGTCGATCAGCCGGTGCTCGTAGGTCAGGCCCCTGGCGTCGAACTGCTCGGAGTACTCCTCGTCGAAGATGCGCTGGAACTCGTCCTTGAACATGCCGTCGTAGGCTTTGAGGATGGTGTTCTTCGTCGACAGGTACACCGGATAGTTCTGCTGCAGACCGTAGTTGAACGACGCCCGGGCGAAATCCTGGATGGACTTCTTGAAGTTGTACATCCCCATCACCACGCCCCCGTCCTCGGGGATTCGCACCACCTCGTGCACGATCGGCTCACTGCCGTCCTCGGGAGTGAACGTCAACGCCACCGTGCCGGGACGGTCGACCTTGAAGTTGGTGGCGCGGTACTGATCGCCGAACGCATGCCGGCCGATGATGATCGGCTTGGTCCATCCGGGCACCAGCCGCGGCACGTTCGAGATCACGATGGGGGCGCGGAAAATTGTGCCGCCCAAGATATTCCGAATGGTGCCGTTGGGCGAAAGCCACATCTTCTTGAGGTTGAACTCTTTGACGCGGGCCTCGTCGGGGGTGATGGTGGCGCACTTGACGCCGACCCCGTGGCGCTGGATGGCGTGGGCGGCGTCGATCGTTACCTGGTCGTCGGTGGCGTCGCGGTGCTCGATGCCGAGGTCGTAGTACTCGAGAGTGAGGTCGAGGTGCGGGAGGATCAGGGTTTCCTTGATCAGCTTCCAGATGATGCGGGTCATCTCGTCACCGTCAAGCTCCACCACCGTGCCGTCGACCTTGATCGTGGACATGCCGAGTCCGGTGCCGGCCTCAGGCCTGAGCGTCGGCCAGTACGGCGTTGAACGTCTTGCTCGGCCGCATCACCGCCGTGGTCGCCTCGACGTCCGGCGCGTAGTAGCCACCGAGATCGGCCGGCTTGCCCTGCACCGCAGCCAGTTCGGCCACGATGGCGTCTTCGTTCTCGCTCAACGCCTCCGCCAGGGGTGCGAAGTGGTCGGCCAGTTCCTGGTCGTCGGTCTGCGCGGCGAGTTCGGCCGCCCAGTACATGGCGAGATAGAACTGGCTGCCGCGGTTGTCGAGCTCACCGGCCTTACGGGACGGGCCCTTGTTGTTGTCCAACAGCTTGCCGGTCGCGGCATCGAGTGTCTTGGCCAGTATCGCGGCCTTCTTGTTTCCGGTCTTGGCGCTCATGTCGTCCAGGCTGGCCCCCAGGGCGAGGAACTCACCGAGCGAATCCCAGCGCAGGTGGTTCTCCTCGAGCAGCTGGTTGACGTGTTTGGGCGCAGAACCACCGGCCCCGGTCTCGTACATGCCGCCGCCGGCCATCAGCGGCACGATCGACAGCATCTTGGCGCTGGTGCCCAGCTCCAGGATCGGGAACAGGTCGGTGAGGTAGTCGCGCAGAATGTTGCCGGTCGCGGCGATGGTGTCCATCCCGCGGACTACGCGCTCCATCGTGTACCTGATGGCCCGCACCTGCGACATGATCTGGATATCCAGACCCTCGGTATCGTGATCGGCCAGGTAGGTCTTGACCTTCTTGATCAGCTCGTTCTCGTGCGGACGGTACGGATCCAGCCAAAACACCACTGCCATCCCGGAATTGCGGGCACGGGTGACGGCCAGTTTCACCCAGTCGCGGATCGGCGCGTCCTTCGCGATGCACATGCGCCAGATATCACCGGCTTCCACGTTCTGGCTCATCAGCACCTCGCCGGTGGCGAGGTCGACGATATTGGCCACACCGTCCTCGGGGATTTCGAAGGTCTTGTCGTGGGAGCCGTACTCCTCGGCCTTCTGGGCCATCAGACCGACGTTGGGGACGGTGCCCATCGTCGTTGGATCGAACTGCCCGTTGGTCTTACAGAAGTTGATCATCTCCTGGTAGATCCGGGAGAAGGTGGATTCCGGGTTGACCGCCTTGGTGTCCTTGAGCTTCCCGTCGGCGCCGTACATCTTGCCGCCGGCACGGATCATCGCGGGCATCGACGCGTCGACGATCACGTCACTGGGGGAATGGAAGTTGGTGATCCCCCGGGCCGAGTCCACCATGGCCAACTCGGGTCGGTGCTCGTGGCATTTGTGCAGGTCGTCGATGATCTCGTCGCGCTTGGATGCCGGCAGCGCCTCGATCTTGCTGTACAGATCCGACAGCCCGTTGTCGACGTTGACGCCCAGTTCGTCGAACAGCTGCTGATGCTTGGCGAAGGCGTCCTTGTAGAAGACCTTGACCGCATGGCCGAAGACGATGGGGTGGCTGACCTTCATCATCGTCGCCTTGACGTGCAGGGAGAACATGACGCCGGTCTTGTAGGCGTCCTCCATCTGCTCCTCGTAGAAGTCGCACAGGGCCTTCTTGCTCATGAACATGCTGTCGATGACGTCGCCGTCGTCCAGCGACACCTTGGGCTTGAGCAGCAGCGTCTCACCGCCCTTGGTGACCAGCTCCATCTTGACGTCGCAGGTGCGGTCCAGCGTCATCGACTTCTCGCCGGCGTAGAAATCCCCCCGGCGCATATGCGCCACATGGGTGCGCGAGGCCATCGACCACTCACTCATGCTGTGCGGGTGCTTGCGCGCGTACTCCTTGACCGCCCTCGGCGCGCGGCGATCTGAGTTACCTTCGCGTAGAACGGGATTCACCGCGCTACCCAGGCACTTGGCGTAGCGCGCCCGGATGTCCCTCTCCTCGTCGGTCTTCGGGTCCTCCGGATAGTCCGGCAGGTTGTAGCCCTTGGCCTTGAGCTCCTTGATGGCGGCCAGCAGCTGTGGCACCGAGGCACTGATATTGGGCAGCTTGATGATGTTGGTGTCGGGCGACTGCGTCAGCCGGCCGAGCTCCCCCAGGTTGTTCGGCACCCGCTGATCCTCGGTGAGGTAGTCGCCGAACTCGGCCAGGATGCGTGCCGCCACCGAGATGTCACTGCTGTGGACGTTGATGCCGGCTGCCTCGGTGAACGTCCGGATGACCGGCAGGAAGGCGTATGTCGCAAGCAGCGGCGCCTCGTCGGTGAGCGTGTAGATGATGGTCGGCTGCTCGGCACTCATGTGCTGTTCTCTCCCGGCGTCAGTTTTCGGTCAGGTTCGTGGTGGGCTCTGCGTTGCAGGGGCGGCTATCAGTATCGCTTCGGATCCGACCCTACGTGCGACTGAGGTCCCCAACCCAGACCCGGTGGCACGGACCGGGGGCGGTGGGATACGCTTTTGGTCGGTCATGAGTGCCAGCGCCAAGCCCCGGCTTGCTGGCCGGCAACCCTCCAACCGCGGTGGGGTGCCCCGGGTGATGACCAGGTTGAGCAGCCGCAACCGGCTGCACGGCAAGCGCGGGTCCGCCATGACGGACCCCGGAGTAGACAGGGAAACCTGATGCGTACCTCCTGTTTGGGGCCCACCATGAGCCACTGTCGCTGACCCCATCGCCGCTGGCGCTCGTCACTGCGGGTGATGAGCCATGCCGCGGAACCCTGGCCCGACCTTCCTTCCTCCCACAAGGAGCCTATGCGCCATGACCACGCCTGAAACCGCAGACCCGAGCGCGAACTGGTCGTTCGAGACCAAACAGGTGCACGCCGGCCAGACCCCCGATGTCGCGACCCATGCGCGTGCACTGCCGATCTACCAGACCACGTCGTACACCTTCGACAACACCGAGCACGCCGCTGCACTGTTCGGGCTGGCCGAGACCGGCAACATCTACACCCGGATCATGAATCCGACCACCGACGTCGTCGAACAGCGCATCGCAGCCCTGGAGGGCGGTGTCGCCGCGCTGCTGCTGTCCTCCGGGCAGGCCGCCGAGACGTTGGCGATCCTGAACATCGCCGCCGCCGGAGATCACGTCGTGTCCTCCCCACGGCTGTACGGCGGCACCTACAACCTGTTGCACTACACGCTGCCCAAGCTCGGCATCGAGACCACGTTCGTCGACAACCCCGACGACCCGGACTCCTGGCAGGCGGCCGTCGCGCCGAACACCAAGGCCTTCTTCGGCGAGACGATCTCCAACCCGCAAAGTGACATTCTCGACACCCCGGCCGTGTCCGAGGTCGCCCACGCCAACGGCGTCCCGCTGATCGTCGACAACACCATCGCCACGCCGTACCTGATCCAGCCGATCGCCCAGGGCGCCGACATCGTGCTGCACTCGGCCACCAAATACCTCGGCGGCCACGGAACCGCAATCGCCGGGGTGATCGTCGACGGCGGGACCTTCGACTGGGCCAACGGACGGTACCCCGGATTCACCGAACCCGACCCCAGCTACCACGGGGTCGTGTTCGCCGACCTGGGCGCCCCGGCGTATGCGCTCAAGGCACGGGTCCAGCTGCTGCGCGACCTGGGCCCGGCGGCGTCACCGTTCAACGCCTTCCTGGTGGCTCAGGGGCTGGAAACGCTGAGCCTGCGCATCGAACGCCACGTGCAGAACGCGCAACGCGTGGCCGAATTCCTCTACGGCCACGACGACGTGGTGTCGGTCAACTACGCGGGACTGCCCAGCTCGCCCTGGCACGAGCGGGCCAAGCAGCTGGCGCCGAGGGGTGCCGGCGCTGTGCTGGCGTTCGAACTGGCCGGCGGGATGGAGGCGGGCAAGGCGTTCGTCAACGCACTGCACCTGCACAGCCACGTCGCCAACATCGGTGACGTCCGTTCCCTGGTGATCCACCCGGCCTCGACGACCCATCAGCAGCTGTCCGCGGAGGAGCAGCTGGCCAGCGGTGTGACGCCCGGCCTGGTTCGCCTGGCGGTCGGCATCGAGGGCATCGACGACATCCTGGCCGACCTTGAGCGCGGCTTCGCCGCAGCCAAGTCGCTGTCCGGCGCGACGGCGTCGGACCCGCGGGCCGTGGCGGCCTTTTGAGGGAGCCCGACATGACCATCTCACAAGAGCGTGAACTGACACTGCCCGCCGAGGGTGAGATCGCCGTCGTCAACGTCGGCCCGCTGACCCTGGAGAGCGGGGAGGTGCTCGACGACGTCTCGATCGCCGTGCAGCGCTGGGGCGAGCTGTCCCCCGCCCGCGACAACGTCGTCGTCGCCCTGCACGCCCTCACCGGCGATTCGCACCTCACCGGGCCTGCCGGACCGGGCCATCCCACCCCGGGCTGGTGGGACGGCGTGGCCGGCCCCGGGGCGCCGATCGACACCGATCGCTGGTGCGCGGTGGCCACCAACGTGCTCGGGGGCTGCCGCGGCTCCACCGGGCCCAGCTCCCTGGCGCGCGACGGGCGGCCATGGGGCTCGCGATTTCCGCTGATCACCGTCCGCGACCAGGTGAACGCCGATATCGCGGCGCTGGCGGCGCTGGGCATCACCGAGGTCGCCGCGGTGATCGGTGGTTCGATGGGCGGGGCCCGAGCCCTGGAGTGGATGATCGGCCATCCCGAACGGGTGCGGGCAGCACTCGTGCTGGCGGTCGGTGCCCGCGCGACCGCCGACCAGATCGGCACGCAGAGCACCCAGATCGCCGCCATCAAGTCCGACCCGAACTGGCAGGGCGGCGACTACCACGGCACCGGACGCACCCCCGAGGCCGGTCTGCAGCTGGCCCGGCGCTTCGCCCACCTGACCTACCGGGGCGAGGTCGAGCTGGACACCCGGTTCGGCAACGACGCCCAGGGTGAGGACGATCCGCTGGCCGGCGGTCGCTACTCGGTCCAGAGCTACCTGGAGTACCAGGGCGCCAAACTGGTCCAGCGGTTCGACGCGGGCAGCTACGTCACCCTGACCGACACACTGTCCAGCCACGACGTCGGCCGCGGTCGCGGTGGCGTGAGCGCCGCCCTGCGCTCGTGCCCGGTGCCGGTGGTGGTCGGCGGGATCACCTCCGACCGGCTCTACCCGCTGCGACTGCAAGAGGAACTGGCCGATCTGCTGCCGGGCTGCGCCGGCCTGAACGTCGTCGAGTCGATCTACGGTCACGACGGCTTCCTGGTCGAGACCGAGGCCGTCGGCCGGCTGGTCCGGCGGACCCTCGAACTTGCCGGCGGCGAAGGCCTCCGCGGGCCGTGACCGGGTCGCGGTTGCAACATTCGCTGTCCTTCGGGTCCGAAGCCGCCGCCTATGAGCGCGGCCGCCCGTCGTATCCGCCCGAGGCGATCGACTGGCTGCTGCCTGCCGGCGCCCGCGACGTGCTCGACCTCGGCGCGGGCACCGGCAAGCTGACCACCCGGCTGGTCGAGCGAGGTCTGGACGTCGTCGCCGTCGACCCACTGGCCGAGATGCTGGAGCTGTTGAGCTCGGCACTGCCCGACACCCCCGCACTTCTGGGCACTGCCGAACAGATCCCATTGCCCGACGACAGTGTCGACGCCGTGCTGGTGGCGCAGGCCTGGCACTGGTTCGACCCGCAACAGGCAGTCGCCGAGGTGGCCAGGGTGCTGCGGCCCGGCGGGCGGCTGGGACTGGTGTGGAACCACCGCGACGAGCGTCTGGGCTGGGTCAAGGATCTCGGCCGCATCATCGGCCACGAGGACGATCCACTCAATCGCGAGGTCGTCCTGCCCGCGCGCTTTGCCGATGTGACGCGCCACCACGTGGAGTGGACGAGCTACCTGACCCCGCAGGCCCTGATCGACCTGGTTGCCTCCCGCAGCTACTGCATCACCTCGCCGGCGGCGGTGCGCACGCGCACGCTGGACCGGGTGCGCGAACTGCTGGCCACCCATCCGGCGCTGGCGAACTCGACCGGCCTGGCGCTGCCGTACATCACGGTCTGCATCGCGGCGACCCTGACCTAGCGCCCCTGGCGCATGCATCTGACGGCGGACACTCGGAGTTCGCCGTACGGCAACCGCTTTCCACACAGCGATACGCCGCTGCCCAGCAGGGCCATCCGATGGAATCGGACATTCACATCGGAGAAGGAAGGCCGAAATGGCTGCTGCAGGGGGATTACCGACCCGGCTTCGCAATCGTTGGGGGCGCCGTCGCGACGATCGGTGTCGAGTCGGTCGCCGCGATGGCGGTGTGACCACCGGCCAGCCCCGGCGTCTAACTGGTTCCCAGCGGGTTGACGGTCCAGGCGATGTAGACGATCGCCGCGCAGACCGTGGCAGTGGTGGCGAAGTCAATGCCCTTCGAGCGCACCACGAGCAGACCGGCCCGGTCCTCTGACAACACCAGCCGCAGCGCGGCGGCCGCTCCCACGCCGATGCCGATCAGCAGCGAACCGCGGCGCCAGAAGCCGGCGGCCACCAACACGAACGCCACCACGAAGATCAGCCCCACGCTCAGGATCGGCCATTGGGTGCGCACCACCCGCCGGACGAACGTGCGAGCGGTCACAGCGCCCCTTCGGCGAGCTCGATGACATTGGTCAGCAGGAACGCGCGGGTCAACGGGCCGACCCCGCCGGGATTGGGCGACACGTGCCCGGCGACCTCCCAGACGTCGGGATGCACGTCGCCGGTGAGCTTGCCGTCGACCCGGCTCACCCCGACGTCGACGACGGCCGCACCCGGCCGCACCATGTCGGCGGTCACCATGTGCGGCACACCCACCGCGGCGACGATGATGTCGGCCTGCCGGGTCAGTGCGCCCAGATCACGAGTTCCGGTGTGGCACAGCGTCACTGTCGCGTTCTCGGTGCGACGTGTCAACAGCAGGCCGAGCGGCCGGCCGACCGTGACACCGCGGCCGATGACCACCACGTGCGCGCCGGCGATCTCGACGTCGTAGCGGCGCAGCAGGTGCACGATGCCGCGCGGCGTGCACGGCAGCGGCGCCCGCTTGCCCAGCACCAAGCGGCCCAGGTTGGTCGGGTGCAGGCCGTCGGCGTCCTTGTCGGGGTCGACCCGCTCCAGCGCGGCGTTCTCATCGAGGTGGCGCGGCAGGGGCAGCTGCACGATGTATCCGGTGCAGTCCGGGTTGGCATTGAGCTCGTCGAGCGTGTCGTCCAGCCGGGCCTGACTGACGTCGGCGGGCAGGTCACGACGGATCGACGTGATGCCGACCTTGGCGCAGTCGGCGTGCTTGCCGCGCACATAGGCGTGCGAGCCGGGATCATCGCCGACGAGCACCGTGCCCAGTCCCGGGGTTCGCCCGGCCGCGGCCAGGGCCGCGACCCGCTCGGAGAGGTCGACGAAGATCTCGTCGCGGGTGGCCTTGCCGTCCAGCGTTATCGCTCCCACGGATGACATTCTGACACCGTTCGTTGACAGCACTGAGTGCCGCGTGGTCAGCTGCGGATATGAACAATCCGCCAGATGTGTTCAGTCCGGCCAAGCTCGGCCCCGTCACGCTGCGAAATCGGACTATCAAGGCGGCCACTTTCGAGGGACGCACCCCCGATGCGCTGGTCACCGACGACCTGATCGCCTTCCATCGCGCCATGGCCGCCGGGGGTGTCGGCATGACCACCGTCGCCTACTGCGCGGTCAGCCCCGGGGGGCGCACCGAAGGCCGCCAGATCTGGATGCGGCCGGCTGCCCTCCCCGGCCTGCGCCGGCTCACCGAGGCCATCCATGCCGAAGGCGCGGCCGTCAGCGCCCAGATCGGCCACGCCGGCCCGGTCGCCGACTCGCGGTCCAACAAGGCCACCGCGCTGGCCCCGGTACGGTTCTTCAACCCGATCGCGATGAAGTTCGCCAAACACGCCACCCGCGACGACATCGACGATGTGATCGCCGCGCACGCCGCCGCCGCGCGCTATGCCATCGACGCCGGGTTCGACGCCGTCGAGGTCCATCTCGGCCACAACTACCTGGCCAGCTCGTTCCTGAGCCCGCTGATCAATCGCCGCACCGACGAGTTCGGCGGGGCGCTGGCCAACCGGGCGAAGGTGGCGCGCGGGATCGTGATGGCGGTGCGCCGCGAGGTCGAGAAGGACGGTCCGGCGCCGATCGCCGTCACCGCCAAGCTCAACATGGCCGACGGGGTGCGCGGCGGCATCAACATCGACGAGTCGCTGCAGACCGCCAGATGGCTCCAGGACGACGGCGCGCTGGACGCCATCGAGCTGACCGCGGGCAGCTCCCTGGTCAATCCGATGTATCTGTTCCGGGGCGACGCACCGCTGAAGGAATTCGCCGCCACGTTCAAGCCCCCGTTGCGCTGGGGAATGCTCATGACGGGCAAGAAATTCCTGCGCGAGTACCCCTACCGGGACGCCTATCTGCTGCGCGACGCCCAGCAGTTCCGCAAGGAGCTGACGATGCCGCTGGTCCTGCTCGGCGGGATCACCAACCGCGAGACCATGGACCAGGCCATGGCCGAGGGGTTCGATTTCGTGGCCATGGGCCGGGCGCTGCTGGCCGAACCCGATCTGCTCAACCGCATCCAGGCCGACGGTGAGCGCCATTCGGTGCAGTCGCAATGCACGCACTGCAACAAATGCATGCCGACGATCTACTCGCGAACCCTCTGTGTGGTGACAGGCGCCCCAGGCTAGCCACGGTCGGCACAGGTCATACCGATAGAGTTGGTGCCGATGAGTCGACCAGCCGCGCCTGTGCTGACCGTTCGGTACGACGGGTCGCAGCGCACCTTCTCCGCAGGGCACGATGTCGTGGTTGGCCGCGACCTTCGTGCCGATGTGCGCATCGCACACCCGCTGATCTCCCGCGCCCACCTCGTGCTGCGATTCGACCACGGCAGGTGGATGGCGATCGACAACGGTTCGCTCAACGGCATATTCGTCCACGGGCGCCGGGTGCCCGCCGTCGACATCGCCGACGGCATGGACGTCAACATCGGCAATCCCGACGGACCGCAGCTGACATTCGGGCTCGGCCACCAGCAGGGTTCGGTCGGGCGGCCGCCGCAGACGTCGTCGGTGCGCATCTCGGCGCCCGCCTCGTCACCATCGTGGCCGGCCGCGCCATCGCGGGGTGTGTCCACGGCCGGTACCCGGCCGCCGACCCAGTCGCCCCCACAACCGACGTATCCGACATCACAGCCGGCCTATCCGACCAGCGGCACACCGGCGCCGCCGGCCTATCCGACCGGCGGCCCGCGGGTGCAGCCCGCCCATCCGCCCACCCGGCCGCCCAGCGCACCGGTAGCGGCCAGCTCGTCACCCGCCGCGGCGCCGACGCAGATGCGCCCGATGGCCAAGTCCGGCGGATCCTCGAACATCGCGACGTCGATGCTGAAGATCCTGCGGCCGGGATCACCCGGCGAGGCTCCGCCCGGCTCGATCAAGATCGGTCGCGCGACCGACAACGACATCGTGATCCCCGACGTCCTGGCATCACGTCACCACTCCACGCTGATCCCGACCCCGGGTGGGATGGAGATCGTCGACAACCGCAGCATCAATGGCACGTTCGTCAACGGCAGCCGGGTCGACACCGCGATGCTGAACGAGGGCGACGTCGTCACCATCGGCAACGTCGACCTGCTGTTCGCCGGCAACACCCTGGTGCGGCGCACCGAGACCGAGGCCGCCACCGCCACCGGCGGTCTGGATGTGCATGCGGTGACGTGGACGATCGAGCACAACAAGACGCTGCTGGACAACATCTCGCTGACGGCTCGGCCCGGCACGCTGACCGCGGTGATCGGCCCGTCAGGTGCAGGCAAGTCGACGCTGGCGCGACTGATCGCCGGCTACACCCATCCGACAAGTGGCACAGTGACTTTCGAGGGTCACAACATCCATGCCGAGTACGCCTCGCTGCGCTCCCGGATCGGCATGGTGCCGCAGGACGACGTGGTCCACGGTCAGCTGACAGTCAGCCAGGCGCTGCTGTACGCCGCCGAGCTGCGGCTGCCACCGGACACCACCAAAGCCGATCGCCAGCAGGTGGTGGCCCAGGTGCTCGCCGAGCTGGAGATGACCCAGCACGCGGACACCCGGGTGGACAAGTTGTCCGGTGGGCAGCGCAAACGCGCGTCGGTGGCCCTGGAGCTGCTGACCGGACCGTCGCTGCTGATCCTCGACGAGCCGACGTCGGGCCTCGACCCGGCCCTGGACCGCCAGGTGATGACGATGCTGCGCCAGCTGGCCGACGCGGGCCGCGTGGTACTGGTGGTCACGCACTCGTTGACCTACCTCGACGTGTGCGATCAGGTGCTGCTGCTGGCGCCTGGCGGCAAGACCGCGTTCTGCGGACCGCCCAACCAGATCGGCCCGGCGATGGGCACCACCAACTGGGCCGATATCTTCAGCACGGTCGCCGGCGACCCTGACGCCGCCTATCACCGCTACCTGGCGCACACGGGGCCTACTCCCCCGCCGCCGCCGTTGGAGACGCCGTCGGACATCGGCGAGCCGACACACACCAGCCTATTCCGCCAGTTCTCCACGATCGCTCGCCGCCAGATGCGGCTGATCGTCTCCGATCGGGGCTATTTCGCGTTCCTGGCGCTGCTGCCGTTCATCATGGGCGTGCTGTCGCTGTCGGTGCCCGGCACCGTCGGCTTCGGGGTGCCGGACCCGATGGGGGACGCCCCCAACGAACCCGGCCAGATCCTGGTGCTGCTGAACGTCGGCGCCATCTTCATGGGTACGGCGCTGACGGTTCGCGACTTGATCGGCGAGCGGCCGATATTCCGCCGCGAACAGGCCGTGGGTTTGTCGACCACGGCCTACCTGCTGGCGAAGGTCGGCATCTATGCGGTCTTCGCGATCGTGCAATCCTCGATCGTCACCGCGATCACCATCGCGGGCAAGGGCAGCCCGACGCAGGGTTCGCTGACGTTCCTGAGCCCGACGCTGGAGCTGTTCGTGGTGATGGCGGCGACGACGGTCACGGCGGCGATGGTGGGGCTGGCTCTGTCCGCACTGGCCAAGTCCAATGAGCAGATCATGCCGCTGCTGGTTGTCGCGGTGATGAGTCAGCTGGTGTTCTCCGGTGGCATGATCCCGGTGACCGGTCGCATCGTGCTCGATCAGTTGTCCTGGATAACCCCGGCCCGTTGGGGTTTCGCCGCATCGGCGTCGACGATCGACCTGATCAAGCTGGTGCCGGGCCCGTTGACGCCCAAGGACCGGCACTGGGAGCACACCGCATCGGCATGGTGGTTCGACATGGCGATGCTCGGGGTGCTGTGCATCGGCTATCTGAGCCTGGTGCGGTGGAAGATCCGGCTCAGGGGCGCGTGACCCGCGAGGCGACGATACGGGCGAGGAACGAGCCCGCTGAGGAGCCGAGCATCAGACAGCGATGGCAATCCGGTCAGCGAGGTGGCGGGCACACGATCGGCAGAATGCACAGGTTCTGCAGGATCGAGCCCACCGGGCCACGTCCTGGACCGCCGAAGCCCGGGCCGCTCGGGCCGCCTTGGGCGAATCCCACGGAGCCGATTCCACCGGGGCCGCCCGGGCCGCCCATTCCGAAACCGCCCGGCCCACCCGGGCCACCCATGCCAATGCCACCCGGCCCACCTGGACCACTTGGACCACAAGGCATTCCGGGGGACGTTAGAGCGGCCACCGAAATCGTAATCCCATACCCGATCCAGAATCTGGCTCTTGCTGACAACTCGGCGAGCGTTGCGCATGACGTACCGCAGAACCTCGAACTCCGTGGCGGTCAGGCTTATCGCTTGGCGCTAACCACTTCGACGTGACCGGTCCAGCGCACACCTCGGTCGTCTACCTACAACAACGGGGTCGAAGACCTGCTGGTCTGGAAGTAATCCGGCGTCACTGAGACCTGTCGCTCATCGCTCGTTGGGTCCCCAGTTCCACACAGTCGGATCAACCTGCGGGTAATCCATACAGACATCGGTGGCATGTGCGACGACGCCTTTGTTGTTGAAGAACAACTTGGCCCAGTTTCCCCAGTGGGTGGCCATCTGCTCGTAGTAGACGTTGGTCGCAGTGTCTTCGGAATACTGCCGGCGGCCGGCGTAATCGAGTGAAAAAAACCAGTAGATGCGATCGCGTGCCGCGTTCTCCACGTCGACGGGGCGGTTGTTGTAGTCGATCATGTACCGCTGGTAGTAAATCGGCGAGGTGTCGCGCGTCGCGGCCATGTACTGGTCGACCGTGCAGGCGGTCTTGAGTATCCGGTTGGGGATCGGGTAGTCATCGGTGGCATCTGCGGCGGCCGTCCCCTGAACGAGCGTCAGGCCCGCGGCCGCGACGGCGACGATCGCACCAGCACGTATCAGGGCCCTAAGACGTTCTTGCACAGTGTGTTCCCACTTCCCGGTCCGATTGGCGATGGACTGATCAGCTCGGCTGCTTGCCGGCCACCTGCTGCAGCAGGGCTTGTTTGTCCGGGCAGTAGATTGGATAGGCCAGGGCCAGGAATTGCCAAGCCTGCGCTGTCGTAGCCCCGCTCGGGAGCTGCCCCGAGATGAAGCGAGCAGAGTCGTAGGCATTGCGATCGACGCCGCGATCAAGCCGCTCACACGCGATCTTCGCGATCCAGGCGTTGTAGTCCTTCGGCCCGTAGATACCGACGGTGTGCAGTTGATTCCCGAAATCGGTGTCGGGGTCAGCATGGGCGACAGCCGGCGCCGCGACCGTCAGCACACCGAGGAGAGCTGCGGTGGCGATGCTGACCACGGCGCGTCCCGCATCTGTTGCCGTCATACCAGCGCCTCCTCGGGTTGCTGGGCGGGCGACCTCGGCCATGCCTGGGGACGGGGGCGTTGGCGGACGCGCTGTGGCCACCAGAACCAGCGTCCGAGCAAAGCGGCGATCGACGGCGTCAGCAGGGACCGGACCACCAGGGTGTCGAACAGCAGACCCAGCCCGATGGTCGTCCCGACCTCTCCGATGACGACCATCTTGCTCACCGCCATCGAGGCCATGGTGAAGGCGAAGACCAGACCTGCAGAGGTGACCACGGAGCCGGTCCCCACCATCGCACGAATGATCCCGGTGTTCAGACCCCGATGAACGCTTGAAGTCGTCGTTCTGGAAGGCTTCCGGCGGCAAATAGAACGAGTCGTCGTTCTTGGCCGCGTCGAAAGCCTGGCCCATCGCTGTATTGTCTTTGAGCTGCGCCATGTTCTGGTCCTGCTGCGCCTTCTGGGCCTGATACTTGGTTGAGCATCAACTGCTTCTGATTCTTCATGGACTCTGGACCAGCTGGCGACGCTCGCGGAACAGGCGCTGCATCATGATGATTCGTGGCTGGGGTTGGTGTGGTTCGTCGAGCAGATGTGCCAGATGACCGCCACGGACCGGGGCCTACGGGAGGTCGCGTTCAGCAAGTGCTACGCGGGCGGCCGAGTGAACGCCGCCCAAGAGCGCTTGGTTCCCACGCTGACCAGACTCGTCGAGCGGGCGCAAGCCGACGGCAGTCTGCGTCCAGATATCGCCGCCACGGACATGCCCATCATGAGTTTGCTCGCCGGGACGGTCAGCGAGTTCGCCGGCCACGTCAATGCAGATCTGTGGCGCCGTTATGTGGCGCTGCTCATCGAGGGGCTGCGGCGGTGGCCGGACCAGGTTCGCCTGCCCGTCGAGGCACTCGACGACGCAGACTTCGATATCGCCATGAACACCTGGGAGCCGGCAGGCGCCCCCGCGAACGCCGTCCGCCCTGGCGGTCGGACCGTCGGCCGGGGTCCATGCGGCGATTCAGGGTAACGGCCGGGGTCACTCCCCACTGACGTCGAGGCCGTGCGCGGCGGCGAATGCCAGTGCCTGCGCGATGTCTATCCGCGCGCCCCGGCACGCCGCCGTGGTCCACAGCGTGGCGTCGATACGCGCACCACGCAGGTCGGCCTGTTCCAGTCGCAGCCCGTTGGTGCGCGCCCCGCTCAGGTCCGCGCCGCGCAGCACCGCCTTGCGCAGATCCGCCTCCACCAACGAGGTTTCCCGCAGCCGGCACCCCGACAGGTCCACCCCGCGCAGGTCGGCGCCACCGAGGACAGCCAGCGTGAAATCGACCTCGTCGCACACGATCGGGCGCAGCCGGCAGTTTTCGAATGTCGAGCCAAGCATGCTGCAATTCCGGAAGCTGCTGTGCCACAGCGTTGTCCGCAGAAACCGGCAATTACGGAAGGCCGAGCCCAGGTGGTGCGACTCGGATAGGTTGGCGCCGCCGAAGTCGCACTCGGTGAATACCACCCGCTCGGTGTGCAGGCCGGAGAGGTCCTCGTCCCGGAAGTCGTGGCCGACGACCTCACGATCGACCCAGCTCGCCGCCGCTTCCACTACGAGCCGCTGGGCGCCAGGCTCGCCAGAGCGTACTCGCTGATCGCGATCAGCGCCGCGGTGGCCGACTTGCGATCTCTGGCGTCGACCGCGATCACCGGCGTGGTCTTGGGCAGGGTGAGCGCTCGCCGCACTTCGTCAGCGGGATAGCTTGGCGCCCCGTCGAATTCATTGACGGCGATCAGGAACGGCAGTTTGCGGTGCTCGAAGAAGTCCACTGCGGCGAAGCTGTCCTGCAGCCGGCGCACGTCGACGAGGATGATCGCCCCGATCGCGCCGCGGACCAGGTCGTCCCACATGAACCAGAATCGACGTTGCCCCGGGGTGCCGAACAGATAGAGCACCAGGTCGCGGTCGAGGGTGATCCGCCCGAAGTCCATCGCCACCGTGGTCGTCGCCTTGCCGGGGGTGGCCGCCAAGGCGTCAACTGCCGTGGACGCGTCGGTCACCATCGCCTCGGTGCGCAGCGGCATGATCTCCGACACCGCACCAACGAAGGTGGTCTTGCCGGCCCCGAACCCACCTGCGATGACGATCTTCGTCGAGGCGGCCTGACGCCTCTCAGAGTGCTCGTAGGCCACGCAGGGTCCTTCCTATGAGTTCGCGGCGTTCTTCGGATGTGGAGTGGTCGGTCAAAGTGGTCTGCACCCGAAGATAGCCGGATGTGACCAGGTCACCGACGAGGACGCGCGCGACACCGAGCGGCAGATCCAGGCGCGCCGAGATCTCGGCGACCGACGGGCTGTTCGTGCACAGCCGGCAGATCTGTCCGCGCATGTCCCCGGCGGGCCAGCGATGGTGCAGCGCCGACTGCAACGCCTGAACCGGCGCCTCGACGGGAAGGTCGACGGTGGTATCGGTGCGCCCAGCGGTCAGCGTGTAGGGGCGAACCAGATTCGCCTCAGCTGCGGGTGTCGACGGCTCCGGAACATCCATGGGCGCGTCACGACGGCTGCGGGGCTCGTCGCGACGACGAGACGACGTTGCCCACCCGCTCCACCAATACCGCCATCTCATAACCGATCTGGCCGATGTCGCAGTTCGTCGCCGCCAGCGTGGCCAACTGCGATCCGTCGCCGACGCGCATCAGCAGCAGGTAGCCGTTTTCCATCTCAACCACCGACTGCAGCACCCGGCCCCCCTCGAACAGCTGGGCGGCGCCGTTGGCCAGGCTGGCCAGGCCGGAGGCCACCGCGGCCAACTGGTCGGCCCGCTCCGGGGGCAGGTGCTCGCTGGCCGCCATCAGCAGACCGTCGACGGACACCAGCGCCGCGTGTGACACACCGGGAACCTCACGGGCGAAGTTGGACACCAACCAGTCCAGCTGGTTGGGGCGCGACCGTGGCGGGTACGTCATTCGTGCTCTCGTCCGATCTCTGGGGAATTGGCTGGCGGAGTGGAACGGGCGGCGCGGACGCCACCGAATTGGCTGTCGGCGGACGCCCGGACGGCGTCGGGATCGCGGCGCGCACGCTCGGGCAGCGGGGGCTGCTGCAGCTGTTGACTGCCCCCGGCGGCCCCGGGCACCAGCCGGGCCCCGGGTTCGCGCACCGGAAGCCCGTGATCGGTGTGCGAACCCACCGCGATGTTCTCCACCTCGGCCGCCGCCAACCAGCCGTTGTCCCACACCGACTTCCAGTCCTGCGGGACGGCGAGAGTGTGCGGATCGACCACCCACTCCGACAGCATGTTCTGGTAGATCAGGTCGGTGTCGGCTTCGTCGGGTGCCGGCGCCGACAAGTCCGCCGCGAGGACGTCCATGTCACTGATATCGACGCCGCTCTCACGCGCTTGCGCGGCACGGCTGCGGGAGTCGAAGAAGGAGGACGTGTCCGACGGGTGGTCGTGGGCGACACCGGCCTCCGCCGGCTCGGCGGTCGCAAACCATTGCGACTGTTCGGGCTGGGTATCCGGTTCCGGCACCGGGGTGATGCCGCTGGTTCCGGGGGACCTGCGCGGCAGGAGCGACGGATCGGGACCCGGCCCGTTGGCGTATGCCTGCTCGGCGGGCACCGCGAACCGGGAGGCCGGCACGTCTTCGTGGAACGGCCGCGCGCCGGCACCGATCGGTGATGCGTGTTCGAGGAGTGCAGGCGGTATGAAGAGCTCGGCGTTGGTGCCGGAGGACGGATCTCCCGGCACGGTGTTGCGCAGTCGAACCACCATGCCGTGCATGTGCGCCAGCCGCCCCACCACGAACAGGCCCATGTGCCGGGTGTTGTCCGGAGTGACCTCACCGCCGGCGTGCAGCCGCATGTTCGCGATGCGCAGGTCGCTGTCGGTCATGCCGATGCCGTCGTCGTGCACCTCGACCAGGACACCGGCGTTGCTGGTGTGCACCGCCGTCACCCGCACCGGCGAGATCGGCGGTGAGTAGCGCAGTGCGTTGTCGATCAGCTCGGCCAGCATGTGCACCGCGTCACCGGCGATCCTGCCGACGAAGGCGGAGTCGGGCACCTCGCCGACCTCGACACGCTGGTAGTCCTCGACCTCGGAGACCGCGGCATTGATCGCGGACACCAGTGGTAGGGATTCGCGCTGGTCCCGGGAGATCTGGGCGCCGGCGAGCACAAGCAGGTTCGCGCCGATACGGCGCATCCGGGTCGCCAGGTGATCGAGCCGGAACAGGCTCTCCAACCGCTGCGGGTCCTGCTCGTTGCGTTCCAGGCGGTCGATCAGCGACAGCTGCTGGTCGACCAGGGAACGGCTACGCCGCGACATGGTCTCGAACATCTCGTTGACCACCCGCCGCAGCCGGGCCTCGTCACCGGCCAGCAGCAGCGCCTGGGTGTGCAGTTCGTCGACGGCGTGGGCGACCTGGCCCACCTCCTCGGTGGTGTGGATCGGCAGCGGCGCGGGTTCACGCTCGTCACCGCCGCGCACCCGGGCGATCTCGTGCTCCAGATCGGTGTGGGCGACCTTCAGCGCACCGTCGCGCAGCGTGCGCAGCGGGCGGATCAACGACCGGGCCACCAGGGACACGGCGACCAGCGCGATGATCAACGCGACCAGCACCAACAGCGCGTCGCGGGTCACGGCGTTGCGCCGGTCGGTGGCCTGCTGCCGGATGCTCGCGGTGACATCGGCGGTGGCCCCGGAGATGACCTCCCCGGCGATCTTGTCGGTGGCCTGCTGCGACTGAAGCAGGTCCGGGTTGCCGACGAGGATCTGGTTGGGGTCGGAGATGATGTTCATCCGCCGGACCATCTCGGCCTGCAGGGCCCTGGCGTCCGGGGAGCCGACGCCGAGGGCCTGGCTCATGCCGAACAGTGTCGACGGCTCGGTGCCGGCCAGGGTGATCATCGATGTCCGCAGTTCGGGTTCGGGGAGCTCACCTCCCTGTCCGACCAGTAGCTCCTGCATGAACATCTGGCCCCGGGCGCCGACCGCGCGACTGAGTGCCTCCGTCTTCGCGCGGATCTTCGCGTCGTCGAGACGGACCGATCCGTTGATGGTGTCCTCGGCGGTGAGCAGGATCGGCGCAAAGGTGGTGATCCGCTCGCGCAGCCCGATCGTGTTTGCCGACGCGGCATCCAGTAACTTCTGGCCGCTGTCGAGCAGGGTGGTCACACCGGCGCGCACGTCGGGGGCCACATCCGTGCCGGAGAGCTTCTCCGCCAGTGCGGCCTTGACTTTGTCATAGGTGCCGGCGGCCGGCCCGGTGTCCCCACCGGAGGAGTAGGCCAGCAGTGCACCTTCCAGCGCGGCCATGTAGTCCTCGATCGGCGGGATCATCTGGGCCCGGTCGACGGCCAGTTGCAGATCCCGCGCCGAATTCACCCCGGCGTAGATCCGCACCCCGCCGAACGCCAGCGCCAGAGCCAGCGGAAGAAGCACGATCGCAAACACTTTCCGACGGACCGGCCAATTCCGAAGCGACCACCTCGAGGGTGGCCTCGGCGCTGCGCCGGATGCCGGCGCGACGCCCGGCACGTCCGGTCCCGCCCCGCCCGGGGCGGCGAACATCGTCACCGGTGTGCGGCCGCTCCGCCGACCGCTGCGCTGTAGTTCCGTGTTTTCGACTGCTGCATCGAGACTTCCTGGTCATCACCACCCGTCCGTGGCCCAACGGGTTCGCGGCTTGCGCCTGGCAATTCGTCGAGTATGACAGCCCTCGCGCAGCACCACCATAGTTGTTACTGAACAGAGAGACTCCAAGGGGCAGCACGGATGTCGGACGACGCGGTACCGAGCAAACTGTCGGCCGGCCCAACTGAGACAATCGACGCCATGTTTCGGGTGATGTTCTACTCGCCTCGCATAGCGCCGAATACGGGCAATGCCATCCGCATGGTGGCGGCGACGGGATGCGAGCTGCACCTGGTCGAGCCGCTGGGTTTCGACCTGACCGAACCCAAGCTGCGCCGGGCAGGTCTGGACTACCACGACCTGGCCTCGGTGACCGTGCACCACTCGCTGGAGGCCGCCTGGTCGGCGCTCGGGCCGGCGCGGGTATTCGCGTTCACCGCTCAGGGCGGCCGGTTCTTCACCGAGATCGACTACCGGGCCGGCGATGTGTTGTTGTTCGGCCCCGAGCCGACCGGGCTGGATGAGGCAACCCTCGCCGATTCGCACATCACCGAACGGGTGCTCATCCCGATGCTGCCCGGGTGCCGGTCACTGAACCTGTCCAACGCCGCGGCGGTGGCAGCCTACGAGGCCTGGCGCCAGCACGGGTTCAGCGGAGCCACCTGAGTTTCACCAGCTGTCCCAGTGGGTCAGCTGGTCGGCGGGCAGCCGCTTGGCCGGCTTGAAGCTGGTGCCCTTGGTGTAGCCGATCGGGAACAACCCGCCTTGGGCGAAGTCAGCGTAGGGAATACCGAGCAGCTCGGCGGCCTGTCTCTCGCCCTCACCCATCAGGTGCAGCGTGGTCCACGCCGAGCCCAGGCCGCGGGAACGCAGCGCCAGCATGAAGCTCCACACCGCGGGCAACAGCGAGCCCCAGTATGAGGCCTGCATCCCGGACGGCGCACCGTCGGGCCGGCCTTCCAGGCACGGGATCATCATCACCGGGGCCTTCTCGAAGTTCTCGTTGAGATACTTGGCCGACGTCAGCACCGCACCCATCTGGTCGTCGCGCATATCGCCGCGCTCGGGCTTGGGCAGGTCGAGGTAGGGCGTTGCGTTGGTCCGGTAGATCTCGGCCAGCGCCTTGCGCTTGTGGGGATCTTCGACGAACACCCACTGCCAACCCTGCGCATTGGACCCGGTGGGAGCCTGCAGCGCGAGGTCCAGACACTCCATCAGCACCTCACGCGGCACCGGCCTGTCGAAGTCGAGTCGCTTGCGAACCGATCGCGTGGTGGTCAGAAGTTCATCGACGGTCAGATTGAGTGCCATGGCTGAAGACTACCTTCGGGTTTGTGGCAATCGTGCTGACTCAAGCGGTTTCGCAACGACTGCGCAAAGCGGCGTCAGCGGAAGTCACGCGAGCGGGAATTCACCTTCATAGTGATGCGGCTCATGCGTTCGGCCATCACCGTCACCGCGCCGGTGGCGTTTTGCACCTGGCCGCCGATCAGCAGCGCCGAGGCCGTCTGGGCAAGCTTGCGGTGCCTGGCCCACAACCCCGGTGTGCACAGCACGTTGACCATGCCGGTCTCGTCCTCGATGTTCATGAACGTCACCCCCTGCGCCGTCGCCGGCCGCTGCCGGTGTGTCACCGCGCCGGCGATCAGCACCCTGCTGCCGTCGGGCACCGACAGCAACTCCTCGGCCGGGGTCACCCCGATCGCGTCGAGGTCCTCACGCAGGAACTGCGTCGGGTAGCTGTCCGGCGAGATGCCGGTGGCCCACACGTCGGCAGCGGCCAGCTCCACCTCGGTCATCCCCGGCAGCGCCGGGATGTGCGACGACGACCCCACTCCGGGTAGCCGGTCAGGCCGCTGGGTGGCTGCCGCCCCGGCCGACCACAACGCCTCGCGGCGGGTGATCGAAAAACAGCCCAACGCGCCCGCGGTGGCCAGCGCCTCGGTCTGGGGAACCGAAAGCTGCACCCGACCAGTCAGGTCCAGCAACGATGCATACCTCCCACCGGCCTCGCGCTCCTCGACGATGCGCAGCGCCAGGTCGTCGCCGATGTGGCGAACGGCGCCGAGCCCCAGCCTGACCGCACTCCCCTCGTCTTCCAGGGTGGCGTGCGCCAGGCTGGCGTTGACGTCGGGACCGCGCACGGTGACCCCATGCCTGCGGGCGTCGGCGACCAGCGACTGCGGCGAATAGAAGCCCATCGGCTGGGCCCGCAGCAGCGCCGCACAGAACGCCGCCGGGTGGTGCAGTTTGAACCAGGAGGAGTAGTACACCAGCGAGGCGAAGGACAGCGCGTGACTCTCCGGGAAACCGAAGTTGGCGAAGGCTTCCAGTTTTTCGTACACCCGGTCGGCGATCTCCCCGGCGATCCCGTGCCGCTCACGCATACCGGTGTAGAACCGGTCCCGCAGCCGCCGCATCTTCTCGGTGGAGCGCTTGGAGCCCATGGCACGGCGCAACTGGTCGGCCTCGGCCGCCGAGAATCCCGCGCAGTCCACCGCGAGCTGCATCAGTTGCTCCTGGAACAGCGGAACCCCCAAAGTCTTTCGCAGTGCCGGCTCCATCGAAGGGTGGTCGTAGCTGACCGGCTCCAGCCCGTTGCGCCGCTTGATGTACGGATGCACCGACCCACCCTGGATGGGCCCGGGACGAATCAGTGCGACCTCGACGACGAGGTCGTAGAACACCCGCGGTTTCAGGCGCGGCAGCGTGGCCATCTGGGCGCGGGACTCCACCTGGAACACCCCGACTGAGTCAGCGCGCTGCAGCATCTCGTAGACCTCCGGTTCGGACAGGTCGAGGCGAGCCAGGTCGACCTCGATGCCCTTGTACTCGGCGACCAGGTCGATGGCATAGTGCAGCGCCGAGAGCATGCCCAGCCCCAGCAGGTCGAACTTGACCAAACCGATTGCCGCGCAGTCATCTTTGTCCCACTGCAACACACTGCGATTGGCCATGCGTGCCCACTCGACCGGACACACGTCGGCGATCGGGCGGTCGCAGATCACCATACCGCCGGAGTGGATGCCCATATGCCTGGGCAGGTTGGAGATCTGCATCGCCAGGTCGATCACCGACTCGGGGATGCCTTCGACGTCAGGCGAGTCGGCCAGCCCGTTCCAGCGGCTGATCTGCTTGCTCCAGGCATCCTGTTGGCCCTGGGAGAATCCCAGGGCGCGGGCCATGTCACGTACCGCGCTGCGGCCGCGGTAGGTGATCACATTGGCGACCTGTGCGGCGTAGTCGCGACCGTAGCGGTCATAGACGTACTGGATGGCCTCCTCGCGCAGGTCCGATTCGATGTCGATGTCGATATCGGGTGGTCCGTCGCGGGCCGGCGACAGGAATCGTTCGAACAGCAGCTCGTTGGCGATCGGATCCACGGCGGTGACCCCCAGCGCGTAGCAGACCGCGGAGTTTGCCGCCGACCCCCGGCCCTGGCACAAGATGTTGTTGCGGCGGCAGAACTGCGTGATGTCGTGCACCACCAGGAAATAGCCCGGGAACTTCAATGCGGCGATGACGTCGAGCTCCCGCTCTATCTGGGCGTAGGCCTCCGGCGCGGCCGACCGGGGACCGTATCGCGCAGCGGCGCCGACCATGACCAGTTCACGCAGCCAGCTGCCCTCGGTGTGACCGTCGGGGACGTCAAACGGTGGCAGCTGCGGGGCGATCAGCGCCAGCTCGAAGGCGCACTGTTCACCGAGATCGGCTGCCGCGGTGACCACGTCGGGGTGCTGCGCGAACAGGCGGGCCATCTCGTCACCGGACCGCAGGTGCGAGCCACCCCGTGGGGCCAGCCAGCCGGCGGCGGAGTCCAGCGACTGCCGCGCCCGGATCGCCCCCATCGCCATGGCCAGCCGGCCCCGGCTCGGCTCGGCGAAATGCGCCGCGGTGGTGGCGACGACGCCGACCCCGAACCGGGACGCCAGCGCGGCCAGCGCGGCATTGCGCTCGTCATCGAGCGGATGGCCGTGGTGGGTCAGCTCGACGCTGACTCGGTCGCGGCCGAAACGACCCACCAGATCACCCAGTGCGCTTGTCGCCGCATCGATTCCACCGGTTGACAATGCCTGTCGCACATGGCCTTTACGGCATCCCGTCAAGATGTGCCAGTGCCCGCCGGCCGCCTCGGTAAGGGTGTCGTAGTCGTAGAGCGGCTTGCCCTTCTGCCCACCGGCCAGGTGCGCGGCGGACAGCTGACGGGACAGCCGCCGGTAGCCTTCCGGCCCGCGGGCCAGGACCAGCAGATGCGGGCCGGGTGGATCGGGACTCTCGGCACGGGCGGCATTGCCCAGCGACAGCTCGGCACCGAAGACGGTGCGCATTCCGAGCTCCTTGGCGGCCTCGGCGAACCGCACCACGCCGTACAGCCCGTCGTGATCGGTCAGCGCGATGGCACGCAGGTCCAGCCGCACCGCCTCTTCGACGAGTTCCTCCGGGGAGCAGGCGCCGTCGAGGAAGCTGTACGCCGAATGTGCGTGCAACTCGGTATAGGGCACCGCCGAGCGCAACGGGCGCCCTTCCGCGGGCGGCTGGTACGCGATGCGTTTGCGCGACCAGGCCGGACTGTCCCCACCATCGGCCACCTGGTCGGACAACGAGCCGGAGCCCAAGCCGGACGTCGCGCCGGAGCGGCGCGGTTTGCCGTTGAGCACCCGCTCCATCTCGGCCCAGCTCGGCGGCCCGTTTCCCCAGCCCACCCGGCCAGTGTATCGAACATTTGTTCGATGAACATACCGTGCCGGGACCGCGCCTGTTCAACATGTCCACCGGTGGCGAAAGCCCTACGCTCAGTGCGTGGCATCGACACCAGATCCGTCCGTACCGCCGCCCGGGGAAGCGATGGTTCACCCCGCCGAGCCGCACCACGGAGCAATCGGCAGCAAGCTGAACTGGCTGCGCGCCGGCGTGCTCGGCGCCAATGACGGCATCGTCTCGGTCGCCGGCATCGTCGTCGGCGTGGCAGCCGCCACCGTCGAACGCGGACCGATCCTCACCGCCGGCATCGCCGGGCTGGCCGCCGGCGCGCTGTCGATGGCGCTCGGCGAGTATGTCTCCGTCAGCACCCAGCGCGACACCGAGAAGGCCCTGCTGCACCAGGAACACCGGGAACTGCGCGACCAGCCCGACGTCGAACTCGAGGAGCTCATCGCGCTCTATGAGGCCAAAGGGCTCAAGCCGGAGACCGCACGCGCAGTGGCCGAGGAACTGACCGACCACGACGCATTCGCCGCCCACGTCGACATCGAGCTCGGCATCGACCCCGACGAGCTGACCAACCCCTGGCAGGCGGCCATCTCGTCGGCCGTCGCCTTCACCGTCGGCGCGGTGCTGCCCATGCTGGCGATCCTGTTGCCGCCACCGTCGCTGCGCATCCCGATCACGTTCGTCGCGGTGCTGTTGGCTCTGGCCTTCACCGGCTGGGTCAGCGCCCGGCTGGGCGGGGCCAACGTTCTGCGGGCGACCCAGCGAGTCGTCATCGGCGGCGCACTCGCCATGGCCGTCACCTTCGCCATCGGCCACCTGGTCGGCGCCGCGGTCGGCTAACGGTATTCGGCGACACCGTCATCGAGAACGATGCGCCGGTCGGATCCGTCGGGTGCGCAGGCCTCGGTGCGGTAGACCGCGCGACCCGGCTCGGTGCGCCAGACGGAGGTCGTCAACGTCTCACCGGGAAACACCGGTGCGGAAAAGCGCGCCGCCATCGCGGTGAGCTTCGAGGCGTCGTTGCCGGCCAGCTCGGCCAGCAGCGCCCGCCCGGCGAACCCGTATGTGCACAGCCCGTGCAGGATCGGCGTGTCGAAGCCGGCCATCTCCCGGGCGAACCATGGATCGCTGTGCAGCGGGTTGCGGTCCCCGGAGAGCCGGTAGATCAGGGCCTGATCCGCACGGGTCGGCGAGGCGATCTGCGCGTCCGGAGCGCGGTCGGGAAACTCCGGTGCGGCGCGGCGCTGCCCGGCCTGACCGCCGAACCCCCCGGCCCCACGGATCACGGCCGTCATCAGCGTCTCGGCGACCAGTTCGCCGCTGGCCGGATCGGTGCCACGGCCCCGCAGCATGATGATCGCGTTCTTGCCCTCGCCCTTGTCCTGGATGTCGGCCACCTCCGCGACTACCGACAGTGAGCCGGCGGCGGGCAACGGCGCGAACAACCGGATCTCCTGCGAACCGTGCAGCAGCATCCCCCAGTTGAACGAGCCGACCTCGGCGGCGGCCGCGAACCCCATGCAACAGATCACCGCATAGGTCGGCAGTACCTGCTGGGTGATGTCGTGGCTGTTCTCGGTGGTGAACGCCAGGTCCGCGGTCCCGGCGCCGACCCCCAACGCGTAGAGCATGGTGTCACGGTCGGTCCACTCGTAGAGCTGTGGTCCGGTCACCGCACCGATTGCCGTGGGGTCGATTGCCATTGCCGCACTCCTGACGCCGAAGGTGGAGATCTCCATGGTCGCACTCGGGAAATCCGTCCCGCGGGTGCGATCGACAAGGCACGCTATGTCCATGCACCTTCCCCGCGCCCGAGCGATCCTTGCGGCACTGACCGCCCTCATCGCGGTCATCATGGTTGCCGGCTGCAGTTCGCCGGGCCCGAAGGAACGCGCGATCACGCTGACATTCATTCGTCACGCGGAGTCGGAAGCCAACGCCGCCGGTGTCATCGACACCTCGGTGCCCGGCCCATCACTCACCCCGACCGGCCGGCAGCAGGCGGTGGCACTGGCCGACCGGCTGCGGGGCGACCACTTCGACGGCATCTATGCCTCACAGATGGCCCGTGCCCAGCAGACCGCGGCGCCGATGTCGAAGGCGCTGGACGAACCGGTGAACGTGCTGCCGGGCCTCGACGAGATCTCCGCGGGCTGGTTCAACGGCGATCCGGTGTCGAAGATAGCCGCGACCTACATGGTGGCCCCGGCCGGCTGGCTGCACGGCGACCGCAGCTTCGCCATCCCGGGTTCGGTCAGCGGCACGAAGTTCAACGGGCAATTCAGTGCGGCGGTGCAGCGCATCTATGACAGCGGCGACAACAAACCCGTCGCGTTCTCCAGCGCCGTGGCCATCATGATGTGGACGCTGATGAACGTGCGCAACCCCAAGGACAGCCTGCTGGCCGACCATCCGCTGCCCAACACCGGTCGCGTGGTGATCACGGGCAATCCGGTGATGGGATGGACACTCGTGGACTGGGACGGCATCACCGAGTTCTAGCGGTACCCGGCCGTGAGGTGAAGCCGTGGCCGAGAGCATGGCCCCGTCGGCCGGTATCGTTACCGCGATGACGGCGGGGGACGACCAGGCGGCTGTGTTGCCCGTTTTCGCCGATGTCGACACCGGCGTCGATGACGCGATGGCTCTGGTGTACCTGTTCGCCAGCCCGGATGCCGAACTCGTCGGCATTGCCTCGACGGGCGGGAACGTCGCGGTCGACCAGGTGTGCCGCAACAATCTCGGACTACTCGAGCTGTGCCGGGTGAGTGACATTCCGGTGTCCAAGGGTGCCGACCGGCCGCTCAGCGCACCGATGCGCACCGCCGAGGACACCCATGGCCCCGCCGGCCTGGGCTACGCCGAACTGCCGTCGCACGACCGCGAACTGACCGGGTACGACGCCGCCGAGGCCTGGGTGCGCGCCGCGCACGCCCACCCCGGTGCGCTGATCGGGTTGGTCACCGGTCCGCTGACCAATCTTGCACATGCGCTACGGGCCGAACCGGGGCTGCCAACGCTGTTGCGGCGGTTGGTCATCATGGGCGGTTCTTTCGACTACCGCGGCAACACCACCCCGGTGGCTGAGTGGAACATCAGCGTCGACCCCGAGGCCGCCGCGGAGGTGTTCGCCGCCTGGGGGCGGGCCGCGGAGGCGATTGATCCGGAGCATCTTCCGATCGTGTGCGGCCTGAACTTGACCGAGAACATCGCGATGACGCCGACCACTCTCGGCCGCCTGGCGGCTGCGGCGGAGTCGACGACGGTGGCGATGAGCGTGCTCGATCCCCGGGGCACCCGCTCGGTCGCCGACAATCCGCTGATCCGCACGCTCGAGGATGCGATGCGGTTCTACTTCGAGTTTCACTTCGACCAGGACGAGGGCTACCTGGCGCATCTGCACGATCCGCTCGCCGCGGCAGTGGCGTTGGATCCCGCACTGATCACGACCCGCCCCGCCACGGTCGACGTCGAGCTGACCGGGACGCTTACCCGGGGGATGACGATCGCCGACTGGAGCCGGCTGTGGGGCCGGGTACCCAACGCGCTGGTCGGTGTCGGCGTCGACCCGGCGGTGTTCTTCCAGCGGTTCATCGAACGGGTGGGTCCGTTCGCACGGCGGCTGGCTCACTCGTAGACCCCCTCCACATACCACCGTCGCTGCCGAAAACACAGCAGCAGCGCGGCGCCCGGCTCTCCGGTACCCGCCTGGTGGTCCACCAGCACCTGAGCGCGCGCGGTGCGGCCGATCCTGGAGAGTTCGGTTTGGTCCCACCACCGTTCGTCCACCGGCCACGGCCCTGCCCACCACCTCAGTTCGCCCCGGTAGTGGTGGCCCTCGCCCTCCAGCCGCACCGGCTCTGCCGTGAACATCCCACGGGCGGTTACCCGTACCGGATTGCCTTGGGCATCAAGCAGTTCCACCGGATCGTCGAGAAGCACCGTCGGCGACGGCTCGGGCAGCCGACCGGGCCAGGGCCGGCCGGGGTCGGCCCGGGGTACCAGTTCATCGCCAAGCGGTGTCAACGTGACGCGTTCCGTGGGGCCGCGCCCACCGGACAGAACCGGCAGCTGCACGGCCTCCTGACCCAGCAGGCCCTGCACCCGCACCAACGCCCGGCGGGCCCGCAACCGGTCCTCTTCCCCTACGCCACCCCACAGCGGCAGCTGAAGCGCTTCGGCCGCAATGATCTCCACCGGCCGTAACCGCAGCACCGTCACCGGGCCGGTCGGGCGGTCTTGCTCATGGCGGTTCCCATCCCCGAGTCGCTTCGCTCCCGCTCGCCGGAAGTTCAGCCAGCCGTCGAGCTGCCAGCGCACCCGGTCGGCGGTCGCGTCTTCGGTCAGCGGTTCGGCACACCGCCACACCCGGCTGTGCTCACCGCCGCCGGCGATGAGCGCGTGAATGGCCAGCCGGGTGCACCCGACCCCGGCCGCCTGGAGACTGCGGTGCAAGTCGCCGGCCAACATCCGCCCGGCGAACGCGGCCGCATCGACCCGGTCGACCGGCGGATCGCAGTGCAGCACCGCATCGAGCTCCGGCGGTGGTTCGCGCCCCGACGGAGCGCGCTCCGGCTCCCCGCGGGCGAACCGGTGCGCAGCGACCGCATCGGCGCCGAATCGGGAGGCCACATCGGTGCGCGACAGTGCGGCGAATTGGCCGAGATTGCGGATTCCCATGCGCCACAACAGGTCGGCAAGCTCCTCCCGGCCCGGACCGGCCAGGCTGGGTTCGCTTGACAGCTGCCTGATCGACAGCGGCGACAGGAACTCCGCATCCTGACCTGCCTCCACCACCCGGCCGGCGCGAGCGGCGAAGACGGCCGTCGGCAACTGGTCGGCGATCCCCACCTGACATTCGGCGCCGGCCGCTGCCACGGCGTCGACCAGCCGCTCGGCGGCAGCCTGTTCGGAACCGAAATAGCGCGCCGCACCGCGGACCGGCAGCACCAGCAGCCCCGGCCGCAGCACCTCGGCACGGGGCACCACCTCGTCCACCGCCGCCGTCACCCCCTCGAAGTAACGGGCATCGCGGGCCGGATCGGCGGCGGCGACATGCAGTTGCGGGCAGCGTGCCTGCGACTCGCGGCGCCGCAGACCACGCCGCACCCCGCCCGCTCGCGCCGCCGCCGAGCAGGCGATCACCCGGTTGGCCAGGGTCACCGCGACCGGGGCCGTGGCCGGCAGGCCGGCTGCCGCGGCCGCGGCGACCGCGGGCCAGTCCATGCACCAGATCGCCAGCACCCGTGCGGCCACGTCAACCGGCCCTGCCCGCCGTGCGTCCACGCCCCCGCACCGACAACCGCACCCGGCTGATGCGCCCGCAGCCCGGTACCGGGACACCGTCACGGCCCGCGGTTATCTCGTAGCCGTGCACCCTCGCATCGAGCCGCATCGAAGCGCCCTGCCACTCCCCCCGGGCCACCAGCAGGGTGCAGCCCTTCTGCCGGGCCCGGGCCACCACCGCCCGCGCCCGGGTGGCGGGCACCGTACGGCCGGACAAGCCGAGCACCACCAGGTCCATCCCGTCCATCAGCACCGCGGCCACCTCGACCGGGTCGGTGCCCGGATCCGGGATCACCGCGAGCCGGCTCAGGTCCGCGCCCATCTCCGCGGCGGCCAGCAGCCCGAACTCCGGCAGTCCGACGATGGCCACATGCCCCCCGGCGGCCGTCACGGCGGCAGCCATGCTCACCGGCAGCGACCGGGCACCGGAGAGCACCGCCACGGCACCCCGTGGCAACCCGGCGGGCAGCGCTCCGGCCAGCGACTCCGGAATCGGCAGCAAAGATTCACACGCAGGCAGCACATCGTCGGACCGCTCGGCGACGTGCCGGCCGGCCCCCACCTTGCCCGACACCGTCGCAATCTGACGCCGGAGCTGTTGCAGCTGCTCAGCACGGTCAGGATGCCGTTTCCCCAGGGCAATCGCCGCCGTCATCGCCCACCTCCAGCCACGACCGAAACCCACTGTGTTCGAATATATGTTCGATACTGGGAGTAAACACCCACCCCCCGACAGCGTCAAGCGACGGAGGCGTCCGTGCCAGACCTCCGAGGAGCAGCCAGCGGCCGGTCGTGCCGAAAGAGAAAACTCGTATCCGCGCGGCTGTACTGGTGACCCAGTCAGGAGAATCTCACCCCTTCTGAAAGCCGAACCAGGGGAGGTAGAGGCGATGGGTGCTCCAAAATTCATGATGCTCGACGCCGCTCCTGACGCATGCGCGCCGTACAGCCACGCTGTCGAGATCGATGGCTGGCTGTGGATAACCGGGCAGATGCCCAACTATGCCGACGACCACACCAAACCGCTGCCGGAGGGCATCGAGGCCCAGACCCGCAACGTGATGCACAACCTGCAGATCGTGCTCGGCGAGCTGGGGATCGGATTGGGCAATGTGGTCCAAACCCGGGCCTTCCTCACCGAGTTCAAGCGTGACTACGAGAACTTCAACAAGATCTATGAGTCCTATTTCGAGCCGGGCAAGCTCCCAGCTCGAACCTGCATCGGCGGTTCGATTCCACGGAGAACCTGGTGCTTTGGATGCAGTCCGAGCAGCGCCGAGAGTTGCTCGAGCGCGGCGACGAGCTGCTGGCGGCGCCGGCAGACGAACACACCATGGTCGGTGGCCGGCCGGCCGCGCACTCGGTGACCGTTGTCGCCAGTGCGATCCCGCGCCCGGGACAGAAAACCAGGTTCTTCGCTGCGAAGAAGGCCCTCCAGTCAGCGGCGCGATCCTTCGACGGTCTCACCGGCTACGAACTGCTCGAACCGGCCCGGGACGGGGGCGAGTGGACCAGTCTGTATCGCTTCGCCGATTCGTGCAGCGCCGACGAATGGCTCAGGTCCGAAACACGCGCCAAGCTGCTGGACGATCTCAACAAGCACACCGAGCAAAACGTCGTCCGCAAGGTGCCGAGCGCTTTCGGTAGTTGGTTCAGCTTCAACGAGGTGGACGGGGCGAACACACCGAACTGGAAGCAGTCGATGACCGTCCTGCTGATGCTCTACCCCACGATCATGTGCATCAACTACCTCACCTCCTACCTAGCCGGTGTTGGCACTCCCCTGTTCCTGCGGACCTTCACCTCGAACGTGCTGAGCACCATGGCCCTCGGTTTCATCTTGATGCCGCTTGCCACCCGGGCCCTGAGCTTCTGGCTCAATCCCGGCGTCCCAACCCGAACCACCATCCGCGGAACGGTTCTCGTCGTCGTGCTGTACGGAGTGCTCCTGGGCTTCTGGGCGCTCGTCACACTCTGAGCGATGTCCGACCACACCACCCGACGGTCGTTGCGAACCACCCGGACACAACGGGGGTGAACAGTCTGCTGATCAAGCCCCCGGGCCACACCGTTGCCTTCCGGCCTGGCACCATGCAATCAGGTGGGCACAACCCAACGACGGGTACCACGGGAAGGGATGACCATGAACACCGAACAGGCCAGCAAGGTCGCAGGTGGAGACGGATTTGTCGCAGCGCTCGACCAGAGCGGCGGCAGCACACCCAAGGCGCTGAGACTGTACGGCATCCCCGAGGACGCGTACTCCGGCGACGAGCAGATGTTCGATCTTGTCCACGAGATGCGCACCCGCATCATCACCAGCCCCGGTTTCGACGGTGACCGGATCGTCGCGGCGATCCTGTTCGAGAACACCATGGACCGCGATATCCAGGGCCGCCCGACCGCCGACTATCTCTGGAACGTCAAGAAGGTCGTGCCGATCCTCAAGGTCGACAAGGGCCTTGCCGCCGAGGAAGACGGTGCCCAGGTCATGAAGCCCATCGGCGGCCTGGACGAGCTGTTGGCGCGCGCGGTCGACAAGGGCATCTTCGGCACCAAGATGCGGTCGGTCATCAAACTGCCCGGCGCCGGACTCGACGCGGGGGTCGGCCAGCAGTTCGAGGTCGCCCGCCAGATCCTGCGTTCCGGCCTGATCCCGATCATCGAGCCCGAGGTCGACATCCACAGCCCGCGCAAGGGTGAGGCCGAGGACCAGCTCAAGGCGGCGATCCTGACCCACCTCGGCGCGCTCGGCGACGACCAGCGGGTGATGCTCAAGCTGACGCTGCCCGACACCGACGACCTGTACCGCGATCTCATCGACCACCCCCGGGTGATGCGCGTGCTCGCCCTGTCCGGCGGCTACACCCGTGTCGAGGCCTGCGAGCGGCTGGCCCGCAATCACGGGGTCATCGCCAGCTTCTCGCGTGCGCTCACCGAGGGACTCACCGCCCAGCAGAGCGACGACGAGTTCGACAAGACACTGGATGCGGCGATCAGCGAAATCGCCGCGGCGTCAAGGACCTAGGGGGTCACTCCCACTCGATGGTGCCCGGCGGCTTGCTGGTCAGGTCGAGCACAACCCGGTTCACCTCGGGCACCTCGTTGGTGATGCGCGTGGAGATGCGCTCCAGTACGTCGAAGGGAACCCGGGTCCAGTCGGCCGTCATCGCGTCCTCGCTGGAGACCGGGCGAAGCACGATCGGGTGACCGTAGGTGCGTCCGTCGCCCTGGACGCCGACCGAGCGGATGTCGGCCAGCAGCACCACCGGGCACTGCCAGATCTGGCTGTCCAGACCGGCGGAGGTCAGCTCCTCACGGGCGATCAGGTCGGCCCGCCGCAGCGTGTCCAACCGGGCCGCAGTCACCTCGCCGACGATGCGGATGCCCAAGCCTGGGCCCGGGAAAGGCTGGCGGGCAACGATTTCCTCCGGCAATCCCAGTTCACGCCCGACCGCGCGCACCTCGTCCTTGAACAGCAGCCGCAGCGGTTCGACGAGTGTGAACTTCAGATCGGCCGGCAGGCCGCCGACGTTGTGATGGCTCTTGATGTTCGCCGCGCCGGCACCGCCACCGGACTCGACGACATCGGGGTACAGCGTGCCCTGCACCAGGAATTCGATGCTGTGATCGCCGTCGGCGCCGGAGTCGGCCAGGACGTCTCGCACCGCGGCCTCGAACGTGCGGATGAACTCCCGGCCGATGATCTTGCGCTTGCCCTCTGGGTTTCGCACTCCCGACAGCGCGGTCAGGAACCTCTCCTCGGCGTCGACGGTCACCAGGCGAGCGCCGGTGGCGGCGACGAAATCCCTTTGCACCTGCGCACGTTCGCCGGCACGCAACAGACCGTGGTCGACGAACACACACGTCAGCCGGTCACCGACGGCCCGCTGAACCAGTGCGGCGGCGACCGCCGAGTCCACTCCCCCGGACAGCCCGCAGATGGCCTTGCCGTCGCCGATCTGCCGGCGCACCTGCTCGACGAGGGCGTCGGCGATATTGGCCGGTGTCCAGGCCGCACCGATACCGGCGAAGTCGTGCAGGAACCGGCTCAGTACCTGCTGGCCGTGCGGTGTGTGCATGACCTCGGGGTGGTACTGCACCCCGGCCAGCTTGCGGGCCTTGTCCTCGAACGCCGCAACGGGTGCGCCCGAGCTGGTGGCCACCACCTCGAAGCCGCCGGGCGCCGTGGTGACGGCGTCGCCGTGGCTCATCCACACCGGCTGTTTACCGGGCAGACCCGAATGCAGCTCGCCGCCAAGCACATCCAGCTCGGTGCGGCCGTACTCACTGGTGCCGGTGCGGGCGACGGTGCCGCCCAGTGTCTGCGCCATGGCCTGAAATCCGTAGCAGATGCCGAACACCGGCACACCGAGATCGAACAGGGCGGGGTCGAGCTGAGGTGCGCCCTCGGCGTACACGCTGGCCGGCCCGCCGGAGAGCACGATCGCCTGCGGGTCTTTGGCCTTGATCTCCTCGACGGTCGCAGTGTGGGGGATGACCTCGGAGAACACCCGAGCCTCCCGAACGCGGCGGGCGATCAGCTGGGCGTATTGGGCGCCGAAGTCGAGCACCAACACGGGGCGCGGCGATGCTGAGGGTTGAACTTCCACCGGCTCAGTCTAGTGGCGGCGGTGGTTGAGGTCGTGGCGGTCAGTCTGGTTGGGCGAGGCGCACCATCCCGGCAACCACCGACGCGCGCACCTCAGTCTCCGGAAGATCCTCTATCGCAAGCGCCGAACGCAGAAAAGGCTCGAAGAGCCGCCAACCCAGTTGCAGTGCAGTGGCGTTGGCGACGGCGAGCCGTGCCTCGCGGTCGTCGTCGTAGTACGGCCGTACCCGTTCGAGAAGCATCGCCACGTTGGGGAACCTGGACTGCAGCTGCCCGGCGGGGTAACCGTCGAGGATGGCGCGGGCCACCACCCGGGAGTGGCGTGCCGCGGCCATTTCGACCTCTTCCGCCGATGCGCCGGCGGCCAGCAACTCGGTCACAGCCGCGCCGAGTCTGTCGAGGACCGCACCGACCAGTTTCTCCTTGGTGCCGAAATGCCGGTACACCAGGCCGTGGTTGACGTTCGAGGCGGCCGCGATCTCGCGGATCGACGTCGCGGCCGGACCCCGGGTGGCGAACAGGTCGGCGGCGGCGGCCAGGACCGCGGCCTTTACCTCCGCCCGGCCCTGGGGTGCGTCCCCGCCCGGGCGCACCGGCACGGGCGTAGTCATTTGACTACGGTAGCGCCCAGGCCGGTAGTCAGACGACTACACGACGACACAGGGGACCGCCGGTACCAGGCTCCGCAGCCGGATGCCGAGCGGACCGGCCGGGCAGATCGCAAGCTGACCGACCTCAGCCCGCCGATCCCAGTGGCTCGATCGGAAGATGGCGCAGTCCACCGGGCGCGTCGGCGGGTACGACAGGATTCTTGGGCGCGATCGGCGCCAGCCGCCGGTAGGGCTGCCCCTGTTCGGGGCGCTGGTCGTCCTCACCCTTGTTGGGCCACAGGGAGGCCGCCCGCTCGGCCTGGGCGGTGATCGACAGCGCCGGGTTCACCCCGAGGTTGGCCGAGACCGCGGCGCCGTCCATGACCGACAGTGTCGGGTAGCCGTACACCCGCTGGTACGGGTCGATGACGCCGTGCTCGGGACTGTCGCCGATGGCGGCACCGCCGAGGAAGTGCGCGGTGAGCGGGATGTTGAACAGCTCACCCCACGTTCCGCCAGCCACTCCGTCGATCTTCTCGGCGATCCGGCGGGTGGCCTCGTTGCCGACCGGGATCCACGTCGGGTTCGGCTGGCCGTGCCCCTGTTTGCTGGTCATCCAGCGCCGGCCCAGCGCACCGCGCCTGGTGTAGGTCGTGATCGAGTTGTCCAGGTGCTGCATCACCAACGAGATCATCGTGCGCTCGCTCCATTGCCGCGGGCTGAGCATCCGCAGCATGGCACGTGGTTCCTCGCGGGCCTGATCGATCAGCTGCCTCCACCGGGGCACGTCGGTTCCTGCGGGACCGGAACCGTCGGTCATCAGGGTCTGCAACAGTCCCATTGCATTGGAGCCCTTGCCATAGCGCACCGGTTCGATGTGGGTGTCGGGCGTCGGATGGATCGACGACGTGATGGCCACCCCGTGGGTCAGGTCGAGATCGGAACGGGCCCGCAACCGGCCCGCGCCGACGATGGACTCGGAGTTGGTGCGGGTCAGCACGCCGAGCTTGTCGGACAGATGGGGCAGCTTGCCGGCGTCGCGCATCTTGAACAACAGATGCTGGGTGCCCCAGGTACCGGCGGCCAGGACGAGATGGGCCGCGGTGAAGGTGCGCCGCTTCTTGCGCATCCATCGGCCGGTCCGTACGGTCTCAACCTCCCAGACACCATCGGCGCGCTGCTGGAAACCGGTGATCGTGGTCATCGGAACAACTTGTGCCCCAGCCTTTTCTGCGAGACCCAGGTAGTTCTTCACCAGCGTGTTCTTGGCTCCGTGCCGACAACCGGTCATGCACTCGCCACACTCGATGCACCCGGTGCGCTCCGGGCCCACACCGCCGAAGTACGGATCGGGCACGGTCCTGCCGGGCGCCTTGGTGTCGTCGGGGCCGAAGAACACACCGACCGGGGTGGGCGTGAAGGTGTCGGCGATGCCCATGTCGTCGGCCACTTCCTTGATGATGCGGTCGGCGTCGGTGAAGGTCGGGTTCTTGACCACGCCCAGCATGCGCTGACCCTGGTCGTAGTGCGGCATCAATTCGGCCCGCCAGTCGGTGATGTGCGACCACTGTTCGTCGTTGAAGAACGGTTCCGGCGGCACGTAGAGGGTGTTGGCGTAGTTCAGCGAACCGCCACCCACCCCCGCGCCGGCCAGGATCATCACGTTGCGTAGCAGGTGGATTCGCTGGATGCCGTAGCAACCCAACCGCGGTGCCCACAGGAACTCACGCAGCCGCCACGAGGTCTTGGCGAACTCGTGATCGGCGAACCGGCGGCCGGCCTCAAGGACGCCGACGGTGTACCCCTTCTCGGCGAGTCGCAGCGCGCTGACACTGCCGCCGAAACCTGAACCGATGATCAGGACGTCATAATCCGGCTCCATCGGATCAGTATGAACTTACTGACCGGTAACAAGCTAGGTAGGCTCACCTAAGTCTGGCGGCGAGCAGACACAAACTCGCACAAACCATGTCCTGTTCGTGCGAGTTTGTGTCTGCTCGCGGGGCTAGAGTCGCGGCTATCCCCAAGTGGGGTGCTGGTGAATGTCACCAGGTGCGCCGGGCCGGCACCATACCGCCAATGCACACCGCAGCGACCACGCTCCTGAAGACCCTGCAGACCGCCGGAGGCTTGGCAACCACCCGCCAACTGCTGGCCGTAATGACCCGCCAACAGCTTGACGTCCAGGTCCGCAAGGGTGGGCTGGTCCGGGTCTGGTCCGGGGTCTACGCCGGCGGCGAACCGAGCACGCGCGAACGCCTGGCGGCCCTCGATCTCCTCATCGGTCAAGAAGCCGTCGCATGCCTTGGCACAGCCGCTGCCCTGCACGGTTTCGACACCGAGAACACCACGGTCATCCACGTATTCGACCCGGGGACGCGGCTACGGCCGACCGTCGGCTTGATGGTGCATCAGCGCACCGGTGCACCACTTCGACGAGTCGCCGGCCGCCTGGCGACGACCCCAGCGTGGACGGCGTCGGAGGTCGCCCGTCAACTGCCGCGACCACGGGCACTGGCAACCCTCGACGCGGCCTTGCACTCGGCACGGTGCACACCGGCCGAACTGGCCCGAGCGGTTCACGAACAACGTGGCCGGCGCGGGATCGTGAAAGTGCGCGAGCTTCTCGCCTGCGCCGACGGCCGGGCCGAATCCGCCATGGAGAGCGAGGCCCGGCTGTTGATGATCGACCACGGTCTGCCGCGACCGGAGCTGCAGTACGAGATCCATGGCCGTGACGGCCAACGCTGGCGAGTGGATTTCGCGTGGCCTGAGGCCGGGGTGGTCGCCGAGTACGACAGCATCGGCTGGCATGCCGGGCGGAGGGAAATGCTCAGGGACAAGGCGCGATTCGCCGCCATCCAAGAACTCGGCTGGACCGTGGTCCCGATCGTGGCCACCGATATCCGCCGGCACGCCGACCAGTTGGCCGAACGAATCGCGGTCCACCTCGAAGCTTGGCCCGCGAGCAGACACAAACTCGCATGATCTTCGACTCATTTGTGCGAGTCCGCGTCTGCTCGCGGAAGGGGGCGACCCTAGTCGCTGACGGTCAGGCCGACCTTCTGGAACTCCTTGAGGTCGCAATAGCCGGCCTTGGCCATCGACCGGCGCAGCCCGCCGACCAGGTTCAGCGAGCCGAACGGGTCGTCGGAAGGACCGTTGAGCACCTGGTCCAACGACGGTCGCTCGCCGACCGCGACCTGAAGCAGCGCACCGCGCGGCAACGACGGGTGCGCTGCGGCCACCGGCCAGAACCAGCCCTCCCCGAGCGCCTCCGCCGCGGTGGCAAGCGGGGTACCGAGCACCACGGCGTCGGCACCGCAGGCGATGGCCTTGGCCAGGTCACCGGAGGCGTGCATGTCGCCGTCGGCGAGCACGTGCACATAGCGTCCGCCGGTCTCGTCCAGGTACTCCCGGCGCGCGGCGGCGGCGTCGGCGATGGCGGTTGCCATCGGAACACTGATACCGAGCACCTCGTCGCTGGTGGTCACCCCGGAGGTGGAGCCGTAGCCGACGATCACGCCCGCCGCGCCGGTGCGCATCAGGTGCAGCGCGGTGCGGTGGTCCAGCACGCCACCGGCGACCACCGGCACGTCGAGCTCGGAGATGAACGTCTTGAGGTTCAGTGGCTCGCCGTCCTGGGCCACCCGCTCGGCCGAGATGATGGTGCCCTGGATCACCAGCAGATCGATGCCCGCGGCCACCAGCGCCGGCGTCAGCGACTGGGCGTTCTGTGGGCTGACCCGCACCGCCGTGGTGACCCCGGCATCGCGGATGCGGGCCACCGCCGCCCCGAGCAGGTCGGGGTCCAGCGGCGCGGCGTGCAACTGTTGCAGCAGCCGGATCGCGGCCGACGGCTCCGGCTCCTTTTCCGCGGCCTCGATCACCTGCGCGACCTTCGACTCCACGTCGGCGTGCCTGCCGATCAGGCCTTCGCCGTTGAGCACTCCCAGTCCACCCAGACGGCCGAGTTCGATGGCGAACTCCGGCGACACCAGGGCGTCGGTGGGGTGGGCCAGCACGGGAATCTCGAAGCGGTAGGCATCAAGCTGCCAGGACGTCGAGACGTCCTGGGACGACCGGGTGCGCCGCGAGGGGACGATGTTGATATCGGCAAGTTCGTAGGTGCGGCGGGCGGTTCGGCCCATGCCGATTTCAACCATGTCAAGCACGTCTGTACCTAGCGGGCGTAGTAGTTGGGCGCTTCGACGGTCATGGTGATGTCGTGCGGATGGCTCTCCTTGAGCCCGGCCGCGGTGATCCGCACGAACTGCGCCCGCTGCAGGCCTTCGATGGTGGATGCGCCGGTGTAGCCCATCGCCGCGCGAAGACCGCCGGTGAGCTGGTGTATCACGGTGGCCAGCGGTCCGCGGAACGGTACTCGGCCCTCGATGCCCTCGGGTACCAGCTTGGCCTCGGAGAGCACATCGTCCTGGAAATACCGGTCCTTCGAATAGGACTTGCCCGTGCCCCCGGACGGACCCCGGCCCTGCATGGCGCCCAGCGAGCCCATACCGCGGTAGCTCTTGAACTGTTTGCCGTTGACGAAGATCAGGTCACCGGGGGCTTCGGCGGTCCCGGCCAGCAGCGAACCCAGCATCGCCGTCGACGCACCGGCGGCCAGCGCCTTGGCGATGTCGCCGGAGTACTGCAGCCCGCCGTCGGCGATCACCGGCACGCCGGCGGGCGCGCACGCCGCGACGGCCTCCATGATCGCGGTGATCTGCGGTGCGCCGACACCGGCCACCACGCGAGTGGTGCAGATGGAGCCGGGGCCCACACCGACCTTCACCGCGTCGGCGCCCGCCTCGACCAACGCCGCCGATGCCGCGCGGGTCGCGACGTTGCCACCGACGACCTCGACCTTCTCGCCGACCTCCGCCTTGACCTTGCCGACCATGTCGAGCACGCGCCGGTTGTGGGCGTGGGCGGTGTCGACGATCAGGACGTCCACGCCGGCGTCGGCCAGGGCCATCGCACGCTCCCAGGCGTCGTCGCCGACGCCGACGGCCGCCCCGACCAGCAGCCGGCCGTCGCTGTCCTTGGTGGCCAGCGGGTGCTGCTCGGTCTTGACGAAGTCCTTGACCGTGATGAGTCCGGTCAGCCTGCCGTGCCCGTCGACGATAGGCAGCTTCTCGATCTTGTTGCGTCGCAGCAGGCCCAGCGCGGCATCGGCGGTCACGCCTTCCTGGGCCGTGATCAGCGGCGCCTTGGTCATGACCTCCGAGACCGGCTTGCTCATGTCGACTTCGAAGCGCATGTCGCGGTTGGTGATGATCCCCACCAGCGCGCCGCGGTCGTCGACCACCGGCAACCCGGAGATGCGGAAGCGCGCGCACATGGCGTCGACCTCGGCCAGGGTGTGGCCGGGGGAGCAGGTGACCGGGTCGGTGACCATGCCGGCCTCGGAGCGCTTGACCATCTCCACCTGGCCGGCCTGCTCGGCGATGGACAGGTTGCGGTGCAGCACACCCATGCCGCCGGAGCGGGCCATCGCGATCGCCATCCGGGCCTCGGTGACGGTGTCCATCGCCGAGCTGACCAGCGGCACCTTGAGCCGGATATTCTTGGTCAGCTGGCTGGAGGTGTCGACGTTCGCCGGTACCACGTCGGAGGCCGCCGGCAGCAACAACACGTCATCGAACGTCAGGCCCAGCATCGCGATCTTGTTCGGGTCGTCACCGCCGGTCGGGACATGATCACCCGCCAGGTCATTCAGACGCGCGGTGAGGCCGTCGATGCGGCCGGTGCTGCCTTCGGCAATGGACATCGGTGAGGCCTCCATCAGCGTGCGGAGTGAGAACACCATCCTATCGGCTCCGGGTGTCGATCCCGACGCCCACGCGCGCCGCCCGGCCTGCGGATCACCACCAGGTGCGCCATTGAACTGCTGGCGCGATACCTAGGGCCTGCGTAGTCTATGAGTCGTGCGCGACCACCTCCCACCAGGCTTGCCGCCCGATCCGTTCGCCGACGATCCGTGCGACCCGTCCGCAGCTCTCGATGCTCTCGAGCCGGGCCAGCCGCTGGATCCGCAGGAGCGTTCCGCGGTCGAGGCCGACCTGGCCGATCTGGCGGTCTACGAGGCGCTGCTGGCACCCAAGGGCATCCGTGGTCTGGTGGTGTGCTGCGACGAATGCCAGCAGGACCACTACCACGACTGGGACATGTTGCGCGCGAATCTGCTTCAGCTGTTGGTCGACGGCACCGTCCGCCCGCATGAGCCGGCCTTCGATCCGGAGCCGGACGCCTATGTCACCTGGGACTACTGCCGGGGGTATGCCGACGCCTCGCTGAACGAGGCGACGTCGGACTACGACGGCTTCCGCTGACCGCGGCGAACACTTCGATCGGCCGCGTCGACAGCGTCTGCTAAACGCGAACGCCAGTCAGCTCTGGCCTTACCCGCTCCCGCCGAACAGGTTCGGTAACTGCGGCAGGGGTGGCAACTGCGGTAGTGGCAGCGGCATCATTGTGGTGGTGATCACGGTCTTCGGCGACTGCTGCCGGGTCGGCGCACTGTTGGTCACAGCGGCACCGGTGCTCGGGATGACCGTGGACGGCGCCGCGCTGGTGCGGGCCTGAACAGTCGACGAGGACGGCGATGCCGGAGCCGACGACGCCTCGGCGGCCGCCGATTGCTCAACGCCGCCGGTTGTGGGGGTCACCGGCGTTGGCACGATCGCCTGCGATGTCGCGCTCGAGGAGGTCGGGGCCCTCGGCGTCGTGGGGGTGGTCGTGTTCGTCGGTGCCGTGGCGCTCGTGGGCGCGGCGGTGGTGGTGGCGCGCGGCGCGACCGTTGTCGTCGGCACCGACGTGGCCGTCGGGGACTGCTGGTTCTGCTCCGTGGGCGGCGCCGGGTTCTCCGCAGACGGCGCGGGTGTCTGCTCTTGTGCACCGCCCGCATCGCCTTGCAGCGTCGGCAACCCGGACGGAAGCGGAATCTCGACCGACGACGGCAACCCGGACGGAAGCGGAATGTTGATCGACGGCGGCAGCTCGGACGGCAGCGGCGGCAACCCGGACGGAAGCGGCAACCCGGACGGGAGCGGCGGCAACTCGGTCGGAAGCGGAATGTTGATCGACGGCGGCAGCTCCGAGGGAAGCGGAATCTTGATCGCCGGCGGCGACGGCACGTTCGTCGGCGCGACAGCCGGGACGAGTTCGTTTGCCGCCGGGGGCACCGTGTAGGTGATCCCGGGCGGCACCGTCGCCTCCGGGTTACGCTGCACGACTTTGGCCGACAGCTGGTTCCACTGGTCGAGCAGCTCCTGTTTCTGCTGCTCGTCACCGATGCTCGCCACCTGGGTGCTGACCGCCACGAGCTTGTCCTGGGCCTGCTGCCAGTCGCCCTGGGCGATCATGCCCTGCACCTTGTTGAGTTCGGTCTGCGCGGCCAGCGCCACCTGATCGTCGCGGACCTGCTTGGGGGTGCCGAAGAGCATGGTGCGCAGACCGTAGAGGGCGTCACCGGGACCGGCGCCGCCCACCACTGCGCCGAATCCGCCGATGCACAGCACAGCCGCGGCGACCGCACCGACCACACTCAGCCCACGGCGGTGCCGTTTGGTCGACTGCTTCTCTGCCAGGCCGGATCGCAGCGCGGTGATCGCATCGCGCTCGGAGACCAGACCTGTGGCCGGCGGCCAGCGCATCTCGTCGCGCCAACCGCCGAGCAACTCCGCCAGGGCAAGGTCGCTCTGATCCTGGGCCTGGGCCGCGTGGCCGGTGGCCAGCGCGTCGAGGAACTGGTCACTGCGAACGATGGCGTCCAGCGACGGCTCGTCGTTGCGGGAGGAACGTCCGAAGTCAGGCATGGTCGGGTCCTGCCGCGATGATCTCGGACTTGAGTTTGGCCAGGGCGCGGTGCTGGGCGACCCGCACCGCCCCGGGTGTGCTGCCGACCGCCTCCGCGGTCTCCTCGGCGGACAGCCCCACCACGATGCGCAGCCTCAGGATCTCGCGCTGCTTCTCCGGCAGCAGCTCCAGCAGCTTGTTCATCCGGGCTGCCGAATCTGCCTGGACGGCCATCTGCTCGGGGCCGTCGTCCAGCGAGTACCGCTCCGGCACCTCATCGGTGGGGTCGGCTCGGTTACGCGACGCCGCGCGGTGCGCATCGGCGACTTTGTGGGCAGCGATGCCGTACACGAAGGCGAGGAAGGGTCGCCCCTGATCCTCGTAGCGCGGCAGCGCCTGAATGGCGGCCAAGCAAACCTCCTGTGCAACGTCATCAGCCGAGAGTCCGCTCCGCTCCCCGGCCCCCACGCGAGCCCGGATATAGCGGACGACGATGGGGCGGATGGTCTCCAGCACCTCTCGGAGTGCATCCCGGCTACCGGCCACTGCCTCAGCAACGGCGGCGTCGAGACGATCTCCTGAATTTGTCATCGACGGCGATATCTCCAACGTTACGAAGCGAGCACTTGCAGCAGCCAGATTCAGCTAGACCATATCGGCCTGCACTGGCTATCGGGCGCTAGTGAGCACACCACCGGCCGCCGTGCCGCGTAATAACCTCGGCACACTGTTCGCGGATTCCCGCTACCACCTGTGTCGTGTGCATTGCGCTTCCGATGTCGGCGAGCAGGCAGGCCAGCGCCCACCGCAACGGCACCAAACCATATGCCTGCGTGTCTGCGAGCGCGGCGTCGGCGACCGACCGTGCGTGGGGCAACTCCCCTGCGCAGCACAGCGCCGCAGCAAGCACGACGTCACTTTTGACCCGGTGTCTGCGCAGGGCGGGCAGGGCATCCTCAGCAAACCGGACCGCGCACTGGGCATGCTCAAGTGCCGTCGTGGAGTCGCCGCCCGCCATGGCCAGCTCCGCACCGACCCACGCCAGCCGGATCGCCAGCCGTGGCGCCGGCTCGTCGACATCTGCCAGGATGCCGCGCGCTTGTTCGAGCAGCGTCGCGGAGACGGGCAGCCGGCCGACGCCCAGCGCGTCGGCGGCCAGTCCGACCATCGCGTCGATGCGCGCCTCCGTCGCCGCCGGAGCGTCGGCGACGGCTTCGGCGACGGCCAGTGCGCGGCCGTCCCAGCCCCGGGCCAACCGATGGCACCCGAGCTGGCGCAGGAACGATGCCTGTGTGCTGAGCGCCAGCGACGCCAGCGCACCGGAGGGTTCCCGGCGGAGCAGCGCGCCGAGATCGGCGCGGGCATTGCTGTAGCGGCCCTGGCCACCGGCGGCCACGGCGCGCAGCCACAGGTCGGCTGTCGAGTTTGCCGTGGGCAACGGCCAGCGGCTCGGGTCGTGGCCGAAGGCGGCAGCGGCTAGCGTGGTTGACATCTGATCCGGGACGCTACCAACCGGAGTAAGCGCCCGCGTCAGTTAACAGTTTGTGGTCGTTGTGTTACAGCTGTGTCAACTGCCTATTGACCGCGAGAAAATTCGTGTCCGACACTTCCGGACCCGTAGTGCGCAAACCGTTCGAGTTGCGGTTTCCGACCAGCGCGTCTAGCAGCGCCGCCGACGACGGTGGGTCGCGATGATGAACGTGGTGTTAATTCTCAAACCGCCGTTATGTGATTGAGCACATAACGTAACTATTGACTCACTTTCCCCAGCACCCCTAACTTGATGGGCACGAGAAGTCATCGGCGACAGGCTCGGATCAGTTCCACAGCTCACGCGTTGCGAAACATGCGCGGAGAGAGGGGTTTTCCAATGCCACAGCCGCAACAGCTACCCGGACCCAACGCCGACATCTGGGATTGGCAAATACAGGGCCTCTGCCGAGGCGTTGAGTCGTCGATGTTCTTCCACCCGGACGGCGAACGGGGCCGGGCCCGCGCGCAGCGCGAGATGCGCGCCAAGGAAATGTGCCGCCGTTGCCCGGTGGTCGCCCAGTGCCGCGCCCACGCGCTGGCCGTCGGCGAGCCCTACGGCATCTGGGGCGGCCTGAGCGAGTCCGAGCGCGAGCTGTTGCTCAAGCGTGGCATCCGCCGCACCGCCTGACCTTCCCCGGCAAACACACCTAGCAAAGAGGGCCATCCCCGCGGGGATGGCCCTCTTTGCGATCAGCGACGGCGGTCCGCTCGTGCTCAGCTCGCCGGGCCGGATCATGGCAATGCCCTCAAGGTCGGCCGGGCCTGATCGGAGCCCTCCAGCGCAGCGAGCGTCTCCGCCGAGGGAGCCGCCGCCAGCAGCGCGACGATGCCGTCGAGGAGCGCGCTGACGTGTAGCGCGTAGGAGGCCACCGGCGTTGCGAACATGCGGGCGCGGTGACGATCGGCACATATGTGTACGCACATCGCGGAGACCTGGTGGATGCGGTCGTCCCGTAGCGGTTGCGGCACATGGTCGATGAGTGCACCGACCCTGTCGACATAGGCCTGATGCGACTGCCGGTGGGCATCGGGCAGCGCGGCCAGCGGATTCACCGACGAGCCGGAGCGCAGCAGTTGTTCCAGAAACGGCAGATAGAAGCAGGTCTCGTCTTCGGCGAGTTCGATCAGCGGTAGCTGATGCGCCTCGACCACGCGCCGGAGATCGTCGGCGGGCGCGCGGGCTTCCAGCAGCTGCCGCCGACGCGTCAGGTGCTCCAGCCGGTTCAGCAGGATGGCCTGGATCAGGCCCTCCTTCGTGCCGAAGTGGTACTGCACGGCGGACTTGTTCGCCATTCCCGCCTCGGTGCCGATCCGGCGCAGGGGCACCCCGTCGAGGCCGTGCTGGGCGTAGAGCCGCTCGGCGGTCAGCACGAGCTGCTGTTTCGCCGAAGGCCCGATGGGAACCGGCACTGATTTGGACATGCCGTCAGAATTTCACACTGGACGTGTTAAGTCGACCGCCTTAGAGTTCAGTCGTGCGACTTCACCGCGAGCAGTCATGAATGCGGATGCGCAACCAGCGTTCCGAGATGTGATGGACGCCGATCCGTTGTCCGCGAAGGTGTGGGATCGGCCCGGCCTGAGCCGGCGAGACCGTCGATTCGTCACGCTGACCTGTGTCTGCGCGGCAGAGGGCCCCGAGCAGATCAACGACCACATGTATGCCGCGCTGGCCAGCGGCGACATCGCCTATGAGGAGCTGCTCGAGTTCGTGCTGCAGTTCGCGGTCTACTGCGGCTGGCCCAGGGGCTCGGAAGCCGAAGTGGCGGCGAAGATGCAGTACGCACGGCTGGCCGCCGAGCGGGGCGAGGACGTCCCGCCGCGTCCCGACCTCCCACTGGAATCGCTGGGCCCCACCGATCATGAACAGCGTCTCGCCGAAGGCGAACGCTGCTTCGTCGAGGTCAACCTGCTGCCCGCTCCGGCGCGGGATTCGCCGTACTTCCAGGCCGGGATCCTGGCTTTCGTTTTCGGCCACCTGTGGCTGCGGCCGAATCTCGGTCGTCGTGAGCGCCGGCTGATCACGGTCGCGGCGGTGGGGGTGTCCGGAGCGCTCGGGCCGATCTACTCCCACGTCGGATCGGCACTGGAATCCGACGACATCAGCCGTACCGAGATGGACGAGGTGATCCTGCAGTTCTCCGCTTACAGCAGCTTCGCGAAGGGCAGGGCGCTGCAGAAGGCGGCCAACGAAACCTGGCAACGAATATCGGCCGAGAACCCGAAAGGCAGATGAGAAGTGTCGAAATCACTTGAAGGGCGCGTCGCGTTCATCACCGGCGCGGCCAGGGGGCAGGGCCGGGCCCACGCGGTGCGGCTGGCACGGGAGGGCGCCGACATCATCGGCGTCGACATCTGCGAGAACATCGCGTCGATGACCTATCCGAACGCATCCCTGGCCGACCTGGAGGAGACCGAGCGGCTGGTGCAGAAGGAAGGCCGGCGCATGGTGACGCGCAAGGGGGACGTCCGCTCCTACCCGGACATGCTCGCCGCGGTCGAGGAGGGCGTCGAGGCGTTCGGCCGCATCGACATCATCATCGCCAATGCCGGAATCGTGCGCCTCGCCGGCGAATCCGAGGACTTCATGACCGATTGGCAGGATGTCATCGACACCAACCTGACCGGCGTCTACCACACCGTTCGTGCCGCGCTGCCCACCATGCGCGAGGGCGGAAGGGGCGGGTCGATCGTCATCACCAGCTCCACCGCGGGACTGAAGGGTACGGCGTCGCTCAATGCCAGTGGCAACGCCTATGCGGCGGCCAAGCGCGGCGTGGTGGCGCTGATGCAGAATCTCGCCAACTATCTTGCCCCGGAGTGGATTCGGGTCAACACCATCCACCCCACCGGGGTGCTCAGCGGGATGACCCAGAACGAGGCCATGAACGCGCTGATGGCCCAGGCCACCGAAGGCGGCCAGAACGCGATCTCGGGCATGGAGAATGCCTTGCCACTGCCGATCCTGCAACCGGAGGACATCGCGAATGCGGTGGCGTTCCTGGTGTCCGACGAAGCCAGGTTCATTACCGGCATTCAGTGGCCGCTCGACGCCGGATTCACCGTCCGCTGATGACCACGATCCAGGGCGCGACCGCGGTAATCACCGGCGGCGGAAGCGGGATCGGGCGGGCCACCGCGATCTCGCTGGCCAAGCGCGGGGCCCGGATCGTCATCGCCGAGGTCAACTCCGAGCGGGCCGAGGATATCGTCGCCGTGCTCCGGGAATCCGGTGGGCAGGCTGAGATGTTCGTCTGCGACGTCGGAACCGAGGACGCCTTCACCGAGCTGGCCGAGTTCACCAAGGACCGGTTCGCCCGCGTCGACATCGTCATGAACAACGTCGGCGTGCTGACCTCCGGCCGACCCGAGCACCTTCCGGTTGCCGAGTGGCAGCGGATCATCGACATCAACCTGATGTCCGTCGTGCGCAGCAACGCGGTTTTCCTGCCGCGGCTCATCGCGCAGGGCCACGGCCACATCGTCAACACCGCGTCGTTCGCCGGGCTGTACACCTACTCGTTCGACCGGGCGCCCTACGCGGCCACCAAGGCGGCGATCGTGCAGATCTCGGAGGGGCTGCGGCTCTACCTGGCACCGCACGGCATTGGCGTCACCGTGCTGTGTCCCGGGCCGGTCGCGACCAACATCATGACCACCACGCCGCCCACGTTCGGCCCACCTGTCCACACCGGTTACCCCGGTGAGCAATTCGGCGTTCTGCTGCCCGATGTGGTGGGCGAACAGGTCGCCGAGGCCCTCGCCGACGACACCTTCATGGTGTTCACCGACGACCAGGTGCGCGATGTTCTCGTCGAGCGCACGTCGGACTGGAACGCGTTCATCGCCAAGCAGACCGCCAACATGGCCGACCACGCCGCGCAGCGGTGACGATTCCGGCGAACGCCGTAGGACCCTACGCGTTGACCAGCGGCTTGAGCACCTCACCTACCTTCGTGATGACACCCGGCGTGTAGCGGTGCGTCGGCAGATTGACGATCACGCCGTCGATGCCCGCATCCAGCACCCGTCGTTTGATCTCGGCCACCTGATCAGGCGTGCCGGTGACCGCCCGCCCCCTAGGGCAATTCGCCCATGTCCTGAGATGTGCCGTAGCCGTCGAGCACGACGGTCAGCAGCTCACGCTCAGCCACAACAGCGCCGGACCGAAATCGCATCCCGACCTGAGCCATCGGGCCGCGGTCATGCTCGCGGTCCGCGACTACGGCCGCTCTTGCCCGACAGCTTGAGAACACCGGGGCACCGTTGGGTTCAGGCCGAAGACACCGACTTGCCCCTCGGGGCGTGAAACCCCCGATCGAGAAACGTGTTGACGTGCCCACCGGCGTTGACGACAGCAAGAACGACGCTCTTAGACCGTACGGGCCAACCGGTCCGCGAGCAGCTCAGCGAACCGTGTCGGATCCTCGAGCGCGCCGCCTTCAGCGAGAAGCGCTGTGCCGTAGAGCAGTTCGGCCGTCTCAGCGACCGACGGATCGTCGCCGCGGTCTTTGCGCGCTTGGCGCAGGCCGGTGACGAGCCGATGATTCGGGTTGACTTCGAGGATCCGCTTACCGACCGGAATGTCCTGCCCGGAAGCCCGGTAGAGGCGCGCGAGCGCCGGAGTGATGTCGAAGGCATCGGTGATCAGGCAGGCGGGCGATTCGGTCAGGCGGGTGGACAACCGCACTTCCTTGACGTGATCACTCAAAGTCTCCTTCAACCAGGTCAACAGGTCGGCGAAATCCTTCTCCTGTTCCTCGCGCTCGGCCTCGTGCGCCGCCTTCTCCTCCTCGGAATCAAGGTCCACCTCCCCCCTGGCCACCGACTGCAGCGGTTTGCCATCGAACTCAGTGACCGCTCCCACCCAGACCTCGTCGACCGGGTCAGTGAGCAGAAGGACCTCGTAGCCCTTGGCCTTGAACGCCTCGAGGTGCGGCGACTTCAGGATTTGCTGACGCGTCTCGCCGGTGGCGTAGAAGATCTGCTCCTGACCGTCCTTCATGCGCTCGACATACTCGGCGAGAGTGGTGGGCTCCTCGTCGCTACGCGTCGAGGCGAACGAGGAAATCCCAAGCAACATGTCCTGGTTGTCGACGTCCGACAGCAGGCCCTCCTTGAGGACCCTGCCGAACTGCGTCCAGAACGTGCGGTAGTCCTCCGGGCGGTCGGACTGTAGATCCTTGATCGTGGAAAGGACCTTTTTGGTCAAACGTCGACGAATCGCCTTGACCTGCCGATCCTGCTGCAGGATTTCGCGGGAAACATTCAACGACATGTCCTGTGCGTCGACAACGCCCTTGATGAAGCGCAGGTATTCCGGCATGAGCTGGTCGCAATCGCCCATGATGAACACGCGTTTGACATACAGCTGTATCCCGATGTGGGCGTCGCGGTTGAACAGATCGAACGGGGCGTGCGACGGGATGAACAGCAGAGCCTGATACTCGAAGGTGCCCTCGGCCTTCATCACGATGACCTCGAGCGGATCATCCCAGGCGTGCGCGATGTGCTTGTAGAACTCCCTGTACTCCTCGTCGGAGACCTCATCTTTGGGCTTGGCCCACAGGGCCTTCATCGAGTTGAGGGTCTCGGTTTCGAGGGTGACGGTCTCTTCGCCCTCTTCGCTGGCCGGGGTAGGTCGCTCGACCTTCATCCGGACGGGCCAGGCAATGAAGTCGGAGTATTTCTTCACCAGGTTCCGGATCTTCGACTCCGAGGTGTAGTCGTGCAGTTCGTCCTCGGCGTCCTCGGGCTTGAGGTGCAAGGTGATCGACGTTCCCTGCGGAGCGTCGTCGACGGATTCGATGGTGTAGGTGCCATCGCCGCTCGATTCCCACCTGGTGGCCTCGCTCTCGCCGGCTTTGCGGGTGAGTAACTCGACCTTGTCGGCCACCATGAACACTGAGTAGAAACCGATACCGAACTGACCGATGAGCTCTTCTGAGGCGGCCGCGTTCTTGGCCTCGCGCAACTGCTGGCGCAGCTCGGCGGTGCCCGACCTGGCCAGAGTGCCTATCAGATCCACCACCTCGTCGCGCGTCATACCGATGCCGTTGTCGCAGATGGTCAAGGTGCGCGCTTCCTTGTCCACCTCGATGTTGATGTGCAAATCGGAGGTATCGACGTTCAGGTCCTTGTTGCGGAATGCCTCAAGCCGCACCTTGTCCAACGCATCGGAGGCGTTCGAGATCAACTCCCGCAGAAACGAATCCTTGTCGGAATAGACCGAGTGGACCATCAACTCCAGCAGTTGCCGTGCCTCGGCCTGAAACTCCAACTGCTCGACACGCGCGTTCATGAGACTCCGTTCCTCGCCACAGCGTTCAAATGTAGCGAGAGGCGGATCGTGCATGACCCGGAGGTCTCTGATCAGCGGCCCCCAGTGGCGACAACCGTGGACGCCAGATCACCGAAGCCGTCCGGAAGCCGACCGCCAGTCCCCACAGGTCACCCGACCATCGACGTCTCCGACGTCGCACGTCCGATCGACGGCGCGCGCCACAAGGGGCATCACCCGGGCCCAAGCTCAGTGAGCGTGGCCGTGGCCCTCTTCCTCAGGCTTGTCCGCCACAGCGGTCTCGGTGGTTGCAGATGTACGCCCGTACGCGTCGCCCGTTGACTGCACCCCTTCTCCCGGCTCCTATCCGAGGACGCTTCCCGAGCGCCGAGCAGACGCAAAGAGGCCCCGACACTCGGAGTGTCGGGGCCTCTTTGCGTCTGCTCGCGCGATCAGTCAGTGAGCGTGGCCGTGGTGATGACCGTGGCCGTGCTCGTCTTCCGCTTCCTCTTCCGGCTTCTCGACGATCGCAGTCTCGGTGGTGAGCACCATGCGCGCCACCGAGGCGGCGTTGAGCACCGCTGAGCGGGTCACCTTCACCGGGTCGATGACACCGTCGGCGGTCAGGTCGCCGTAAGTCAGCGTCGCGGCGTTGAAGCCGTGGCCCGCGGGCAGTTCGGAGACCTTGTTGACGACGACGTGCCCGTCCAGACCGGCGTTGGCCGCAATCCAGAACAGTGGCGCCGACAGCGCCGTGGAGAACAGCTCCACACCCAGCGCCTCGTCACCGGACAGCGAGTCACTCAGCTCCTTGAGCGCCGAGCGGGCCTGCACCAGCGCGCTGCCGCCGCCGGGCACGATGCCCTCCTCGACCGCGGCCTTGGCCGCGTGCACGGCATCCTCGACCGAGGCCTTCCGCGTCTTCAGCGCTGTCTCGGTGGCCGCGCCGACCTTGATGACCGCCACCCCGCCGGACAGCTTGGCCAGCCGCTCCTGCAGCTTCTCGCGGTCCCAGTCGGAGTCGCTGGTCTCGATCTCGCCCTTGATCTGCTTGACCCGGTCGGCGATGGCCTCGTGCGTGCCGCCACCGTCGACGATCACCGTGTCGTCCTTGCTGACGACGACCCGGCGTGCCGAACCGAGCACCTCCAGGCCGACCTCCCGCAGCACCAGCCCGATGTCGGGGTTGACCACCTCGGCACCGGTCACAACGGCCAGGTCGTCCAGGAAGGCCTTGCGGCGGTCGCCGAAGAACGGCGCCTTGACCGCCACGGCCTTCAGCGTCTTGCGGATGGCGTTGACCACGAGAGTCGACAGCGGCTCGCCCTCGACGTCCTCGGCCACGATCAGCAGCGGCTTGCCGGCCTGGGCCACCTTTTCCAGCAACGGCAGCAGGTCGGGCAGCGAGCTGATCTTGTCGCGGTGCAGCAGGACCAGCGCGTCCTCCAGGACGGCCTCCTGCGAGTCGAAATCGGTGACGAAGTAGGCCGAAAGGAAGCCCTTGTCGAAGCCGACGCCGTCGGTGATCTCCAGCTCGGTGTTCAGGGTCGAGGACTCCTCGACGCTGACCACACCGTCGGCACCCACCTTGGTCATCGCCTCGCCGACCATCTCGCCGACCTCCTCGTCACGCGAGGACACCGTCGCAACCTGGGCGATGGCGGTCTTGTCGGACACCGGGGTGGCCGAGGCCAGCAGCGCCTCGGACACGGTGTCGGCCGCTCGGCCGATGCCCACGCCCAGGGCGATCGGGTTGGCCCCCGCGGCGACGTTGCGCAGGCCGTTCTTGATCAGTGCCTGCGCCAGCACGGTGGCGGTGGTGGTGCCGTCCCCGGCGACGTCGTTGGTTTTGGTGGCCACCGACTTCACCAGCTGCGCACCGAGGTTCTCGAACGGGTCCTCGAGTTCGATCTCGCGGGCGATGGTCACACCGTCGTTGGTGACGGTCGGGCCGCCGAAGGCCTTGGCGAGCACCACATAGCGCCCGCGCGGACCGAGCGTCACGCGCACGGCGTCGGCCAGTTTGTCTACGCCCACCTCCATGGCGCGGCGCGCGGTTTCGTTGAATTCGATCTGCTTGCTCATATGTCAGTCCTGACTTCGCTGGAGCGCGTACCGCCCCGGAAATCACCCATGACGAGCACAGGAATTTCCGGGGCGGTTCACGGCTGCTACTTGTTGACGACCGCCAGCACGTCGCGGGCCGACAGGATCAGGTACTCCTCGCCGTCGTACTTGATCTCGGTGCCGCCGTACTTGCTGTAGATGACGGTGTCGCCCTCGGAGACATCCAGCGGGATGCGCTTGTCGCCGTCCTCGTCCCAGCGGCCGGGGCCGACGGCGACGACGGTGCCTTCCTGCGGCTTTTCCTTGGCGGTGTCAGGGATGACCAGACCCGAAGCGGTAGTCGTCTCGGCCTCATTGGCCTGTACGAGGATCTTGTCCTCGAGTGGCTTGATGTTCACGCTCGCCACGATGGAGCCCTCCACTGTTAAGGGATACGGCCCGGGGCTCTTCCCCGGACCAGTCGGATTAACCAGGTGTTCGGCATTCGTCCGTGCCCTCGCGCCGTCGTCGCGGGTGCCGACACAGGGGTTGTCCGCCTGCCACCTAGCACTCTATACATGCGAGTGCTAGCACTCAAGGCTGGCCTGCTGCCGACCCCGAGCACGGGTCGATCATCAGGTGCCCCGACACGTCACCGATCATCTCGACGTCGACCACGCGCGCGGTGAAGTACCAGCCGCCCGCATCCCGGGCGAAGGTGTCGGCGTAGCGGCCGACGACGATGGGCTGCAGTGGGACGGTCTCGGTGGCCTGCACCACGCAGAACGTCGACCTGGCGCCGGCGGTGTCCCCGTCGAACTCGACGATCGGGTTGAGCACCAGGTGCCGGGTGCGCGGGGTGTTGCCGTGTTCCGGGTAGCGCCGGGTCGACATGGCGAACAGCGCCGCGATCGCCTCCGCACCGCCGGTCTTCGGCGACTGCCGGCCGGCGAACGTGGCCCGCGCCAGCAGCTGCCCGACGCCGTCGAAGTCACCGGCGTCGATCAGCTCCGCGTAGCGATACAGCAGGTCGGTGATCGCCGACCGGTCCTCGGCAGTCATGTCACCTGCCCTCCGATGACGGGCAGGCCGGGATCGCTGCGCACGTCCAGCCGCGACGGCAACGCACCGGCGGCGATCAGATGCGCGGCGAAGGACGCGATCATGGCGCCGTTGTCGGTACACAGCCGGGGCGGCGGGATGCGCAGCGCCAGACCCGCCGCCGCGCAGCGCTGGGCGGCCAGTTCCCGCAACCGCGAGTTGGCCGCCACCCCGCCGGCGATGAGCAGTGTGGAGACGTTCAGCTCGGTGGCCGCGTGCACGGCCTTGGCGGTCAGCACGTCGGCGACGGCCTCCTGGAATCCGGCCGCGACGTCGGCGGCGCTGTGGTCCGGATGGCGTTCGACGTAGCGGGCCACCGCGGTCTTGAGCCCGGAGAAGCTGAACGCGAACCGCTCGTCGCGCTCACGGGTCATGCCGCGCGGGAAGGCGATTGCGTCGGGGTTGCCGGTGCGGGCGAGCTCGTCGAGCACCCTGCCCCCCGGATAGCCCAGGCCCAGCAGCCGGGCCACCTTGTCGTAGGCCTCCCCCGCTGCATCGTCGACTGTGCTGCCCAGCTCGACGATCGGCTCGCCCAGCGAGCGCACGTGCAGCAGGTGGGTGTGCCCGCCGGAGACCAGCAGGGCGACACTTTCCGGCAACGGGCCGTGTTCGTAGACGTCGGCGGCGAGGTGTCCGCCGAGGTGGTTGACGGCGTAGAACGGCACATCCCACGCCGCGGCGTAGGCCTTGGCCGCAGCCACCCCGACCAGCAGCGCACCGGCCAGCCCCGGCCCGATCGTGACCGCGACGGCGTCGGGCTTGTCGATGCCGGCCGTTGCGAGTGCCCGGCCCATGGTGGGGCCGAGCGCTTCGAGGTGCGCGCGCGAGGCGATCTCGGGCACCACCCCGCCGAACCGGGCGTGCTCATCGACGCTGGAGGCCACCTCGTCGGCCAGCAGCATGACGGCGCCGTCGGCGTCCAGGCGGGCGATGCCGACTCCGGTTTCGTCACAGGAGGTTTCGATGGCGAGGATGTTCATAACGGCGGGCTGGAGCGAAGCGACTCGGGAATATTCATCGGGTGTCTCGGCGCATCGTATAGGCGTCGGCGCCGCTGGCGCGATAGTAGCGTTTGCGCAGCCCGATGGTCGCGAAGCCCAGGCTGGTGTACAGGGCGATCGCCGGCGCGTTGTCGGTGCGCACCTCCAGATACACCACGGCGTCGGGGCCGATGCCGTCGAGCAGTTCGGTCATCATCCGCCGCCCGATCCCCTGGCCCTGGTGGGCCGGGTCGACCCCGATCGTGTGGATCTCGTACTCGAACGGCGGGGTGCGCCCCAGCCGGGAGATGCCCGCGTAGCCGACGAGTTTGTCGGCCACCCGCGCGGCGACATAGCGGTTGTGCGGTGCCGCCAGTTCACGGACGAAGGCTTGATCGGGCCAGGGATCGTCGCCGCCGAACAGCAGCATCTCCAGTTCGGCGCAGCGGGCGGCGTCGCGCTTGTGCAGCGGCCCGTACTCGACGTCCATCATGCGGCGGGTCCTATACCGCGCTCGGCCAGGGTCTTGGCATCGGGACGGCGCAGATACAGCGGCACCAGCGGGCCGGGTTCGGCATCCCAGTCCCCGACCGCGGCGACCAGGCCGGCCGGCAGCGGGCGGACGGGCTCGATACGCGGCAGATCGAACAGTGCGGCGTGCTCGGGCGAGCCGGCCACCCGCTGCGCCGTGCCGACCGGCACGTCGGCAACCGCGTCCACCCCGGGGCCGCCCACCCGCACGCCGTCGCGGTAGCGCGCCCAGTAGAGCTCCCGGCGGCGCGCATCGGTGACCACCAGCACCTCGCCGGTGGTGTGCGCCGCGATGGCGTCGAGGCTGCACACCCCGTACACCGGTATCCGCAGCGCCTGTCCGTAGGCGGCGGCGGTGGCCATCCCGACCCGCAGCCCGGTGAACGGCCCGGGCCCGCACCCGACGACCACCGCGTCCAGGTCGGCCATCGTCAGGCCCGCTTCGGCCACCGCGGTCACCACATTGGGGGTCAGCAGTTCGGCATGGGCGCGCGCGTCGACGGTCACCCGCTGCCCCGCGACCACGATCGCGCCGACGGGATCGCGCCGCACCACCGCGGCGGTGACGGCCGGGGTGGCGGTGTCGATGGCCAGAACGGTGCGGATCATCCGTGGTTCCACTGCCAGGCCGCGGTCCGGACCTCACCGTCGGCGGCGCGCTGCAGCGAGACCACCAGATGATGATCCGACAACCGCTCGGCCAGCCCCTCGCCCCATTCGATGACGACGACGGCATTGTCCAGATCGGTGTCGAGGTCCAGCGAATCCAGTTCGTCGAGCAGGTCGGCGGCACCGAGGTCGAGCAGCCGGTACACGTCGACATGCACCATCGCCGGCGATCCGGCCCGGCGCGGACGGTGCAGCCGGGCCAGGACGAACGTCGGCGAGGTCACCGCGCCGTCGACGTCCATCCCGATCGCGATTCCCTTGGCCAGTGCGGTCTTTCCGGCACCGAGCGGACCGGACAGGATCACGACGTCACCGGCGTGCAGCTGCTCGCCCAGCCGTTTCCCGAACGCGATGGTGTCATCGAGCGCCGGCAGCGCCAGGGTCCCGCTCTCGATTCCCGTTTCACGCATGCCGTGCCCGCAATCGACGGGTGAACGCCACCAGTTTCGACGGTGTCGCGCGTTCGACCAGACGAACGAGCGCATCGTTGATGACCTCGGGCTGCTCCATCTGCACGAGGTGTCCGGCCCCGGCGACGACCACCAGTTCCGATTCGGACAGCGCCGCGGCCATCTCCTCGGAGTGCACGACCGGCGTGAGCACGTCGCGGTCACCGCAGGCGATCATCGTCGGGATCCGGGCCAGCTCCGGCAGGGCCGCACTCTCGTCGTGAACCTCCAACGCATGCAGGTATTCCACCAGGGTGGGGATCGGGGTGTCGTGAATCATGGATTCGGAGAAGCGCACGACGCTTGGGCTGACCTCATCGCTCCCGAAAGAGCCGGTCTTGAGGATCGGGCGCAGCACCGAGCGGGCCGCGCCGCGGGTGCCGTGCACCAGCTTGGGGGCGTAGCGCGCGGCGAACCGTACCGCCTCCAGCGCCGGGTTCTGCAGAATCTCGCCCACCGGGGAACGGGGCAGGCCTTCGGCGGCCGAGGAGATCAGTGCCGCGCCGACGATGCGCTGGCCGTAGCGCTGCGGGAACTGCCGGGCGTGGGCCAGCACGGTCATCCCACCCATCGAGTGCCCGACCAGCACCACGGGCCCGCGCGGAACCATCACCTGCAGAACAATTTCCAGGTCCTGACCGAGCTGCGGCACGGTGTAGGTGTCGACCGGGGCCTCGCCGGACTGGCCGTGGCCGCGCTGGTCGTAGAACACCATCCGGACCTGATCGCCCCACCGCTGCTCGAGTGCGGCACGCTGAAAATGGAAGGACCCCATGCGCAGGCAGAAGCCGTGCGCGAACACCACCGTCACCGGTGCGGTGACCGGGCCCACCTCGCGCACCACCAACGGCACGCCGTCCTGGGTGGTCACCACACACCCACGGTCCGCGTCGAGAAGCGCGAAATCCTCACCGACATAGGCATCTTCGATGTACTTCTTGTGCCGCAAGGACCGTGCGGCCGAGACGCCGGCGACGGTGCTCACAGCGGTCAGGCCGGCTACGCCGGCCAGCAGACCGGCGTTCTTGGCGACTCCGTTGCGGGACACCTCTGTTGCGCTCCTGCGGGCCAGCCGCTCCGCACTCTTGGCCGCTCGCCGGGCCAGGCGTTGGTCGATGCGGCGGCCGCGCCGGGGTGCCGGTGTCCGCTCGGCGTCGTCAGGCACCGCCGTCACCCTCACGGTAGGTACGCACCACCCGCCCGCGTGGGCTGGTCACCACCTCGTAGTGGATCGTGTCGAGCAGATCGGCCCAATCCTGCGCGGTCGGTTCGCCGGACGTGCCCGGCCCGAACAGGATCGCTTCGTCTCCCTCGACGACGTCGGGTTCACCCGGGCCCAGGTCGACGACGAACTGGTCCATGCAGATCCGGCCCACACTGCGCCGCAGCCTGCCGTTGATCAGGGCGTCGATACGCCCGCTCAGCGCGCGGTACACGCCGTCGGCATAGCCGACGGGCAGCAGCGCCAGGTTGGTGTCACGATCGGCGATCCAGGTGTGCCCGTAGGACACCCCGTCGCCGGCCTTGACCGGCTTTACCATCGCCACCGTGCATTTCAGCGTCATCGCGGGACGAAGCCCCATGTCGCCACGCTGCGGGATCGGACTGAGCCCGTACACCGCGATGCCCGGGCGGACCATATCGAAGCCGAGATCGGGCCGGGTCATCGCCGACGGCGAGTTGGACAGGTGCGCCACCTCGAAGTCCACCCCACGCCGGCGGGCCTCGCCGAGCATGTCGGTGAACCGCTGCGCCTGAAGGTCGTTGAGCGGATCGCCGGGAACGTCGCCGTTGATCAGATGCGACATGATGCCACGCACCCGGATCGCATCGGCGGCGACCGCGCGCTGCAAAGCGGTCAGCACCGCCGGATAGTCGGCGGCACTGACTCCGTTGCGATTCAGCCCGGTATCCACCTTGACGGTGAGCTGGGCGGTGCGGCCGGTGCGCTCGACGGCGTCGAGCAGTTCGTCGATCTGGCGCGCCGAGGACACCGCGATCTGCACGTCGGCGGCCAGCGCCGGAGCGAAATCGGCGCCCGGCGGGTGCAGCCAGGCCAGCACCGGAGCCGTGATGCCGTCGCGGCGCAGGTCCAGCGCCTCGTCGAGGGTCGCCACCCCGAGTTCGGCCGCCCCGGCCGCCAGCGCCGCACGAGCCACCGGTGTCGCGCCGTGGCCATAGGCGTCGGCCTTGACCACGGCCATGACCTGGGCGGTCCCGGCATGCGCGCACAGAACCCGCATGTTGTGGGCGATAGCCCCGAGGTCGATGACGGCCTCGGTGTTGGTGCTGGAAGCCGCAGATCGGGTCGACGGGGTCAGCGATGTCGTGTGTATGTTCATATCCCGGGGATGATTGTCCCAGAACTGCCGCGTATCGACCGAACAGGGCGCTGCGCACCGGGTCTGACCAGCTCGGATCGCCTAGCGCGCGCCCCGAACCAGGCGACCGGGCCGGGCTCCGGTGTCCTTGCTGTCGCGCCGGGTGACCACCCCGCTGACGATGGTGGCGGCGTAGCCGCTGGCATCCTGCACCAACCGGCGACCACCCGCGGGCAGGTCGTAGACCATCTGCGGGGCGTGCAGGGTCAGCGCATCCATGTCGATGACGTTGATGTCGGCCTTCTTGCCGGCGGCGATCGTGCCGCGGTCGTTGAGGCCGAACAGCCTTGCGGTGTCGTGGCTTTGCTTGCGGATCACATACTCCAGCGGGAGCTTCTCGCCCCGGCGCCGGTCGCGGGCCCAGTGGGTGAGCAGGAAGGTCGGATACGACGCGTCGCAGATCAGGCCGCAGTGCGCGCCGCCGTCGGACAGGCCCACCACACCGGCGGGGTGGGTGAGCATCTCGCGGATCGCGTCGTGGTTGCCGTCGGCGTAGTTGAAGAACGGCAACATCAGCATCGTCGAGGCGTTCGACTCCAGCATGAGGTCATAGAGCACCGACAACGGATCCTCGCCGCGCGCCTGCGCGATGGCGGCCACCGTGCGTTCGGGGGTGGGCTCGTAGTCGGGCGGCTCGCCGAGGTAGTACAACCGGCCCAGGGAGTGCTGCACCAGCGCGAACATGGCGTCGAACTGGATCGCCGGGTCAGGCGGCAGGTCGGACTCGGACAGGATCGCGGCCTTGACGGCGGGGTCGGCCAGTTTCGCGGCCAGTTCGTCGCGGCCCAGTTCGGCCTTGAGCCTGCGGTAGGTGGGCCGGTGGGTGAAGCCGTGGTGGCCGGGGAAGCCGATCAGCATGCCGAACGGCCGGGCGGCGACCTGCGGGTAGAGCGGGCTTCCCGCGGTGTGCGCGGCGGCCGAGACCTCCAGCTGTTCGCGCCACAGGTTGGGGTCGGCGTCGACCTGGATGAGGGCGAAGGAGACGGGCCGGTCGATCTCGCCGGCCAGCCGTGTCATCCACTCGAGTTCGCGTTTGGGGGCGACGATGTCCTCGCCGGCGGTGCCCTCGGGCGCGAGTTCGAAGACGGCCTGGCCGCCCCGGGCCATCGCCCGGCCCAACCCGAAGAGCTCGTCCTCGGCGGCGAAGGTGCCGGGCACCGGCTCGCCGTCCATCGCCCGGTGGGCCAGGGTGCGGGAGGTCGAGAAGCCCAGTGCGCCGGCCTCGACGGCTTCCTGGACCAGGCGCGCCATCGCGTCGATGTCCTCGGGTGTCGCCGCCTCGTTGCGGGCACCCCGCTCACCCATCGCGTATGCCCGCACCGCGCCGTGGGCGACCTGGCTGCCGACGTCGACGGCGAATTCACGCCGGTCGAGCACGTCGAGGTACTCGGGGTAGCTCTCCCAGCCCCACGAGATGCCCTCGGTCAGCGCCGTGCCCGGGATGTCCTCGACACCCTCCATCAGCTTGATCAGCCAGTCCTCCCGGCCGGGCCGCACCGGGGCGAAACCGACACCGCAGTTGCCGGTCACCACCGTCGTCACGCCGTGATTGCTCGACGGTTCGAGCAGGCCGTCCCAGCTGACCTGCCCATCGTAGTGGGTGTGGATGTCGACGAACCCTGGGGCGACGACGCGTCCGGTCGCATCGATCGTCTCCCTGGCCTCACCGTCGAGTCCCGGGCCGGCGGCCTCCCGGCGGCGCACGTCGACGATCCGGCCGTCGACGATTCCGACGTCGGCGAGGTAGCGCTGCTCCCCGCTGCCGTCCACCACAGTCCCGCCGGTGATCTTCAGGTCATACACGGTCATCTCCCTGGCAGTCACGCGATCCGGTAGTCCGACTACCGCGGACTATACAGATCGGAGAATCTGTCTACTAGGGTTCTGGCCAACCCGTCAGTGCGCGAAGTGGCTGGCCTTGTAGTGCCCGTCCGGCTTGAGGCGCGCGGCGTGCAGCAGCACCGCCTGCAGGTCCTCGAACAGCGAGCGCGCCAGATCGGCGGAGAACCCTTCGCGCACCACCACCCGCAGCACCGTGACGTCCTGCGCGCCGTCGGGCATGGTGTATGCCGGCACCTGCCAGCCGAAGGAGCGCAGCCCGGTGGAGATGTCGAACTCGCTGTAGCCGAAGTCACCGGAGAGCCGGAAGGCGATCACCGGGATCGCCGATCCGTCCGCGATCACCTCGAAATGCTCGTCCTCGGCGAGTTGGTCGGCCAGCCAGCGCGCGGTCGACGACAGGCTCTGCATCACCTGCGTGTAGCCGGCCCGGCCCAGGCGCAGGAAGTTGTAGTACTGGCCGACCACCTGGTTACCGGGCCGGGAGAAGTTCAGCGTGAACGTCGGCATGTCACCGCCGAGATAGTTGACCCGGAACACCAGGTCCTCGGGCAGGTGGTCCTTGCTGCGCCACACCACGAATCCGATGCCCGGATAGGTCAGCCCGTACTTGTGGCCGCTGACGTTGATCGACACCACGCGCGGGATCCGGAAGTCCCACTTGAGGTCGGGGTGCAGGAAGGGCACGACGAACCCACCGCTGGCGGCGTCGATGTGCACCGGGATGTCGAGGCCCTTCTCCTTGGCCAGCCCGTCCAGGGCGGCGCAGATTTCGGCGACCGGTTCCAGTTCCCCGGTGTAGGTGGTGCCCAGGATCGCCACCACGCCGATGGTGTCCTCGTCGACGGCCTCGAGGACCTGTTCAGGGGTGATGACGTAGCGGTCCTCGGCCATCGGGATGTAGCGCGGCTCGACTTCGAAGTAGCGGCAGAACTTCTCCCACACGACCTGGACGTTGGAGCCCATCACCAGGTTGGGGGTGCGGGTCTTCCAGGCATCCTTGTTCTCACGGTCGACCCGTTCCTTCCACTTCCACTTCAGCGCCAGGCCGCCGAGCATCACCGCCTCGGAGGATCCGATCGTGGACACGCCCGTCGCGGCGGAGGCGTCGTCGTCGCGCAGGTCCTCGGCGTGGAACAGGTCGGCGACCATCGACACACACCGCGTCTCGATCGCCGCGGTGGCCGGGTATTCGTCCTTGTCGATCATGTTCTTGTCGAACGTCTCGGCCATCAGGCGCTCGGCTTGCGGGTCCATCCAGGTCGTGACGAATGTCGCGAGATTCAGCCGGGAGCTGCCGTCGAGCATGAGCTCGTCGTGGATGAAGCGGTAGGCGGCATCGGGCTCCATCGGCTCGTCGGGCAGCCGCAGCGCCGGCACCGGATCGGTGGACAGCCTGCCGGTATAGGCCGGAGTGATCGACGGAGAGCGGTACTTGACGTGCGGCATACGGGTGTCCTTCTTTCTAGAGATTGACTTCCTTAGAGATGGGCCACAGCGGAACGAATGTGGGCCAGGATCTGCGACGCCGAGGTCGGCACCGCCGAGGGGCCGGGGTCGACGGCCGCGGCGTTGGCGGCTCTGGCGTGCACGAACGCGGCGGCGGCGGCCGCCTCGACCGGCGGCAGGCCGGCGGCCAGCAACGCGCCGATCATCCCGGACAACACGTCGCCGGAACCCGCCGTTGCGGCCCAGGACCCGCCGGCCGGGTTGAGGTAAACCATCCCGCCCGATCCCCCGGTCGCTGCGCTCCTGCCCGCCGGGGCGGGCTCGGCGATGACGGTGACATTGCCCTTGAGCAGCACGGTGGCGCCGAAGGTGTCGGCGAGGGCACGGGTGGCACCGACCCGGTCCTCCCCCGGCGGCGACCCGGCCAGGCGGGCGAACTCGCCGGCATGCGGCGTCAGCACCGTCGGTGCGTCACGCCCCGTCACCAGGTGCGGGTGGGCCGACAGGATGGTCAGACCGTCGGCGTCGACGATCACGGGCAGATCGGTGTTGAGCGCATACGTCAGGGCGGCCACCGAGGCTTCGCCGGTGCCCAGCCCGGGCCCGACCGCCCAGGCCTGCACCCGTCCGGCGGCCGAAGCGCTGGTCGCGGCCACCACCTCCGGCCAGTGCGAGACGACCTCCGCGGCCGCCGTTCCCGCATAGCGCTTCATCCCCGATGTGGTGGCCACCGCGGCCCCGGTGCACAGGATCGCCGCGCCCGGGTAGGTGGACGAGCCGGCCAGAATGCCGGCCACGCCCTGGGTGTACTTGTCGTCGTGCCGGCCGGGCACCGGCCAGCGGGCCTTGACGTCGGCGGCGTCGAAGCCGAGCACATCGGTGGGCGGCAGGTCCAGCCCGATGTCGATGAGCTCGACGCGACCGCAATCGGCCAGGGCGTGTACCGGTTTGAGGCCGCCGAAGGTGACGGTGAGCACGGCGCGCACCGCCGGCCCGGTGATCGCGCCGGTGTACACGTCGATGCCGCTGGGGATGTCCACCGCCACCACCGGGATTCCGGCTTGGTCGACGGCGGCGAACACCGCGGCGGCGGCGGGCCGCAGCGGACCCTTGCCGGAGATGCCGACCACACCGTCGATCACCAGATCGGTTGCGGCCGGGACGGTTTGCACCACCCGGCCGCCGGCGTCGCGAAAGGCCGCCAGGGCCTTGGCGTGGGCGTGCTCGGGGTTGAGCAGGACCGCGGCCGCCGCCGCACCGCGCCGGCGCAGGAAAGTCGCGGCCCACAGGGCGTCACCGCCGTTGTCACCCGATCCGACGACAGCACAGATCCGGCGCCCGGCGATGCCGCCGGTGCGGTTCCGCAGCTCCCCCGCGATCGCGGTGGCCAGGCCGTATGCCGCCCGGCGCATCAGCGCACCGTCGGGGAGGCCGGCCAGAAGTGGCGCCTCGGCGTCGCGGATCGCATCGGCGGTGTAGTAGTGCCGCATCCACTCCCCGTCCCAATCAGCAGGCCCGCGCCGCACCAGACTACTTCGGATCGGGGTCCTTGCCGACCGATTGGCGCCGACGCCGGGTCGAGGCGCCGCAGGCGGCCGGTGGGCACTCGCCCGGCACGGCAAGCAGGGGTGATCGGTTATTCGACGGTGACGGACTTGGCCAGGTTGCGGGGCTTGTCGACGTCGTAGCCGCGGGCCCGGGCCACCGCAGCGGCGAACACCTGCAACGGAACGGTCGACAGTAGCGGCTGGTAAAGCGTTGACACCGAGGGCATCTCGAAGATGTGGTCGGCGTACGGCCGAACCGTGTCATCACCTTCCTCGGCGATCACGATCGTGACCGCGCCACGCGCCTGGATCTCGCGGATGTTGCTCAGCAGCTTGGCGTGCAGCACCGCCGCGTTCTTCGGCGAGGGCATCACGACGATCACCGGCAGGCCCTCTTCGATGAGGGCGATCGGGCCGTGCTTGAGCTCGCCGGCGGCGAAACCCTCGGCGTGCATGTATGCCAGTTCCTTGAGCTTGAGCGCACCTTCCAGCGCGACCGGGTAGCCCACATGGCGCCCCAGGAACAGCACGGTCGATGACTGGGCGAACCGCTCGCCCAGCTTGGAGATGGGGCCCAGGTGATCCAGAACCCGTGCGACCAGGTCGGGCATCGACTCCAGCTCACGGTATTCGCGCTCGACCTCATCGGGGTACTTGGTGCCACGGGCCTGCGCCAGGGCCAGGCCCACCAGGTAGTTGGCGACGATCTGCGCCAGGAACGTCTTGGTGGCCGCTACCCCGATCTCCGGTCCGGCGCGGGTGTAGAGCACGGCGTCGGCCTCGCGCGGAATCTGGCTGCCGTTGGTGTTGCAGATGGCCAGCACCTTGGCCTTCTGGGCCTTGGCGTGCCGGACGGCTTCGAGGGTGTCGGCGGTCTCGCCGGATTGGGAGATCGCGATCACCAGCGTGCCGCGGTCCAACACGGGGTCCCGGTAGCGGAACTCACTGGCCAGTTCCACCTCGACCGGCAGCCGGGTCCAGTGCTCGATCGCGTACTTGGCCAGCAGTCCGGAGTGGTAGGCCGTGCCGCAGGCGACGATGAACACCTTGTCCACCTCGCGCAGCTCCTGATCGGACAGGCGTTGCTCGTCGAGCACGATGCGCCCGTCGTCGAAATGACCCAGCAGGGTGTCGCCGACCGCGGCGGGTTGCTCGGCGATCTCCTTGAGCATGAAGTAGTCGTAGCCGCCCTTCTCGGCAGCCGAGAGGTCCCAGTCGATATGAAACCTGCGGTAGTCGTCCCCGGCCCTCAGGTCGTTGCTGCCGTCGAAGTCGGTGATCCGGTAGCCGTCGGCGGTGATGACCACCGCCTGGTCCTGGCCGAGTTCGATGGCCTCGCGGGTGTACTCGATGAATGCCGCGACGTCGGAGCCGATGAACATCTCGCCGGAGCCGATCCCGACCACCAGCGGGGTAGACCGCCGAGCGGCGACGATCGTGCCCGGGTCGTCGGCGTGGGCGAACACCAGGGTGAAGTGGCCCTCCAGCCGGCGCAGCACCGACAGCACCGAGGCCACGAAGTCTCCGGCCGTCGCTCCCTCGCGGTAGGCCCGCGCCACCAGGTGCACGGCGACCTCGGTGTCGGTGTCGCTGGCGAACTCCACCCCGGCGGCTTCCAGCTCCTGGCGCAACGGCACGAAGTTCTCGATGATGCCGTTGTGCACGACGGCGAACTTGCCCGCGGCGTCGCGGTGCGGATGGGCGTTGCGGTCGGTGGGGCGACCGTGCGTGGCCCAGCGGGTGTGCCCGATACCGGCGGTTCCCGTCAGCGCGGCGGCGTCGGTGTCTGCCAGCGCGGTCTCCAGATTCGCCAGGCGACCCGCCCGGCGGCGCACCGTCAACCCG
>Ga0210086_1000054_pt1 | contig 76492 bp, 53 predicted proteins | sample China_Galinas_PW_3_FD_184867 | JGI IMG/M metagenome (GOLD analysis project Ga0210086, IMG submission 184867) | Wetland microbial communities from San Francisco Bay, California, USA, that impact long-term carbon sequestration - China_Galinas_PWB_D2... | ecosystem: Environmental > Aquatic > Marine...
AGGTGTCCCGCCAGCCCGGTACGCGCGCATGCCACTCCAGCACGTAGCCGGCAACGTCGAGATCGAGTAGTTCCACCTCTTCTTCGATGGCCTCCGGGAACTGGTCGTGCATGGCCGCGACGTAGGGTGCACTGGCCATCAGGGCATCGTGCTCGGCCTTCGCCCGGGTGTGGCGAGGATCGACGCCGAAGAGGTCGGGGCCCTGGCCGCGCGCCGGGATCGGCTCCTGGCTTTCCCAGTACGGCAGCGCGCGCCGGCGGGGATCCTCGGCAATCAGGTTCACCAGATGCGTGGTCCCCGAGCGGGGCATCCCGACGACGATCAGCGGCCTCTCGATCGGTATCGACTCGATCTCGGGATAGCGCTTCAGCAGGTCGGTCAGGGAGAGTCGGTTGCGCAGCAGCCGAACCACCCTGGTTCGCAGGCTGTTGCGGCTGAGTTGCCGTAGGCCTGTGTCGGATTCGATCGCGCCGATGTGCGCCTTGAGTCGCTGGCCGAAACCCTGGTCGTCGGCCAGGTCGTCCACCCCGGCCTGCTCGACCGCCTCCTGGATCATTCGGTCGATGTCGAAGTCGACCGCGCGGGCCTCGGTGTACTCCAGAATCTGGCGTTGGGCGTCGGTGAGCACCGGCGAGGTGAGATCGTCAAGGTCGAGCGTGACGGCGTCCGACGGCATCTCACACTCCCTTGCCACTGTCGATTATTCGACATAGCGTTCGGAAATATGGCGCTCAACGTAGACCCCGCGGAGAGCAACCGTCAAGGGTCCTCCCCACCGACCCAGCGGGTCATCGCGATCATGCGAATGCTGGGCGCCTGGGGAAGCAGGTACGCGCGGCCGGCGAGCGCATCGGCAACCGGCGCAACCGCTACGGCGACGGGTGAGTCCGCGCGGGGGAAGGGACCACGTGCGACCCGTCCGGGACCGGGCCGGGCGGCGAATCACAATTAGGCCCCCGCCGGCCCGTCGCGCACCGAGATGTCGGTGCGCGCCGCTACGGTGACGCGGTGCGCGAAGACGCCGCCAGATTGAAGACAGCGCTGCAGTGGCTGGGCCTGTGGGCCGGCGCGACCGCACTGCTGGCCCTGATGGGTCTGCTGAACAACGCCGCCTGGGCGCTGGCCGGGGTCAGCGGCGTGGCGGCCGGAGTCTGTGCATGGCGGTGCCTGCTGACGTGGCTGGAAGTCCGCCGGCAGGCCAGGCTCGACGCGCTCTACCGCGCATCCGGTCAAGCCGCGGTCGACGCGATGACCGGACTGGAGTTCGAGCATTATGTGGCGGCGGTGTTGCGCGGTATCGGCTACACCGTCGAGATCACCAAGGCAAGCGGTGATTTCGGAGTGGACCTGATCGCGACCCGGGACGGCGAGCGTACCGCCGTGCAATGCAAGCGAGCGGCCCGAGCGGTCAACGGGTCGGCGATTCAGCAGGTGGTCGCGGGCGCGGCCGTACACGATTGTGCGGCAACGATGGTCGTGTCCAACCACCGCTATACCAGGGCGGCCGAACAGCTGGCCGAGGTGCACGGCTGTGTGCTGGTCGACCGCACGAGGCTGGCCAGGCTGGCCCGCGTCAAGCGCTCACGGAATCCGTCGAGGCTGAATGTGGGGCGGGATTCTTCGGGAAATCCCGCCCAGGAATCAGTCTCGGCGCGCGCCCCTGACGCAGGTCAGCCCAGGAACCGATCGCGATAGCCGCTCAACCGCCGGGTCACGTCCTCGGCATCCAGGCCCACATCGGCGAGGTCGTAGACCACGTCGCCGTAGCGGCCCCGTGGATGCTCGGCGAGGAAACCAGCCATCGCGGCCCGCACGCCGTCGTCGTAAGGCTGGCCGGCCAGCTGGTAGATCCGACTCAGGGTGCCCTGCTCGTCGGCCATGAAGTCGGTGAAACGCACGTCGATCGACTGGTCGGCGGGCAGCACGTCGCGATCGCGCATGCACCCGGTGAACAGGTCCTCGGCCCGGTCCAACCAGTACCGGCCGATCTTCACCGGATCGGGTGCAGCACAAGCCATCCGGGAAGCATAGGCGATCATGGTGGCCATCGAACGCGTCACCTCCAGCGGATCGCGATGCGTCACCACGAATATCGCATCCGGGAATGTGGAGTAGAGGGTGGGGAACTGTTCGAGGTGCTGGGGCGACTTCAACACCCACCGCGTCCCGCCGCGCAGCCACTGCATCGCCTGCAGGCTGCGCTTGAGGTACCCATAGGAAGGCCCCTGGTCGTGAGCCTTGTAGTGGGCGGCGAAACTCGGCAGATGGTAGGTGGTTTCGAACAGCATGCCGGAGATGTCGTTGGCCAGCAGCTGGATCTCCTCGTGCGCATGGTCGACGGTCATGTCGTGCATCCGCTTGAACTCCGGCATCGACGTGTTGACCAGGTCCAGTCCCGCCGCACACCGGTCGCGCCGGGGGCGGTCGTCGGGCTCGTCGGGCGCGGGAAACGGCTCCAGGCTCTCCCAGTAGGGCAGGTAACGCAGATTCGGATCGGCGGCAATCAGGTTGTGCAGGTGGGTGGTTCCGGTACGGGGCAGCCCGCAGATGATGATCGGGCGCGCGATTTCGATATCCTCGATCTCGGGGTGTGCGGCGATCAACGCCTCCAGTCGCAACCGGTTCACGAGATTTCCCGCCAGCTGCTCAAAGACCACGGCCACCCCGGCCTCGGACAGGTTGGCCTCCTCGCGCAGCGACGTGCAGAGCACGTCGAGGCGCTCGAGAAAGGCCTCATGCAAGGCGGGGTCGCCCCAGTCGTCGAGTCCGGTCCGCTGGATCGCCGCCTCCAGCAGCGACTGCGGGCTCAGGTAGAGGATGGCGCCGTAGCCGGCCAGCGCTTCGCGTATGGGCCGGGCCGCCCCGGGGTAGACGGGACGGGCGAGATCGTCGAGTCTGACCGGCTTGGGCCGCTGAACGCCGGTGGTCACGCCGACGCCTGCGCGACGTCGACGACCCGGCAGGCCGGCCGCTGTGGAGTCTGTTCCGGCAGGAACCAGCGCAACCAGATCAGCCCCCTCGTCCGGCCCGCCGTGGAAACCCAGTTGGGATGGCCGGGATCTGAGTCGCTGACCACGATTCGCCAGGAGCCGTCGGGTTCGTAGCTGATGTGTGCACCGTTGATGGTGACCCGTTCGTAGGTGTAATCGTAGGTGTGCAGGAACGGGTTCCAGAGACAGAGGTTCCAGAACGCACACTCCGGTGACCTGCCTTCGATGACCAGCGCCTGGTCGGGTGTCAGCTCGTAGGCGCCCATCGCGTAGGCGGCGTCGGCTGCCGACCAGCCGTAGGCGTGCTCGGGCACCGGGAAGGGTTCGTGGATTTCGTTCGGGGGACTGACGCGGGTGGGAAGGAACGAGCACTGCTCGTTGATCCACGTCTTGGCCGCGAGCATGCGCCTGGTCAGGTCGGCCCGATCGTCGTGGCGGCGTGCCGGTGGATCGACGGCCTCGATCTTCCACTGCACGCGGCGGTCGGTCTCGGGGTTGTCGAGGTAGTCGCGCGTGAGCGCGACGACGGAATCGGGCTCCAGTTTGAGCCAGGCGCCGGGCTGCGGTGCGGGGCTCATCAGGAACTCGAAGTTGCCCTCGTCGTCGAACTCCAGGCTGCGGTCGTTCATCGTTGCGACGATGCGGTTGCTGTAGTGCCCATCGTCAGGACCGCCGTAGACCGTGATCGACAGATAGACGGACTCGCCCCGGTTTCCGGTCACGCGGTAGGTGCGGTTGGGGTCGATGGGGGCAAGTTGATAGAAGGCATCCGAATTGTCGCCGCCCCATTTCAGATAGGGGCCGATGACGTCGACGAACCTCGGATTGTCCTTGTCGCCCCAGACATAGGCGTCCACGGCCACCCGGAGCAGGCTGAAGGTCAGCCGGTAGCCGTCGAGGACGTCGGGTTCGTCCAGCGGCGGATCGGCGCTGAGCAGTTTCTCTTCGATCGCGGCAACCTCGGCGAGCAACTCGTGAAACGCTTTCGAGAGGTCATCGCCCTGCTGATGGGTCGTGGTCATCGTTGCTCCTTCGCATCTCGGATCAACGCTCCCTGCATGACCAGAGAGCAGAGTCTGTCGACCAGCCGATCGGTGTCGTCGTGCTCTTCGACCAGCACGGCGTAGAACGTGGTACCGACCAGCAGGTTGTAGAGCGTGGCGCTCTCGAGGTCATCGCGAACCACACCCTGTGCGGCCCCGTCTCGAACCAGCGCCGCCAACTCGGCGCGGATCGTCTCGTCGAGTAGTTGCTGTGTGCGGATGTGCAACTCGGGGTCGCGGTGTCGTTCGGCGAGGATGCCCATCGCGGCGGCCGCCACAGCGGGCTCCCGCCAGAAGTCGACCGCCCCACGCACGAATTCGCGGAGGTCGGCCTCGAAGTCGCCGGACCTCGCCAGAGTGTTGTCGCCGCCGGCGGTGCCGAACGCGGCGTCGAACACCACGTGGGCTTTCGACGGCCAGCGCCGGTACACCGTCGGCCGGCTCACGCCCGCCTCGCGCGCAATCGATTCCATCGACACCTGGTCATAGCCGTCGGTGGTCAACAGCCGCCGGGTCGCCGCCAAGATGGCGTCGTCGGTGTGGGGATTCCGGGGCCGCCCCCGTACCGGCTCTCCGCCCGTCATCGCCACCCCGCTGTGGTGCAGATCATGGCATTTTATATTTCGTTACGTAACGTAACATGTCAACGGTTTGTGTCGGGCGCTCACACCGAGACTTGCCCACGCCGAGACTGAAGTGTGGGCGGGATTCGAGCTGAAATCCCGCCCACACTTCAGTCTCGAGACAAGGGGCCACGCCGCAGGCCCAATGACACGACCCATACCTGCGGCGACCGGCCGTTGCCGGCCGGGCACAGCCGGCGCCGATATACTCCGCTGCACGGCCGAGCCGACGAGGAGATGACACGGAACATGAGACATTCGGTGCGAACCTGGGGGGTCGCTGCAGCAGCCGTCATGGCGCTGAGCGGTGTACCCGCGACGATCGCGACCATCCAGCCGAGCGGGACGGCGAGCGCCGACGTGTGCGCAAGCGCCGGCAGGCGGGTCACCGTCGGTGGATGCGCCGACCTTTCCGAGGTGATGGCCCCGTACGTGCCGCCACCGTCCTACTACGCACCCATGCCCGAGGACTACCCCCCGCCGCCGCCACCGCCGCCGCCGCCGGTCAGCGGATGCGTGGGCTGGAATGGCCGGTGGGTCAACGCCAACACCTGCCGCTGATCACCCGGACGGGACCCCAGACCCCAACCAGGACGAAGCCCCGCGAGCTACGCTCGCGGGGCTTCGTTGTGTGGTGGGGATGACCGGCCCGGGGGCCGACCACCACGTCATCTTCAGGACAGATCGAAGCGATCTGCGTTCATCACCTTGGCCCAGGCCGCCACGAAGTCCTTGACGAACTTCTCCTTCGAGTCGTCCTCGGCGTACACCTCGGCCAGCGCCCGCAGCTGCGAGTTGGAGCCGAACAGCACGTCGACACGGCTGGCAGTCCACTTCTCCGCACCGGTGGCACGATCGTTGCCGACGTAGGTGCCCTCCTCGCCGGCCGCAACCCACTTGGTGCCCATGTCCATCAGGTTGGCGAAGTAGTCGTTGGTGAGCGCGCCGGGCTTATCGGTCAGCACACCGAGTTTGGTGCCGCCGTAGTTGGTGTCCAGCACCCGCATACCACCGATCAGCACCGTCATCTCCGGGGCCGACAGGCCGAGCAGGTTGGCCCGGTCGATGAGGTGGTACTCGGCCGGCAGGCTCAGTCCCTTGCCGACGTAGTTGCGGAAGCCGTCCGCCTTGGGCTCCAGGTAAGAGAACGATTCGACGTCGGTCTGCTCCTGGGTGGCGTCGCCACGACCCGAGGTGAATGGCACCTCGATGTCGAATCCGGCTGCCTTGGCAGCCTTCTCGACACCCACGTTGCCGGCCAGCACGACCACGTCGGCGAACGACGCCTTGGTGCCGGAGGACGCCTGAATCGCTTCCAGCGTGCTGATCACCTGCGCCAGTTCATCGGGCTCGTTGGCCTCCCAGCCGAGCTGTGGCTGTAGCCGGATCCGGCCGCCGTTGGCACCGCCGCGCATATCGCTGCTGCGGTACGACGACGCCGCCTTCCACGCGGTCGACACCAATTGCGGGACCGTCAGACCCGAATCGGCAATCGCCGACTTCAGCTTCGCGACGTCGTCGGCGGACAGTGGGCTGCCGGCCGGCACGACGTCCTGCCAGAGCCAGGTCTGCTTGGGCGCCAGCGGCCCAAGATAGCGGCTGACCGGCCCCATATCGCGGTGGATCAGCTTGAACCAGGCCTTGGCGAACTCCTCGGCGAGCTCTTCGGGATGGTCGAGCCAACGGCGGGTGATCTGTTCGTAGATCGGATCCATCCGCATCGACAGGTCGGTGGTCAGCATCGACGGATGTGTCTTGCCGTCGCCCTGGGCCATCGGCACGCTGTTAGCCCAGCCGTCGTCCTTGGGCTTCCACTGGTAGGCACCCGCCGGGCTCTTGGTGAGCTCCCACTCGTTGCCGTAGAGGATCTCCAGGAAGCTGTTGTCCCACTTGGTCGGGGTGTGCGTCCAGATGACCTCCAGACCGCTGGTGATGGCGTCGTTGCCGACACCGGTGCCCTGCGGATTCGCCCAGCCCAGACCCATCTGCTCCAGCGGGGCGTCTTCCGGATCGGGACCGAGCAGGTCGGCGTCACCGTTGCCGTGGGTCTTGCCGAAGGTGTGGCCACCGACGATCAGGGCGGCGGTCTCGACATCGTTCATCGCCATCCGGCCGAAAGTCTCGCGGATGTCGATGGCCGCGGCGACCGGATCCGGCTTGCCTTCGGGCCCTTCGGGATTGACGTAGATCAGACCCATGTGGGTGGCGGCCAGCGGGTTCTCCAGCTTGGTCCGGTCGCTGCCCGCGTAGCGCTCCTGGGTGCCCAGCCACTCGGCCTCCGCACCCCAGTACACGTCCTCCTCGGGCTCCCAGAAGTCCGGGCGACCGAACGCGAAACCGGCGGTCGTGAAGCCCATGTTCTCCAGCGCGCGGTTACCGGCGAAGATGATCAGGTCGGACCACGACAGCTTCTTGCCGTACTTCTTCTTGACCGGCCACAGCAGCCGGCGGGCCTTGTCCAGGCTGACATTGTCCGGCCAGCTGTTCAGCGGTGCGAAACGCTGCATACCCCGGCCGCCACCACCGCGGCCGTCCTGCACCCGGTAGGTGCCGGCCGCATGCCAGGTCATCCGGACGAACAGCGGACCGTAGTGACCGAAGTCGGCCGGCCACCAGTCCTGTGAATTCGTCATCACCGCGTCGACGTCCCGAGCCAGCTCGCCGACGTCGACGGTCTGCACTGCCGCCCGGTAGTCGAAGCCGGGGTCCATCGGATCGATGACGTCGGGGTTCTTCTGCAGGATCTTCAGATTGACCGCGTTGGGCCACCAGTCGCGGTTGCTGCCGCCTTCCACCGGCGGCTTGATCTTCATCGGGCAGCCGCTTTCGGCAGATTTTTCCTCAGCCACGAGCATTCCCCTTCCAGGAGTGAGTGATTCGAGCCGTGATCACGGTTGTGATCGCGAAGTTTCTGGTGTCGAACAGTTCGGGCACAGGCCCCAGTAGATGACCTCGGCCTCGTCGAGCACGTAGCCGTTGTCGTCGGAAGCGGTCAGGCACGGCACATCTCCTACGGCACAGTCGACGTCGGCGATCGCACCGCAGGTCCGGCACACCACGTGGTGGTGGTTGTCGCCCACCCGCGACTCATAGCGGGCGACCGACCCCGATGGCTGGATCCTCCGCACCAGGCCGGCGGCGGTCAGCGCGTGTAGGACGTCGTAGACGGCCTGCCGGGACACATCGGGCAGGCCGGTGCGCACCGCACCGTAGATCGTCTCGGTGTCGGCATGCGGATGGGCGTACACCGCCTCGAGCACCGCCACCCGTGGCCGGGTCACCCGCAGATCAGCCATGCGAAGCTGCTCTGCGAAATCCGACATCGAGGACACAAGACGATACTGTCCCCTTTTCTGGAATCAGTCAAGACTTTGTCTGGAACCAGTCAAGATTTCGTTCAAGCGCCCAGCCTGAACTGCGCTGATATCCGATCAGGAATGGGTGACCTCTGCGTTCTGGGTGGGTCCCACGGTGGGCGACAGCGGATCCAGCGGGGCCGGGCTGAACGAGCCGGGACCCGGCTTCACAACCTTGGAGGTCGGTTCGGACGTCCCGGTGGTGCTCGTCGTCGGCATCTGGCCACCGTCACCGGCACACGCCGTCACCCCACCCGCGCCGACCAGCGCGACGGCCCCCGCGATGGCCAAAAGGCGCCGAGCCGCACGATTCATCTGTGGGTCCTTCCCAAACCGGGGGTGAGCCCGTGCACTTCACCGGGTGCACGGGTCAAGCTACCCCCGGGGGATCGGCCCGGGGGGACAAACGGCCGGACGACCCGGCCCGGCCGACGGTGCTCGACCGGGCGCGGCTCACCGATCGGTATGGTGATGCTCTCGGCGGATCACAGCTCGCGGCGAGTGCGGCTTGCCACGCCGGGAGAAACAGCCCCCACATCCCAGGAGCCAGTCACGTGCCCCTCAATACGGTCGCGCTCGAACTCGTGCCGCCCAACACCGACCGCGATCCGGAGCAGATGTTGGACGAAGCGCGCAAGGTGGTGCGGCTCGCGGGGGAGACCGGCATCGGCCGCCAGATTCGCCACGTGATGATCCCCGGGATGATCGCCGAGGACGACGACCGGCCACTCGAGATGAAGCCCAAGCTCGACGTCCTGGACTACTGGTCGCTCATCTCGCCCGAACTTCCCGGCATGAAGGGGCTGTGCACCCAGGTCACCGCCTTCATGGACGAGCCCGCACTTCGGCGGCGGCTGACCGATCTGGTCGCCGCCGGCATGGAGGGCATCGTCTTCGTGGGGGTGCCGCGCACCATGAACGACGGTGAAGGCTCGGGTGTCGCGCCCACCGACGCCCTGACGATCTACCGCGAGCTGGTTCCCAACCGCGGGGCCATCCTCATCCCGACCCGAGACGGCGAATCCGGGCGGTTCAGCTTCAAATGCGGCCAGGGCGCGACCTTCGGCATGACGCAGCTGCTGTATTCCGATGCCGTCGTGCGATTCCTCGCCGAGTTCGCCCACACCAGCGACCACCGTCCCGAAATCCTGCTGTCCTTCGGCTTCGTCCCCAAGGTCGAGACCCGGGTCGGCCTGATCAACTGGCTGATCCAGGACCCGGGTAATCCCGCCGTCGCAGCGGAACAGGAGTTCGTCAAGACGCTGGCCGCCAGCGAACCTGCACGCAAACGACAGCTCCTGCTCGATCTGTATAAGCGGGTCATCGACGGAGTCGGCGAGCTCGGCTACCCGTTGAGCATCCACTTCGAGGCCACCTACGGCTTCTCGCCCGCGGCCTTCGAGACGTTCGCCGAGATGCTGGCCTACTGGTCGCCGATGACCCCCCACCAGGCATAGCACCGCCCGCCCGTGAAGACCCTGATCGACTTCGACGACGCACCGATCTTCACGATCGCGGTCAGCGACGGGTTCCGCGGGCTTCACTCACGCGAGGGGATGCTGATCGAAGGTCCCCAAGGCTGGGGCGAGTTCAGCCCAGCCGCCGGCAGCGATGACCGCGAGGCCGCCCGGTGGCTGACCGCGGCCATCGAAGCGGGCACGGTGGGATGGCCCGACCCGGCGCGTGGTCGGGTGCCGGTCGCCGCGGCGGTACCCGCGGTCACCCCGGAACGCGCGCGGGAGATCGTCGCAGCGACCGGCTGCCGCAGCGCCGACGTGGAGGTCGCAACCCGCCCGGGCTCGCTCGCCGACGACATCGCCCGACTCGAGGCGGTGCGTGACGCGCTCGGATCCGACGGGGCTGTCCGCTGCGACGCCGGCGGCCGATGGGATGTCGACACGGCGGTGGCCGCGATCCCGGCCCTGGTGCGGGCGGCCGGCGGGCTGGAGTTCGTCAAACAGCCGTGCTCGACCCTCGACGAACTGGCGGCCGTGCGCAGGATGGTCGAAGTCCGCATCGCCGCCGACGAATCGATCCGCCGAGCCGCTGACCCGACGCGACTCCCGCTGACCGAAGCCGCCGACGTTGCCGTCCTCACCGTCGGACCACTCGGCGGGGTGCGCCGGGCGATACGGGTGGCCGAGGCCTGCGAACTGCCGTGCGTGGTCTCGTCGGCGCTGGAAACCAGCGTCGGTTTGGCCGGTGGGCTGGCCCTGGCGGGCGCGCTACCGGAGCTGAGCTTCGCATGCGGCCTGGGCACTGTGGGACTGCTCGCCGGCGACGTTGTCAGCCGGGGCCGCTCGCTGGTTCCGGTCGACGGATGCCTCCCGGTGGCGCCGATGCCAGCGGCCCCGGACCCCGAACTCGTCGAACGGTTCGCGGTCACCGACGAAGACACGGTCGCGTGGTGGCGCAGTCGCCTGCGCGCTGCCCAAAGCTTTCTGTGACCGCGTCGGATTCACCCGGTCGAGACCCGCCGGGCCGGCCCCGCGGCCTCAGCGACCCCTGCGCCACCCGCCGACGGCGAGCGCCAGGCCGATCAGCGCGATGATCGGCCCGAGGACCGACCAGGTGGTGGTGTTGCTCATCGGGCTGCCCTGGACCGCCCCGAATCCCTGCAGGGTGAACAAGAGACCCGCCAAACAGACGAGCACGCCGAGCACGACGACTGCTATTCGCATGTCAACCTTGCCTTCCACTCGGTATGACTGCGGACACCGAGCCTATCAATGCACGTTTGCCTTTGGCCGCACCCGAGTTCGCGGTGGACGCGAGACCGCAGACATGTCCTGAACGCTGCGCCGCGCATGCGCCAACGCTCGTGAACTAGATGCCAGGTACGGGATCAGAGACCGGGAGCAGACCCGCTTCGGTGTGGGCCTGGTGAGCGGGGCCCGCCCACAACGCACTCTCGGCTTGTGCGACACGCACAATGCGGCCCGCGGTCTCGAATACCCTGCTGGCTTGTCGCGCATCAGAAACCGGCATATCGGCCGCCCGGTACAGAACCATCAGACCTAGGGCAGGCGCCGTCAGATGCGGCACAACGAGGAGCTTCACTCGGCCGTGAGTGCCGTCGATCGCCATCAAACGTTGATGTTGCCGGCGCCAGTCGCGCACAGCGACGGTTTCGTGCCCCATCGAGTTCAGATCGGGCGCTGAATCGGTTGGGGACCAATTGATCTTGATGGTGGCGATATCGCCGAGGGGCCGGCGCAACACGTCGATCAGCTGCGGAAGTTCACCTGCGGCCGAGGCCGAATGCGGCCACCATGCGCCGTCGATGTCGCCGCCCAGGACGCGGGCAAGTGTGATCCGCACAGGGCGGGCACACCGTCGAGTACTCACAGAACCGGTTCACGATCGTTTCGTAGCGACAGCGGTTGAGCCATCGGGCCGGTCCGAAAAGTTCGGGTGTTCAACCGGTCTTACGGATGCTTCACTCGTGGTGGCGCGTCCGGGTACTTCGGGATGGGAGAACTGTTTCGAGGTGTCCATCTGGTGTCCTTAAGAATGAAGAGGCCCAGCCGGAACGCGCGGTTGACGGTCGAACGACGATCGAATCGCACGCTGATCGCTTTCGTAAGGCGTCTAACGATTCGTGGTGACCGCGAGAGAATGTGGGCCACCTTTGACTGTACAGGCAGAGGGTATGGGTGCGTGCACCGACTTCACCGCGAGCCCAGAGCAGGCAGGGCCGCCGTACTGCTATGCTCATGGCAATGTCGGCCGTTCCAAGCGATGGCCGGCACGTCGTGAAATTGCTTCTTCTTCCTTCCGGTGCCCGTCCTGACCTAGCGGCACGCGCACCGAACCTGACGCAGCTCGTATCGCGGCGATCGATTTTGCCCACCGGCAATCTCGCCACCCTGTGCTGATCGACCGCGTCTCTCGCCGCCGACTCGGCACACCCGATGCCGAAAGACATCACAATGACTACTGGCACGACTACTAGTACGACTACTGGCACGACATTTGCCGATCTCGGCGTCGCCGACACGCTCATCGACGTGCTCGCCGCCCGCGAGATCACCCAGCCGTTTCCCATCCAGATCGAAACCCTTCCCGACACCCTCGCCGGCCGCGATGTCCTCGGGCGCGGCAAGACAGGCAGCGGCAAAACCCTCGCCTTCTCGATTCCACTGGTCAGCAGGCTGGCCGGTCATCCGCGCCGCCCATCGCGACCGACAGGTCTGGTCCTTGCCCCCACTCGCGAGCTGGCTACCCAGATCACCGCGACGCTGGAGCCGCTGGCCGCCGCCAGGGACCTGCGCGTGACCACGATCTTCGGTGGCGTCCCGCAGGGCAGGCAGGTGGCGGCGCTGAGGTCCGGCGTCGATATCGTCGTGGCCTGCCCCGGCCGCCTGGAAGATCTGATGAGGCAACGCGTGATCAGTCTCGAGTCGATCGAGATCACCGTGATCGACGAAGCCGATCACATGGCCGACCTCGGCTTCCTGCCCGGCGTCACCCGCATCCTGGCGGCCACACCGAACGGCGGCCAGCGTCTGCTGTTCTCGGCAACCCTCGACAACGGTGTCGACAAGCTCGTCAATCGATTCCTCCATGACGCAGTGCTGCACTCGGTCGACGGCTCCAATTCTCCGGTGGCCGAGATGACCCACCACGTGTTCCATGTCTCTGGGGTCCAGGCAAAGAAGGAGCTGGTCCACCGGCTCGCCTCCGGCCATGGCCGCCGGATCCTGTTCATGCGCACCAAACATCAAGCACGCAAGCTCGCACGACAGCTCACCGAGTCCGGGGTGCCGGCAGTTGATCTGCACGGCAACCTATCCCAAGCCGCACGCGACCGGAACCTGGCCGCATTCAGCACCGGTGAGGCACGGGTGTTGGTGGCCACCGACATCGCCGCGCGCGGCGTGCATGTCGATGGAATCGAACTGGTGGTGCACATCGATCCGCCCGCAGAACACAAGGCGTACCTGCACCGGTCCGGACGAACCGCGCGGGCGGGCAACGCGGGTGACGTCGTAACGGTTGTCCTTCCCGAGCAGCGCAGGGACACCCAAGCGCTGATGCGCCGGGCGGGCATCCGTGTCACTGCGCAGGAGGTCACTGCCGGCTCGGCTGCCGTGCATGCAGTGGCCGGCGACATGGCGCCAGCCCAGGCTCCAGCTCCGAAGAAGGAGGCGCCATCGCATCCGCTGCAGCCGCGGCGCTCGGGCTCCGCCGGCCGCAGCCGCAGACGTGGGCGCCGACCCGCCAGCACAGTGCGCTGATTGTCCCAGTGCCACAATATTTTTGAGAATTCCGGTCGGCGCATGCTAGCTTGATGGCGACGGATATTTGGTATATCCGCATTTGAATGAGAGAAGTAAGCAAATGGCACAGGGAACCGTGAAGTGGTTCAACGGTGAAAAGGGCTTCGGTTTCATCACCCCTGATGATGGTACGAAGGACCTCTTCGTCCACTACTCCGAGATCCAAGGCAACGGCTTTCGCTCGCTCGATGAGAACCAGCGTGTTCAGTTCGAGGTCGAGCAAGGGGCCAAGGGGCCCCAGGCAGTGGGAGTCACCACCGTCTAAAGAGATTTGTGTACATGACAATGGGCTGGTGCGGCCACTCCGCACCAGCCCATCGCAGTTTCGAAGACCGCTTGAGGCGCGCCGGCCTTCTCGCCCATTCCACCGTCCACGATGCACTTCCGGTGTTGGGTGGCCGAGGGAATGCGTGAGCCGGTCCACGGCGAACGTTAGTCGTTGACGTTGGCGGGTCGCGGCCGACTGCGCTACAGGCGCACCGACATGGGCCCCACATTCCAGATGTCCTCGCAGTATTCGGCGATGGCCCGGTCGGAGGAGAACCTGCCGCTGCGGGCGGTGTTGAGGATCGACATCCGCGACCATGCGTCGATATCTCGCCAGGCACGGCTGACCTTGGCCTGGCAGTCCACATAGGACCGGTAGTCGGCCAGGACCAGGAACGGGTCGTGGTGGATCAGTGAGTCCACCACCGGCCGCAGAATCTCGCTGTCCCCGTGGGTGAATCCGCCCTCGGCGATGAGCTCGAGGACCGCGGCCAGTTCCGGGTCCTCCTCGATGTAGCTTGCCGGGCGGTAGCCCTCGGTCTTGACCGCCTCCACCTGGTCCTCGGTCAGTCCGAACAGGAAGAAGTTCTCGGGGCCGGCCTCCTGGCGGATCTCGACATTGGCGCCGTCGAGCGTGCCGATCGTCAGCGCGCCGTTGATCATGAACTTCATGTTCCCGGTGCCGGAGGCCTCCTTGCCGGCCGTCGAGACCTGCTCAGACAGGTTGGCGGCCGGATAGACCAGGTGGGCGTTCTTGACGTTGAAGTTCGGCAGGAACACCACCTTCATGAATCGGTTCACGCTGGGATCGTTGTTCACCGTCGCGCCGACGGCGGTGATCAGCTTGATGATCCGCTTGGCCATGTGGTAGCCCGGTGCGGCCTTGCCTCCGAAGATGAACGCGCGAGGCGGGATCGTCAGCCTGGGGTTCTGCTTGATCCGATGGTACAACGTGACGATGTGTAGCACGTTGAGGTGCTGGCGTTTGTACTCGTGGATCCGCTTCACCTGGACATCGAACATCCACGCCGGGTCCAGCTCGATGCCGGTGACCGAATGAACGTACTCGGCCAGCCGGGACTTGTTGGTGCGCTTGACCTCTCGCCAGCGCTGCCGAAACGACGGGTCATCGACATAGGACTCGATCCCGCGCAGCTTCTCCAGATCCACCAGCCAGTCGTCGCCGATCGTGTCGTCGAGCAGCTGGCGCAGTCCCGGGTTGGAGAGGGCGAGGAACCGCCGCGGGGTGACCCCGTTGGTCACGTTGCCGAAGCGTTCCGGCCACATCTCGTAGAAGTCTTTGAGCACACTGGCTTTCAGTAGCTCCGAATGAAGTTCGGCAACGCCGTTGACAGCGTGGCTACCCACCGTCGCCAGGTGCGCCATCCGCACACTCTTGCCGCCTTCCTCGCCGATCAGTGACATCCGCCGCACCCGATCCTCGTCGTCGGGGAACCTCTCACGAAGCTCATCGAGGAAGCGCTCATTGATCTCGTAGATGATCTCGAGGTGGCGGGGGAGGGAATCGCCGAAGATCGACAGCGGCCAGGTCTCCAACGCCTCCGGCAGCAGGGTGTGGTTGGTGTAGCCGAACGTCGCCACCGTGATCTCCCACGCCTGGTCCCAGCCCATGAGGTGCTCGTCGACCAGCAGCCGCATCAGCTCGGCGACGGCGATCGACGGGTGGGTGTCGTTGAGCTGAATGGCCCATTTCCGCGGCAGGGTGTCCAGCGGCTGGCCCACCCGCTCCAGGTGGATACGCAGGATGTCCTGCAGCGAACACGTCACGAAGAAGTACTGCTGCAGCAGGCGCAGGCGCTTGCCCGCCTCCGGCTCGTCGTTGGGGTAGAGTACCTTCGACACCGTTTCGGAGACGACCTCGTCGTCGACCGCCTTGTAGAAGTCACCGGTGTTGAAGGCTTCCAGGGCGAACGACTCCACAGCGCGCGCGCTCCACAGCGTCAAGGTGTTGCAGGTGTTGACTCCGTAGCCCTGGATCGGGGTGTCATGGGACACACCCTTGAGCACCCGCTGCGGAATCCATCGCACCCGGTGGTGGCCCGCTATGTCGCGGTCCTGCTCGGTATGCCCGCCCCAGTTGACCAGGTAGCTGGCGTCCGGCTTGTCGATCTCCCACGGGTTGCCGCGGACCAGCCAGTTGTCGGTCTTCTCCACCTGCCAGCCGTTCTGGATCTCCTGATGGAAGATGCCGAACTCGTAGCGGATTCCGTAGCCGATCGACGGGCGCTCCAAGGTGGCCAGCGAGTCGAGGTAACACGCGGCCAGCCGCCCCAGACCACCGTTGCCCAAACCCGGCTCCTCTTCGCACGCCAGGATCTGGTCGAGGTCCTGGCCCAGGGCCTCCAGCGCCTCTCGCGCCTGATCCTCGATCCCGAGATTCAACAGGTTGTTGCCCAGCTGCGGGCCCATCAGGAACTCGGCCGACAGGTAGCAGGTCACCTTGTTGGACAGGTCGAGCCAGTCCTGGGTGGTGGCCATCCACCGCTGCTGCATACGGTCGCGCACCGCTAGCGACAGCGCGCGATAGTAGTGGTCGGGCGTCAGCACGCTGGCCGGTCGCGCAATCGAGTAGATCAGGTGGTCGCTGATCGCCCGGCGCAACGCGTCGGCCGACAACCCGGTGCGGCTGTGCTCCGACGGGACGTCGGCAGCAGTCGCGGCGGCGTCTGCGGGCGACGTGTTTACGACATCAGTCATTGCCTTCTCCCTGCTGGTTGAGCACTGGTCGATTGCCGAAGACCCGCAGTGTGGCAGCGCAGTGTTTCCGGACGACGATGTCCGCGGGTCCCTCCCGTGAACTATCACCCATCTCCGTGCGCGACGCGCGCCGAGAAATGCCGGGCGGCGATACAGCCCGCCTCCTCGCGGGTCGGCGTACGGTCATCCATGGCCGAGCCGGTGCCTCGGCACCGTACGGATGGAAAGGCGCCAATGACGGCGATGGCAAAAGACCAGGTCGTTTCGCTGGCACGCGGCATGCGCGAGCTGGTACGAACCGAGGCAGCCGAGTCCGAGCGCATGCGTACGCTCACCCCGGCCATCGTCGAGCAGATGTGGGCCAGCGGGCTGATGTCGGCCTTCAACCCGATCCCGGCCGGCGGGGTTGAGCCATCATTCGCCGAGATGATCGAAACCTGGATCGAGATGGCCTGGCAGGATGGTTCTTTCGGGTGGATTGGCATCGCGAACCTGCCGTCCTCATTTGCCGCTGCGGCGTATCTGCCCGACGAAGGCTTCGCCGAGGTGTTCACCGCCAACGCCAATCGGGTCACCATGGGAGGCCAGTTCTTTCCCAACGGGCAGGGAACGGCGGTGCAGGACGGCTACCGGCTGAGCGGATCGTGGAGTTTCGGATCGGGCACCGGGCACGCCGAATACGTGTGCGCGGGCTTCTTCCCCATGGACGACGGTGAGATGCAGTGGGCCTCCGACGGCATACCGGACATGCGGGTCGCCGTCATTCCGCGCGAGGACATCACGTTCAAGGACGGCTGGTACGTCCAGGGGCTCAAGGGCACCGGCTCCTACGACTACGGCGCCGAAGACGTCTTCGTGTCCGCCGGCCGCACCTTCGCCCTGTTCACGCGTGAGCCGTATCGGGGTAGCTCACCGGCAACCCGGATGGGGCTGATGCCGGTGACCGCCGCCGGCCACGCATCGTGGGCACTCGGCGTCGCCAAGAGCATGCTCGACGATGTCCAGGAACTGGCGGCCGCGAAGTTCCGGATGAGCGATATGGCCTCGCTGGCGAGCCGACCGACGTTCCAGAAGGGACTTGCCCATCATGTGGCGGCCTGGCGCGCTGCCCGCCTGCTGGTGCTTGACGCATTCACCTCCGCCGAAGGCGCCGTCGCCGCGGGAGAGGAGCTGACCCCGACCCTACGGGCCGACATGCGGGTTGCCGCGGTCTATGCCACCGACGTGGCCCGAGGCTGTGCCGAGTGGGCACACCTGGTCGCCGGCACCAGCTCGATCCGCGAAGGCAGCCGCCTGGAGCGCGCCTTCCGCGACCTCTACACGGGAACTCAGCACGCGTTCATCAGCGAAAAGGTGGCACTCGATGCCGCGCAGATCTGGCTCGGCATCATCGAGGACCAGCCCGGCCTGTAAACGTCTGGGAGAAGACGACGCATTACGGGCGCGCGGCGCGCCGTGCGGAACTAAAATCTTCACGTTATGGCGACCTGGTCTGATCCAGTGTGGACGGGAGTTGCGCCGATCAACCGTCGGCAGGTTCGACGCCTGAGCCGTCGATTCGCGGGTGTCGGCGTCGGAATTCCGGCTGCGCGCCTCCGGGAGATCGCCATGGGCGGTTCTGCCACCGATGACGAACTCGTCGACGTCAACTTCGCGCTGACCGCAACTCAGATGGTGCGCGATGGACGCCGCGCGAAACTCCATTGCGCCCAACGCCGTTGCATTCACTGGCTCATCGTCTCGGCGGCCATCCTCGTCGCACTGAACCTGCTGCTGTGTTTGGGCTGCGTGTTGTTCATCCTTGCCCAGCACACGACACCCTTCTGAGGCGCACGACCGATCAGTCGGTCACGTACTGGTCCGGCGGATGCCCGGCTACCGCCGACACCGTGTGGGCGGAAACGCGGCCACACTCAATCCGATGCGGACTTCTCGGTGAGGTCGAGGAAGTCCTCCACCTGCAGGGCGCGAAGAACCCTCCGTTCGACTGCCCGTATGCCGGTGCGGGCCGGGTCATGCACGAGGTTCGGCGCGGTCAGCGTCAGCTCGTGGCCCCGCGTACGCAGCTGGCAGCCGCCGGCTGCGACGACATTCTTCACCCAGTCGCTATCGGCGCCATAGGTCAGCGCAATGCGCACCCCCGAGGAGGTGGGGAAGACGTTGACCGGGGTTTCATATGCTCGCCCCGAGCGGCGACCCTGATGCACGACCACGCCGAACCCCGGCGCCCAGGGCGCGATACGGCGGGTCACCCGGTTGAGTCCCGCTCGATTCAGTCTGGCCACTGTCTTCGGAATCGGCATCACATTCCCCTCCGGTCGGGCCGTAATGCGATCCTGACACGCCCCGGTGGACCTGGCAATCCCCTCGGAACCCCCGCCGGGGCGACCATACACTGATCGATCGTGAGCATTCTCATCGGCTTCGCCCCGTGGATCGTCTATTGGGTTCTCGTCGGCAACGTCCCCTTCCTGGCCGCAGCGCTGGTGGCACTGGCCATCGCCGTTGCCACCCTGGTATTCGGGCGGGTCAGGGACGCGCCCGGGCAGACCTTCGAAATCGGTGCGGTGGGAACGTTCTCGGTTCTGACGGTTCTGACACTTGTCGTGAGTCAGGCGTTCATGGAACGGTGGATGCAGCCCCTGAGCAATGCCGGCATCTTCCTCGTGGCGCTCGCCGGCGTGCTGATCGGCAAGCCTTTCGTCCGCGAATTCGCTGAAGACGGCCGCCCCGGCGAGGTCATCAAGAGCCCGCTGTTCAAGCGGATCACCGAGCTACTGACCTGGATCTGGGTCGCTGCTTTCGCCGGGATGACGATCTCGTCGGCGATCCCACCGATCGTGCAGGGCGATGCCACGATCCTCGACACCAAGACGCCGCTGTCGTTCCTGTTCTACTGGGTCATCCCGTTCTCGCTGATGGGTCTGGCGGCACTGGCGTCGCGGATCCTGCCCAGCAATATGACTCCCAGCGACGACGTCGCGCGGGAAACCTCGTTCGTCGCCTACAGCGAGGCGTCGATCGACGAGCTCTACTACCTGGCGACCCGGCACGCCAGCCGCGAAGTCGGTGCCGGCAAGGAAGCCTACGACGTCAAGGTGGGGGGAATGGGGATGCCGTTGACCGGGGACGACTCCCGCAAGTCGTGGCCCTCGACGTACAAGGTGCGCGACCGGCGGCAGTGAGCCATCGGGGCCGCCCACCCGCGCAGGCCATCGACTTCGTCATCTCGCGTGGGCTCGCCCAGCCCGCGGTGGCGGTCTCTCCGGTGCGTTGCAAGCGCATGGCTCCGTACCTGGGCCGGAGCCATGTCCTGGGTAACTAGGCGCAGTCGGTGCACAGCATCGCCCCGTTGCCCGCCTCGGCCAGGCGGCTGCGGTGGTGCACGAGAAAACAACTGGTGCAGGTGAACTCGTCGGCCTGTTTGGGGACCACGCGCACGACGAGCTCTTCGTCCGACAGATCCGCCCCGGGCAGTTCGTAGGAGTCATCCGTGTCGCCGTCATCGACGTCGGCCACCGCGGTGGCCGCATCGTTGCGCCGTCGCGCCAAGTCCTCCAGCGACTCGTCCGCAGGCTCAGCCTGGGCACGACGTGGGGCGTCGTAGTCAACAGACATATGTCCGTGCCTTTCAGGTCTGGTTGGGTTTCGACCGACCGGTCAACGCGGGCGAGTCCCGGTTTGTTCCCGGCGTCCGCCACCGCCTGAAACCCTGTCCCGCCGGGTCGTTCGCCCGGTGGAACGACGTGGTCCGCGTCACGGTTCAACCGGTCGGGTTCAGTCGGCGGCGGGTGATCAAACCCGCCAGAGCGACTCCTGGGTGACACTCGCGATCAGGGCGCCGTCCTCGTCGTGTATCGATCCTCGCGCCAGACCCCGCGCGTCGTTGTGGCTTTCCGCGACGGCGTCGTAGCAGTGCCACCGATGCGGGTCGACCGGGCGATGCAGCCACAGTGCGTGATCCAGGCTGGCGGCACCGCCGGGGCCGGGCCGCTGCCCCGAGCCGGGCGGGCGGGCCGCCGACACCAGGCCGACATCGGAGATGAAGGTCAGCGCACACGCTCGCAGCAGCGGATCGTCCTCGACAGGCTGCCGGGTCCGGAACCAGAACGGTTGGACCGGCCAGTCGAGCAAGCCACCGGGCGCGATGCGGACCTCGAAATGATCCGCCCAGCGCTCGGGCAGGGCCGAGGTCGTGGTGGCGTCCGCCAGAGCCAACCTCGGTGGTTGCCGGCGTTGCCAATCGACGGTCGGCTCCGGCCGATGGAACGACGCCAGCATCTCGAAGATGGCGGCACCGTTCTGGCTGGCGGTGATGCGCCGGGTGTTGAACGACCGGCCGTCCCGGGTGGGCTCCACGGTGAACTCGACCCCGACGCCGGCCTTACCTCCCTTGACGAAGTAGGCGTGCAGCGACTGCGGTAGCCGACCGGGCTCCACCGTTGCGCCGGCTGCCGCCAGGGCCTGCGCGGCGATCAGCCCGCCGAACAGGCGTCGGCCGACACCAAAGGCCACTGAGGTGCGGAAAGTCTCGCCATCGCCGTCGAGCCGGACGAGCTCTGCGATCCAGCTCGGCATGCTCCTCCAACGGTCTTCGGTGGCGATGGTCGGACTCACGATAGTCCCGGGGCGGATTCCGCCGGTCCCGGGACCGGTCGGCCCGATGCCTAGACTGCGGTCATGGACCCCGGCCCCCGACAGGAATACGAGGCTCCTGAAGGCCTGCTCCGGATCGAAGACTGCCTGGATGCCGAGGGCGGCGTCGTGCTGCCGGCAGGGGTCACGCTGATCTCGCTCATCGACCGCAATATCGCGAATGTCGGTGACACCGTGGCGTATCGATACCTGGATTACAGCCACTCAGCTGACGGTCAGGCCGTCGAGCTGTCCTGGGCTGCGCTGGGGCGACGATTGCGGGCCATCGGTGCCCGACTGCAGCAAGTCACCGGCCGCGGCGACCGGGTCGCCATCCTCGCCCCACAGGGCCTCGACTATGTGGCGGGGTTCTTCGCGGCGGTGAAAGCGGGAACCATCGCGGTGCCGTTGTTCGCACCCGAATTACCCGGCCACGCCGAACGTCTCGACACCGCGCTTCGCGATGCCGAGCCCTCCGTCGTACTCACCACCTCGGCGGCCACCGCTGCGGTGCAGGCTTTTCTTGCCAAGTCGGTGCCCGAACGAAGGCCACCTGTGATCGTCATCGACGAGATACCCGACACGGCGGGCGAGCCGTTCACCCCCGTCCACATCGACATGGACGACATCTCTCACCTGCAATACACCTCGGGCTCGACGCGGCCACCCGTCGGCGTGGAGATCACCCACCGCGCGGTCGGAACGAACCTGCTACAGATGATCCTCTCGATCGATCTGCTCAATCGGAACACCCACGGGGTCAGCTGGCTACCGCTCTACCACGACATGGGTCTGTCGATGATCGGATTTCCGGCGGTGTACGGCGGGCACTCCACGCTGATGTCGCCGACCGCCTTCATCCGCAGGCCACTACGGTGGATTCAAGCGTTGTCGGCAGGATCGCGGGTGGGTCACGTGGTCACCGCCGCACCCAACTTCGCCTACGAGTGGACCGCACACCGGGGCCTACCGGCGCCCGGTGACGACATCGACCTGCGCAACGTGGTGATGATCATCGGCTCCGAACCGGTCAGCATCGAGGCGATCACGACGTTCAACGAAGCGTTCGCCCCGTATGGGCTGCCTCCCACGGCCTTCAAACCCTCCTATGGCATAGCGGAGGCGACGCTGTTGATCTCGACCATCGCCCCGACGGCCCACGCGACGGCCGTCCACCTCGACCGGGAGGAGCTGGCCGCCGGCTGCGCGGTCCAGGTTGCCCCCGATTCCCCCGGCGCGATCGCGCAGGTGTCCTGCGGTCTGGTGGCCCGCAGCCAGTGGGCCGTGATCGTCGACCCCGACACCAGCACAGAGCTGCCCGACCGCCGGGTCGGTGAAATCTGGTTGCACGGCGACAATATCGGCCGTGGCTATTGGAGACTCCCCGAGCAGACCCGGCTGACGTTCGGCGCCCGACTCGACAGCCGACTCGACGAGGGTAGCCACGCCACCGGTTCACCGAGCGGGGCCAGCTGGCTGCGAACCGGCGACCTGGGGTTCTATCTCAACGGGGAACTGTATGTCACCGGGCGGATCGTAGATCTTGTGAGCATTGACGGACGCGACTGCTACCCCCAGGACATCGAGGCCACCGCAACATCGGCCACACCGATCGTGCGGCGCGGCTACGTCGCGGCCTTCTCCGCGCCCGCCGAAGGCATTCCGGGCGCCAAGCGCGACGACGGCGGCGAGCGCCTGGTGATCGTCGCCGAACGCGCGTCGGGCACCAGCCGTACCGATCCGCAGTCGGGAATCGAGGCGATCAAGGCATCGGTGTCGCAGCGGCACGGTCTGCAGGCCGCCGACGTACGCCTGGTGCCGGCCGGGGCGATCCCACGCACCACCAGCGGCAAACTTGCCCGCCGGGCCTGTCGGACCGAATATCTCAGCGGCACGCTGGGCGCGCACTAACGACCGCGAATCGATCGGCGTGGCAACCTAGTAGCGCACATCGGTATGCAGCTAGCGGGGGGGGGGGTACACCGTGGATCGCTGTCCGTCGACAGTTGCGCCGGCGAATTGCAGCATCGCGCGGGTATCCCCGGTCACGTCTGCCGGGTAGCCGAGTACCGGCGCCGAAGCATTGTCGAGAGCGCACAGCTGGTGCGGGCTCAAGGTGATGTCGAGACCTGCGATGTTGTCCTCCAGGTGTGCCAGGCGCCGCGCACCCAGGATGGGAACCACGGTGCCCGGCCCGGACCGCAACCAGGCCAGCGCGACCGCCTGGATTCGTGACAACTATGCCCAGCCGATGCGGATCGAGGAGCTGGCCCGGCTGTCGGGTATGAGCTCCTCGGTGTTTCACTGGCACTTCCGCGCGGTTACGGCGATGAGCCCGTTACAGTTTCAGAAGCAAATCCGATTGCAGGAGGCGCGCTCGTTGCTCGTCGCGCATCCCGGCGATATCGCCGGCGTCGGTCATCGGGTGGGCTATGGCAGCCCGTCACAGTTCAGTCGCGAGTACCGCCGCCAATTCGGCGAACCACCCGGTCGCCACGCGGAGACGCTGCGCGCAGCCGCCGGTCAGCCCGGCGTTCCGGCCTGGGCCTGACCGGGCAGCCGGTCGAGCCGGCTTCACGACGAGATCTCAACGGCCGACTGGCCAGTCTTCGCGCCGATGGGCGGAGTCGAAGAACATCCACTCGTAGCGGGCGGTTGTCACGAAATGGGCTCGGGCGGCCGCCTCGTCGGCCGCGGTGAGGGTGGGCCCCGTGGTGTCCGCCAGCTCGATGACCTGGGCGACGGTAGCCGCGAATTCGTCTGCGGCATAGCTGTCGATCCAACGCTGGTAGCGACGATCCGTCGAGCCCCGCCCAACGAGGTTGGCGCCCACTTCGGCGTAGATCCAATAGCACGGCAGGACCGCTGCCAGCCCATCGGCGAAGCTGCCGCCGTAGGCGGTACCGAGAAGGTAGCTCGTATAGGCCAGGGTGGTCGGGGTGGGGGAGACCTCCGCGAAAGTTGCTGGATCCAAGTTTAATTCAGGGAGCAGCGAGGCATGCAGGGCGAGCTCGACGTCGAACACCTCGGCGGCGTGGCGAGCGAACATCGCGGTATCGGCCAACGTCGGTGCCTTGGCCGCAACGATCGACAGCGCGCGAGCATAGTCGCGCAGGTAGTACACGTCCTGAGCCACATACTGTGCGAACACGTCCGTATCGAGACTGCCGTCGGTGAGCCCGGTCAGAAAGGGATGGTCGACGATCGCAGCGAAGATCGGCTCGATCTCGCCCCACAGCCGGGCCGACCACGACTCGGGCACCGCGTTCAGACCTGGCACTTCTCACAGCTCATGGGCTGCCCCATCTGGAAATCCCTTCGACGAAATGACTAACTGAGGCCTACGAACGGACTCATCGCGTCACGTGCGAACTGTGCGACGTTCACCTGCGGGCTGCCATCCGGGTAACTCACCGTTGCCAGGAGGTTGGCGCCGGCATCGACGAAGTCGCCGTCGGCACGACCCTGGTGGGTGGTCGACGTCACGAGGATGATGCCCGAGGTGCCGGCTTCCTTCGCCAGCGGCACCGAGAACTGGGCGTTCTGGACCGTGCTGTTGGCCTTGTCCTCGACGAGGATCCGCCTATCGGGAAAACCAAGGAGGAGAAGCATCTTTCGCATCTGTTCGGCCTCGGTCTTGCCGTTCTGGGGGTTGCCCCCGGTGACCAGGATCGGCGAGTGCGGAAAGAACTGTGCGACGGCGAGGCCCGTGAGCACCCGGCGGCGCAGAATCATTCGCATGGTGCCATCCGGCTTGAGGCCGTACCCCAGCACGACCACGGCAGGATTCGAGAAGTCCTTGACTGCCGGGACCGGCGCGGCGTGCGACACCGCTGGAACGTACCCACCGACCGCAATGCCCACTGCCAGGGCCACCGCGCCGGTGCCGGCCTTCCATCGCCTTCGCATGCGACCTCCGCAACTGCTGTGACAGATGGGGTTCATGTTACTGGAGGTTCGGGATCTTCGACAGGCTGTCCCGGTGCGCTGCCATGTCGGCTCGGTGCCCTGCCACGCGTGGGCCGCCCGTGGGTCGGAATCGTCGTTGCCAGGCGAAACCTCGCTGGTTGACAGGCGGTGCACAGCCGGCCCTGCCAGCATTGTGGCAACGGTCTGCGCTCCAACACATTCCAGAGCCCAATGCGACGGGGTGCCGTGACAGCAGCCGAGGCGTGCGAACCCAAGTACCCTTGGGGTCATCTCGACCGCGCCGGCCACCGTCGACCGCAACGGTCAGCCCGCACAGATCGTTTGGCGTCTGCACGCCCGGGCAGACGTTCCCTACTGATTGGTCGAAGCTGATGAATTTCCCCGCCTCTCGCCCTGCCGCCCCCGTTGGCTACGTCATCGAGTGCCGCGGCACCTGGTTGCGTGCCCAGATCGGGGGCATCGCGACGGTCGTTGAGATGAACGGACACCTTGACGGCGCGAACAGCACCGCGGTGGCCCACCACCTGTGCCGGTTCGCACGGCTGGGATACCCGTTGATCGTCGACTTCGGTCAGGCCGACGCGATCGACGGCGCCGAACTGAGCGAACTTGTCCTCGCCGTCGGCGATCGGTGCCGCCAGCGCGGGGTCGACTTCGTGCTGGTCGGAGTCGGTACGGACGGCCAGCCCACCCATCTGCACCCCGCCGGATGGCCACCGTCCGCAGCCTCCGTCGCCGAGGCGTTGCACCGCATCCTCGGCTCAACCCGTACCCTGCCGCAGCTAAGACTGATGGCGCCGCACAGATCACGGTGCTGACCGGCCCGCCACCGCCACCCTGATCGCCGAGGACGCGCCGTCCCGCGATTCACGCCCGAACGAAGGCCCTTCCTGCACAACGCTGCAAACCCCCGGCAAATCCAACCGCGCCTCATACGCATGCGCGAAGCAGGTTTGTCCCGCGCCCACCGTGATGTGACACTGAATGCGGCGCGGAGGTGGCTCCGCGGACATCCCGGGACGTACGTGATTGAGCGACCGAAGGAAGCCGTGAGATACAGACTGCCGGTGCTGCCGGTGCTGCCGGTGCTGCCGGTGCTGATCGTCGTCGTGTTGACCGCCTCAGCTTGTGCCGGCCGCCAGGCTGAGCCATCCGCGCAGGACGCCTCGCCTGCTTGGATAGCGTTGACCGAACGCGGCCTCGACAACGTGCCGCTGCAGCCGGGCGCCAACATCCGGATATTCAACGACGTAGCTCGCAGCGCCGGTGATTCCATCGCATATGACGAACCGAATGGCCACCTGACCCTGCAACCGGGGACCTATCGCGTCGACGGTTGGTCACTGACCACATTCGGCTACGAGCTGACACCAGAACAGCAGGCGGCAACCTTTTCGGCTCCCGGCTACGCCTTTCTGTGGAATGTCGACGAGAACAAGATCGAGATCCTCGGTTCGATGCAGGACCCGCTCTATTCGCAACCGAGCATCATCGACGGCGTCCTCCGGGTCGAGAAGACGGCGCAATACTACCTGGCCCACCAAAACGGCAAGAAGGTCACGGGAATAAAGCTGCAAGTCCACGATCCGGGCATCAAGATGCCAGACGGCTCCCCGTCGACGAACCATGCATTCGCCCAGCTGGTGATCGAGCGGCTGTAGCCCCGGTATCGCCGGCTCGCGCCGCCCGATCAACCGATGCGGAACAGAGACCACCGCTGCGCCTTCGGGTCCGATCTGTGGGGCGGAATGTCTCGGAATCGCTTGTGCGCCAGATCCCCGGAGACCAGACTTGCTTGCTGACGGGTAATGCAACAAGGAGGTCGGTGTGATCGAGAAGATGGAGCGCAGCCACGACAATGTTCTTGGCTTCCGAATCAGTGGGGATGTCACCCGCGCGGACTACGAAGTACTCGAACCCCCAGTTCAGGGCGGCATCAAAACGTCGGGATCGGTACGAGTGCTGCTGGATATGACCGACTTTCGATGGGAGAAAGTCGAGGCCTGGGGAGCAGATCTCCACTTCGGCAAGGAATATCACAACTCGATAGAACGAATGGCGATCGTCGGCAACCACCAGTGGGAGAAGTGGATGACGCGCCTTGCCGCCCCGTTCTACGCCCAGCAGGCCCGCTATTTCAGCGACGCCGACCAGGCGTGGGACTGGCTGGATTCGTAGGGCTCGGCTCCGACGGTGCGACACGACGGGTACGGAATACGCGTCACAACGGCGTGCTCACACTCGTGTGGCGCCGCCTCTTGACAGGGAAAACCCGCTGCCTGCAAACGCATCGAGCCCTAGCCCGCTCCTAATCCGCCTGCATCGCGAGTGATCAAGAGACAAAGAGAGCTCTCGGTAGGTGCTGCCCCAACGTCTTATTCAACGTCGGGTTCTCCGGAGAGGCCCAAGATGGCCTTGCGTGCGGCGGCCTGCAATTCGACCGCTGCACTCCAGTCGGTGCCGGCTGGTCGGGCAGGCTGACCGATGCGGATCTCGATGGCGCCTCGGCGGGGGAAGCGATGGTCCGGTCGAAGGATCTGTCGCGTCCCACGAATCCCCGTGGGGACGACAGGAGCCCCGCTTTGGGCGGCGACGACGAACGCACCCATGTGGAAGGGCCGTAGCCCGGGTGCGCGCGACAGATGCGCCTCGGGGAAGATCACCAGTGACTGGCCTGCACGCACGCGGCCAACCAACCGATCAGTGTCGGCAAGGCCGTGTTCGCGCTCGTAGCGTTGGACGAAGTCGGTGTCGAGCCGTTTGAGCACGTAGCCATTCAGCCCCTCGTGTTCGAGCACTTCGCCGGCGACGAAGCGGAAGGAGGGCGGCAATACGCTCGCCAGCACGAGCCCGTCGAGCCAGCTCGGGTGGTTTGCCGCCACGATGCACGGTCCGTCAGGTAGCTGGTCGAGGCCGCGGACGCTGACCGTGGTGCCGGTGAGCCGGGCCAGTAGTCGGATAGCGCCGCGGACAGTCTGCCAGCGCCACTGCACGCGGGGCAGCATCGTCAGCAGGACGATCACCGGCAGCGCAAGAGCCATGAACACTGCCCGCGCGTAGGCGGCGAACCCGACCACGACGACGGCGTGACCGAAGCGGCGCAAGGATGTCGCACCTCCGCGCAGGCGAAGCCGCGTCAGCTCCCACCACAGCGGTTGCGATCGCGTCCGGATCCTGCCCCGCTCGTATATCCCCCGGCTGGCGGCTCGCCGGATCTTGCCGCTTGAGGTTTTCAGCACCGTGCCGGGCGGGGCCAAGACCACGTCGTCGGGGGCCAGGCCGAGCAGGTCCACCGTCGTGGCCGTGATTGCGGTGCGCAACGCGTCCTTCGCTTGCTCGTCGGCGGCTCGGGTTTCGGCCAGCACGACGAGCTGCTCGCCTCCCGCGTCCGGGTCGGAAGTGCCGAACACCGCGACACACCCCTTGCGGACACCGGCGAGGTTGCCGATGGCCTCTTCGAGTTCGGTGGGATGGAGTTTGCGGCCGGCCCGGATCACTATGTCTTTGACCCGGCCGGTGACGTACAGGTCGGCCTCTGCCAAGTAGCCGAGGTCGCCGGTGTCGAGCCAGTCACCGTCGAACAGGGAGCGTGTCGCCTCGTCATTGCGCAGGTACCCGCTGGTTGCCGACGGCCCGCGGAATTGGATTGCGCCTTCCTGGCGGTCGCCCACCTCGCGCCCGGCGTCGTCCACGATACGGATCTCGTGGCCCGGCAGGGGCTGGCCACAGGCGACGAAACGCAAGGTGTGCGGCTCGCCCGCCGTCGGCTGCTCGGCGCGCCCGGAGCGCACAAACGTGTCGCGATCAACGCTGTCGATGAGCGGCCCCCGCCCCAGGGGAGGGAACGCAAGCCCCACCGAAGACTCGGCCAGTCCATACACCGGCGTCATCGCCTCCGGGCGGAGCCCGAATCGGCGGAAGCGCCCCGCGAACTGCTCAACTGTCGTCGGACTGACGGGCTCGGCGCCGTTGAAGGCCAACCGCCACGAACCCAGGTCGAGACCCGTGAGCTCACGGTCGTCGATCTTGGACAAACACACCTCATAGGCGAAGTTGGGGCCAGCCGAGATCGTTCCGCGATGGGCGTGGATTGCTTCCAGCCACCGCGACGGGCGGGTCAAGAACACCTGAGGGGCCATCACCACCAACGGGATACCGAAGTACAGGGGAGACAGCCACGCCCCGATCAGCCCCATATCGTGGTAGAGGGGCAACCAGCTGACGAATGTGTCGGCCGATGACACCGCCGCGGCCTGACCCATCGCCGTGATGTTGGCCAGAAGGTTTTGGTGGGTCAGCATTACCCCTTTGGGCTGACCGGTGCTGCCGGAGGTGTATTGGACCAGCGCGAGATCACCGGATTGAGGTCGGGGGAGAGGCTGGTACGGCGCGCCGGTGAGGGATTCCGGGATGACGACCTGGCCTAGGCTCTCGACGTTCGAACGCAGCAGGTTTCCCAGGGAAGCGGCCTCGGGCACGGTGACCAGCAATGCGGCCTCGGCGTTGGCGAGGATGCCGACGTGGCGACGTAGATGGTCTGGCAGCTGGGAACGTCGCGCCGGTGGGTAGAGCGGCACGGGCACCGCGCCGGCCAGCAGTACCCCGGCGAAGGTGACGAAGTACGCTCGGCTCGTCGGCAGCATGATGGCCACGGTGTCACCGGGGCCGACGCTGCGCGCCTGCAACGCCAGCGCCACCGTCGTCGCCTCCCGATGCAGGGCCGCATAGGTTAGCTCCTCGGCGCTGCCCCACTCATCGAGGATGCGGATGTGCATCCGGTCCGGGGTTGCGCGGGCATGCCACTCGAGTGCGTCGATCAAGGTGGTCGCGGCCGCCGGGACCTCAGCGCCGGCCATCGTGACCGAGTGGGAGATGGCGGGAACGCCCTCGCCAGCCGGCGTATGGCCGTGGGCGATGGCCCGGAGCAGGTCATGTGGGGTCTCCGCACGACGCAAGACATCGACGGGCAGCACCACCCCGAATGCGTTCTGCACTCGGAGCAGAAGCTCAGCCAGCTCGAGGCTGCCGATGCCGAGGTCGTCGAACCGGCTGTCCAGTGTTACCGACCGCCGTGACGCATGTGGATGGACCTCGGCGATGAGTCCCCGTACCAACGCCAGGACAAGGGCGGCACGCTCGTCGGCCGGCATCACTTGGCGGGCGGTCGCGGGTGGACAGACGCTGATGTGGTCGACATCGACTCCAGACTGACCGACCTGAACCCATCGACGTCAGAGGCCACACGTCTGCGTTCGTGGAGTCTTTGGTCCTCAGTCGGCGAGATCCGCGGTCCTCCTGCCCGGATGGGCGCCGGTCGGCTGCGGCACGACCTCCAGCAGGCCGTCGGAGCCGGTGTTGACAGCGATCTTGAACCGTCGGCTGGTGTGTTCGATCGTGTGGCGCAGCCACGCGGTGTCCCTCTGCGAGGCGTGTTCGAGCCGCATTTGCCGCACATGCAAGGGAATCATCCGCAGCGAAATCAACTCGCCGTCGTCGGGATCGACGGCGGCCAGGTACAGCAGCCTGAGGTTGCTGCGGAAGGATTCGTGGCCGCCGATACCTTCATAGTCGTCGACGACATCGCCACAGCCGTACAAGATCGGTCTGCCACGGTAGATCTCGATCGGGCGGGGATGGTGGGATGAATGTCCGTGCACGATGTCGACCCCGGCGTCGATCAGCCGGTGTGCGAACTGGATCTCGCTCAGCGGCAATCCATAACCCCAGTTGGGTCCCCAGTGCACCGACACGATGGCGATGTCACCGACACACCTGTGCGCCAGCACCGCTGCCGCCACATCGTCGGCCGCGCCACGGGCGGATGGATCGCGGATGAGCCATACCCCGGGTTGGTCGCGGTGCGCCGCCCAGGATTCAGCAACTCCGCTGGATGTCGTTGCGACAGAGGCGATAAGGATCCGATGTTGGCCACCGGAGACGACTGCTGCCGGACTGCGCGCGGCATACAGGTCGGCACCTGCTCCGATGCCCTGGATCTGAGCTTTGGAGAGCGCCGCCACCGTGTCGGTCAGCCCGCGGCGGCCGAAATCGAGGATGTGGTTGTTGGCCAGGGCGCACACATCGGGGGCAAACGCGGTCAATGCGGGCAGGTTGTCGGGGTGCATCCGATAGTGAACGGCCTTGTGGGAAGCGAATGAACCGCCGGTAGTGATGGTGGTCTCGAGGTTGACCAGGCGGACGTCGGGGGCGAGATCATCCAGGAGTGTCAGCACCTCCCCCCACGGCCAGGTGAAATCCACCGGGAGATCAATCGGCCCGTTGGCCTTTCTTGCCAGGTCGACGTACCGGCGCGCGTCTCGAACATAGGGCTCTTGCAGTGCCGGTTCGCCGGGATGGGGCAGGATCTGATCGACACCGCGGCCGAGCATGACGTCACCGCCCATCAGCACTGTCACCGCATCAGCATCAGCCACCCGCGTCCACCTCGGAATCGGACGTCTGGCCGAGTTCCGGTAGCAGCCGTAGCCACCCGTCGCCGTGTCGGTTGAAACGCCTCATCTGCCAGGTGCGCCGCGGTGCGTCAGGCTGCCCAAGAACCGTGGGACTACCGTCGTTGGGACCGCTGCCTCACCTTCGGGCAACGTCTTGACGGGCTTTACCCAGCAAGGTGCCCCATGCCCGGTCGATGGCCGCGCCTATCGCACCGTTGGGCTCGGTGATCGGATCGTTCTCGGCGGTCGCCACAAGCGCCCGGGCCAATTTCATCGGATCGGCGTTGTATTGCTTGGCCGTTTGGACGATCTCGATGAAAGCCTCATCCAGGCTGCAATGGCGTAGCGCAACAAGCACGCCTTTGGCCGCATCGAGAGTTCGCCGACCGTCGCGTCGAGGATCACTGAAGCGATCCCGGTCTGCTGAACGTACAGGTCCCACGGACATCCCCTTGGCCTCGGCTGGGAATTCGATTTGCCTCCCTGATCGATGCTGCCCGGGCACGCGACAGCATAGGCAGGGTCGAAAGTCCTTTCGATGTGGAGCCCAAGGACATTCATGCCACGCATGGATGTCCTACGCTGGCCTTGTCGTGCGGCAGGTTGAAGAAGTCAGACTCTGCGCATCGGGCCTGCTGCACGTTGCCCGGCCGGTGTTGCTCAACGTCGGCGGGCCCGGCAGGTCCGACATCAGGCCGTGGGCGAGTCGCGTTCAGTTGGTCCGGCTAGTGGGACAGCCTGACGCCTGGGGTCAGTTCAGCGAACGAAACGTCCATGCAGTCGCCGTAGTCCTCGATATCCGGCAGGGCCGTCGCGCAGCCGTTGATGCTGATCAGGACCCGCCCGCGGTAACTGATCACGTTGTGGAGCAGCGCACCCCCCTGGGTGAACGGCGACAACGCGTAGCCGCTGAGCATCTGGGCGCCGATCAGGTAGATGGGGTCATCCGGGCCGCGCATGGTGGACACCAATGTGTTGGCGATTCTTACTTTTTCGTAGAGTTTGCCGAGGCGCATAGCCATCCCCAGCCGGATCGCGGGGACGAGGAATTCGCCCGGCAGGAATTCGGCGTACTCGAGCACGCGCTGGGCCACACCGTCGTTGGCGGCCTTCGAGTGCGAGGTCGCTTCATGCACCGCCTCCAGGCGGGCAATCGGATCGGCGATGTGGCTGCCGACCGGCACGCGAACCACCGAAATCTGATTCACGCCGCGTTGGGGCCCGTCGTCGGTGTGCATGGTGATCGCCATGGCTGTGACGAGCGACGTCTTCGGCAATTGGCCCTTGGCCAGCAGGTAGCGGCGCATTGCGCCACCGATGCCCGTGAGTATGACGTCGTTGACAGTGGCCCCCGGCACCAGCTTGCGCACCGCCAACACCGCGGGAAGGTCGTAGGAGCGTGCCTCAAAGTTGCGGGTACGGTCGATGTGCCCGTTGAACGGGCTGTCCGGCACCTCGGGGGAAGGTTCCTCGTCCCGGTTGCCGCCCGGCAGCAACCGGGTCATCGCCGTGGGAAGCCGGGTCAACAGCGGGATACTGTGCCCTACCGCGGAGGCGAGTTGCGCCGGCCGGCGAGCGTAGGTGACCGCGGTGCGGGCCAGCAGGTTCAGCGACGAGGGACGTCGCTCCGGGGTCCAATCGTCGGCGGGCGCCGGTGTGGTTTCGGGCGTCGGGTCGTGAAGCGCGTTGACCAGGCTCAGGCCCGTCACGCCGTCGACCGCCGAGTGGTGGGCCTTGAAACACATGGCGAAGCTGTGTTTCGGCACTCCTTTGATGGTGCCGAGCCCGTCGATGAAGTAGCACTCCCACGGCGGCCGGCTCAGGTCCATCGGCGCAGTGTGCAACTCCGACACCAGCTGGCACAGCTGCCGCCAGCCACCGGGGCTCGGCAATGTCAGGCGGTGCAGGTGCCGGCTCAACTCGAAACGCTCATCGCGCACCCAGTACGGGTGATCGAGATCGAATGGGACGCGGGCAAGTACCGAACGAAAGATCCGGTCCGCACCCAGCCGCGAACCGATATGCACCGCGACATCGTCGAACGTCACGGTTGCGCCCGAAGCCGTGAGCGGATCGTAGATCGCGAAGAAGGTCACGTGGGCGGGACCGGCGGTCTCGGCATAGACGAATGCCGCGTCGAGCCCGCTCAGCTGTTCCATCTTGGCCTCCCGCGATCAGCCGATACCGAATACGGCGCCGTCCACCCGAAGATGTGTTGACCGGTATCCGGGTCTATTTGTACTTCCGATTGATGCGCCTTGTTCCCGGGATGGAAGATTCGGTCTCCGAATGTTGAACGGCCCCCTGCACGCGAGGGTCGCCGAACCTGGGGCCACCGGTAGGCCGGCAGCGGCACGCCGGTAGGCCGGCGAGGTCCCATCGACGAATAGCGCCATTCGCGGTCTCCCAACTGGATATCCTTCACCGATCCGGACCGGAACTCCTACGACGTCGACCGGCCGGCGGACGCCCTGCTGCAGCAAGTGGGTGTCCGGTGGCCGGTTCGAAAGGCGGGCAAGAACACATGGGCCCGAGAAACCCCTGGCGGCACCCCTTCGGCGTGCCACACATCGAACACCCGCGCGCCGAAGGGCACCTTCACCTGTCGGGAGGCCGTCGGCTGGGCTACGCCGAGTACGGTGACCCGTCCGGCCCGGTGGTGCTGTGGTTCCACGGTTCCCCCGGCGGCCGCCGGCAGTTCCCGCTCCACGCCCGGCGCACCGCCGAGGACCTAGGGCTGCGCGTCGTGCTGGTGGAGCGCCCGGGTTCGGGTCTGTCCGATCCGCACGCCTACGACGCGGTGGCCGACTGGGCCTCCGATATGGCCGAGGTGGCCGACACCTTGGGCGCCGAACAGCTGGGTGTGATCGGCCTATCCGGTGGCGGCCCCTATGCGCTCTCCTGCGCGGGAGCCCCCGGGCTCGCCGAGCGGGTCGCGGTGGTGGCCGTGCTGGGCGGTGTGACGCCGTCGGTCGGACCCGACGCCACCGCCACCGGCGCCATCGACCTGGCTCGCCGCACCGGCCCGCTGCTGTCGGGTCTGCGCCGCCCCCTGGCGGGGCTGCTCACCGCGGGTTTGTTGCCCATCCTCCCGCTCGGGCGCTACGCCTACAGCGCCTTTTCTGGCATCATGCCCGAGTCTGACCAGCAGGTTTTCGCCGACGCGGACATTCAGGCGATGTTCATCGACGACATTGTCCGCACCTCGCGGGGCCGCTTTCAGGCTTTCGTCGACGATGTCCGTTTGTTCGGGCGGGACTGGGGCTTCCGGCTGGCCGATGCGAAGGTACCGGTGCGGTGGTGGCACGGCGACGCCGATCCCATCGTGTCCCTGGAGGACGCCCAGGCCGCGGTTGCCCATCTGCCCAACGCCGAACTGGTCCTCCGGCCCGGCGAGAGCCACCTCGGCGGCTTCGCCATTGCCGACGAGATCCTCGATTACGTCCGCTCGTTCCTCTGAGCCGAATCGGCGGGCATGTCCCATCTGACGACGTCTCCGACCGGATCTACGGAAACGGTGTCGACCGCGATGGGGGTGTGACCATGCCACACCCCTTGTCGGCCGGCCACCGGTGGCTCGCGCTGGGGGAGGAGGCGTTGATCCCGGGAGAGCAATGGCTGGCACCCGGCGAGGCGGCTAGCTTGGCCCGGCTGCGATATACCAAGCGGCGCAACGAGTTTCTGCTTCGTCGACTCGTCGCGAAGCAGGCCATCGCGTCGGTCACCGGTCGGCCCGCCGACCCGGCCACGCTCGGCGGCATCGAGATATGCAATGCGCCCAGCGGTGCCCCCTACGTGCGCATCGACGGCGCTCCGATCGGATTCGGTGTGACGATCACCGACCGGGCCGGGTGGGCGGTGTGCGTGACATCACCGAAGGGAGCTCCCGAAATCGGTTGCGACCTTGAGCTGGTGGAGCCGCGCTCAGCGGGTTTCGTGTCGGACTTTCTCACCGCCGCCGAGCAACGTCTGATCGGTTCGTGTACAACCGGTGATGAGCGTGACGCGGTCACCAATCTGATCTGGTCTGCCAAGGAGAGTGCGTTGAAGGTGTTGCGCACCGGGCTGCGCCGTGACACCCGCACGCTCGAAGTCACCCCGGACACACCGCGCGCCGACGGCTGGGGCGCTCTGACGGTGCGGGCCGCCCAAGGCAACGAGTTCCCGGGCTGGTGGCGCCGCGAAGGCCGCTTCCTGCTCACGGTCGCAACGCTGGTCAGCGCCGCGCCGCCGGTAGCGCTCGGTGATCCCGGGGTCCTCGCGTCAGCAGCGCCCCGGCACTCTTGGCTCGATCGGCCGCTAGACCTGTGACATCTGACGCTCAAGGGTTTCGACGAGGTAGGGCCGCAACGTCTCGACGCTGATGATGCGGTCCACCGATCCCACGGCGAGCGCTCGCTGTACGGTGTGGATCCCGTCGAACTCATCGGCGACTTCGCTCAGTTTCGCGGACCGAACTGCCGAGGTGACTTCGGCCAGGCGTGCCCGCGCCGCGGCGGCGCTGGATCCGACCGCGTCGCGCACCTGCTCAACTGCCCTGCGTACCTGGGGGTCCCGGCCGGTGCGGGCGTCGACATCCCGAGCGAAAACGGTGGCGGCCGCCGGCGCACCTCCGATTACCGACGCGAACGAGCCCTCCAGAGCGACGATCTCCATGTGCTCGTTCAGCTTCTTGGAGAACACCACGAAAGCGCCGCCGTGATAGCGGGAGACCACGACGAACACGATCGGTCCACGGAAATTGGTCACCGCCCGCCCGATCTCGGCCCCGTACTCCAACTGCCAGCGGCGCATCGACTCCGGTGAACCGTCGAAACCGGACAGGTTCGCCAGCACGGTGATGGGTCGGTTGCCGCTGGCGGCGTTTATGGCCCGAGCCAACTTGCGGGAGGACTGGGGAAACAGCGTCCCCGACGACCATGACATCGGCCCGCCGGCCGGAACGAATCCGCGTCGCGGCACCGTATGGGACTCGATGCCCAACAGACACACCGGGATTCCGCCGATATGCGCATCCCAGACGATTGCGGTCTCAGCTGCGCGCCATTCACCCCAGCGCTCCAGCGGCACCGAATCGGTGTCGGCCACGGCACGCATCACCGAACGCATGTCGAACGGCTTCTTGCGTTCGGCATTGTGGGCGGTCGAGAAGATCTCCCCGACGGTCGCCATGTCACTGCCGTTGGCCGGGGTGTGCGGCGCGGAGCGCACATCGCGGTCAACCGGATCCGAGGTCGCGCGCCGCCGGGGCCATCTCTCACCGGGCACCACATAGGTGTGCTCGTAGTGGCGCAGCAGGATGTCACATGCGTCGGCGAGCGTGGCCGCCCAGTACTGGCCTTGCCCGTTGGGTCCCATGATCCGATCGAAACCGCCGATACCGAAGTTGTCCTCGGCCGACACCCCACCGGAGTAGTCCAGTGCCTGCTTGCCGGTCAGCACCATTGCACTGGCGGGGGTCATCACCAGGATGCCCCGGGTGTGCATCAGCATGGTCGCCTCGGCGTTCCAGTACGGCTGGGCTCCCACGTTCACGCCGGTGACGACGATGTTCACCTCGCCGCCGCGCTGGGTGAACTCGATCAGACGGCGCAGTACCGCCCCGATCCAATCCATGTTCTCGGTACCGCTGTCCATTGCGATCTTGGCCCCGGAGGACAGTGCGAACCATTCCACCGGTACGCCCATCTGCTCGGCCAGATCCAGCGCCGCGATGATCCGTCGACATTCCGCCTCGGCGAGGTTGCCCAGCCCGCGGGTCGGGTCGCCGAACAGAGCCACCCGGATCATGCCTTCCGGCACTTTGTCGGTGGCGTTGCTGAGCACACCGACCACGATGTTGGCGGTATTCATCGCGTAGGGTCTCGACACCGCTATGAGGTCGCCGTTCTCGTCGAGGTCGTGCTCGACGAACTCACCGGGTGGGAACCGGGTCACCGCGTCGGAAGCCGGAGTCAGCATCCGCACGATTTCGTACGGGTAGGGGACTCCGAAACGGTTGGCGCGCAGCAGTTTTTGCCGGTACGGCGTCAGCGGCCGGATGGGCTCCTGCCCGGGTGGGCGTTCTCGCACCGTCACCTCTTCGCCGAGGCCCTCCACATCGAGTACCCGGTCGCGACCGTCGGGGAATTGAACGCGCAACACCACCTTCTCCAGGCCCGCACCGATGGCCAGCGGGGCCGCCGAATGGGCCAGCTGCGACCACCCCTCGCGCGGCACATCCCAGGGCGGTCGGACGTAGAGGACGATGCGGTTGGCCGCCGGTCGCTCCCGCGGGTCGAACGTGGGCAGCGCTTCCCACATGGCAGACAGGGCAAGCGAACCCATCAGCTCCAGCCGCGGGTAGCGCACCGTCCCATCCTCGCCGGGAACCGGAGTCAAGTCCCGCACCTCCGCAAGCGCGAACAGCCGGTGATCGGCCGGGTTGTCGCGGGCCACTCCGTGGAAGACGTATACGTCCTCGGCCGAGCGCAGCCGGCGCAGCTTGAAGTTCGCCAGTCGCCACAGGTCCAACCGCTTGGCGAGCATCGGGTGCAGATTGCGATAGAGCGGATCCTCGACGAAGTGGCCGTCCCGCTGCCGGAAGGTCAGGTGGTGCGTACGGAAGCGTTCCGGATCATCGCCGTCGACGGTGGTTATGGTCAGATCCAACCGGTGCAGCGGGCGGCCGAAATCGCAATCGGAGAGCAGCTTTTCGGACTCGACAACGATCGCATCGTCGTCGGGGGCCCCGCCGTGCCGCCATAGCGCCAGGTCGAGTACGACCGCCCGCGCGGCGTCGGCCCCGGTAAGGTGCCCGGCGATCGTCCGCGACAGCTCCGGCAGCTCTTCGAGAGCAGAGTACGTGGTGATGAGGTGGATACCGCGGCCCTCGTACTCGTACTCGGCGTCGGCGAGCAACCTGCCGTCGAGTTCGCTGTACTCCAGCTGTCCCAGTTCGCGGATCCGGTAGTACCGGCGCGTGTAGACCTCCAACAGCGCCCGGTGCAGCCAGGGGTCGTCGGTACCGCGCCACCTACGCAGCAGCTCGGGTCGCAGCGGCTGGGGACAGGCCACCAGGCGGTTGATTCGTTCGGTCCGCTCCGCCCCCTCGGGATGCTCACCCAACGCCTCGAAATCGGTTTGCAGTCCGGCATATTCGTCGGCGACCGTGACGGCGAGCAGCGGCTCGTCGAAATAGTGGAACCGCACCTCACGAGCGAACTCGGCGACCACCCGCTGCCGCCCCTGGATGGCAGCGAGGCGGTCGAGCCGGGCACGCATCTGCGCATCGGCAAGGTGAGCCAGCTCGGCGTGGTGGCGCAGCCGACGCTCGAGGATCGCCGTCACCGCCGGAACGAGCTCGGTGACCCGGCGAAAGGAGCGGAACATCCAGACGACGGCATCCTCCAGACCGGGGGTGCGGTCCAGCCCGACCACTCCGTATCGCCGCAACGCCCGCTCCAGCCGCCGCGCATAGGAGTCGGGCAGTCCTGCGCGATCGGCATCCAGCCACTGCAGATAGGACAGCAGGTATTCCTGGGTGCTACCGGTGAGCAGTGCTTCTTCCGGGTCGACTTCACTGCGCGGCCGATACAGCGATGTGACGTCGGCGAACAGGTCCAGCAGGTCGTCCTCGCAGCGCAGCAGGTCGGTGTGAGCGGGCGGAGTGCTGTCGGTGAGCTCGCCTTGCCGGGCCATCATCGCCTCCACCGAGCCCGGGTCCAGGTCGTAGCCGAGCAGATAGCCCCGCAGCGCCTGGTATACCGGCTCACAGGCCGGGGCACCGCCGCGTTCTGCGATGGCCAGGCCGGCGAAGTCGACGGCGCCGCCGGCCTGCTCCCCATCGGCCTGGGACGTCGCGATGCGAACCACCGGAGCACCCGCTTCGACCTGGACGTTGGCCGCGGTCTCGACGGAGGCGACCGTACCGGCGAACGGCGCGGTGATGGTGGTTTCCATCTTCATGCTCTCCACCACTGCAAGCGGATCGCCCTCGGCGACCCGGTCACCGGGTTCAACGAGGATCGAGAGCACAAAAGCCGGTCCGCCGCAGCGCACGACGCCACCGTCGTCGCGCGACACGGTGTGGGCCGCGGAGTCGACGTCGACCCGCAGGGTTGCGCCTTCGACGACCGAGACCACACGGTGCGTCCGATCCCCGACAGCCACCCGCCGTTCGTAGCCGTCGCGCTGGGACACCACGACGTCGGCGACACCGGCTCCGGATGTGACACGGTAGGTCTGGGCACCCGTGCGATACACGTACAGGTCGTATTGCTGCCCGCGGTAGCGCAGGCGGCACCGGTGTCCGACCCCGGGAGCCGACTCGGCACCGCCACGGGCGGCGCGGGCGTGGAACGCTGCCCGCTCGGCGGCCTCGTCGAGGTCGTAGGACTCCACGGCGGCGACCAGCAGGGCCACCGGGTCGGGTGCGGGCAGATGGGCGGCCTCACCGGTCAGCCGGTCCAGCCAATGGTTGTCGAAGTGCCCGGCTTCGACTTCGGGGCGCTCCAGCAGCGTGAGCAGGAAACACCGGTTCGTGGTGCCGCCCTCGACCACCACCGTGGTCTCGCGCAGGGCGCGCCGCAGCCGGGCCAGCGCCTCGTCGCGGTCGCGACCCCAGGCCACGATCTTGGCGATCATCGAGTCGAAGTCGGGCGGGATCCGGTCGCCTTCGCGCACTCCGGCATCGACCCGAATGCCGGTGCCCGCGGGCAGCCGCAGCCGGGCCAGCCGACCCGGGGCGGGGGCGAACCCGTTCTCGGGGTCCTCCGCACACAGCCGCGCCTCGATCGCATGCCCGGACACCTGCGGCGGCGTGCCGGTCAAGCGTCCCCCGCGGGCCACGTACAGCTGAAGTTTGACCAGATCCAGACCCGTGGTCGCCTCGGTGATGGGGTGCTCGACCTGCAGCCGGGTGTTGACCTCCATGAACTGAAAGCTGCCCGTGTCGGGGTCGACGAGGAATTCGACGGTGCCCGCGCTCCGGTATCCCGCGGTAGCGGTCACCCGCACCGCCGCGTCGCGGATGGCCTGCTCCTTGGCACTGTCGAGCACCGTCGAGGCCGATTCCTCGAGGACCTTCTGGTGCCGGCGCTGCAGGGTGCAGTCCCGGATGCCCGCTGCCCACACCGTGCCGTGTCCGTCGGCGATCACCTGCACCTCGACATGGCGAGCCGCCGGTACGAGTCGCTCGAGGAATACCGTGGGATCGCCGAACGCCAGCTGCGCCTCGGCGCGCGCCGAGGGCAGCGCCGCGGTGAGTTCGGCCTCGTCGTGGACCATCCGGATGCCGCGACCGCCGCCGCCGGCGGCGGCCTTGACGACCAACGGGTATCCGAGACGCGCGGCGACCTTGGTGGCTTCCGCGACGTCGTCCACCGGTCCGCCGCTCCAGGGCACCACCGGGACATCGGCCTGTTCGGCGAGGCGTTTGGCGGCGATCTTGTCGCCGAGCAGCCGGATGGTGGCGCTGTCCGGACCGACGAACACGATTCCGGCCTCCTCGCAGGCCTGCGCGAAGGACGCGTGTTCGGCAACAAAGCCCCAGCCCACCCAGACGGCGTCGGCCCGCGCGGCGCGCAGTGCCGCGACCACCGCCGCCTCATCGAGGTATCGGGACCGCCGGGTACCGTCGGTCGGGTCAACATAGGTCGCCGACCCGAGCGGCACGGCCTCGTCGGCCTCCCGCACGTACCAGGCGTCGGCGTCCGGATCGGTGTAGAGCACGATCGTCTGGATCGACGGATGATCGCCGGATTGATTGAGTTCCGCCACCGCGGTCAGTGCGCGCACCGCGGGCTCACCCCGGTTGACGATCGCCAGACGCCGAATTTGGTTGTCCGCCATTGGACTTCGTCTCCTCAACCTTGCATGACCGAGCGCATCACAGCGACGATGTCCTCGGGCGGAGGGTCGGGCAGCGGCACCGTGCGGTACCCGTCAAGCCGCAACACCACCTTGCCGTCGTCGTCGAACACGGCGCAGTCGAAGCCGCCCGCCCCGTCGGGCACCGCGGTGGCCACCAGTCCGGCCCGTTCTGCGGGGTGTGCGCTGAGCCGCACCGCATCGACGTGCTGCGGCAGGGCCAAGTGGCCTTCCGTACCGGCCTCGAACAGTCCGACGGCCTGGAAGCACAATTCGACCAGGCGCGGTCCCGCGACGACGGGTTCGTCCACCTGGGCCGGCAGGTCGGCCGCAAATCGGGCGGCCGCACCGTTGCCCTGCTTCCACGCCGAGCCCACCACCTGATAGGCCGGTCCGTGAAAGTACAGCCGGTAAACCTGCTCCGGGGTCAACGCCGGTGTCGCGTCAGCAAAGGCAACGTCACCGTCGCCGTCCAGAGTGGGCGGGTCAATGGTCAACCGCACCGATCCGGTGAAATGCACTGTGCGCTGCGGTTGCTCGGTGCCGGGCAGGACCCGCTCCGCCGACAGCCGGCACTCGGCGAGCAGATCATCGCCGTCGGGACGCAGCAGCGCGCTGATCGTGACCGTTCGCGGCTGGTCACGGTAGAACTTCAACGGGGCCAGGAAATCGAGGTTCTCCACGGCGGCCACGTGCAGGTCGGGAACGAGCAGGCGAGCCGCTTCGGCGAAGGCTTCCATGCCCATCACGCCGGGCAGCACCGGTGTGCCGTCGATGCGGTGGTGGTCCAGGAAAGGCCGCGCGCTCGGATCCAGCGTCGTGCGGATCACCAATCCGTCGTGGACACTGGCCGCGGCAACTTCGCCGATCATCGGCCCTTCGGTGGCCAGTGCGCCAGGCTCCAGCCCGCCGGTTTCGTGGAACTCGGCGGCCATCGCGCCGAGTGCGCCGGCGACCACGACCTCGCCGTCGGGCATTCCGCTGCCGAGTTCACGCCGAATCCACGCCACGCCCGCCTCCGCGGGCAACATGTCGACGCCCGCTGCGGCCATGATCGTTGGGATCGACCCTCGGGTCGCCATGCCGATCGTGCCCCACGCTGTCCAGTCGACCGCCAGTGTGCGCACGTCCGGGCGGATCCTGCGCAGGTTGCTCAACACCTTGCACTGAAGGTCGTTGGCTGCGCTGTAGTCGGTCTGCCCGACGTTGCCGAACCGGCCGGCCACCGAACTGAACGCCACGACGGCGCCCAGCGACATATCTCCGGCGGCATGGAGCACGTTGAACAGCCCGTCGCCCTTGACCCCAAGCACCAGGTCGAACTCGGGGGGCTCCTTGTCGGGGAGCGAATGGCTGACCTCGATCCCGGCGGCGTGCACCAGGACATCGATGCGCCCGCTGGTGTCGCGCACCTGTCCCATCGCCTTCGCCACAGCCACAGCGTCGGTGAGGTCGACACTGTGATAGTGGGCGCTGCCCCCGGCCTCCTCGACGGCCTGCACGGCGGCCAGCGCGGCCTGCAACCGTTCCAGACGTGCCAGTTCCCGCTCGATGCGCACCGGGGTCGGGCGCTCGCCCCGCTCCCGTATCCGGGTGGCGAGGTCGGCCTTCAGGCCGTCGCGATCCGCGGTGTAGCGGACGAGATCCGGATCGGCCGGGTCGGGCTCAGGTGTGAGGTCGAGCAGGTGGAAGGTGCCGCGGAAGGCCCCGGCCAGGTCCGCGGTGATTGCCGACACAATGCTGCCGGCGGCGCCGGTGACGACGAAAACCGGTTCAGCGCTGAGGATCTCGCCAGAGTCGCCGGGAGCGGGGAATGGCCGGTCGGCAAGACCGATGCCCCAGCGTCGACCGTCGGCGTGGCCCACCTCGACGCAGCCGGGATCGGTCAGCGTCTCGTCGATAAGGACGTCGGCCAGCGCCGAGGTCTTCCGGCTGGCCGGGAAGTCGACGGCCTTGACCAGGCTGTCGGCGTGCTCCCGGCGGTAGGCCTTGGCAAATCCGGTGACCGCCCCACCCAGCGGGCAGGTGGCTCCTGCATCGTCGTAGCCGTGGTACCCGCCGAGGCGGGTGGCGACGACCAGGAAGGGGCTCTGCTCGTCCAGCCGTCGCATGGTGAGGTAGAGGTCGCGGACCCGGTGGCGCAGCGCTTCCCGCCAGCCGGTGAGGTCCATCGCTTCCAGGGGTCCCTCGTCGTCCAGGGCCGCCAGCCAGTACACGCCGTCCACCGAACCGTCGGTGATGACGTTGTCGACGTCGTCCATCGGATCGTGCACCAACGCCTCGACGCCCAGCTTGGCCAGCCGGCCGATCAGCGCGTCGGCGACCCCACCCTGGTCCGGCATCACCACGACCCTGGTGCCGGCCCCCAGGTTCACACCGGTCGGTATGCAGGCCTTGAGGTCTGGCCGCAGTGCGGCGACCGGCACCCTGCGTGCGATCCGCTCGGTGGCGGCTATGTCGCCTTTGACAGTCGTGTCCGCCGCCGGCGCTGCCTCCGTCGCGGCGGGCACGGTTGCCGCCGCAGGAGTGGTCGCGGATGGTTGTATACCGATCTTCTCGCGGATCCAGCCGGTGACGTGGTTGAGGGTGGGGAAGTCACGCAACTTGAGGCTGTCATCACGCTCCACCCCATAGCGCTCACGGATAGCAGCGAAAATCTCAGCCTGCTTGACCGTGTCCACCCCCAGATCAGCCTCCAGATCCAAATCGACATCCAGCAGCTCCCGCGGATACCCAGTCAGCTCGGAAACCACACCCACCACCGTTTCGGTCAGCTCATCACCACCGGATACCGCTGCAGCCGCAGCTGTTTCGGCCTGAACTGATCCAGCCCCCACCGGGGTACCGCTTTCGGCCGGCGCCGCAACCGCAGTCGGCGTTGAGGTTGCCGTCGGCTCTGGGATACCGGCCTTCTCACGAATCCAGCCGGTGACATGATTCAGAGTCGGGAAGTCACGCAACTTCAGACTCTCATCGCGCTCCACCCCATAGCGCTCACGGATAGCAGCGAAAATCTCAGCCTGCTTGACCGTGTCCACCCCCAGATCAGCCTCCAGATCCAAATCGACATCCAGCAGCTCCGGCGGATACCCAGTCAGCTCGGAAACCACACCCACCACCGTGTCGGTCAGCTCATCACCACCGGATACCGGTGCAGGCACAGGCGTTTCGGCGACCACAGCCGCCGGGGCAGGCGCGGCCGGGGGCTGCATCGGGGCGGCCGGGGGTGCCGCAGGGGGTGCGGTGAGGACCGATGCCGGTTGGCTCGACACGGGAGCGGGTGCCGCAGCCGCGGCGCGTGGCGGCGCGGCCGTGGTCCGCGGACCGCCATCGGCGACGCGCAAGCGGTGCTGGACCACCTCCAGTTGGGCATCGGGGTTGCCGGCAGCCGCCGCCAGCCAGCGCCGCCAGGCGGCTTGGTCCACGATCCGGTATCCGTATCCCAGTTCGTCGGGCAGGCGATGCCGACCGTCGGGGACCGGAGTCCAGCGCATCAGCGTCATCGCGATCTGGGAACCGAAGCCGGCGCCGAGCCGCAGCGCGTACTGCACGGGATAGCTGCCACCCGTCGACAGGTTGAGGTGGCCCAGCTCGGGATCGGGTTCCTTGTAGTTGGGCACCGGCGGAACCAGGCCGGTCTCCAGGGCCTTGATGGCGACCACGTCCTCGATGCCGGCACCCATCGCGTGTCCGGTGAAGCCCTTGGTGTTGGTGATGACGACGGCGTCGGCATCGGACCCGAACACGGTGCGCAGCGCGTGGATTTCGGCCGCAGCGCTGCCACCGCGAGCGGGCGTGTATGTCTCGTGAGACACGAACGCCGTGTTGGCCGCGATGGCATGCCGGTCCACCCCGCGTGCCTCCGCCCTGGCAAGCAGGTTCTCCATGACCAGGCCGATGTGCTCGACGTCGAGTCGGGTGCCGTGGAAGGCGCTGTTGGCGGTGACCGTACTGAGGACTTCGCAGATCGGCTGCAACCCGCGCTCCGCCGCTGACTCGGCCGACTCCACGACGAGGGCCGCCGCCCCCATGCCGAGGATCATCCCGTGCCGGCGTTGGTCGAACGGGGTGGCCGCCTCCTCGACGATGTCGTCGGTGGCTGCCGCCCCGGAGGCCAGGAACCCCGATGCCAGCCACGGCAGCAACGCATCAGAACTCGCGTCGTCCGCAGACACCACGATCACCCGTTGGCATCGGCCGGTACGGATCCAGTCCTCGGCCACCGACACCGCCTGGGTGGTGCTGGCGCAGGCGGCGTTGACCTGGGTGTTGGGCCCGCGTGCGCCGATGATCTCGGCGAACTGCGAATGTCCCATCGACAGGCACCGGAATATGAAGCGCCGGTCGAACACAAAGGGATCGGTTTCGATGGCGTGGCGCAATTCGTGCATGCGCCGCTCGGCGTCCGCTGCGGCCGGATCGTCGTCAGTCATCTTGGCGCGCAGCGCTTCCAGCGCGGCCAGCTGCTCGCGCCGGGCTCGGTCGACATAGTAGCGATCGAGATCCTGGGCAAAGTTGTCCAAGCCGGGGAATGCGGAGGCGAAGATGACGCCGGTGTCGTCGCGCATCGCCTCCGGCAGCCCCCAGCGGTCCGGTAGTTGGGTGCCCAGCGTCGTCGTCTTGTAGTGCATGACCAGTGGAATCCCCGCATCGCGCAGCGCGTCGAACCCTGCCCCGATGGCGAGCCGGGTGGTCGCGTCCAGCGCGGCGTCGCGGGCGGCGTCCACCCCGAACTCGCTGACCACGTCCAGCGGAGCGCCGCGTCCAGCCAGCTTGATGACCTGAGCCTCGTTGTCGATGGCCTCGAAGCTGGGATCACCCGACGTGCGCTTGACCAGGCGGGTGATGTGCCGGTCGACCATCTCGCGACGCAACCGGTGCGGGATGGTGTCGATGAATTGTTGGCCACCCAGAATGCGCGCGAGGTTCTCGTCGTCGAAGACTCGCTCGACGCCGGGCAGGCCGAGCGCCGCACCGGTGACCACGACCGCACCCGCCTCGGTCGGTCGAACCGCGCCTGCAGCTCCGCCGTGCTCGACGACGTCGACCACGAGGCGGCCCAGATCTGCGTATTGCTCATCGGTCATCCGACTGGTCATTGGGGACCTCTCGACGGGGGCAGCCACCGGAGCGGGCGACACGGGTGCACCTTCCGGTGCGGGGTAACCCAGGCCGGCGGCATACAAGCCGCACAGCGCCTGGTTGAGCGAGGCGGTGTCGCCGGTCTTGGGGTGGTTGGTGAACAACGCCAGTACCCCATCTTTTTCGCCGTCTCCCAACACGTCCTCCACGAAGCCGTGCAGAGCCTTCTTGGGACCCACCTCGACGAACACCCGCGCCCCCGCCTCATAGAGCGTGTGCAGACCTTCGACGAACTGGACGGGGGAGGCCACCTGACGGCCGAGCAGATCCAGCATGGTGTCGACGTCGGCATCGGCGGGATAGAACTTGCCCGTCACGTTCGCCACGATCGGCAGCTTCGGCGGCCGTACGTCGAGCCGGCGCAGGACGGCCTTCAGCGGTTCGCTGACCGGTGCCACGATCGCGGTGTGGAACGCGTGGCTGACCGGGATACGGGTGGCGTTGATCTTGGCGGCCTGGAATGCCTCGATCGCCCGCTCCACGGCATCGGTCGCACCGCCGATGACCGCCTGGTTGGTGCTGTTGACGTTCGCGATGACGACGTAGCCCTCGGTTTCGGCCACGATCCGTTCGATCTCGCTCAGCGGGGCGAACACGGCCGCCATCGCGCCGTTGTCTCCCACCGACAGGCTCGCCATCTCCCGGCCCCGGGCGCTGACCGCCTCCAGGGCAGCGTCGAACGACAGCGCGCCCGCGGCCACCAGCGCGCCGTACTCACCGAGGCTGTGGCCCATCACCATGTCCGGGTGTACCCCGTAGGCGGCGAGGATTCGCGTCATCGTCAGATCGGTGGCCAGCACCGCCGGCTGGGTGATCTCGGTCTGCATCAGTTGCTGCTCGAGCCGTTGCGCGACCGACTCGTCGGCGGAGTCGGCGAAGATGTACTCGGTGAGCGGCTTACCGAGCAGTGGCGTCATCACCCGGTCGGCCTCGGCGAACGTCTCGGCCGCAATGGGATCGCGCTGCCGCAGTTCGGCGAGCATGTTGACGTACTGGGAACCCTGCCCGGTGTAGAGGAAGGCCACCTTGCCCGGTGCACCCCGACCGAGGTACACCCCCTGGGCGCGCAGGACCCGCCACATCGCCGGGTTGCCTGCCGGACCGGCGCCCCGCAGGGCCTGGACCGCCCTTGTCGCCTTGCTGGCCAACTCGGCGGCATCGGCGTAGTCGATCGCGACCCGGACCGCCGCCCCAGCGAGCGCGGGATTGGGTAGGCCCGGCTCGGGTGCGCGGCCCGCCGAGGCCTCGGTGGCCATCCGTTCGAGCTGTGTTGCCACGTCGGCATCGCTTGCTCCGCCCACCACGGCCGCTCCGCGCAGTGGCACCCTGCGGGCACCCGGTGCCGCCGAGCCGGCCGGACTCACCCGCGGGGCAGGGCGTTGGATCGTCACGCCGGGAAACGACCGGCCGGCGTCGGGAGGCCGGTGCCGGCCGGGTACGTACTCTTCGACGACCGCGTGGAAGTTCGTACCGCCGAACCCGAATGCGCTCACTCCGGCACACCGTGCGCCGCCCGCCGAGGCCGGCCACTCCCGCAATTCGGTGTTCACCCGGAACGGGATATCGTCCCAGTCGACGTTTTCGTTGGGGTGCTCGAAGTGCAAGCTGGGCGCCAGCACCTTCTCGTGCAGGCTCAGCACCGTCTTGAACAGGCCGGCGGCCCCCGCGGCACCCTTGAGGTGGCCGATGTTGGACTTGACCGAGCCCAGCGCGATCGACCCGTTGGCCGCACCGGCCTTGCCGAACACGTCGGTCAGGCTGGCCAACTCGGTCGCGTCGCCGACGCGCGTCGACGTGCCGTGCGCCTCGACATAGCCGGCCTGGGTGGGGTCGACACCGGCGGTGTGCCAGGCGCGCTCGACCGCCAACCGCTGTCCGACCGGATTGGGTGCCGTGATTCCTTTCCCGCGACCGTCACTGGAGCCGGCGATGCCGAGCAGCACTGCATAGATCCGGTCGCCGTCGCGCTCGGCGTCGGACAACCGCCTGAGCACATACAGGGCCGCCCCTTCGCCCATCACGAAGCCGTCCGCGCCGGCATCGAACGGACGGGTGCCGGTCGCCGACAACGCCCCGATCTTGCAGAACTTCACGAACCCGGCGGCATCCATGTTCCGGTCGACACCACCGGCGATCACGGCGTCGAAGTCTCCGGCCTGCAATCCGCGGACGGCGGCCGACATGGCGGCCAGAGCGGAGGCGCACGCTGCGTCGGCGGTGAAGTTGGGGCCGCGGAAGTTGAACAGATTCGCCACCCGCCCGGCGACCACATTCGCGAGTTCGCCGGGCATCGTGTCCTCGGTGATCTCCTCGAATCCGGCCGCGAACGAGGCGTGCGTTTCGGTCAGCACGGTGTCGCGGACCTCGGGTGGCAGTGCGGCGAACGACGGGGCGCCGCTCAGTGCCCGGGCGAATGCGGGGAACCCGATTCGCATGTTGCTGCGGTGCTGCTTGTCACCACCGATTGCGTTGCCGATGATGACGGCGACGCGCTCCGGGTCCACCGTCCAGTCCGGCCAGCCCGCGTCGAGCAGCGCCGCACGGGTGCCCGCGACCGCCCATTTCTGCCCGCCGTCCATCTGGGTGCTGACCGCCGGCGGGATCGGCAACTTCCACGACAGCGGCTCCCACGCGAAATCGCGCACCCAGCCGCCGATGCGCGAGTAGGTCTTGTCCGGCGCGTGCGGGTCCGGATCGTAGTAGAGCTCGGGATCCCAACGTTCGGGCGGCACGTCGCTGATGCTGTAGCGGCCCTGTTTGATGTTGGTCCAGAAGGCGGTTGCATCCGGCGCGTCGGGCATGATCGCACTGACGCCGACCACCGCAATCGGCTCTGGCATCGGCGTCGTCATGCTGCGGAGGCCTCCCGTCCGTAGAGCGCGTCCGCCACCAGGTTCATGTCGGAAAGGAGACCGGACTGCGCGGCGTGAACGCGGTCCAGCGGCAGGGCTGTGGCCAGATCCGCCCAGGCACCGGCGCCGGACACCCACCGCAAGCCCTCCTCGGCGACCTTGAGCGCCGCCTCTCGGGCGAACACCCGGCTGATGGCGGCCAATGCGACCGGCGCGAAGCGGGTGTCGGCCTTGTCCGGCAACGCACCTGCGGCAGCCGCCGCGGCACGGCGGGCCAGCGCACCCGCGGTTTCGGCGTAGGCCACCAATTCGCCCAGCCGCAGCAGGACGTGCTGGTTGCGGGTCAGGCGGCCCACCCGGGACGCCTCCATTACCGCGGCCAGGCATTCCTGCGCCAGCGCGGCCGTCGGGCCACCGCAGTCGTCGGGCATACCGGCAAGTGCCTGTGCCCTATCGCGATAGTAGGCCCCCGAGGTCTTGAGGTGTTGCTGCCATCTGTCCCGGGCGATCGTCATCTCCAGGATCTCCGAGGTGCCCTCGTAGATCATCGTGATCCGGACGTCGCGCTTGATCTTCTCCACCAGGTACTCGCGGGTGTAGCCGTAGCCACCGTGTGCCTGGATCGCGGCTTCCGCGGCGGCGTTGCCGCACTCGGTGGCCAGGTATTTTCCGATGGCCCCCTCGGTGTTCAGCGCTCCGCCGACGCCCTCGCCGGCATCGATGCGCGTGGCGGTCTCCTCCAGGAAGGCGCGCGCAGCCTCCAGGCGCACCGCGTGCGGAACGATCAGCTTGTGGGTGTAGCCCTGCTTGGTCGACAGCGGCGCCCCGCCCTGCACCCGCTCGGTGGAGTAGGCGATCGCCCGGTCCAGTGCCTCCCAGCCACCGCCGAGGCCGAAGGCGGCCACCATCACCCGGGTGTAGCCGAACACCTGTTGGGCCTGGCTGAGTCCACGTCCCTCCTCGCGACCCACCAGGTTCTCCGCCGGTACCTCCACGTCGTCGAGGAACAGTGCGGCGGTGTTCGACAACCGAATACCGTGCTTGTCCTCCGGGGAGGCCGAGGAGAATCCTTCGGCGCCCTTCTCCACGATGAACCAGGACGGGCCGGCCGGCGTCAACGCGAGGATCGTGTAGACATCGGCGATCGAGCCGTTGCTGATCCACTGTTTCCGCCCGTTGATCCTGTATCCGGTCACCTCACCGTCGGTCTCCACGGGGGTGGCGGTCGTCTTCATCGCACCCAGGTCGCTGCCCGCTTCGGGCTCGGTCGCACCGTAGGCGAACAGGATGCCCTCCTCGGCGATGCGCCCGAGCCACAGCTTGCGCTGCTCGGCGGTGGCGCCGATCAGGATCGGGTCGGTACCGAGGAACGTGGCGAAGACCGATGTCGCCACCCCGATGTCGACCCGGGCGAGCCGCTCGCAGACCCGGTACGAGTCGAACGCTCCGCCGCCGAGTCCGCCGTACTCCTCGGGGATGAACACCAGGTGCACGCCGAGTTCGTCACCGCACATCGCACGGATGGTCTCTTCCGGACAGATGTCCTCATGGTCGAGTTCCAGCCGGCGCTGGTCGGGGAGGGCCTCGGCGACGAACTCGTCCAGTGAGGCCAACATCATGTCGAGGGTTTCCCGGTCCAGGCCTTCGGTGGCGGTCATGGCCCTCCGTCCTGCTCGTGGGTATAGGCGGGTCTAGGTGAATTCAGACCGTTGCACGGTCATGCCGTCGCAGGGCGGGCACACGGCCGGTGACCGCGGCAGATTCCGGACTGGATCGACACAGCTCGAGGCGCGGGAGCGTGATTGCGGCTCGCCGCATGGAAGTACGCACACCGCCGCCTCGCCGGCGGTGTGATCGAAGTCATTTACAGCCACGATTCTCACGGGCGGCCGCCCTAACTCATTTCCCCGCGTGCTCAGTACGCAACGTAGTTCGGCATAGGCCGGGTCGCGGGGTTTTCGAAATCTTGCCGACGGGTATGCCGATTTATGCGATAGCCCTGTGCTATCCGCTGTGTCGTGGTTGGACGCCGGCAACGCCAACGGCCGGAGAGCACCATTGTCGTGGCTGTCGCCGCTCAGCACACGACGCCGGTGCGAATCGTGCGCCGGCACCCGTCTGCCCAAGCTGGCGGGACCGCGACCGCCCTGAGCCCGACCGGCACGGGGCGAACGCCACACCCTCGGATACCCCTCGCGGCGAGTAATCGACCCGTTCTAGTTCCGCACCCGAATCGACTGACCAAGAACAGCTTTCGGGCTGCTCCACGAAACGCCGAGTCAGCCGATGAACCGCACAGTGCTGCCGGGGGCCAGGCGCTTCACCTGCCCGTAACATTCCACGTCGATTTCGCCGGCACCCCGTTGATCAACGCTGATGATCACACCCTTGCCGCTGACCCGCAGGTGCAGGTGCAGACCGCGGTAGTGGATGGGCACGGCCAGCTCGCCGAGCGATTCGGGCCAGTGTGGAGTGAGGATGAGGCGCTCGGCGCGGGTCTCCATTCCGGTGAAGCACCGTTGCATGAGGTCGACACTGCCGGCCATCGCCGCCAAGTGAATGCCCTCCGATGTGGTGCCGCCCTGGACGTCGGTGACGTCGGATTGCAGAGCCTCCTGGAAGAACTCCATTGCCCGCTCGCGGTTGGCCCTGGTCAGCACCCAACTGTGCACCACACCGGACAGGGTCGAGCCGTGCGACGTCCGCACCATGTAGTAGTCGACCATCTTGGGGATCTGCTCGGATGTGAACCGGTAGCCGAGACGGTCCAACAGCTCACGCAGCTCTGTCGAGGACATCAGGTAGAGCAGCATCAGCGCATCGGCTTGTTTGGAGGCCTTGTAGCGGTTGACGTCGTCGCCTTCGGCTTCCAGGATCCGATCCAGCCGCTGGATGTTGCCGTACTTGTCGCGGTAGTGGTCCCAGTCCAGTTCCTTGAGTTCACCGTATCCTTCGAACTGGCTGATCACGCCGTCGTGGAACGGAACGAACATCCGCCGGCTCACCCTGTCCCAGTGAGCCAGTTCGTCGTCGTGCAGTCGTAGGGATTCCCGGAGGTCGAGCCCGTTCGCCAGCGGTAGTAGCTCCAACGCGTCGAGTGCCCGCATGATCGCCCACACCGCCATGACATTGGTGTAGGCGTTGTTGTCGATGCCGTCGTAGGGCGCGCCCGGATAGCCGGAATGAAACTCGTCGGGCCCGATGACGCCGCGGATGCTGTAGCGGTCGCGTTCGGGATCGTAGGTCGCCCTGCTGACCCAGAAACGGGCAATCTCGGCCAACATCTCGGCGCCGTGGTCGATCAGATATGCCAGGTCCCCCGAGGTTTGGTAGAAATTCCAGGTGTTGTAGGCGACGGCAAGACCGATGTGGTGCGCGCGAGCGCTCGCGTCGGGATTCCACCTGCCGCTGCGCGGATTGAGGTGCAGCCGTTGGCTTTCCTCGCGCCCGTCGCTGCCGGACTGCCAGGGGAACATGGCACCCGAGTAGCCCGCCGCCTCGGCGGCGTGACGGGCTTCGGGCAGCCGCCGATGCCGATACATTAACATGGACCGGGTGACCATCGGCAGTCGCAGGTTGAGCACCGGGAAGATGAACAGTTCGTCCCAGAAGATGTGCCCACGATAGGCCTCACCGTGCAGGCCGCGTGCCGGCACCCCGACATCGAGGTCGGCACAGTTGGGGGAGACCGTCTGCAGTAGGTGCAGAACGTGCAGTCGCAGAATCCGCAATTCGTCTGTGGATTGGTCGAATTCGATGGACGAGCGCTCCCACAGGTGGTTCCAGCTGACCAGGTGCTGCTGCAGCACGTCGTCGAACCGGCCGAGTCGGCCCAGCCAACGCGCGGCCTGATCTGCCGGTTCCGAAATCGCGACGTCGCGGCCGGTGAACAGGATCACCATCTTCTCGGCGGTCAACGACTCACCCATGGACAGTTCAACGTCGATGTCGTGACCGATCTCGGCGTCCCGATCGAACAGGCGATACGTGGCAGCGGGCCCCTGCGCCGACTCGCCGACTGCGGCCCGGATCTCAGTATCGCCACGCCATAGCGTGGTTCGTGCCGCCATGGCGATGGGGATGCGTGATTGGCTGGTCTGAACCGCCAGAAGTACTGAGTCCTTGTCGATTTCGCGCTTGTCCAGCAAATCGAGATGGTTGTCGGCCAATTCCCGGTACCGCTCGACCAACTGGTTGCGGATATTGCCGTCCAGCGTCGAGCGGATCTCGATCCTGCCCGACCAATCCTCGGCAACGATGGTGGTCGTCAGGGCGGCGACGTGTGGCATGTGCATCGCGGCGAATCGCCGTTGTGTCAGCGAACTGGTACGGCCGGCATTGTCGCGGAAGCGCACTTCCCTGACCAACACCGCACTGCGAAGGTCGAGAAACTGCCGGTAGGACAGCACGGTGACCTCGTCGATGCCGAACCAGTCTCCTCCGTCGATTCGGAAGGTGAGGGGAAGCCAGTTGGGTAGGTTCACCAGGCTCTCGTTGTCGATCGTCATACCTGATATCTCGTCGACCAGCCGGTTGTACACCCCCGCGGCGTAGGTGCCCGGATAGTGCACCTGTCCGGCCTTGGACTCCGGCGCGGCGCCCCTAGTCGCAAAGTAGCCGTTCCCCACCGTGCACAACGCCTCACGTAGCTTCTCGGTGCCCGGATCGTAGCCCTCATACGGGAAAATCCAGGCTTCGGCGTCGATCTCGCGCTTGTAGGCCAACCAGCGTGAACCGATCTCGAGCATATGCCGCACCTGGTCGGCGCCGTCCAGGGCGAACCGGGCGGCCGTTCTGCGGTCGCCGTCCTCCGCTTGTCGCACCACGATGCCGACGCCGCTGAACTGGACCGCATCGAAGGCGTCCTCGTCGGTGAGGTCACCGCCGATATAGATCGGGACCAGGGATTTGGATCCCTCGAGGTGGGATCGAATCCATGCCAGCGTGGTCCCGGTGTCCCAGTCGACATCCGGGCGCAACTCGATCAGCATGCTTCCACTGACGACCCGCAGGTCCCGTCGTTGCCCGAGCCGGTGCGTTGTCGCTACGATCTCGCCGATGTGTTCGGATGCCACCTCACGGTAGTGCACCGCGACGGCGAAGCGTTTGTGTTCGACGCGCACCCCGGGTATCTGGGCCAGGGTGTCGCGCAGTTCGGCTGCCGCCTCGGCGAGGACAGGCACGGTTGCCGCCGCCTGCTCGTTCTCATGATGGCTGCCGTCCGGCCCGGCCAGCTCGAACCCGTGGCTACCCGCGTACCAGACCGTCGGGATGCCGACCCGGTCGCGGATGTCGGCGAGATCGCGCCCGCTGATGACGACGACGGGGGACATGGCAGCTACATGTTCCAGCGCATCGGCCGCTCCGTCGACCAGTGCGGCCGCGGCGGGGTCGGAAACGAACTGGGACAGCGCTCCGTCGTAGTTGAGGATGACCACCGAGTCTCGGGCCATCGCGATGCCGGCCAGCTGGCCATAGGATTCCAGCGCATTCGGGATCTGGGAGATTCGCTTGTCGCCGGTGCGAACGCCGATGTCGGCAAGGTCGGATACCACGACGTCGGCACCGCGCTCGAATAGCCTGTCGACGTGTTCCGTCCCGTCGACACCGATAACGAGGCCGAACCCGCCATCACGACCCGCTGTTATCCCGTCCTCGGTGTCCCCGATGAGGACCGCGCGGTGCGGATGGACACCGAGCCTGCTGGTGGCCTCCAGAAGATGCGTGGCCTCCAGCAGCACCACGAGACCGGGGTTCCCGGCGATCGAGCGTCCTTCGTCAGCCGTCCCGTCGATGAAGACATCGAAGAGTCCGTCAACCCCGGTAGCCTCCAACAGTTCTCCGGCACCGGGGCTCGACGAGTGGGCCGCCGTAGTGACTTCGCTGCTCCGCACCCTCTGAGCCAGCGAGACCATCGACGTGAAGAGCGGCACATCACGGCCCAACAGTTCCAGACACAGTTGCCGATGCCGATGGATCAGCCCGCCCACCGTCTGGTCACCGCGGTCCGACGCCAGACCGAGGGGCAGTGAAATCCCTCGGGCCGCAAGGACGCCGGCGACCCCGTCGAAGCGGGTTTCAGCGTCGAGCAGTTGTTGGTAGTCGCCGTCGGTGAAGACCGAGTGGTCCCGGCCTCCGCTCGTGGAGTGGCGCGCCAGATAGTCGTCGAACAACGCCTCCCACGCCACGCGATGAACCGAGGCGGCCTCGGTCAGCATGCTGTCGAGGTCGAAGACCACGGCATCGTGGTAACGAGGATCGATGGCGACCGGCAGTTTCACGACGAGGCTCCCCGGGCGTGCCGATCAGTGATTGTGCGGCAACGGCATACGGCTTCGTTCACCGTGGTGGCGCGATCTTCTTCTCGAGTTCAAGGATCTGGGCGGTGGTCTTGACCGCCGTGTCGGGGTTCAGGCTTATCGAGTCGATGCCGAGACGGACCAGGAACTCGGCCATGTCCGGGTAGTCCGAAGGCGCCTGCCCACACAGGCCCGAGTGGATTCCGTTGCGGCGGCAGCCTTCCACCGCCATCTGGATCATCTTCTTGACGCCCTCGTCGCGTTCGTCGTAGTCGAAGGCCACAACCTCGCTGTCGCGGTCGACGCCGAGGGTGAGCTGAGTCAGGTCGTTGGAGCCGATCGAGAAGCCGTCGAAGCGCTTGGCGAACTCATCGATGAGGATCACGTTGTTGGGGATCTCGCACATCGCGTAGACCGCAAGCCCGTTCTCGCCGCGTCGCAGGCCGAGGTCGGCCATCGTCTTCAGGACGAGGTCCGCCTCGCCGACCCTTCGGACGAACGGAAGCATGATGACGACGTTCGTCAGGCCCATCTCCTCGCGGACCCGCTTCATCGCACGGCACTCCAGCGCGAAACCCTCGGCATAGGCGGGATGGGCGTAGCGCGATGCGCCGCGGAAGCCGAGCATCGGGTTGGCCTCTTCGGACTCGAACCCGCTCCCGCCGATGAGGCTGGCGTATTCGTTGGTCTTGAAGTCCGACATCCGCACTACCACGGGCTTGGGCCAGAACGCGGCCGCGATCGTGCCGATACCCTCCGACAGGCGCTGAACGAAGAAGGAGGCCCCGTCGGGGTAGCCGTGGGTGAGGCGCTCGATGGTGCCGAGCGCCTCGGGGTCGTCGACCTTCTCGGGGTGCAGCAGGGCCATCGGGTGAACCTTGATGTACTCGCTGACGATGAACTCCATCCGGGCCAGGCCCACGCCGTCGTTCGGCAGGAATGAGGTCTTGAAGGCGAGATCGGGGTTGCCGAGGTTGAGCATGATCTCGGTTCGTGGCCGCTCCAGGTCGCCCACCTCGGCCCGATCGACGTGGAAGGGGACCTCGCCGCGGTAGATGCGTCCGGTGTCGCCCTCGGCGCAGGACACCGTGACCACCTCGCCGTTGGGCACCTTGATCGTGCCATCGCCCGACCCGACCACCGCCGGGATGCCGAGTTCGCGCGCGATGATCGACGCGTGGCAGGTGCGCCCACCGCGGTTGGTGACGATCGCCGCGGCGATCTTCATGATCGGCTCCCAGTCCGGGGTGGTGGCGTCGGTGACCAGGACATCACCGGGCCGGAACTCCGACATGAGTTCCAAGTTGTCGATCCGTCTGGCGGTGCCGGTGGCGATCTTCTCGCCGACCGACCGACCCTCGGCGATGACCTCGCCCTGTCCGTCCAGCGAATAGGTCTCGCTCACCGCCACGTTGCGCTGGGAGGCCACCGTCTCGGGACGGGCCTGGACGATATAGAGCTTGCCGTCGAGACCGTCCTTGGCCCATTCCATGTCCATCGGCCGCCCGTAATGCTGCTCGATGGTGCACGCGTAGCCGGCCAGCTCGAGGACGTCTTCATCGGTGAGGCAGAACCGGGCCCGGTCGGCCTTCGGCGTGGGGACGTTGCGGGTCGTGTGCTTCGTCGAACCCTCGACGAAGATCATCTTCACCGCCTTGTCACCGAGCAGGCGGCGGAGCACGGCGCGGTGGCCGGCCAGATATGTCGGCTTGTGTACGTAGAACTCGTCGGGGTCGACCGCGCCCTGCACCACGTTCTCACCGAGGCCGTAGGCGCCCGTGACGAACACCGTGTCGGCGAAGCCCGACTCGGTGTCCAGTGAGAACATCACACCCGACGCGGCAAGGTCGGAGCGCACCATCTTCATGACGCCGATCGACAGTGAGACCTTGAAGTGGTCGAAGCCCTGGTCGATGCGGTAGTGGATGGCCCGGTCGGTGAACAGGCTGGCGAAACAACGACGGCACGCGTCCAGCAGACTCTCGTCGCCCACGATGTTGAGGTAGGTGTCCTGCTGCCCGGCGAAGCTCGCCGTCGGCAGGTCCTCGGCGGTCGCCGAGCTTCGCACCGCCAGGCTGACCTCTTCGCCGTACTCCTCCTGGAGCTTGCGGTAGGCGTCCACGATCTCGGTCGCCAGGTCGTCGGGAAGCCCGGCGCCGTAGACGATCTCACGGGCTCGTTTGCCCTTGCGGGCCAGCGCGACGACATCGTCCGGCTCCAGATCGTCGAGCTCCTTGTGCAGCGCCTCAAAGGCGCCGGACGCCTCCAGCATGTGGATGTAGGCCTCGGCGGTGATGGCGAATCCGTTGGGGATGCGCACACCCTTCTCGGACAGCTTCTGGAACATCTCGCCGAGCGATGCGTTCTTGCCCCCGACGAGGGGCACATCCTCGATACCGATTTCCTCGAAAAAACGAATGAATTTCGACCTGGCCATGAAACCAATCCTCCAATGTTTCCTGTCAGTAAACTGAAAGCACATGCGCCTAGCGGGGGCCGCTATGCTACCTATGAATCATCCAAACCAATTGTCCCGGAGCGCGGCCGCTCTCGCCCGCGCCGCATGACGACGCAGTCACAACGCCCACCTAACACACACCATGGTGCCCGCACACACACCATGGTGCCCGCCCGCCCGATTTTCTGCTGCCCACGCTCCAAAGCCCCACACGCTGGAACGTATTTCGGAGCATAGCGATCGGCCCATCCGAACAGGTCTCAAACAGTGATGACGGTTCCCTCAGCGGGCGGGCCGGCCCGCACCTCTGACATTCATCGACATCCATCGACAACATTGCCGCTGCCGAGCCATTTCGGCTGCCACCGATATTCTCAGTCACGACAATTGCTCCGGAATGCAGCGACACTGCAACGTACCCCGGACAGAGCCGAGTAGGTCATCAATTGGTGTAGTCACGGCTATCGGCTTCCAGGAGAGCGCCGACGTAGTCCGCGCGTTCGCGCGCTGTGCGGTCCACGGTGGCCGGAATCGCCAGCATTCCGCGAACCTCGTCCAAGGTGCCGTAGCCCTTCTGCCGCATCCAACTGCGCAGTCCGTCCAGCAGCACAGCGGCATGCTGGGGGCCATGGCGCAACAGCGCCGACGCGGACTGCACGACATCCGCCCCGGCGAGTAGGTACTTGATTACCTCGGTGGCGGTCTCGACTCCGGTAGTGGCGGCCAGTGACGCCCGCACCCGGCCGCACAACAGTGCGATCCAGGTCAGCGGCAACCGGGTTTCGCCGGGCGTCGACAGCGTCACGGTGGGGACCATGGTCAGCGTTTCGCAATCGATGTCTGGTTGAAGGAGCCGGTTGAACAGCACCAGTCCGTCGGCGCCGGCCTCGTCGAGACGCTGCACCATCTCGGCGGTCGCGCTGAAGTACGGGCTGAGTTTGATCGCGACCGGCACGGTCACCGCATCCTTGACCTGGTGCACCACGTCGACGTGACGTTCCTCGACCTCACGGCCGTCGATGTACGGGTCGCCGGGCAGGTAGTAGATGTTGACCTCGATCGCGGCGGCGCCGGCGTCCTGCATGGAGCGCGCATAGCGAGCCCAGCCACCCGGTGTCGTGCAGTTGAGGCTGCCGATGACCGGAATCTCGACAGCGGTCGCCGCGCGTTCGAGGAGCTTCAAATAGCGGTTGGCACCGTAGTCGGGCTCGACCGAGGCCGGGAAGTAGGTCAGGGATTCGGCGAAACTCTCGTTGCCCTGCGCAAGCAGCACCGCGTCGCGTTCGGCTTCACGACGAAGTTGTTCCTCGAACAGCGAGTAGAGCACCACGGCGCCGACGCCGGCGTCGGCGAGCGCTCGGACGCCGTCGAGCGTCCGGCTCAGCGGGGAGGCCGAGGCGACCAGCGGATTGGTCAGGGACAGGCCAAGGTAGCTGGTGGACAGATCCATCAGCGGTCCTTTCGGGTGTCGGAGGCGAAGTTGTGCGGTTCCTCGGACGCCATTCCCTCATAGGTCTCCCAGCGGCGGTCCACCGATTCCTGCGCGAGGCCCAGCAGCCGCTCCGCCTCTTCGGGGTTCGAGTTCGCCAGGCTCCGGAAGCGGATCTCCTGGCTGCGGTACTCGCTAAGTGGGATGCGCGGGCGGTGCGAGTCCAGCAGGAACGGGGTCTTCCCCTCCTCGCGCAGCATCGGGTCGTAGCGGACCAACGGCCAGTGCCCGCTGGCGACGGCGCGGTACTGCTGGTCGAGCCCGTGGCGCATCTCGATGCCGTGCGCGATGCAGTGGCTGTAGGCGATCACGATGGACGGCCCATCGTAGGCCTCCGCCTCCCGTAGCGCCTGGAGCGTCTGCTGCGGATCGGCACCCATCGCGACCCGTGCCACGTACACGCTTCCATACGCAATCGCTTGCAGCGCAATATCTTTGCGCGGCACCGCCTTTCCGCCCGCCGCGAACTTCGCGACCGCGCCCAGCGGGGTTGCCTTCGACATCTGCCCGCCGGTGTTGGAGTAAACCTCGGTGTCGAGTACCAGGATGTTGACATTGCGCCCACTGGCCAGGATGTGGTCGAGGCCGGCGGACCCGATGTCGAAGGCCCAACCGTCACCACCGACGATCCACACGCTGTGCCGGACGAGGTTGTCGATGACGCTGCGCAGTTCGGCGGCGTCCCCGGGCTCCAGCCGATCCAGGCGCGTCTCAAGCTCGGCCACCCGTTCGCGCTGTTCCTGCAGTTCCGATTCCCGCAGTTGCGGGGCGGACAGGATGTCGTCGACGAGTTCGGCACCGAGCACATCACGGAATCTGGCGATCAAGCTCCGTGCCTGTTTGGTGTGCGCGTCGGCGGCCAACCGCATACCGAGGCCGAACTCCGCGTTGTCTTCGAACAACGAATTGGACCAGGCCGGTCCTCGTCCGTCGGCGTTGGCCGCCCACGGAGTGGTGGGCAGGTTGCCGCCGTAGATCGACGAACATCCCGTGGCGTTGGCGACCATCAGCCGATCGCCGAACAGCTGGGTGAGCACTTTGAGATACGGCGTCTCCCCGCAACCCGCGCAGGAGCCCGGGAACTCGAAGAGTGGCTGCAGGAACTGGGTGCCGCGAACCGTGCCGAAATCCACTCGGGATCGGTTGTTGACCGGCAGGGTCTCGAAGAATGCGGCGTTCTCCCGCGCATCTTCGACCAGGGGTTCGCGGGGCGCGAGGTTGATCGCCTTGACGGTCGGGGTGCCCGGGGTCACAGCCGGGCAGGCTTCGACGCACAGGCCGCACCCGGTGCAGTCTTCGGCGTACACCTGCAGTGTGTATCGGGTGTCGGGCAGACCGACGGCGTCCAACGGGGCGGACGGGAAGGACTGCGGGGCGGTGTCGAGCTGATCCTGCTGGTAGAACTTGGCGCGGATAACACTGTGCGGGCAGACGAAACTGCAGTTTCCGCACTGGATACACGTGTCGGGATCCCAGGCCGCCACGAGATCGGAGATATTGCGTTTCTCGTAGGCCGTGGTGCCGCTGGGATAGGTGCCGTCCACGGGCAACGCGCTGACCGGCAGCGCATCGCCGCGGCCGGCGATCATCTCGGCCGTGACCTCGCGGACGAACTGCGGGGCCGTGCCGGGGATCAACGGTTCCGGCTCGCGGGTGGTGGTCACGAGATCGGGGGTCTGGATCCGCTGCAGACCGTCGATGGCTTGGTCGACCGCGTCCAGTTCCCGCGCAACCACGTCGGCCCCGTGGTTGGCGTAGGTCTTGGCGACGGCCTCTTTGATCTTGGCCAGGGCCTCGTCGCGGGGCAGCACGTTGGAGATGGCGAAGAAGCAGGTCTGGAGTACGACGTTGATCCGCCCGGCAAGGCCGACATTGCGGGCGATCTTGTTGGCGTCGACCGTGTACAGCTTGATCTGCTTGTCGACGATCTGCTGCTGCACCGCGCGAGGCAACGCGTCCCAGACGTCGTCGGGGGAGTGGCTGCAGTTGAGCAGCAGGACCGCGCCGGGTTTCGCGCAGCCGAGCACATCGACGTGCTCGATGAACCGGAACTGATGGCAGCCGACGAAGTCGGCCTGCGTAACCAGGTACGGGGCGCGAATGGGCTCGGGTCCGAATCGAAGGTGCGAGACGGTCTGGGAGCCCGATTTTTTCGAGTCATAGACGAAGTAGGCCTGCGCGTAGACGTTCTCCTCGGCGCCGAGAATCTTGATGGTGTTCTTGTTGGCGCCGACGGTTCCGTCGGAGCCCAGGCCGAAGAACACCGCACGCATGGTGTCGGCGGACTCGATGTCGAATTGGGGGTCGTAGGCGATGCTCGAATTCGACACGTCGTCCTCGATGCCCACCGTGAAGTGCTGCTTGGGCCGCTCGCGGGCCAGCTCGTCGAACACGCCGGCGACCATTGCGGGGGTGAACTCCTTGGACGACAGGCCGTAGCGCCCGCCGCACACCCGGGGCAGGTGCGACCGTTCGCCGTCGGTAAAGGCCGCGCTGAGTGCCGCGACGACGTCGAGATACAGTGGCTCGCCCTCGGACCCGGGCTCTTTGGTGCGGTCGAGCACCCCGATGGTGCGCACGGTCGGCGGCAGCGCCGCCAGCAAAGCCTCAGCGGGAAACGGCCGGTAGAGACGCACCTGCAGCACGCCGACCCGCTCACCACGGTCACACAGCGCGGTCACGGTCTGCGCGGCGGTCTGTCCGCCCGAACCCATCAGGATGAGCACCCGCTCGGCCCGGGGGTCGCCGCTGTACTCCACGATGTGCATCTCGCGGCCGGTGCGTTCGGCCAGCTGGCCCATCAGCTCCTCGACCACGGCCGGCACCGGTGCATAGAAGGGGTTGACGGTCTCGCGCGCCTGGAAGTAGACGTCCGGGTTCTGGGCGGTGCCGCGGACGAACGGCCGTTCCGGTGACATACCGCGCGCCCGATGCTGCCGGACCAGCTCCTCGGGGACCAGGGCGCGCAGATCGTCGTCGTCGAGCAGCTCGATCGTGTTGAGCTCGTGGGAGGTGCGGAATCCGTCGAAGAAGTGCACGAACGGAACCCGCGTGCGCAACGTCGCCGCCTGGGCCACCAACGCCAAGTCGTGGGCCTCTTGGACCGAGGCCGACGCGAGCAACGCAAACCCGGTCTGACGCAGGGCCATCACATCTTGGTGGTCGCCGAATATCGACAGCGCCTGCGCAGCCAGCGAGCGTGCGGCCACGTGGATGACCGCCGAGGTGAGCTCGCCGGCGATCTTGTACAGGTTGGGGATCATCAGCAGCAGGCCCTGCGATGAGGTGAACGTCGTGGCCAGTGCGCCACCCTGCAGTGCGCCGTGCAGAGCACCGGCTGCGCCGCCCTCGCTCTGCATCTCCATCACCGAGGGAACCGTGCCCCATACATTCGGGCGATTCTGATTGGACCATGCGTCGGCCAGCTCGGCCATCGGCGACGACGGGGTGATGGGATAGATACAGCACACTTCGTTGAGTCGGTAGCCGACCGATGCGGCAGCCTCGTTGCCGTCTACCGTGGCCCGCGTCATCTGGGCTCCTCAATCATCTCGATGGCATGGACGGGGCACTGATCGAAGCAAGTGGCGCAACCGGTGCATCTGTCGTAGTCGAAGCGGTAGCGGTGGCCCGGTCCCAGTTTGATCACAGCATCCTCGGGGCAGGCCCCCAGACAGCCGTCGCACTCGAAACAGTTTCCGCAGGAAAGGCATCGGCCCGCCTCGAAAGCCGCGGCGTCGGCCGACAAGCCGCCGACCACCTCATCGAACCCGGTCACGCTCTGTTCGGCGGCAAGTTCGGGTTGTGCGCGACGGGGCGCGTCGCCGAAGTACCACAGGTGCAGCTGGTCGAAGCCCGCGATCGGGTGCTTCGGCGGGCGTTCACCGTCGGCTCCGCGCAGCCAGGCGTCGATGTAATGCGCCGCCTTCTTTCCGTGCCCCACACCGACCGTGACCGTGCGCTCACTGGGCACCATGTCGCCGCCCGCGAACACCCCGGGACAACCGGTCATCAGCGACGATGAGACCCTGACACTGCCGTCGTGCTCGAACTCCACGCCCGGCAGTGTGCGCATGAACGCCGATTCGGTCTCCTGGCCCAATGCCATGATCACGGTGTCGGCAGCCAGAGTCTCGAAACGCCCGGTGGGTTGCGGCCGCCCCGACTCGTCCAGCTCCATCACCTCGACCTGCAGTTCCGGACCGTCGAAGGCGGCGATCGTGCGCAACCAGTTGATCTGCACGCCCTCCCGCTCGGCCTCCTCGGCCTCCTCCTCGTGGGCGGGCATCTGCGCGCGGGTACGGCGGTAGACGATCACCGTGTCGTCGGCGCCGAGCCGACGGGCCACCCGGGCGGCGTCCATGGCGGTGTTGCCGCCACCGTACACCGCCACGTGACGCCCGATCTCCGGCCGCTCACCGGAGGCGACGCTGCGCAGGAACGACAGGGCGTCCAGCATCGGGCCGGCGTCGCGCGCCGGGATGTCGACGCGTTTGGCCAGGTGCGCCCCGACCGCGACGAATGCGGCGTCGAAGCCTCCCGCCTCGCGCTCGGCGGCAAGGTCTTCAACCCGATGGTTCAACGTCAACTTCACCCCCAGTGCGGAGATGCGGTCCACCTCGGCATCGAGAACATCACGGGGGAGCCGATAGTTCGGGATGCCGTAGCGCATCATCCCGCCGGGTTCGGCGCCGGCATCGCGGATTTCGACCTGATGCCCGAGCCGGGCCAGATGGTAGGCGGCGGACAGCCCGCTCGGGCCGGCACCGACGACCAGCACCCGCTTGCCGGTGGGGGGCGGCGGCGGGTCGAACCGCCATTCGTGCTCGCGCGCCGAGTCACCCAGGAAACGTTCGACCGAGTGGATCGACACCGGGGAGTCGAGATTGGCGCGGTTGCACACCGATTCGCACGGGTGATAGCAGACCCGGCCGTGGATGGCCGCGAAGGGATTGTCGATCACCAGCTGACGCCAGGCCTGCTCGATCCGCCCGGCGCGGGCGTGGGTCAGCCAGGCTTGGATGTTCTCACCGGCCGGGCAGCCGGCATTGCACGGCGGCAGCAGGTCGACATACAGCGGCCTGCGGTCGCGGACCGGCCCCGCACGCGACTGATCGTGGAGCAGATCTGGCAGAGCAGTGATATCTTGCAGCGGCCCACTCGGACCGCGACCGGAGCCGGCCCCGTGGGTGTTGGCGGTCATCGGGTCCACGATAGGACTCCCGTCATCAGGTTGCGCATCGAATCGCACGCCGTCCGTTCACAAACCGCGCCCGTGACGGTCGCAACAAAGTTCTGTCTCACGAGAAGCCGCCACGAGCCTGACCGCACACCATCGTGGTGTGCCCTGGCCTCTTTCGCTGACGACTACTTCTGCTCGTCGCCCGACTTGCTCAGCGCCCGATCGGCACTCTTGATCAGGTTGCGATTGAACTGGTACTGCGCGGCGACCAGCTTGTCGGCCAGTTCGATCGCGGCATCTACGATCCTGGTGCGCAGCGGCTGGACTGCCTCCGGGATGGCCTCATCGAGGGTCGCGCGGAACTTCCGCAGTGCCTCTGTCGTCGCGTGCTGGCCGACCTTGGCCGATTCCCGCACGTCGTCGAGCAGCTCGGTCGAACGGGATTCCACGGACTGCGATTCTGTCGGCTCCGACATGTCGAACCCTTTCCCTAGTGGTTTCTAATACCGTCGCCGACGTTAGTGCGCTCGCAACGGTCTCCGATACCGACGAAGGTCCCACCATCGGTGCCAATAGTCTCTCGCTCGGTCCGCACGACAGGACGACGGCGGGAGACCACATGGCGACCGGGCTACGCGCGCGTTTCTCAACTGTTGCCGATCGCGCCCCGACGCTCCGGGCCGGCCCACAGCACCCACAGCGGCGGCTACCCATCGCACCTACGTTCGGCACCGACTGACCGCCTCGACAGGTGAACGAGACGGCCGTGGGTCGGATTCAAACACGCTGTACCTCAACAGCATTCCGCTGACAGGCGTGCCGAGTCAGCGGGAGTGCGCGTCGGGGCGCCTCCGCCATCTCTCAGTCGACTCCTCGCCGGGTGCCACAACGATGGTGGTCAGCAGAAACGCGATGCTCACCGGGTTCACCTTTCCCCGTCGTTTGGTCCGGAACACTACTGGGCGCCCGGACGGCAACGCGACGGGACAGCCGAAACCGACTGGCTCCCAAGACGAAGCAGGCCGCCTCACCGGCAGTCCGGTGTCGGTCGGTCCGTCGTATCGCGTGGGTTCGGCGAAGCTCGGCGCGCGGGTGAGGACGTGCCCGCCGACACCGGACTGTCCACGCCGCCGGTCGATTCCGTCAGCTCCAGCCACGAGAGGATGACGCGGGCGGCCAGGCCGATGTTGCCCACCTGGCAGTGATTCGATGCGTGCTCGGCGGCGGTGAATGTCCTCGTCGTCACCGACCGGGCCGCTGTCAGATTGCTCACCTGCCGGGCCAACTGGTGCAGCGGTACGTAGTGATCGTCGGCTCCGGCGAGCAGCAGGACGTCCCCGGTGATGCGATCCGAGATCTTGCGGGTGGTGAAGGCCAGGGCCGAGCGCAGGAAGTCGTAGGCAGTGGCGGCCCCGTTGATGTGCATGCCTTGCTGCAGACCCCACTGCGAGACGGGCCGCAGCGCTGCCGCCCGCGCCGCGATCGCGTTCACCAGCCGGCGAGCGCGCAGGCCCAGCAGGGTGCGCAGCGCCGGATCGATACCCGGCTTGATCTGCCGGGCCAGGGCCTCGAGCAGGTCGTCGAGGATATCGAAGGCCACCACCCGGGTGATCCGGGGCTCGAACGCGGCGGCGCGGATCACCAGGCCGCCGCCCAGCGAGATGCCGACGGCGGTGGCCTCATCGAGGTGATAGTGGTCGAGCACGGCGCCAACCGGCCGCTCCCACTGGTGGGTCATCGTCAGCCCGTAATCCTCGAGCGCGCCGCCCTGCCCCGGCCCGTCGAACACGACAATCCGGCGGCCGGCGTCGACCAGCGCCGCGGCCATCGGCAGGAGTTCCTCGACATAGCTGTCGAATCCACCGAACAGCACGATCGGCGCACCGACCTGGTGTCGGGGCCGTAGGTCGTAGGCGGGCAGGATGCCGGATTCATAGGGCACCTGGTCCGGCGCGATGTGATAGATCGCTCGCATTCCCCGGACGAACCGGGCACGTGCTGCCCGGCGGCGCGGATCGTCTGCCGGCATGAAAAATTCCGCAGCCCGGTCGTAGTAGGCCGCGGCCAGCGAGCGATCGACCGCGCGGGCCACTTCGGCCAATCGCAGGAAGCCCTCGATGAGTTGCGGGTAGGTGTCGCACCGGCCGGCCAGTTCGGCCACCTCGCCGATGGCGGTCGGGCCGACCCACTGCACCCAGCGGTTGCATTGAAAGTTGATGCTGATATCGCGGTGGAATCGGTGGTAGCCGACGGGCGAGGAGCTGCCGCTGCAGTCGATCCGGGGCGCCGATGGGTCCATGGCCGTTCTCCTATCGCAAGTTGTCCTGCAATAGTCTGTCCACCGCCACCGCGTATTGCAAGTAAACTTGCGATAACTGCCGTGAAGGGAGACATTGTGACGGCCAGCAGACGGGTATCGCATCGTCGCGGCGAGCACGTGCGTCAGAGCGTGCTGGCCGCGGCCTTCGACGAACTGACCGAGAACGGCGTCGCGGGCGCGACGGTCTCCGGAGTCGCCCGCCGTTGCGGAATCCATGAGACGACCATCTATCGACGGTGGACGACCCGGGAAAACCTGATCGTGGATGCGATGCTGGCGCGCAGCGCTGAGGAGATTCCGGCCCCGGACACCGGAACGACGCGCGGCGATCTGATTGCCATCGTGCGTGCCGTGACCACCTACGTGATGACGCCGGCGGGGCGGGCAGCGTTGCAGGCTGCCTCGCTGCCTCTGGACGGGACCTACGCCGACGCCCGGGCCGCGTTCTGGACGGCCCGGATCGACGCGCTGTCTCCGGTGGTGCATCGCGGCATCGAGCGCGGCGACCTGCGTGCCGATACCGATGCCCGACTCCTGCTGGAGGCCCTGATCGCACCACTGCACGGTCGGCTGCTGCTCACCGGCGAGCCGCTTGACGACACTCTGCCCGAGCAGCTGGTCGACCTGGTGCTCAACGGCGCAGCGCGACACTAGGCGCGTACCGGCGCAGGGTGGGGACGAGGATCGCTCGGATCGCTCTGGGCCACCGCAACCCGGCCAATGCTTCAACGGCCACAGCGAATTCGGTTGCCACACCTGCAGGGAACTGCTGTCAGCGGACATGGACGCCGCTAGAGTGGGCGCCCGGGCCGCTTCAATCACGGCTGACTACCCGGTAGACCGAACGCGATTCTCCGACGAGCCCGAAGGAGCCATCTTGCGCCAGACCGGAACCATGTCCGAGCCCGACCGCGCGTGGATGATCGACACGCTGCTCGCCCTGCTGCAAACCCCAAGCCCGACCGGACGCACCGATGCGGTGATGCAGCTCATCGGCGAGATCTTCGACGACTTCGGCGTGCCGTTCTCGTTGACCCGCCGGGGGGCGCTGATCGCCGAGCTCCCGGGGGAGTCGGAGACCACCGACCGCGCACTGGTGGTGCACGCGGACACCATCGGTGCCATGGTGCGCAGGCTCAAGGACAACGGCCGTCTGGAGCTGATTTCGGTCGGCACCTTCTCGGCACGGTTCGCCGCGGGTGCCCGCGTGCGGATCTTCTGCGATGACTCCGAGGAATTCATCACCGGAACGATCTTGCCCCTGAAGGCCAGTGGGCATGCGTTCGGCGACGCGGTCGACACTCAGCCAACGGACTGGGACCACGTCGAGGTCCGCGTCGATCGCAAGGTGTCCTCGCCGGAGGACCTGGCCCGCCTCGGCATCAAGGTCGGCGACTTCGTCGCGCTCAACGCCAGCCCGGAACTCACCGAGGACGGTTTCATCGTTTCCCGTCACCTCGACGACCAGGCTGGCGTCGCGGTCGCACTCGCGCTGGTCAAACATGTCGCCGAGAACAAGGTGGTGCTGCCACACCGCACCACGGTCATGGTCACCATCGCCGAGGAGGTCGGCTACGGGGCAAGCTCGGGGCTGCCTGCCGGTATCGCCGAGATGATCACCGTGGACAACGCCGTGTGCGCGCCCGGCCAGTACTCCCTGGAGGACGGCGTGACGGTCCCGATGGCCGATCTGCACGGCCCGTACGACTACCACCTGACCCGCAAGTTGTGCCGGCTCGCCGAGGAACGGGGCATCCCGTTCGCACGCGATGTGTTCCGCTACTACCGTTCCGACGCGGCCGCGGCGATCGAGGCCGGCGCCGGCACCCGGGCCGCGCTGGTCGGCCCGGGGGTCGACGGCAGCCACGGCTGGGAGCGCACCCACCTGGATTCGCTGGAGGCGACCCACAACCTGCTCCACGCGTGGCTGCACTCGCCGTTGACGTTCGCCGAGTGGGACGCCAAACCGAGGGGCAACCTCCGCGATTTCCCGTCGTCGAAGCAGCCCGCGGCGCGCGAGCGCTGGGTGCCACTGTCCCGTGGCGAACAGGCGGAACCCGACCGACCGTCGCCCGGTGCAACCTGGCCGTCAGCGAAGGACTGAGGCCGGCCCCGAGGGTTCTCGGTGCGCCGGCTAGATTCCTTGGCCGGTCAGCCAGGAATGGATGCGTTCGGCCACATCGGGCCAGCCGGGTTCGAGCATCATGTTGTGTCCCATGCCGGGGAACAACTCGGCCTGGGTTCGGGCGTGGGCATCGCTGCACGCGCCCGTGCCGATCAGCTCAAGCATCCGAGCGGCCCCTGCAGGTGTCGATGTCGCACAGATCGTAGCCATTTGCCCTGTCGCGCCGGTGCGTATTCCCGGCGGTCGCCTGGGGCCGATCGGATAGGCCGTTACCGACAGGGAGATGCCACGACGTGATCGCCGGCGGCCGATGTGTGCGACCATTTCTCTACGCCCGGCTCGTTGGTGGCTGGCCGGACAGGTGACGCGGATGCGGCTTCTGTCTCGACCGCAGTCCCAGTGAGTGCAACAGAGAGGACCGCCGGACTCATGACCCAAGGGCACATCACCGCGTCGTCGGCCCGCGCAGTCAAACTCTCGATCGCGGGCTTGACTGTCCTCGGGGCCGCACTGGCCGGCGCCGCGCCGGCTGCGGCGGAGCCGGCAGCCCCGAGCCCCACGCCGATACCGTCGGATCCGGCCGTGGCGGGTCCCGGTCAGCTCGTGGTGTCCTCCGGCGACCCGGCCGCTCCGCCCGCTCCGCCGTCGGTACCTGAGATTGCGAACCCGGTCTACGGTTCGGGCGAAAACGGATCGGGCGTACTCGGAACCCTCAAGGATCTGTGGCACCAGGCCCGCGACCCCTATTACGCGCCCGAAGAGGCCAGTGGAGCGTCCCCCAACACGCTCGCGCCGCCACCACCCGGAGCCGGTGCGGCACCGCCTCTTCCGCCCGGGTATGTGTCATTGAACGCCCCGGGTTCCGAGACTGCCTCGACCTCGACGGGCGCCGATGGTGGGGCCGCGACCGGGGGGCCGGCTCTGCCGCCCGGTTACTACCCGCTCACCGGGCCCCCACCCCCCGGGTATGAGTTCACGACGCCGGGGCAGCCGGATCCGGCGGCAGCGCCGACCACTCCAACGCCCTAGCGGCGGATGGGCGCCCGGCCCGGCGGGCCGTGAGCCGTTGCGGTCGATGACGACGTCGATCATTCCCATTTCTTAGTGTTACCACACGATATTCTTATTTTTCTTAAAATTGCAGTACGGTCGGTTCTCGTATCTGCCGTGACGGCGCGTTCGCGCTGGTGACGCGAGGAGACTGTAAGCGACGTAGGTTCGCAGGCCGTGGTCTTAGGGGCGGGGATGGCCGGGCTGTTAACTGCCCGCGTGCTCTCTGAGTTCTACGGATCTGTGACAATCGTGGAGCGAGACCGGCTGCCCGATCGCCCCATCCACCGCAGGGGGATACCTCAGGGGCCTCACCTGCACAACTTCCTCAGCCGTGGCACGCAGGTGATCGGTGACCTGTTCCCGGGACTTCCAGACGAGCTGGTGGCCGCCGGTGCGGTCGTGGTCGACGACGGTGACCTGTCGCGGATATATGCGCGGATCGGCCGCTATGAGTTGAACCGCGCGGGCAAGTTGGCCGATCCGGATGCGCTGGTGGCCTACCAGGCGAGTCGCCCCTTCATGGAGTTCCAGGTACGGCGACGCGTCGGCGCGCTGGGCAACGTCGTGATACTCGACGGACACGAGGTGGTGGAGCCTATTACGGCGGCCGATACGGTCGCCGGCGTGCGCATCGTCGACCGCGACACGGGCGCCGCAACGATTCTCAATGCCGATCTCGTCGTCGACGCGATGGGACGAGCAACGTGCACTCCGGCCTTCCTGAATAATCGGGGCTTTGCCCCGCCACCGGAGAAGCGGATGGCTGCCACCTGGGGCTACTCCAGCCAATTGATGCGGATTCCCGGGGGACGGATCGCTGAGCGGATGGTGTGCGTCAGCAAGGGACGTACGGCACCCGGGGCGCTGCTGATGTCGTACGAGCACGACACCTGGATGCTGGCTATCGCCTGCTCGATTGAGTGTGGCAGTCCGCCAACCAGTTTCACTGAGGCACTCGGGGTGGCTGAGCAGATTCTTCCGGTGCCGATTGCAGCTGAACTGCGTGATGCTGTGCCGATCGGCGGCCTCGCGATCTCCCGCAACACCGCGGCGCTATGGCGGCGTTACGATCAGATGCCACACTTCCCGGCCGGCCTGGTGGTGATCGGCGATGCGCTGTGCACCCTCAATCCTCTTTACGGGCAGGGCATGACGATGGCCGCCTTGCAGGCGCTGGCACTGCGCGACTGTCTTCGCGACGGCGATGGTGAGCTTGCGCGCCTCTTCTTCAGCGTCGCCGCTGGGCACATCGGGCCGGTTTGGGCGATGAACGAGGCGAACGATCGCGCTCCCTCCATCCACACGTCGCACTCCTTGCGTTTGCGCCTGCGCAAGTGGGCCGGCAGTGCTGCGTTGAGCGCCGCTGTCAGTGACATCGCCGTCGCCGAGCGGCTACTTCGCATCAGGAATCTCATCGATCCGCCCACACGGCTACAGGACCCTGCACTGATGTGGCGCATCCTGCTCGCCAATCTTCGGCATCCTCCCCGGCGGCACACGACAACGAGGGGGAGTGCCCTGGCCGACGATCTACCGGAATCAGCGATGCTCAACAATCGCGACGAACATGCCATCCGCGAGCTGCTTGATCGCCAGATCAAGGGCTGGAACGCAGGAGACCCCGAGGCCTACGCCAACGTCTTCACGCCCGACGCGGACTACGTCACGTTCCTGGGCGGCCATTACACAGGCCGTGAAGCGATCGCGACGTCATATGCCCCGTTGTTCAGGAAGCTGCTGAAGGGATCGCGCCTTGCGACCGACGTCATCCAACTGCGGTTTCTGACGCCCGACGTGGCCCTGGTCCGGGCAAACGCCGCTGTGAACAAGGGAGCCCGGCGGCCGAGCAGTGGCAGTAGCAGGGTGAACACCAGCATCGCGGTGCGGACCGCCGACGGGTGGCTTCTCGCCGCCTCGCACAACACCACACATCGGTGGTTCGCCGAAAAGCTGATGGACAAGTTGATATCCCGAGAACCCCACCGATGAGACAGGACGGCCAGCATGCTTGACACGATCTATCGCGACGCCCGCAATCGCATCACCGACCTGGCCGCCTCGCTCAGCGACGAACAACGACGAGCACCGGTGCCGGCGACCCCGGGATGGACGGTGCACGGGTTGCTCGGGCACCTGGTCGGAGGTGCGGCCGATGCGGCCAGCGGGCGGCTGGACGGAGCGCCGGGTGAGGTGTGGACCGCACGCCACGTCGCAGAGCGCCGGCAGCGCTCGGCGGGTGAGCTCCTTGCCGAGTGGGAACGCGTCGGTCCGGTGGCCGAGTCCACCCTGCCCCCACGACAGGTCTTCGGGCCCAACCTGGCGGCCGATGCGATCTGCCACGAGGCAGACCTGCGCGAAGCGCTGGGACTGCCCCGCCTCGACCGCGAGCACTGGCAACCCTTCCTGAAGGTAATGGTGCACCTTCTGCGAAACGAACTGCGACACAGCACTACTCTGCTGATCAGCGACGAGCAGGGGCAGCAGTGGAGCTGTGGTTCGGGGGAGCCCACGACACTGCTGAGCGTCGATGGCTATGAGTTGCTGCGCGCCACGTTCAGCCGCCGTTCCCGACGCCAGATCGCCGCATGGCAGTGGACACCCGCGCCGACCGGGCAGATGATCGAGTGCTTCGGATTCTTCGGTCCGCGCGACGACGACCAACCCACCTAGTCACCGCGGCGCCATCCGGATCGCAGCGTCGAGTCGGATGACCTCACCGTTGAGCATCGGGTTGGCGGCGATGTGCACCACCAGCGCGCCGAACTCGGCGGGCTTGCCCATTCGGGCGGGATGGGGTGCCTGAGCACCCAGGGATTTCTTCAGTGTCTCTGGTGCCGCACCGAACAGCGGGGTGTCGAACATCCCGGGCGCGACAGTCACGACGCGGATGGCATGGCTGGCCAGGTCACGTGCGATGGGCAAGGTCATCGCCGCGACGGCCGCCTTGGATGCCGAGTACGCCGCCTGGCCGATCTGGCCGTCGAACGCCGCCACCGAGGCGGTGTTGACGATGACGCCGCGTTCCTCGCCAACCGGCTCGGTTCTCGCCATCCGTTCGGCGGCCAGTCGAAGGACGTTGAAGGTCCCGGTCAGATTGACGTCGACGACCCGGGCGAAACTCTTGAGCGGGAACACCCCTCTGCGGCTGAGCACCCGGATCGCATTTCCGGTGCCCGCGCAGTTCAGCGCGATCCGCAGCGGACCCAGTGACTCGGCGGCATCAAGCGCGGCGGCCACCGCGTCGCTGTCGGTCACATCTGCTGCGGCGAATCGCACCCGCTCCCCGAGATCCCAAGCGATCTCAGCGCCACCGGAGTCCGGCAGGTCGACGATGACCGCCGATGCTCCGCGGTCGACCAGAGCCCGCACGGAGGCCAACCCGAGGCCCGATGCCCCGCCGGTGACGAGTGCGACCGCACCATCGATCTCCATCAGGCCGGCCGCGCCGCCCTGCTCAGCGGCTCCGACGGTGTGAACACGACCGGCATGGCCTGGGGTCCACTGACGAAGTTCGCCGGGCGCAAGGGAAGCTGGGCATTGTCAGCCAATCGCAGGTCAGGCAGGCGCTGCAGCACCTTGCGGGTCATGGTCGTCAACTCCAGCCGCGCCAGCTGATTACCCAAGCAGAAGTGGGTGCCGAATCCGAATGCCAAGTGGCTGTTGGGATTCCGGTCGATGCGAAATTCCTCGGGATCGTCGAACACCGACTCGTCGAAGTTGGCCGACTCGAACATCAGCATGATCTTCTCGCCCTTGTGCAGCTGCGTGCCGTGGAACACGGTGTCGGCGGTCAGGGTGCGGCACATGTTCTTCACCGGCGAGGTCCAGCGCAGCATCTCTTCGATGGCGCCCGGCAACAGATCCGGGTCCTTCTGCAGCCGCTCCCACTGGTCGCGATGGCGCAGCAGCTGGGCGATGCCGCCGGACAGGGTGTGGCGGGTGGTCTCGTCGCCGCCGGTGAGGATCAGCAGGGTCTCCTGAACGATTTCGGTGTCCGACAGCCGCTTTCCCTCAACCTCGGAATTGGCCAGGATGGAGAACAGGTCGTCGGTGGGCCGGTCGCGCCGCTTGGCGATGGCATCCATGGCGAAGTTCCGGTAGCCGACGAACGCGTCCATCATCGCTTTGACACTGTTCTCGTCGACATGGGAACTCAAGGCCTCCACCATGTCGTCGGACCACCTCAGCAGCATCTCGCGATCCTCGGGCAGCACCCCGAGCATGTCGCCGATCACCGCCATGGGCAGCGGTGCGGCGATGCGGGCGACGAAGTCGCACTCGCCGCACTCGCACACCGAGTCGATCAACTCATCACAGAGCCGCTCGATCGATTCCCCCCGGTCGCTGACCCGCTTGCGGGTGAATCCGGCGTTGACCAGCTTGCGCCGCAACAGATGTGCCGGATCGTCCATGTCGATCATGTGCGGCGCGGCGGAGTGATCCGGCCGGATCCCGCCGGTGCTGGAGAACAGTTCGGGATTGCGTTCGGCATCGAGGACGGCCTGGTACGTCGTCGCCGCGGCCTGGCCGTTGCGGTCGCGGAACACCGGCTGGTTGTGTCGCATCCACCGGTATGCGGCGTGCGCCTGGCCGCTGGCGTAGAAGTTGCCATCGGTGAGGTCGACGTCAGGGCGTGACATATCTGCTCCTCAGCGGGTTTCGGCGAGACTCTTCCGCGGATGGGGCTGCGCCTTGATCGTGGGCCGTCGCGCCCGGTTGGCGAATCGTACGACGCGTTCACGGTGTCGCGTGACAGTTTCAGATAAATCTGTAAAGCCACATATTGTTGGGCCCAGCCCCGAAGTCGATCGCGGTGCCATGGCGAATCGTTGCGCAGCAGATCCTGCGGTCAGGGTTTCTTGCGCTCCCGCAGTTCGTCGAGCACCTCTGTGGTGTGCTGACCCAGATCCGGGGCCGGCGCCCGCGGCGACCACGGTGTGCCGTGAAAATCGACCGGCGTGGCGATCATCGGCACGGTGCCGTCGTCGGCGGGAACGTCGATGATGCCGCCGCCGGCGTGGAACTGCTCGTCGGCGATGACTTCCTCGATGGTGTTGATCGGCGACCAGAAGAACTCCGGCTCCTCGGCGAAGATCGCCGCCCACTCGTCCAACGGCCTGGTCGCGAAGATCTTGTCCAGCTCGGCGATGAGTTCGACAGCGTTGCGCGCGCGCGACCTCGCGTCGCGATAGCGCTCGTCGTCGATCCAGTCCGGACGGTCGACGACCCGGCACAGCACCGGCCAGTGCCGCTCGATCTCAAGTCCGACGATCCAGAACCGCCGCCCGTCGCCGGCCGCATAGTTGTTCATCGCCGGATTGCGCATGGAGTCGCGCTGCCCGATCTCGATCGGCATTCCCGTCATCAGGTACATGTTCAGGTCGAAGCTCACGGTGTAGGCACCGGTGCGGTACAGCGACGTCGACACCAACTGCCCGGTGCCGCTTGCGCTGCGAGCGACCAGGGCCGCACAGACGGCTCCTGCCAGGGTCATGCCGGCCAGGTGGTCACCCATGCCGCTGCGCTGAAACGGTGGTGGCTCACCGGGACGGCTCAGCAGGGCGGCGATGCCGGAGCGGGCCCAGTACGCCGCAACGTCGTAGGCGGCCCGATCGGCGTCGGGGCCCTCCGTGCCGTATCCCGTGAGCAGGCCGTAGACCAGCCGGGGGTTGCGTGCCGCGACGGTCTCGTAGTCCAGACCGAGCCGGCGCAGGGCCCCGGGCCGGATGTTCGTCACGAACACGTCGGCGCCGTCGAGCAATGCGAGCGCATCGGCGAGGCCTTCGTCGGTCGTCAGGTCCAGCACCACACTGCGTTTGGACCTGTTGTCCATCTCGAACGGCGGATTGACATCCAGGCCGCCGAACATCGCGCTGAAGGTGCGCGCCGGATCGCCCCGGGGCGGCTCGATCTTGATGACGTCGGCGCCCCAGTCGGCGAGGACGCCACCCGCGGCGGGTCCGGCGACCCACACCCCGAGCTCGATGACCTTGATACCCGTCATTGGGCCCGACATCATCGTGACCTGCCGCTCGGAGCACGATGCTTCCGATGTGCGCGGTGCGCAAGCATGAAGACCTCCCGGAGTGCAGAAGTACCGGCGGGTGTCGTGCCCACCGTCACAACAACCCACTACTGTGAGTCAGGCTACTTTACAGATTGTCGCTGAAGTGTCACGCTTGGGTCGTTTGCGTCCGTGCCGCGGAGAGGTAGGCAGCTTGAGCGACACCCTCACCACCTGGTTCGCCGCTCAACTGCCAGAGGCCCGCGATGTACACGTCGAAGGGCTCGACACCGTCGACTTCGGGCACTCTGCCGAGATGATGCTGCTCACGCTGGTGTGGCGCGGCTCTGACGGTCAGGACCGCCAAGACGTCGTGCTGCGGATGCGTCCGCCGGAACCCGGCCTGCTCGAACCCTATGATTT
>Ga0210086_1000056_pt1 | contig 75541 bp, 68 predicted proteins | sample China_Galinas_PW_3_FD_184867 | JGI IMG/M metagenome (GOLD analysis project Ga0210086, IMG submission 184867) | Wetland microbial communities from San Francisco Bay, California, USA, that impact long-term carbon sequestration - China_Galinas_PWB_D2... | ecosystem: Environmental > Aquatic > Marine...
GCGGCGTGTACGACACCTCGACTTTCACCTTCAACAATGATGGCACATTCAATCATCAACTCGTGCCCTCATCGGGCGCGAAGTACTGGATCCCCACGTGGGACGAGTGGCTCAAGGCCGCCCACTACGACCCGGACCGCTACGGGGCGGGGCAGGGCGGGTGGTGGGAGTTCCCGAACAGCTCGGACCAGGCGCCGATGCCGGGTCTGCCCGGTGAGGGCGACACGACGTACACGCTCCAACTCGGCGGGGCCGAGTGGGACGTGCCGCTGGGCGCGTACCCACACGTACAGTCGCCGTGGGGGCTGCTCGACCTCTCTGGGGGCGTCAGCGAGTGGACCTCGTCCAGCGATTTCGACCTCATGCAGGCCCTGTTGTGGGACGGGGGCTCTGCTGGTCGCGACTACGGGGCATATGACCCCGACCACGCCACGCTTGTGGGGAGCATGACCCCGGAATTCGGCGGCGGGGTGCGAGGCATCCGGCTCGCGGCACCTATCCCGACGCCGGGCTGCGTCGTCGTTCTTTGTGTCTCTACCCTGGCAGGGTCGAAGCGGCGGCGCGATACCCGGTGATCTTGCTTACGCCTCCGCGGTGACTCAGTCCTCGAAGTACGCCTCGGCGTCGTCGGGGAGCTGCGCCAGCAGCTCGGCGTCCTCGAGCAGCCGCGGGTTGAGTTCATCGTCCGTCCCGTGCGTGGCGCGCCGCCCCTCGGCCTTGCGCTTGTCGCGCACGAACAGGCGGATCGGTACCTCCGCGAACGGCAGCTCCTCGCGCATCCGGTTGTCGAGGTACCGCATGTACCCCGGCCCGAACAGGTCCGGGTTGTTGACGAGCATGACGATGGTGGGGGGGCAGACGCCGACCTGGGCGGCGTAGTAGACCTTCGCGTGCACGCCGCGCTTGCTCGCGGGGTGGTGCTTGTCGATCCACCCACGGATGAGCGTGTTGATCTTGTGCGTGCCGACGCGCTGCGACGCCTGCTCGTGCATCTCGAACGCCAGATCGACCGTCTCGCGGACGTTGAGCCCCGTCTCGGCCGACGTGATCGCGATCGGCGCGAAGTCGAGCCCCTTCAGTTCCTTGCGCAGGTAGGTCTCGAAGTCCTCGGGCTTCACCGCCTTGCCACGCCTGGTCTTCTCGCCCTGCGCCAGGTCCCACTTGTTCACCACGAGCACGCACGGCTTGAAGCTCTTCTGCACCAGCATCGCCAGCTGCTCGTCCACCTGGCTCAGGCGCGTCGTCGCGTCGATCAAAAGCAGCACCACGTCGGCCCGCTCGATCGAACGCTTCGCCCGGTCGAACGCGTACCACTCGATCGGGCCGGAAAAGCTCTTCTTGCGTCGCAGCCCGGCCGTATCGATCGCCAGCAGGCTGCGCCCCTCGAACTCGAACCGCACATCGACCGCGTCGCGCGTCGTCCCCGCGATCTCGCTGACGATCATCCGCGGCTCACCGGCCAGCGCGTTCACCAGCGTGCTCTTCCCCGCGTTGCGCTTGCCGATCACAGCGATCTTCAGGTCGGCCTCGGGCTCGACCGCCTCGTCGGCGACGTGCGGGACGAGGTCGAACAGCCGTTCGGAGGTCTCGCGACGCAGGTAGTTGTTCTTGGCCGAGCACATCAGTGGGTCGCCGAACCCCAGCGCGCTGAACTCGAACGCGTGGTTCTCCCACTTCGGCCCGTCGCACTTGGTCGCGATGACCTGCACGGGGACGAGTTCGCCGCCGCGTTGCCGCGACCCGAGCTTCTGCTCGCGCAGCAGCCGCGCGATCTCCTCGTCCTGCGGCGTGATCCCCGCCTGCGTGTCGATCGCGAACAGGATCAGGTCCGCGCTCGACACCGCCTCGCCGATCTGACGCTCGATGTCGCCGGTCAGCGACGCCAGGTCCTCCCCCGCGTCGTCGTACCGCCCTCCCTCGGCCACGTACACCCCGAACCCGCCGGTGTCGGTCAGCTCGATCGTGCGTCCGGGCCCGTCGTGGGTCGGGCACTCGAGGTCCACCAGCACGCTCAGCCGGTCGCGCGTGACCCCAGGCGTCGGGTCCACGATCGCCACCTTGCCCCCGGCCAGCATGTTGACCAGGGAACTCTTCCCGACATTGGGTCGCCCGACGATCGCGATGCGGGGGACAGGCACGGGCGGATGGTAGGGAGCACGCATCGATCATCAGGAGGAGCCGCGGACGAAGGTCCGCGGAGTCAACGGGTTGGGCGAGACCTACTTGCCCAGCCTGAACCGCCCGAACACGCCGCGCTGTGTCGGGCCGAGTGGGCCGTTGGTCGGGCGGTCGGTCCATTCGACTGTCATGAACGCCTCGGGCGCGATCTCGGCGATCTGGTGTTTGGTCTCTCTGAGCCTGCGGCGGCGGACGACCATGAACATGATCTCGACCGCCCCGCTCTGCCCGGTCCCCTCGACGCGCGTGACACGGTGCCCGCGCCCGCGCATCGCGGCCGAGAGGTCGATTTCCGGGTCGCGGTTGATCGCGCGCACGAGGCGGTACCCCAGCGCGATGCGGTTCTCGATAGTCATGCCGACGAGCACTCCGGTCGCGAACCCGCCGCCGTACCCGAGCAGCGCGGTGATGTGGTCGAGGTAGCGGATCGCCCCGCCGACGGCGAGAACCCAGATGATGACCTCGAAGAACCCGAGCACGGCCGAGAGCACGCGCTGCCCGGCGACCGTCAGGATCATCCGCACCGTGCCGATCGACACGTCGCAGACCCGCGCCCCGAAGATCAGCAGCGGGATGTACCAGGCCATCTCGTTCATGAGGCCAACACTAGCGCCCGGGGCCCCGGGATCGGGGCGACGGATACGCTCAGTCATGCGTTTCCCGGTCATCGTGGGCCCGACCGCGGGCGGCAAGAGCGCCCTCGCGGTCGAGACGGCGCTCGCTCTCGAAGCACGCGGGCTCCCCCGCGGCGAGGTCGTCTCCTGCGACTCGATCCAGGTCTACAAGGGCCTCGACATCGGCTCGGGCAAGGCGACCGAACCCGAGAGGCGCGGCGTCGTCCACCACTTGATCGACCTCGTCGAACCGACCGAGACCTTTAGCGTCCAGCAGTGGCTCGATCACGCCGAGCGCACGATCGCTGACATCTGCGCCCGCGGCTCGACACCGATCGTGGTGGGGGGGACGCACCTCTACATCAAGGCGCTGCTCGACGGTCTGTTCAAGGGCCCGGGCTCGGACGCGGCGCTGCGCGCACAACTGGAAGCGATGGACCCGGCCGAGCGTCGGGCCGAGCTGGAGCGTGTCGATCCCGAAGCCGCGGCGCGGATCCATCCGAACGATCTGCGCCGGACCGTGCGCGCGCTCGAGGTCTACCGCCTGACCGGAACACCGATCAGCGCGCAGCAGCGCCAGTGGGACGCGGGGGGCGGGGGGCGCGACGACTGCGTGCTCGTCGGGCTCGAGTGGGAGACCGACGCGATCAATCGGCGCATTAACGACCGCGTCCGCGACATGATCGAGCGCGGTCTTGTCGATGAAGCTTGCGCGCTCTGGGAGTCCGGCCGCCTCGGCCCGACCGCCCGCGAGGCGCTCGGCTACAAGCAGCTCGTCCGCCACTTCGAGGGGGATTGGTCTCTGGAGGAGGCGGTCGAGCAGATCAAGATCGAGACCCGCAGGTTCGCAAAGAACCAGCGGACCTGGCTCCGCCGTCTGCGGGCGACGCCCGGCTCGGTCTGGATCGACGCCGGGTCGGGCGGGCCGGCCGAATGGGCGCAAGACGTTGTGGAAGCTTCGTTTAGGGACGTGTAACGACAATGTGCGCTTTTTTCGACCCCTACGGGGTCGGGCGGGCGAGCCTCGGATTTGGTCCTTGACAGTGGGGTCGGCCGGTCCTTCCCTGTCAACTCTCGCCCGGCCGGTGCCGATGCCGATGGTCCCGGGGACGGATCCCGCTCATGGCCAAAAAGACCACCCGCACGAAAACGACGAAGAAGACGGCCAAGAAGGCCGGGTCGCGCCGCGGCAAGGGGCTGGGCTACAAGCCCGGCGACGCCAAGGGCAAGCACCTGGTGATCGTCGAGAGCCCGTCCAAGGCTAGGACGATCAACAAGTACCTCGGGTCCGGCTACGTCGTGCTCGCCAGCGTCGGGCACGTCCGCGACCTGCCGAGCAAGGCGAAGAAGGGCGAGAAGAAGCAGCCGGTCCCGGGTGTGGACATCGAGCATCGCTTCAAGCCCGAGTACGAGGTGCTCAGCGGCAAGGAGGGCGTGATCCGCGACCTCAAGCGGGCCGCCAAGGAGGCCGACGACGTCTGGTTCGCGACCGACCTCGACCGCGAGGGCGAAGCGATCGCGTGGCATCTGGCCGAGGAGATCGGCGTGGGCGCCGCCGAGGCCAAGCGGGTCATCTTCCCGGCGATCACCCGCAGCGAGATCGACCGCGCGTTCCGCAACCCGCACCCGATCGACATCGACCGGGTCAACGCGCAGCAGGCACGGCGGATCCTCGACCGCATCGTCGGGTACCAGGTGAGCCCGCTGCTGTGGAAGAAAGTGGCGCGGGGGCTCAGCGCGGGGCGCGTGCAGTCCGTCGCGGTGCGTTTGGTCGTCGATCGCGAGCGCGAGATCCGGGCGTTCGTGCCCGACGAAGGCTGGTCGATCGCGGCCAACTTCGCGCTCAGCGCGGATGAAGCGAAGAAGCTCGGGCCGGCGTGGGGGTCGCTGCTCGCCGAGCGGGACGAGAAGGGCAACGCCCCGACGGCGAAACAGCGCAACGCGTGGCTTGCCGAGCACAAGGCGATCAGGGGCGAACTGGTCCAGATCGGCGGCGAGGAGTTCAAGCCCGTGCAACTCGGCGGCGACGGGTCGGGGTTCGACTCGGAGGGTGCGCCGACACGGGCCGGTGATGCGCGTACCGCGGCCGAGGCGGCCGGGCTGGTCAACATCCGCGAATCGGCCGAGGAGGACGAACGCGGCAAGGGCCCGGCGCGGTGGAAGCGCACGATCGAGGGCGACGCCGATCATTCGGTTCCCTACCGCGTGGGCGGGATCGAGACGAAGCGGACGACGAGCCGTCCGGGGGCGCCGTACATCACGAGCACGATGCAGCAGGCCGCGTCGAGCCGTCTCGGCTTCGGCGCGCAGCGCACGATGCGGGCCGCGCAGGCGCTGTACGAGGGCGTCGAGATCCCCGGCGAGGGGCCGATCGGGCTGATCACCTATATGCGGACCGACTCGACGCACCTCTCGAACGAGGCGCTGTCGATGGCGCGCGACTACATCGAGCGTGAGTTCGGCGCCGACTACCTACCCGACAAGTCGAACGTCTACACGTCGAGCAACAAGGACGCGCAGGAGGCGCACGAGGCGATCCGCCCGACGAACCTCGACCTGACGCCGCAGCGGGTCAAGACCGCGCTGACGAGCGACCAGTTCCGCCTGTACCAGATCATCTGGGAGCGGTTCGTGAGCTGCCAGATGACCCCCGCGCAGTGGGACGCGACCACGGTGACGATCGAGGGTGGCGCCGACCCGGCCCTCCCCTGCGTGTTCCGCGCGACGGGGCGCGTGCTGGTGTTCGACGGGTTCTACCGCGTCTCCGGCGTGCCGACGGGGGATACGGCGACGCTGCCGGCGCTCGGGGACGACCAGCCGCTGAGCCCGTTCACCCTCAGTGTGACGCAGAAGTTCACCAGCCCTCCGCCGCGCTACACCGAGGCGAGCCTGATCAAGACGCTCGAGTCGGAGGGCATCGGGCGCCCGAGCACCTACGCCTCGATCATCCAGGTGATCCAGGACCGCAGGTACGTCGAGCAGCTCGAGCGGCGCTTCTGGGCGACCGACCTCGGCGAGGTGGTGACCGACAAGCTCATCGAGGCTTTCCCGCAGATCATGGAGGTGAGCTACACGCGGGAGATGGAGGGCGAGCTCGACAAGGTCGAGGACGAGCACCTCGATTGGATCGAGATGCTCGAGGAGTTCTACACCCCGTTCAGCAAGAGTCTCGAGCGTGCGCACGAGGAGATGTCGCACGCCAAGGCCGAGACGGTGCCGGCGCCGAAAGAGTACCGCTGCGAGAAATGCAACTCGGACCTGGTCTACCGCTTCGGCAAGAACGGCCGGTTCCTGAGCTGCTCGCGCTACCCCGACTGCGACTACGCGTGCCCCGTCGATCGCGAGGGTCACCCGCGCCGGGCCGAGTACGTCGATGTCGCGTGCCCGAAGACGGGGCGTCCGATGGTGCGCCGGACGGGTCGGTACGGGCCGTTCCTCTCGACGCCGCTCGAGGACGGCGAGAGCCAGGACGACGGGATCATCCTGAACATCGACAAGAAGGGGTACGTGACCGCACCGTCGCAGCCGCCGGTCGAGACCGATCTGCCCTGCCCCAAGTGTGGCAGCCCGCTGAACCTGCGGTACGGGGTGCGCGGCCCGTGGCTCGGGTGCTCGGCGTTCCCCAAATGCCGCGGGCGCGGCAAGTGGGCCGAGCTCGACGACGCCACGAAGAAGCATCTCGAAGCGGAGCTCGCAGCCAACGACCGCGCGCACCCGATCCCGATCATCCGCACGCTCGACGGGCGTCCGCTGACCGACGAGCGGGGCAAGCCGCTCGCCGAGGCGCCGAAGGTCGATCAGCTCGTGCTCGACGAGGATCCGACGCAGGTTCGCGCAGCGGGGTGACCCGGCACGGAGCCCGCGGCACTACCATGCCGGCGTGATCCAGCTCGGCGTGAACATCGACCACGTGGCGACGGTGCGGCAGGCCCGGCGGGGAGACGAGCCCGACCCGGTGCGGGCGGCCCACGAGGCCGAACTTGGGGGGGCCGACGGCATCACCGTCCACCTCCGCGAGGACCGCCGGCACATCCAGGACCGCGACGTGCGCCTGCTGCGCCACATGGTCAAGGTCAAGCTCAACCTCGAGATGGCCGCGACGGAGGAGATGATCGGCATCGCCTGCGACGTGAGCCCGCACACGGCGATGCTCGTGCCCGAGGGGCGCGAGGAGATCACCACCGAGGGCGGGCTTGACGTGGCCGGGCACCTGCACGACATGCGCGAGGCGGTCAAGCGGCTCAAGGGTGAGGGCATGATCGTCTCGGCGTTCATCGACGCGACGCGGAGCCAGGTGGACGCGTCCGCCGACGCCGGCTTCGACGTCTGCGAACTGCACACCGGCCCGTACGCCCACGCCTTCGCGCACCACGGGGGCGACTTCCGGCGCCCCGAGCTGGCGGCCGAGCTGGAAAAGGTCGAGTCGGCCGGCGCCGCGATCCGCGCCGCCGGCATGCGTTTCAACGCCGGGCACGCCCTGAACTACCACAACGTTGACGCGGTAGCCGCGCTGCCGGGGATCGAGGAGTTGCACATCGGGCACGCGATCGTCTCCCGTGCCGTCTACACGGGGCTGCGCGAAGCGGTGTGCGAGATGAAGCGGCTGATGGTCGAGGCCGAGCGGGGGGAGACGCGGTGATCGAACGGCAGCGCCGGTGGTACGAGCAGGAGAAGTGGGCCGTCCGGCGCACGATCGAGTCGGTGCGTGCGCTGCCCGAGTCGGCCCGAGCCGACGAACGCTACCAGCGGGCCCTCGACAAGATCGCCCACGTTCTGGTCGCGCGCCAGATCTGGTACGAGCGGCTCGCCGGCGTCGAACCCCGCGGCGACGGCTCCGCGGAAGGGATGCCGATCGACCGGATCGAGGCGCTCAACGCCGAGGTCGAGCGTGAATGGGACGACTACCTCGGCACGCTCGACGACGCCCGCCTGCGCAACGCGGTCGACTACGGCGCGCCCGGCGGTCCGACGCGCTCGAGCACGATCGGGGACATCCTTCTGCACGTCTATACGCACGGGTTCTACCACCGCGGGCAGGTCGCGGCGCTCGTGAACTCGTTAGGCGGCGAACCGGCGCAGACCGGCTTTATCATGTGGACACGCGAGGGACGATGAGCCGCTGGGAAGCCCGCATGTGCACCGACCGGGACGGTCGTCCGTTCGTCGTGCGCACGGGCGAGGAAACCGACGCCGAGCGCATGATCGCCTACCGCCTCGAGGAGGTCGCCTCGCACCCGTACGGCGTCACGCGCCGCGAGGAGGTGGACACCGACCCCGCTGCGCAACGCGAGTGGGTCCGCGACCACCTGGAGCACGACTGCTCGCTGTGCCTGCTCGCAGAGGCTGATGCCGCGATGATCGGCGCGATCAGCGCCCGAGCCCCGAAGCGGAAGGTGCTCGAACACCGGGTGACGTTGGGGATGAGCGTGGCGGCGGAGTGGCGCAGCCGCGGCGTCGGACGCGCCCTCCTGCGGTCGTTGCTTGACTGGGCCAAAGTGCATCCCACGATCGAGATCGTCAGCCTGGGGTGCTTCGCGACCAACGAGCGGGCGTTGGCCCTGTACCGCTCGGAGGGGTTTGTCGAGGAGGGGCGTCGGCGTGATTTCTTCCACACCGAGAGCGGCGAGTATGTGGACGATGTGTTGATGAGCGTCCGAGTCAAACCCCGCCCCGAACAAGGGGATGTCGGTGTGCGCAACTAAGCCCAGTGATCTCACGCGGTTGCGCGCACTTAACCGCAACACGACATTTGTGCTTGGGACTCGGGCGTCTCTCGCCTACACTCGGGACCGTAGCACGAAACGAGAACCTCCACCCCGCTCCGGCGGCGTTCAGAACAGCCAGCAATGACCACGACCAACGCGCCGCGCGTGCGGCGCCGCCGTTTCGAGTCCTACGCGACCGCCCTGCGGTACCTCGACGATCGCCCGAACGTCGAACGCACCCGCCCGGCACGCATCGACCCCGACGCGTTCAAGCTCGACCGGATGAACGCGATCGCCGAGGTGCTCGGCGACCCGCAACGCGACGTCAGGGTCGTCCACGTCGCCGGGTCGAAGGGCAAGGGCAGCACGGTGGAGATGCTCGCCGCCTCGCTGGCGGCCTGCGGGTACGCCACCGGCGTGTTCACCAGCCCCCACCTCATCGACGTCCGCGAGCGCATCCGCCTCAACGATCGCGTGATCGACGAGGGCGACTTCGTCCGCCTGCTTGGCAAGGCGGTCGGCGCCGCCAACGCCGTCGCGGACAGGCACGGCGAGACGACGTTCTTCGAGCTGATCACCGCGCTGGCGCTGCTCTACTTCCGCGAGCAGGCGGTGGACCTGGCGGTGATGGAGGTCGGGCTCGGCGGGCGTCTCGACTGCACGAACATCGTCGAGCCGGAGGTCTGCGCGATCACGCAGCTCCAGCTCGAGCACACCGAGATCCTCGGCGGGACTCTGGGCGAGATCGCGCGCGAGAAGGCGGGCATCATCAAGCCCGGCGTGACGTGCATCACCGTGCCGCAGGCGCCCGAGGCGATGGAGGTGCTCCGCGCCGAGGCCGAGGTGCGCGCCGCGCCGCTCGTCGTGCTCGGCGAAGACGTCGCCTATTCGTGCCGCTTCGAGGCGAACCCCGAGCTCGGGCCGCACGCACGCGTCTGTCTCACCAGCCCGCGCTCGAGCTACGAGCACGTGCCCGTCCCGCTCAAGGGCGAGCACCAGGCGCCAAACTGCGGGCTCGCGCTCGCGGTGCTCGACAAGCTGTCGGACCGCGGCTTCGTGGCGCCGGAAGTCCGTGTCGCCGAGGGCATGGCGCGGACGAAGTCGAACGGGCGGCTCGAACAGGTATGGGACTCCCCGCGGGTTCTGATCGACGGGGCTCACAACGCCGAGAGCGTGCAGGCGTTCGTCCGCGCGATCGGCGCCCACATCCGCTACGACTCGATGATCGCGATCTTCGGGTGCGCGGCCGACAAGGACGTGGACGCGATGCTCACCCGCATCGCGATCGGGGCCGACAAGATCATCTTCACCAAGGCCACCGGCAACCCCCGCGCGATGGACCCCGAGGAGCTGAAGCGTCGCTTCGAGAAGATCAACCCGAAGATGACGCAGGTCTGCCCGACGCTCAAGGAAGCGATCAACACCGCGTGCAAGGGGGTCGGCCGGCGCGACGACCTGATCTGCATCACCGGCTCGTTCTACCTCGCCGGCGAGGCCAAACGCCTGCTCACCGAGGCCAAGGCCAAGCGGGGCGGGTGATGCGGGGCGCCGGTCTGATCCTGCTCGCGGTTGTAATCGCGAGCACCCTCGCGAACGGGCAGACCGATGAAGCCATTCATCGCCAACAGGTGCGTGACGAAGCCCGGGCAAACGTAAACGTGATGCACGACGCGCTCATGGCGCACGAGTGGGACTCGTTCGTGATCGCCGCACGCGGGAACCTGAAGCTCGCGTCAGAGCTCGGCAGCGACCCGGACCTGCTGGACTGGCTGACCGCGATCGCGGCACGTACGACTGTTCATCGCAACGTCATCGAGGGCGTCGTAGCGAACGGGATGCCGGAGGGAGTATGCGAGGATCTCTGGCAGGACTACCGCGACATGTCCGTGATCCCGGTGGATCGGGCGATCGAGAAGGAGAAGCGGCGCGCCCTCGCCCGATACGAGGATCGGGGCCGAGAGTTCCGGAAGTTCATCGATGTGCTCTTCGGCGCGTATCAGGACATTCTGAGCGATGATGAAGAACGGCAGCAATCCGGGCGACAAGCCGCTGCCGATTTGGTTGCTCGGGCCAAGCGGGGCGAACCCAACTCGATCAGTGAGTTCGATCTTGTTGCCATCGACAACGTTCGTCGTACGCGGGATCAGAACTGTACCGTGCAGTTGGGGGTTCGTACTGTTCTCGCGCTGGAGCTCTACCAATCGGCCCACGGCGAGTACCCGGACTCGCTCGACAAGCTGACGCCCGAGTTGCTGCCCGAGGTACCGATCGATCCGTACAACGGAAAGCCGTTCGGCTACCGACTGATCGACGCAGAGAACGACCCGCTCGGACGCGGGTACATCCTCTACGTTGTCGGCATTGACGGCGAGGACAACGGGGGCGAGCGGCATCCGGACCTGAACATCGAGGCCCTCGGCTCGAACTCGGGCCGCGGCTTCGATTACGTCATCAGCGACCCGCGGGACTGACGCCGGGGCGAGTCCCCGAAGCCTCAGATCTGCCGGGAATCCGGGGTTTCGAGCCGGTGATCTCCGACCCGACCTCCCGGATTCGGGTGGAGCCGCCCGCCGAACGGCCGATATACTCGCCGTGATGACGCCCGCGAGTGCCATCTCGCCCCTCGGACAGCTTCTGACAGCGGCATAGCTGCGCGCGGGCATTCGAGACGCTTCGAGGGCCCCGCCGAGCGGGGCCCTGTCGGTTTTGTCACAATCCACCATTCCTCGGGAAGCGAGTTCCATGCCCGACGTCGAGACGACACACCGCTACACCGCCGAACTGGCCGGCGAGATCGAGACCAAGTGGCAGCGCGTCTGGTCCGAGCGCGGCACGTTCGCCCAGCCCAACCCCGGCGAGCCGGGATTCGACGCGAGCAAGCCCAAGTTCTATTGCCTCGACATGTTCCCGTACCCGTCCGGCGCGGGTCTGCACGTCGGGCACCCGGAGGGGTACACCGCGACCGACATCGTCTGCCGCTACAAGCGGATGACCGGGCACAACGTGCTGCACCCGATGGGATGGGACGCGTTCGGGCTTCCGGCCGAGCAGCACGCGATCAACACCGGCGAGCACCCGACGACGTTTACACGCGGGACGATCGACAACTTCCGGCGCCAGCTCAAGCGGTTCGGCTTCTGCTACGACTGGTCGCGCGAGTTCGCGACGATCGACGAGGACTACTACCGCTGGACGCAGTGGATCTTCCTGAAGATCTACGACGCGTGGTACGACACCGAGCTGGGGCGCGCCCGCCCGATCGATGAACTGATCGGGCTGTTCGAGCGCGGCGAACGCCCGGTGAAGCTCAACCCGGACGCGGGCGAGTACGCCGGCGCGGGCGACCTGCCCGGCGGCACCGTCGCCGGCGAGTGGGGCACGATCGACCGCGAGACCCGCCGCTCGATCATCGACTCGTACCGCCTCGCCTACGTCGCCCGCCAGACCGTCAACTGGTGCCCCAGGCTCGGCACCGCGCTGGCCAACGAGGAGGTCATCGACGGCAGGAGCGAGCGGGGCGGGTTCCCGGTGCTGCGCAAGCCGCTCCGCCAGTGGATGTTCCGCATCACCGCCTACGCCGAGCGGCTGCTGCGTGACCTCGAGCTGGTCGATTGGCCGTCGAGCACGAAGACACAGCAGGGCGAGTGGATCGGGCGCAGCGAGGGGGCGGAGATCGAGTTTCCGTTGCTCGGCGCCGACGCCGAGCCGACCGGCGAGTCGCTGCGCGTGTTCACGACGCGTCCGGACACCATCTTCGGGGCGACGTACATGGTGGTCGCGCCGGAGCACCCGCTCGTGGAGCGTGCGCTGATCGAACCCGCCCCGGAGACCGACGTCGCGGCGCTGCGCGGCTACGCCGAGGCCGCCCGCAACCGCAGCGACGTCGCACGCCAGGAGAGCAAGGAAAAAACCGGTGTGTTCACCGGCGTCTATGCGCTCAACCCCGCCAACGACCAGCGCATCCCCGTCTGGACGGCCGACTATGTGCTGATGGGCTACGGCACCGGCGCGATCATGGCCGTCCCCGGGCAGGACGAGCGCGACTGGGAGTTCGCCGAGGCGTTCGACCTCCCGATCATCCGCACCGTGCGGCCGCCCGACGGCTGGGAGGGCAGGGCGTACGTCGGCGACGGCCCCGCGATCAACAGCGACTTCCTCGACGGGCTGCACATCGCCGACGCCAAGACGAAGATCATCGGGTGGCTCGAGGAGCACCAGCGCGGCGAGCACCGCGTGAACTGGAAACTCCGCGACTGGCTGTTCAGCCGGCAACGCTACTGGGGCGAGCCGTTCCCCATCGTCTACGACGCGCGCGGTGAGCACCACGGCGTCGACCCGTCGGCACTGCCCGTGACGCTGCCGGAGATGTCCGACTATCACCCCGAGGAGAGCGACGAGCCGAAACCCCTGCTCGCCAAGGCGAGCGAGTGGGTGAAGACGACGGCCGGCGCCGCCGGCGTGAGCACGCTCGACCCCGAGACGCCCGTCACGCGCGAGACCAACACCATGCCCGGGTGGGCGGGGAGCTGCTGGTACTACCTGCGGTTCTGCGACGCGCGAAACGTCGAGCGGTTCGCCTCACGCGAGGCCGAGTCGTACTGGATGGGCGCCGACGGCGTTGACCTCTACATCGGCGGGTCCGAGCACGCGGTGCTGCACCTGCTCTACGCGCGGTTCTGGCACAAGGTGCTGTACGACCTCGGCGAGGTCTCGACGCCCGAGCCGTTCCGCAAGCTCTTCCACCAGGGGCTGATCACCTCCCACGCCTTCCAGCGGGGAGACCGCAGCCTCGTGCCGGTCGATCAGGTCGAGGAGCGCGCCGAGGACGAGTTCATCGAGACCGCGACCGGGCAGCGCGTCACCCGCATCGTCGCGAAGATGTCCAAGAGCCTGAAGAACGTCGTCAACCCCGACGACGTGATCACCGAGTACGGCGCCGACACGTTCAGGCTCTACGAGATGTACATGGGCCCGCTCGAGGCCTCCAAACCCTGGAACACCAGGGACACCAACGGGCTGTTCCGCTTCCTCCAGCGCCTGTGGCGCGTCGCGGTCGACGAGGCGACCGGCGAGCCCAAGCTCGTCGCCGAACCCGACGCCGATCTGGAGAAGAAGCTGCACCGAACGATCGCGAAGGTCGGCGACGACGTCGTGGGTTTGCGGTTCAACACCGCGATCGCGGCGATGATCGAGTTCGTGAACGCCGCGACGGCAGCCGACGACGGCTCGGGCTCGCTGACGCGCGACCAGCTCGGGCGGTTCGCGCTGACCCTCTGCCCGTTCGCGCCGCACCTGGGCGAGGAGATCTGGTCACGGCTCGGCCACGAGACGCCGGCGAGCGAGGCGTCGTGGCCTTCGTACGACGAGTCGATGCTGACCGACGACGAGGTCGAGATCGCGGTGCAGATCATGGGCAAGGTGCGCCACCGGATGATGGTGCCCGCCGACGCCGACGCGAAGGCGCTGGAGAAGCTGGTGCTCGCCGACGCGAAGGTGAAGTCCCTCATTGGGGGCAAGACAGTCCGCAAGGTGGTCGCCATCCCGGGTCGGATGGTGAACATCGTCGCCAACTGAGGCTTCACTCCGGCATCACGACGACGGGCACGACCGCGCGGTCCCACTCGTCGATCGGACGCGTCCACCAGAACACGGTGCGCGCATCGGGCGGAGGGGGTGGTACGCCCACCGGCTCGTCGAGCTCGATCAACTCCGGCGTCGATCCGATTCGCCCCGAGAGCGCGTCGAGCGCCTCGCGCAGCGCCTCCTCGTCCGCAGGCGTGTCGAGCAGGAACACCGACGCCTCCGCCCCGCGTCGCACCCGCGTCTCGAACTTGGGCGCGGGCAGGCTCTCGCCGCCCGCGACGATCGGGGCGTGCTGCGGCTGTTCGATCGTCGGTCGCGTCGCCGGCAGCAGGGCCGCGGCGAGCTCGTGCGGCACGTCGGCGCGCACCCGCCACCGCCCCGACCCGTCCGATCCCTCGGCCAGCCGCGCCAGCGCCGCCGAAACCCCGCCCGCACGCCCGTCGGGGATGACCACCGCGAGCCGTCCCTCGGCCAGCAGCGCCGCCGCGCGCTCCTGAGTCATCGGCTCGGTGCCCACGACGCCGGGCTCTCGCGGCTCAACCCCGCGCGCCGTTCCTTCGGCGAGCGGAGCGACAAAGTCCCGTGTCTGTTCCAGCTGCTCCGTCACGTACTCGCGTTCCTGTTCGGTCGCACGCTCGGGCCCACGCGCCAGCGGGATCGGCGTCGGCGTCCGCGTCGAGCCGATCGGCACCCGGCTGATGATGCTCGCCGCGATCATCCCGACCACGCCAGTCGCCAACAGCAACCCCGCGGCCATCGCGAGCTGCCTGCCACGCCGGCTCCCGAAGAACACCCGCAACGGCGACGGACGAACCCGCACCACACTCGGTTGCACGGCGATGAACTCCGGTTCCGCGCCCGCCCGTTCGCCCTCCAGCGTTCGCCCGACCCGTTCCATCAGCTCCGCCGGTGCCGCCTCATCCCCCAGCGCCATCAGCACCTCGCGGTCGCGCCGCATCCCCTCGACCAACGCCGCGACGTCGGGGTTGCGCGCCAGCGCCGCTTCCATCTCGGCCGACCGTGCCGCGTCCAGCTCGCCCTCGACGAACGCGAGCAGGTCGCCCTCGTCGAAGCGTGCACGTCTCGCGTCGTTCGCCCGATCCCCGTGCTGACGCTCGCTCGTCACTCGTCCGACTCCATCGCCTCGCGCAGGGCCGACCGGGCCCGGAACAGGCGGCTCTTGACTGTGCCCACCGCGATGCCGAGAACCTCGGCGATCTGCTCGTACTCGAGCCCGCGGGCGTCTCTCAGAATCAGGATCGCCCGCTGATCGGGCGAGACCCGGAGCAGGGCCGAGGCCAGCCTCGCCCGCAGCTCACCCGATTGGACGCTCTCGCCAGCGGTGGGTTCCCCTCGTCCGGACCCCGAATCGTCCCGGACAGACGCCGATTCGAGCGGGGCGTGACGCCTCAGCTTCTCGGAACGCAGCTTCGAGAGGCAGACGTTCATGGTGACGCGGATCATCCACGTCGAGAGCTTGCTCCGCCCGTCGAAGGTGTGGAGCCGCTGGATGACGCGGACCATCGCGTCCTGGGCGAGGTCGCCGGCCAATTCTCGGTCGCCCACCATCCGCAGGCAGACGCCGAACAGCCGGTCCTGATAGGGCTCGAGCAGCTCAGCCCAGGCGTCGGGATCGCCGGCGCGGATCCGCTCGACGAGTTCAAGGTCGCGTGCGTCGTCGCCCCGCATCCGGCGATGGTACGGGGAGGGGCGTTGCCCTGTTCCCACGCACGAAAGAGGCCCAAGCGCAAGCGCGGGCTCCCCGTACGATGCCCGAGTGCCCCCGCTCGCCTATCTCATCACCTGGACCACCTACGGAACATGGCTCCACGGCGACCAACGAGGCTCGGCCGACCCCGACCACAACCGCCACGGCACGCCTTACCTGTCGGAGCAGAGCGGGCGAGCCCGCTTCGAAGCGAGCGAACTGAAGCACAAACCCGTCACGCTCAACTCCGAATCCCGGCGCATCGTGACCGACACCATCACAGATCACATCGATCACCGCGGGTGGATCTTGCACGCACTGAACGTCCGAACCAACCATGTCCACGTGGTTGTGTCAGGGAACGCCGAACCCGAGAAGATGATGCGCGAGTTCAAGGCGTGGGCGACACGCCGCCTGCGAGAGGCGGGGCTGGTGGGTGAGGAGACCCGCGTCTGGACCCGTCACGGCAGCACCCGCTACCTCTTCACCTCCGAATCGGTCGAGGGAGCGGTCCGCTACGTCCGCGACGGACAGGGCGCCCCCCTGGATTGAACCCCCATCGCCCGAGACTCAACGCAAAGAGGCCCGTGCGCAAGCAAGGGCTCTCCCCGCGACCCCCGCGCGGCGCGATGCAAAGCCCGCGCTTGCGCTTGGGCCTCCTTCAGAGGGGTGATCTACACTCCCCCCGTGAGCGAGCACGACAGCTACCAGAGCCCGCTGAGCACGCGCTTCGCCTCGCCCGAGATGCAGCGCATCTGGTCGGCCAGGCACAAGTTCGACACGTGGCGCCGGATCTGGCTCGCGGTCGCAGAAGCCCAGCACGAGGTCACCAAAGACTGGGGATCGAAAAGAGGCCCAAGCGCAAGCGAGGGCTCACGCCCTCTGGTCACCAAGGACCAGGTCGAAGAACTCCGTACGGTTGTCGAGCGCGGCATCACCGACGAGGAGATCACCCGTGCCTCCGAGATCGAGCGCGACCTCCGCCACGACGTGATGAGCCACGTCCACTGCCTCGGCGAGCAGTGCCCCAAGGCCAAGCCCATCATCCACCTCGGCATGACCAGCCAGGACGTGGTCTGCAACGCCGATCTGATCTTGCTCGACGCGGCGGCCCGGCTCGTTGCGTTCAAAGTCGGCGCGGTCGTCCTGGCGTTGTGCGACCGGGCGGGCGAGCACAAATCGCTGCCGACGCTCGGTTTCACGCACTACCAGGCCGCTCAGCCGCTGACGGTCGGGCGGCGCTGCGCCCAGTGGGCGCACGACCTTGAGGTGATGGAGTACCGTGTCCGGCTGCTCCGCGAGTGCGGGTTCATCCGCTTCCGCGGGTTCCGCGGCGCGACGGGCACGCAGGCGTCATACCTCGCCTTGTTCGACAACGACCCGGGGAAGGTCGATGCGTTCGAGAAGCTCGCCGTGCAACAGTTGGCGCGTGGCGGGCACTACGCCGGCACGCACGGGCTGATGAGCCAGACCTACCCGCGGTTCATCGACACGCTCATCCTCGGCGAACTGGCGTCGGTCGCCTCCGTCCTCCACAAGATCGCCACCGACATCCGACTGCTGGTCAATCTCAAGGAACTCGACGAGCCGTTCGGCTCGAAGCAGATCGGCTCGTCGGCGATGCCGTACAAGCGCAACCCCATGCGCTGCGAGCGGATCTGCGGGCTCGCGCGGTTCGTGATGAACCTGGTGGGCAACGCCTACCAGACGGCCGCGACGCAGTGGCTCGAACGCACGCTCGACGACTCGTCGAACCGCCGCCTCTCCCTGCCCGAGGCGTTCCTCGCCCTCGACGGCGCGCTCGACCTGATGCACAACGTCGCGTCGGGACTGGTCGTGCACGAGGCGATGGTGCGGCGCAACCTGATGGGCGAGCTGCCGTTCCTCGCCACCGAGAACATCCTGATGGAGGCGGTCAAGGCGGGCGGCGACCGCCAGGACCTGCACGAGAAGATCCGTGTCCACGCCCAGGCCGCCGGGGCGCGGGTCAAAGATGAAGGCCTCGACAACGACCTGCTCGAGCGGCTCAAGGGCGATCCGGCGTTCGCCCCCCCGGCCCTCACCCGCGACCTCGACTGGGACGGGCTGATGGACCCGATGCGCTACGTCGGGCGCGCGGTCGAGCAGACCGAGCGGTTTATCGCGGCGGTGGTCGAGCCGCTGCGCGAGCGCTACGCCGACGAGCTGGAGAACCTCGGCGACTCGGAGCCTCGGGTGTGACGCTCGGCGAGATCATCGCGGTGCTGGAGCGCACGCCGGGCGTGCTGCGGGCGCTGCTCGGCGGGCTCGACGAGAACTGGACCCACCACGGCTACGGCGCCGAGACCTTCAGCCCCTACAACGTCGTCGGGCACCTGATCATCGGCGAGCGGACCGACTGGATCCCGCGGGCCCGGATCATCCTCGAGCACGGCGAGTCGCTTCGGTTCGACCCGTTTGACCACCGCGCGACGATCGAACCCGACGACGGCCCACCGCTCGCCGATCTGCTCGACGAATTCGCGTCACTCCGCGCGTCCAACCTCGACACGCTGCGCGGGATGAACCTCACCAAGCCGGACTTCGAACGCCGCGGCATCCACCCGGCGCTCGGCCCGGTCACGCTCGGCGAGCTGCTCCACACCTGGGCATGCCACGATCTGCACCACCTCGCCCAGATCGCCAAGGGTGTGGCGCACCAGGGCGGCGACGGTGTCGGCCCGTGGCACGAGTACATCGGGATCCTGACGGCCCCGCCGCACCCGGCGTGATCCGCGCCGTGGCTCGGTCTCGATCCCGATCCACGAACACCGCTCTTAAGAACGCGGCGAGCCAGGGTGCGTCGTTGTGGATCTGTTCAGCCGCCGCCCCCGATCGCCGGTCTAGTCGTCGATCCGGCGTCCGTACTGTTCGTGCTCGTGCTCGTGACCGACGAACCGCGACGAGGTGAACGTCAGGATCGCGACGATGCTGGTGACGATCGCCAGCGAGTATTCACCGAGCCCGCACGCGGCCCCGACCGCCGCGGTCACCCAGACGCCCGCCGCGGTCGTCAGCCCCCGCACCCGCCCGCGTCCCTGGATGATCATGCCGGCGCCGAGGAACCCGACGCCGCCGGCGATCCCCGCGATCACGCGGGTGGGGTCGAGGGAGACCGGCGTGCCGGTCATGCGTTCGGCGATGCGTTCGGCCGAGATCGCCCCGAGCAGCGTGAACGCGCAGGCACCGATCGAGACCATCATCATGGTGCGGGCGCCGGCGGGCTTGCGGAGCAGGTCGCGGTCGATGCCTATGGCCCCGCCGAGCGCCGCCGCCAGCGCCACGCGGAGCACGAGGTGCCAGGTGCCGAGGTCCACGCGGATGCCCCTTTCCGGGGGCGATTCTACGAGAAATCGGCCCCGCACAGCTCCGGGGCGCGACGCCGACGAGCACACCGGCGATCGCGGTGACCAGAGGGGGTGATGCCCGGGGGGCATCCGGACCCGCCCCGCCCGCGTATCCTTGCCGGACCCGGGCCGGGCCCCGGGGGTGGGTATCCAGACGGGAGTGTGTCCATGGCGGCTCGCACGAGCACCAGCGTCGGCGTCGGGGTCACGATCGTGATCCTGAGCCTCTTGGCCTTCACCTTTTTCGTGCTCTCGATCATCTTCTTCGGGAACAAGGGCAAGGTGGAGAAGCAGCTCGCCGACCTCCAGGCGAACTACAGCAGCATCGTCAGCGACAGCGAGAAGGTCAGCGACGTGGTCCGCCGCTACGAGGACCTGGCCGCCCAGCAGCGCAAGACCGTGGTGGGCTACCTCGCCGACTCGATGCGCGGGACCATGTCGAAGGTCACCGGCATTCCGGGCGACACCATCGAGAGCCTGACGACCAAGCTCGACAACGCCGGGGTGAGCGGCCCGCTGTTCCAGGCGATGCAGAACCGCGACCAGCAGATCGCGGCGTACCAGCAGCAGCTCGACGACGCCGAGCACGCCCGTTCCGACGCCGAGCAGGACCTGCTCAACGAGCGTGCGCGGGTGGACGCGATCCGGGGTGAGTACGAGACCGAGCAGACCGCGATGGCGAGCCAGGTGAGCCAGGCGCAGGAGCAGGTGGACCGCTACCGCGAGGGCATCAACGCGCTCGAGACGGAGATGGACCGCAAGCTCGAGGACTGCCGCAACACCGCGCGCGACAACGAGGCGCAGCTCCGCGACGAGGTCCGCCAGAAGGACGCCGAGATCCTCCGCCTCCAGGACAACATCGCCCGCCTCCAGCAGGAAAAATCCAAGGACCTCATCAGCCCGACCGACGAGTACGCACTGGTGGACGGGACGATCGCCGGGGTGAACCCCGTGACCGGCAACGTGTCGATCAGCCTCGGCAGACGCGACAAGATCAAGCTCGGCATGACCTTCGCCGTCTACACCGACGCCACCGCCATCAAGCCCGACGCGGCCGGCAACTACCCGCGTCCGAAGGGCGAGATCGAGATCATCCGTCTCGACGAGGAGTCGGCCACCTGCCGCGTGCTCAACGAGCGGGCCGGCAACCCCATCGCCCGCGGCGACGTCATCGCCAACCCCGTCTACGACCCGAAGAAGATCTACGTGTTCCTGATCGAGGGCAACTTCGACGCCGACGGCGACGGCGTCGCCACGCCCCTCGAGCAGCAGGACATCGAGGCGATGATCCGTGACTGGGGCGGGAAGGTCACCGACGAGCTGACCGGCAACGTGGACTTCCTCGTGCTCGGCGCCCGCCCGGTCCTCGGGCCGGCCCCCTCCGGCAGGGACCCGCTCCCCGTCCAGCAGGAGTACATCCGCCAGACCCAGCGGGTCAAGCGCTACGACGAGCTGTTCGACAAGGCCGTCAAGACCTCCATCCCCATCCTCAACCTCAACCGCCTCGAGACGCTGGTCGCCGGGCGGTGATGCCCGATCGAATCGCGTCGCCGGGGTCGCTGGCGGCCTATTACGCGATCCGCGCCGCCATGGCCGCGCCCCTCGTCATGGGGCTCACGCCGGCGCTCGGCGCCGCCACCACCCTCGCCCGAGCGTTCAGCTCGACACGCTTCAACCGCAGACGCATCGAACGCGCCACCGAGGCGATTGTCCAGGCCTTCCCCGCCCGCGACGGTACCTGGGCGCGTCAGCACGCCCTGCGCAGCTACGAGCACCTGTTCCGTCTCGGCATCGAGACGCTCTACACGCCGCGCCTGCTCACCGAGGACGGGTGGCTTCGCCACGTCGAGGTGAGCGGGATCGAGCGTGCGTTGCGCTACGTAGCCGGTGACCGACCCACCGTGCTTGTCACCGGGCACGTCGGCAACTGGGAGGTGCTCGGGTACACGATGGCGTTGCTCGGGTTCCGGTTGTGCGCGGTCTACCGCCCGCTCGACCTGCGCCCGCTCGACCGCTGGCTGCGCGAGGTGCGCGGGCGGCGCGGGCTGACGCTCATGGACAAGCGCGGCGCGCTGCGCAAGGTACCCGAGGCGCTCGCCCGCCACGAGCCCGTCGCGTTTGTCGCCGACCAGAACGCCGGCGACCGCGGCATGTTCGTCCCCTTCTTCGGACGCCTCGCCTCGACGTACAAATCGGTGGGGATGGCCGCCATCGCCGCCGATGCCGCCATCGTCTGCGGGTACGCCCGACGCATGCACCAGTACGGTCGCGCCGAGACCACCGTGCGCGACGGTGGTTTCGCCGCCCCCGACGCCGGCAGCGGCTTCCGCTACCGCATGGAATGCACCGACGTGATCATGCCCGAGGACTGGAAAGGTCGCCCCGACCCGCTGTTCTACGTCACCGCCCGCTACCGCCGGGCGATCGAGCGGATGGTCCTGGCCGCCCCCGAGCAGTACCTCTGGATGCACCGCATGTGGAAGAGCCGCCCGCGCCACGAGCGGTCGGACCGTCCGTTCCCGGACAACCTCCGGCGCAAGCTCGCCGAGCTGCCCTGGATGACCGACGACGAGCTGGAGCGGATTGTGGACCGCTCGGACCGCGACCGGGCGTTCCTGAGCGAGCACGGGCTCGACCGCCTGCCCTGACTTGCCCCGGACCCACGGGTCCGCTTGAATGGACCGAGGAGCGTGCCATGCCCGAAGAACGCCTGAAAGACGTGCGCGTCCTGATCGTGGACGACGACCGCGACGTGCTCGAGTCGATGGACGCGGCGTTCCAGGCCGAGGGCGCCGACACCCAGACCGCGATGGACGGCGACGAGGCCGTCCGCCTCTGCGCCGACGACCCGCCCGACCTGGTCATCCTTGACATGATGCTCCCGCGGCGCAGCGGGTTCCTCGCCCTCGAGAAGATCAAGGGACGCAGCGACTCGCCCCTGGTCATCATGGTCACCGCCAACGAGGGCAAGCGCCACCAGGAGTACGCCGACTCCATGGGCGTCGACCGCTACCTGCTCAAGCCCATCCCGCTGGGCAAGCTCCTCGACGAGGCGGCGGCGCTGCTCGCCGACCGCGACACCGTCTGATGGGCGCACGCCGTCAGCTCGTGCTCATCCGCCCCGACGCCGACGGTGGTATGACCCCGCTCGGGTCGATCGACGACGTCGCCGAGGCGCTGGCCCGCTTCAACACAGCGACCGACGGATCGCCCTCACGCTCGCTCGGCACGCGCGTGCTCTACGGACCCGGCTTCGTCGTCGAGATCCCCACCGCCCAGGACACCGTCACCCAGGCGCTGGTCAACGTCAAGGACGAGGAGATCGCCTGGCCGGTCCTCTCCCGCCTCTGCCGGGTGCTGGAGTGGAGGATGATGGACGCGGCCACCGGGAGGCAGTTCGGCTGATGCCCACCTACGAGTACGAGATCCTCGACGAAAAGGGCGAGCCGACCGGCGAGCGTTTCGAGACTGTCCAGCCGATGAGCGACGACGCTCTGACCGAACAGCCCGGGACCGGGCGCCCGTGCCGGCGCGCGATCGTCGCCCCCGCCATCGCCGGCAACCTCTCGCCGCTCAAGGCCAAGGGGGCGCTCGACAACAAGCGCCTCGAACGCCTCGGGTTCACCAAGTACGAGAAGCGCGGCGACGGGTACATGGAGCGCACCGCCGGTAAGGAGGGCCCGCCCTCCATCTCCGCCGACTGACTGTGCCACGATACCCGTGCCACCGACTTCGGCTTTGAGAAGTCGGTGCTCGTGTACATCGGGCGCCACCGGCAGCTTGTCTGCCCGTGCTCCTTACTCCCGCCGCAGCGCCGCCTCCTCGAGCACCGGTTCGAGCCGGTCGAGCATCCGGTCGAGCGTGAGCGTCGGACCGAGCCGGCGTGCGCCCAGCGCCGCCTCGCGCCGCCACGCCGGGTCGAGCGCCAGCGGAAGGGCGCCGAGCCACCCCCGCGCGATCGGCACGACGATGCGCCCCGGAGCCGGCGAGTCGGGCGCAGGCGAGTCGATCAGCCCGTCACCCGACGCCCCGCGCGCGCACAGCACCGGGCGACCGGCGCGCACCGCGTCGGCCACCAGCCGCCCCGTCGCCCCCGGTCCCGCGGTCTGCGGCACGACCACCACATCGCTCGCCGCCAGAAAGATCGCCGGGCGCGTCGTTGTGCCCAAGACGTGCACTCGCACGCCCGTGCGCCGCAGCCGCTCGTGCATCGTTCGCGGCCCCGTCGTGACCACGAGCAACTCCGCCCCCGAGCCTCGCAGCGCTGGTCCCAGCGCCGGGATCAGCTCGCCCAGCCCGGGACGTTCGTGGTGGGTGATCGCCATCGCGATGACCAGCACCTCGCCCGCGATGCCGAGGATCGCCCGCGCACGCCGGCGCAGCGCGTCGAGGTGCTCGGTCGGGTCGAGCGTGGCGGCGCAGCCGAGCGCCGTCTCCCCCGGTGCGGGGCGTACCCGCCCGATCCGTGCCACGATCGGTTGGGTGACGCGCGCACGGCGCTGGGCGTCGCTCGCCGCAATCACGCCCGCCGGGATCCATGGGCGGGTCAGCCCGTTCAGCGCCGCGCTGACCACGTTCGCGCGCACGAGCCGCGCCGCCTCGTCGTGCTCCGGCGGACCCACCGGCGCCCACACGTCGGCATCGGCCAGCGGCGTCAGCGACAGCGACGCGTCGTGGCCGCCCCCGTTCACCAACCCCCGCGCCCACGCCGCGAAACGCAGCGGCTGGCGCTTCAGCAGCGAGGACGGCGGGCGCCGGACCACGAGCCGCACCCGCCCAGTCTCTTCCGGGTCGCTGATCCCGTCGCACGCCAGCGTCACCGAATGCCCGCGCCCCGCCAGCCCCCGCGCGATCTGCACCGCCCAGCGCGAGTGATGCCAGGGCATGCGCCGAACCCGCTCGATGAGCACCAGCACCCTCATCGCAACCCCGGCCGCCAGCCCGGGCACAGGACGATCAGCACACCCAGAGCCGCCGCCGTCTGTGAGTTCACGTGCAGCGTGTCGAAGACGCTGACGAACAGCAACCCCACGACCGCGAGCGCCGCCCCGCCGAGCATCCCGGTCGCGTCCGGCGTGCGCACGCTCAGCCACGCCCCGCGCAGCAGCGCCAGCGTGAACACGCCCGCCAACGCCAGCCCGATCAGCCCCGTCACCGCCGCGATGTGCGGGAACGTGCTGTGCGCGTGGTCGTGCAGGCGGTGGGGGGGCACGTCCAGCCCCTCCTCGCCCGCGCACTGCGCCGACCATCCACGGAACGACCCGGCGCCGAGCCCGACCACTGGGTGCGCGCGCACACCATCGAACGCCCAACGGTACATCAGCAGCCGTGCTCCGGTGTCCGAGTCGTAGTCACCGTCCTCGATCGCACGCGTCAGGTCGCTGCGTGCCTGCGCGACGCGCGCGCCGACCGCGTCGCCCGCCGCCGACCACACGACGCCGGCGACCACCACACCGACGATGCCCATCGCCAGCAGCGCCCGGAACATGCGCACGCGCGGGCGGATCGAGACCAGCGCGAGAACGAGTACGAGCACGCACAGTGCCGCGCCGGCGAGCCACGCGCCGCGAGTCCCGGTTGCCGCCAGCCCCGCGAGCGTCACCGCGCTGCCCGCCAGCCCCAGCCAGCGCCACCGCCCCGTTCCGTGCCACGCCGCCCCGAGGTACAGCCCCAGCGGGAGCATGAGCACCGACCCGGCCACGGCTGGCGCGATCCACGCCGTCACGCGATCCGGCGCACGCCCGAAGCCGGAGATCCCCGCGAGTTGGATCACCTGCCCTACGTGGAACGCAAGAAAGCCGCTCATCACCGCGGCGATGATCACGCGCGGGCGGTCGGCAATCGGCCACAACGCAAAGGCGATCCAGATCCAGCGCACCGTCGCGACCTCGTCGAGCCCCTGAGCCCGGTCCGACGACCACAGCACCGACGCGATCGTCCACAGCGCCGCTGCGATCGCCGCGACCACCGCTGGCTGCCGGAAGAACGATCCCCACACCCGGCGCGCGATCCACAGCCTGATCGCGCAGCAGACCGCGAGTGGGGCGGCGCCGATCTCGAGCGCCGAGGTCGATCCCGCGATCGACCCGACCGCGAGGAACCCCAGCGCCAGGTGGATCCGTTGCCCGAGCCGGTCGTGCGAATTGAGGTCGTCGAACGCGGCCTGCGCACGGGCGTGGTCGATCCACCCGGCGTCCCAGAACGCCGCGTGGAGCCCGCGGTGCGGGCGGGGCGGGGCCCCGGGTCGGGGTTGGTCGGTGTGCGGGCTCACGTCGCGGGGCATCTTGGGTCGATCCGGGGTGCGGGGCAAGCGGGCGAAAACGAACATTGTGCGAACGTGCCCGCCGGGGTGCAACGTACAATGAGGCGGGCGGAACAACCGAGCGGCGGACTCGGATCGGGACGGGAGGCTCGGCGATGCACGAGATCAGGGGCGTGCTCTGGGCGGCGGCGCGGCGGCTCGCGCTGATCGCGTTGCTGCGGGCTCTGGTCGTCACCTTCACGATCGCGGTCGCCGGCGTGCTGGTGCTTCGCATCGGTGAGAAGCTGTTCGGCTTCGTCGTGCCGTGGCAGGGGGTGTTCGTGTGGGGCGCGGTCGGCGCGGTGGTCGCGGCGGCGCTGTGGACGATCGCGCGTCGCCCACGCGAGGACCACGTCGCCCGCGTCGTCGATGAGCGGGCGGGGCTGCGCGAGTCGCTCAGCACGGCTCTGGTGGTCGAACACGAGGACGACGGGTGGTCGAAGGCGGTTGTCGAGTCGGCGCGCACCCGCGCCGGGTCGGTGCGCCTGCGCGAGGCCGTCCCGATCGAGGCGCCGCGACGCTGGGCGGTGCCGGTGGCGCTGGCGGCGGCGACGGCGGCCGTCTGGTTCGCGCTGCCCAACGTGGACGTGCTCGGGGCGATCGAGAAGCGCAAACAGGTCGAGCAGGAGCGGGCGCAGATCCGCGAGGTCCGCGCCGACATCCGCGAGGACGAGAAGAAGATCGAGGCGCTGCTGAACAAGGCCGGCGTGGACCCGGCCGAGATGCTCAAGCAGGACCTCCAGACCGACGAACCGCAGACCGCCGCCGAGCTCCAGCGCCGGCAGGCTGTCAAACTCACCAGCGCCACCGAGAAGCTCAACGAGCTCAAGCAGGGCGAGAAGGCACAGCGCCTCGACGCGCTGCGTCAGCAGCTCAATCGCCTCAAGCAGCCGGGGCCCGGGCCGATGGACAAGATGTCGCGTGCGTTGGCCCGGGGCGACTTCGCCGAGGCCAAGAAGCAGCTCGACGAGCTGTCGAAACAGCTCGCGAAGGGGAACCTGACGCCGGAGCAGAAGGCGCAGCTCGAGGCTCAGCTCAAGAACCTCGCCAAGCAGCTCGAGCAGCGAGCCAACGACCGCAAGCAGCTCGAGGACAAGCTGCGCAAGGCCGGGCTGAGCGAGGACGACGCGAAGAAGGCCGCCGCCGACCCCGAGGCGCTCAAGAAGGCGCTCGAGAAGCTCAAGGGCATGAGCGAGGAGCAGAAGAAGGAGCTGATCAAGCAGGGCGTCTCGCAGATGCAGGCGTGCAAGAACTGCCAAGGCATGGGACAGGCGATGTCGAAGATGGCGCAGTCGCTTTCGCAGGGCGGGCAGATGGGCGAGGGGATGGGGCAGCTGGCCGGGCAGCTCAGCGAGCTCGAGCAACTCGCCGGCGAGATGGCCGCCGTGGACGAGTCGCTCGCCGAGGCGATGGCGCAGCTCGCCCAGCTCGGGCAGTGCCAGGGCGGCAGCGGGCTTCGGGGCATGCTCGGCGGGATGGGCGGCAAGCCCGAGATCGGCGAGTGGCGCGAAGGCGACAACGGGGGCCGCGGGCAGGGCAGCGGCGGGGGCGGCAGAGGCTTCGGGCCCAACGTCGGCGCCGAAGAAAGCCCGTTCACGCTCGAGACCAAGAAGACCCCGACCGAGACCACCGGGCAGGGACCGATCATCGGCTCGCGCTTCGTTCACGAGATGCAGGTGCGCGGCGAGTCGAGCGCGGAGTTCAGCGAGGCGGTCGAGGCCGGAGCGCAGGGCGCCGCCGAGGCGATCGAGACCATGCAGGTCCCGCGCGAGTTCCAGGACCCGGTGAAGAACTACTTCGGGCGCATGAAGAAGAAGGTCGAGGGCAAGCCCGCTGAAGAATCCAGCGCCGAGTCGGGCAAGAAGCCCGCCGAGAAGCCGGCTGAAGACGACAAGGACGACGGTGGCTGAACGGCTGGGCGCGCTGCTCGTGCTCGTCGCGGCGCTCGTTGGGTGCGGGCGCAGCGACGAGGTCGTGCTCTATTCGAGCGTGGACGACTACGTGCTTCGTGACGCAGTGCGCGCGTTCGAGCAGGAGTCGGGCGTGCACGTGCGCGTCGTCGGGGATACCGAGGCGACGAAGACAACCGGGCTGGTGCAGCGGCTGCTGGCCGAACGCGACCATCCCCGCGCCGACGTCTGGTGGTCGAGCGAGCCGTTCGGCACGATCCGTCTCGCCCGCGAGGGCGTCCTCGAACCGTTCGAGTCCGAGGAGTTCGGAGGACACTGGCCGGAGGGGCTGTGCGCGTCCGATGGGACGTGGCACGCCTTCGCCCAGCGCAGCCGCGTGATCGTCTACGCGACCGACCGCGTGGACGACCCGCCGACAACGCTCGACGCGCTGACCGATCCGCGCTGGCGCGGGCGCGTCGGCATCGCCCGCCCACAGTTCGGTACGACGCGCGGGCACATGGCCGCCCTGCTCGAACGGTGGGGGCCCGAGCGGTTCGAGGCGTGGCTGCGCGCGCTCAAGAGCAACGGCGTTCGCGTCTACGACGGCAACTCGTCGGTCGTCCGCGCGCTCGCGCAGGGCGAGATCGACCTCGGGCTCACCGACACCGACGACGTCTACGCCGGGCAACGCAACGGGTGGGATGTCGGGCTCGTGCTCGGCGACGGCGCCGACGCGGGGGTGCCGTTCGTGATGCCGAACACGGCCGGTCTGGTGCGAGACGACCCGAACCCGCAACACGCGCGCGAACTGCTCGCGTTCATCCTGAGCGAACGGATCGAGCGGATGCTTGCCGAGAGCGACTCGCGGAACACGCCGATCCGCGCCGAGCTGGCGCGCGAGCTGGGGCTCGAGCCGTTCGGGGCCGAGCCGGTGAACCTCGGAGCGGTGAGTGACCGTGTCCCCGAGGCGATGGCGCTGTGCGGGCGCGTGCTGGGGCCGTGACGCCCCGGGCGTAGAATCGCCGCATGCCTGACGCCCTCCGCGCCCTGATCCGTGCCGAGTTGCCCGACCTGGTCGCGATCCGCCACGACCTGCACGAGCACCCCGAGCTGATGTTCGCCGAGCAGCGGACGGCGGGCGTGGTCGAGCGCGAGCTCCGCGCTCTGGGCATCGAGACGCGGACCGGGATGGCGCGCGGCACCGGCGTGCTCGGGCACCTGCCCGCAACGAACACCGATGGACGCCCCGCCGTCGCCCTCCGCGCCGACATGGACGCCCTGCCCATTGTCGAGCGCACGGGCAAGGCGTACGCCTCGAAGACCGACGGCGTGATGCACGCCTGCGGGCACGACGGGCACACCACGGTGCTGATCGGCGCCGCCCGCGTGCTCAGCCGGCTCGACGATCGCCCCAACCCGGTCACGTTCGTCTTCCAGCCGGCCGAGGAGGGCGGCGCCGGCGGCGAGAAGATGTGCGATGACGGCGCACTCCGCGGCGCCGAGGGCGGCGGGCTGGGGACGCCCGTTTCCCGGATCTTCGCGCTGCACGGCTGGCCGAACGTCCCCCTGGGGCACGTCCAGGCGCGCCCGGGCCCGATGCTCGCCGCCACTGACGACTTCGTGGTTCGCGTGCGCGGCAAGGGCGGTCACGCGGCCTACCCGCACGCTGCCCGCGACCCGATCGTCGCCGCGGCCCACACCGTCACCGCCCTCCAGTCGATCGCCAGCCGCGACACCAGCCCCCTCGACTCGATCGTCTGCACCGTCGGGCAGATCCACGGCGGCACCGCGGCCAACGTCATCCCCGACACGACCGAGCTGAACGGCACCATCCGCACGCTCCTGCCCGAGACGCGCCGGCTTGCGCGCGAACGCTTCTTTACGATCTGCGAGTCGGTCGCGACGGCCCACGGATGCCACGCCGAGATCGAGTGGCACGAGGGGTACCCCGTCACCCGCAACGATGAGGAACTGGTCGAGCGGTTCCTCGCCGTCGCCCGCGACGCGCTCGGGCCCGAACGCGTCGAGGTGCTCGACGCGCCCAGCATGGGCGGCGAGGACTTCTCCTTCTACGGGCTCCACGTCCCCGCGTGCTTCTTCTTCCTCGGGATGCTCCCCGACGGCGCCGACCCCAACAGCTCGCCGCGCCTGCACCAGCCCGAGTACGACTTCAACGACGACGGGATCGAGACCGGCGTCGAGATGATGTGCCGCCTCGCGCTCGACGCCTGAATCAGCCCGAGGCGCCGACAGCCAGCAGTTCGAGCACGCGCTCCTCTGGCACGGGCGAGAAGTCCGCGTACGCCTGCCCGACCGCGTGGATCCTGGCAGAGACGAGCGGGCAGACCAACTCATCGGCTTCCCGGCGCAGCACGGACGCGGTGCCGGTGGGGGCGACGGGCAGGGCGAGCACCGTGCGCACGGCGCCGGCACGCATCGCGGCCCGTACCGCCGCGATCGTCGTCGTCCCCGTTGCCGCCCCGTCGTCCACGAGCACGACGGTGCGCCCGTGCAGGTCGGGCGGGAGGTGTGATGAGCGGTAGCGCCGGGCACGCCGGCTCAGCAACCACGCCCGGTCGGCGCGCTCGGCCTCCAGCTCCTCCTCGTCGATCCGCAGCTCGCTCAGCATCCCGCGGTTGACCAGCTCGACGGGAGGGTCGCCCTCGGCGATGGCGCCGATCGCCAGCTCCGGCTGGTTCGGCGCCCGCAGTTTCACCGCCAGCAGCACGTCCAGCGACGCGCCGAGTGCGTGTGCGATCGGGGCGGCGACCTCGGCCCCTCCGCGCGGGATCGCCAGCACCAGAGGATCGATCAACGCGAGCTCGCCGAGCAACTCGGCCAGCCGCACACCCGCGTCGTGGCGGTCACGGTACATCGGCCACACACGGGCGCAGGTGCTCGCTGAACCACTCACCCGCGCGCTCCGAGACCTGTTCGAGCGCGCCCGGCTCCTCGAACAGATGCGTCGCGTCTGGCACGATGCACAGGCGTCGTTGCCCGGGCATCCGCTCCATTGCCAGCTCGTTGCACTCCATCACCCGGCGGTCCAGCTCGCCGACCAGGAACAGCGTCGGCGCGCCCACCCGCCCGAGCCGCTCCGGGTTCACCAGGTCCGGGCGCCCCCCGCGGGAGACGACGGCGGCGATCTGGGTGTCGTCAGCTGCTGCGGCGAGCGCGGCCGCGGCGCCCGTGCTCGCGCCGAAGTACCCGATCCGCAACCGGCACGTCCGGCGGTCGTCCCGGGCCCACCGCGTTGCGCACCCAAGCCGCCGCGCCAACAGCCTCACGTCGAAGCGGTGCCGCTGGTCCTCGGCCTCGTCCTCGGTCAGCAGGTCGAACAGCAGCGTTGCGATGCCGCTGTCGTGCAGACGCGCAGCCACGTAGCTGTTCCTCGGGCTCAGCCGCCCCGAACCGCTCCCGTGTGCAAACAAAACGATCCCGATGGGGTCTTCCGGCAGGTCAAGGACGGCGGGCAACTGCCGCCCGTCCGCCTCTACTAGCGTGAAGTCCGCGAGGCACGGCATCCGTGCGCCTCCTTCTCCAATTTACCGGAACGACGTTTCGGTATCAAGAGTATTTCATCAGGAATCGGCATCGTCGTGCCGGAGAAGCTCCGGCTCGCTCCCCGAACCGATCGCTCCGTGCGGGTCGATCTGCACGCGCAGGCACGCGCCGGTCCGCAGTTCGACCGCGGCGCCGGGCCCGCCTACCAGCGAACCCCCGAGCACCGACAGCGTCGGGTTGTGCCCGACGATCGCCAGTGACCCGGCGTCGGCGTGCCCGGCGATGAGGGTCAGCACCCGCGACACGCTGGTCTCGGTGTCCAGCCGCTCGTCCACCAGCAGCCCGACGCCGAGCGATTCGTTCAGCAGCGTCGCGGTCTGGAGCGCCCGGACGAGCGGGCTGGTGACGATCAGCCGCGGCGCGTCGTCGCGCTCGCCCAGCACCGCGCCGAGCCAGCGGGCCTGCCTGGCCCCGCGGGGCTTCAGCTCGCGGTCGAAGTCGGCCCCAGTCGGGCTGTCGCGGTGGGCCTTGCCGTGCCGGACGACGAAGAGGTGCACGGGAATAGGGTATGAAAGCGGCCGGCCCGGGTGGGCCGGCCGCGCAGGTGTCAGACTACACCCGAGGGATCAGGCGCCGCATCCGTGGGCACCGGTCCCGCATCCGTGAGCGCCGGACCCGCAGCCGCGGGCGCCGTCGCCGCATCCGGGAGCGTCCGGGGCGCACCGGCCCCCGCCGCACTCCTCCTCGCAGCGATCACAGTCCTCGCGGCATTGGTCGCCGGGGCAATCCCCGTCGCACCGCTGGCACGCGCGGTCTCCCCCGCAGGCGGGCCCGGCGGCAAGATTCCCGGCGAATGAGAACACCCCGAGGCTCACGGTGAGCATCAGCAGTTTGATCAACATCTGAATCTCCTTTGTGTAAGGAAACAGTGAACAACACAGGGTTCCGAGCGGGCGCATGCGCGCCGGGAACTCAGGTCGTCCACACACAAAGGACCGCATGCCGGGCGTTGTGCCGCGGCGGCGGAAGGTCGAAGCCCGAACTCGCCGGTGCCGACACCGAACCGATGGCCGGCGGCGGCACGTCGATGGTGCGCCCCACCAGCAGGTCGATCAGCGGTACCTGCTTGCCCGCGTCGCGCGGGGGTGCCCAGGGCTCGCACAACGGCGCCGGGCAGCGCCTGCACGACGAGCAGTCGTTGTCGTCCCCGCCGCGGTGCCGGATCTCGCACGGGTTCTGGCCGCACGCGTCGGCCGTTGCCACGGATTGGCATCCGCTCCCGACCCGCACGGCACACATCTGCGCCCCCAGCGCCCACACGGGCTGCCAGAAGATCGCGCACGCGAGCCAAATCCGGAGCATCGAGGCCATTATCGGCATTCCGCCCGCCCGGTCAAGAGGCCGGGGCCGCCTCCCCTTCCGGACACGCCGCCCGTGAGGGCGCGCCCCCCTCGATGTCCTCGATCTGGAGGCGGAGAAGCTGCGCGTACCGCCCGTCGATCGCGAGCAACTCGTCGTGCGTCCCCGTCTCGGTGATCCGGCCATTCTCTATCACCACGATGCGCCCGGCGTGCCGAACAGTCGAGAGTCGGTGGGCAATCACGAAGCTCGTCCGCCCGCGGAGCAGTTCGCGCAGGGAGCGCTGGATCAACCGCTCGCTCTCGGTGTCGAGGTTGCTGGTCGCCTCGTCGAGGATAAGGACGCGCGGGTCGGCGAGGATGGCGCGGGCGATGGCGATGCGCTGCTTCTGCCCACCGCTGAGACGCACGCCCCGCTCGCCGATCAGCGTCCGGTACCCCTTGTCGAGGGCGTCGATGAACCCGGCGGCGTTGGCGGCCTCGGCCGCGGCGCGGACATCGCCCTCCGTCGCGTCACGCCGGGCGTACGCGATGTTCTCCTCAACCGAACCGTCGAAGAGGAAGACATCCTGCTCGACGATGCCGAGCAGGCGCCGGTACCCGCGTGCCTCGATCTCGCGCAGGTCCACGCCGTCGAACAGCACGCGCCCCTGCTGCGGGTCGTAGAAGCGGGCGGCGAGGTTGCACAGGGTGGTCTTGCCGGCGCCCGACGGGCCGACCAGCGCCACGGTCTCGCCCGGCTCGACCTCGAGCGAGACCTCATGCAGCACGGGCTCGGACGAGCCGGGGTAGGTGAACGTCACTCCCTCGAAGTCGATCCGCCCGCGTGCGGTCTCGCGTGAGACGCCCCGCGTCGCGGGCGTGTCGGCGAACTCGGTGGGCTCGGCGAGCACGTCGAGCACGCGGTCGAACCCGGCCAGGTTGTTCTGCACGTTGGTCGCGCTCGACACCAGCGACTCGAGTGGCCCGAGCAGCATCATCAGGTACGCGCTGAACATCATCACGTCGCCGATGGTCAGCGACCCCTCGAGCACGCGCGTCCCGCCGTAGAGGATCACCCCGGCCGACGCGACCGGGATGAGGACCGACCAGGCGTTCTCGAGCATCCGCGCCCACCACCAGGCCATGAGTTCCTGCCGGGCCATGAGGTGGTTGGACGAGACGAACCGCTGCGCCTCGCCGCGCCCGCGGTTGAAGCCCCGGACGACGCGCATGCCGCCGAACGTCTCGGCCGCGTGGGCGTCGATCGCGGCCCGCTGCGTGCGGATGTCGCGGTAGACCGGGCGGATGCGGGCGATCCACGTGCGGTGCGTGATCCAAATGATCGGCACGATCAGCACCGCGCCGAGCAGCAGCACCCAGTCCACGGCCGCGAGGATGATCAGCGTGCCGACGAGCTGGACGATCGCCCGCCACGGGTTGTAGATCATGCCGAAGATCAGGTCGGACGCGCCGCCGGCGTCCTCGCGCAGGATGCTCGACACCCCGCCGGACTTGATCTGGTAGATGCGGTGCAGCGGCAGCTCGACGGCGTGGTTGAACACCCGCCGGCGCAGGCGCACCTGCAGCCGCTTGCTCAGCCGTGTCATCTGCCAGCGTCCCCACATGCCGACGGCGACCTGCACAACGGCCAGCGCGACCATGACGCCGGAGATCGCCCACAGCAACGCCCCGCGCTCGCGGGTCACGGGGAGCCAGTCGGGGATGCCCGCCGGCCCGGGCCTGTCGGTCAGCACGTAGTCGATCACGACCTTGGTCGAGGCCGGGATGACCAACCCGACGAGCGTCGCGACGGTCAGCGTGCCCAACGCCGCGACGACGAGCGCGCGGAAGCCGGACAGCACCCGCCAGAACTCGGCGAAGAGTGTGAAGAACGAGCGCGAGCGCGGCGGGCGCTTCGGCCCGGTGTCGCGTTCGACGCTGACGCGCTGCTCGAACGGCGTTGACTTCCGGCGTGAGCGGTAAGCCTCGAACCTGGCTCGGCTGGATCTCCCCTCGGGCACGGGGGATGGTAGCGGGGGCCCACCGGGGCTCCGGGCTCACCCGACTACACTGCCCGCATGGCCTACACCGTCCTCGCCCGCCGGTACCGCTCCACCGACTTCGACCAGGTCGTCGGGCAGGAGCCGATCGCCCGCACCCTCCGCAACGCCATCGACGCCGAACGCGTCGCCCACGCCTACCTCTTCACCGGCACCCGCGGCGTCGGCAAGACCTCGATGGCACGCATCCTCGCCAAGGCCCTCAACGGCGGGTCCGACGAGGTCAACGACGCCATCATGGCCGGCCGCGACACCGACGTCATCGAGATCGACGGCGCCTCCAACAACTCGGTCGACAACGCCCGCGAGCTGATCGCCAACAGCGTCTACCGCCCCATGCGCGGGCCCTTCAAGATCTACATCATCGACGAGGTCCACATGCTGTCGCAAGCGGCGTTCAACGCGCTGCTCAAGACGATGGAGGAGCCGCCGGAGCACGTCAAGTTCATCCTCTGCACGACCGAGGCGCAGAAAGTCCCGCCGACCATCCAGAGCCGCTGCCAGCGGTTCGATTTCCGCAACATCCCGACGGCGGCGATCGCCGAGCACCTCGAGCGCGTGATTACCGACGAAGGGCTCGAGGGCGAGCCCGAGCTGATCCACACCGTCGCGCGCCTCGGCAACGGTTCGATGCGCGACGCGCTGAGCGTGCTCGACCGGCTCATGTCGTCGGGCGAGAAGAAGTTGACACTGAACCTGCTCGAGTCGCTGCTCGGGCTGCCCGACCGCGATGTTGTCTCGTCGCTGCTCGACGCGCTCGCCGACGCCGAGCCGGGCCCGGCCCTCGACCGCGCCAACGACCTGCTCAGCCGCGGGACCGGCATCGATCAGACGATCGAGACGCTGGTCACCCGCCTGCGCGACCTGATGGTTCTCGCGGCCTGCGGTCCCGAGACCGAGCTGGTCGAGCTGAGCGGCCCGGCCCGCAAGGACGAGGGCGAGCGCGCCGCCCGCTTCGACGCCGCGGGGCTGGTCCACATGATCGCGCTGTGCGAGAGCGTGCAGCGGAGCTGCAAGTCGAGCGCCGTGCCGCGGGCGCTGTTCGACGCGCTGATCGTGCGCCTCGCGATGACCGAAAAGCTCGCCGACGTGACGGCGCTGGTGAAGCAACTCGACGGGGCGCCGTCAAAAAAAGGCTGACGGCGGCGGGCGGGCCCACCCCGCCGCCTCAGCGCTCCACGGGCACACGCACCAACGCCCCGACCACGTCGGGCGGTTCGACCTTTGCGCCGGCGCCGCCTGCGCGTGAAGAGCCCCCGAGCCCGGCGCCCACGCCGACGACCTACACCGACTCGTCCGGCGATGAGAACGCGTGGGAGCGTGTCAAGTCGATGGCCCGCCCGCCGTTCGCACGCCTGCTCCAGTCAACAAGGCTGGTCGAGTTGTCGCGCGACCGGGCCGTGCTCGACCCGGACGCTCGGGCGATGGTCGAGGCCAAGCTCGGCGAGCTGGAACGCCTGTTCCAGCGCGCGACCGGGCGTCCGATCGCGGTTGAGCTGACGCAACCCGATGCGCCCGTTGCGGAAATCGACTCCGAAGCACCGACCACCGAGCCGGTCAGCGACGACCTGCACATCCGCGTGCGCGAGCACCCGCTGGTGAAAGCCGTGATCGAGGCGTTCGACGCCGAGATCGTCGAGGTCCGCCCGCGACGCAAGGGGGAGTGAGTTGTTCGACACGTTCAAGATGATGGGTGCGGTGGCGGCGTTGTTGAAGGACAAGGGGCGGGTCGAGGCCGCGATCGCGCGCACGAAGGAAGCGATCGAGGCGGTCCGCGCCGACGGCGAGGCGGGCGGCGGCGCCGTCCGCGCCACCGCCACCGGCACCATGGCGATCGAGCGTGTCGAGCTCGACCCGGCTTTGGCGAGCGGACTCGCCTCGGGCGGCGAGGCCAAGGACATGGCCGAGAAGCTCATCGAGGAGGCCACGACCAACGCCATCCGCGCCGCTCAGGACAAGGTCCGCCTCATCATCGAGCAGGCAGCCAGCGAGCTCGGCGTGCCCGAGATCGGCACGATGGCGGCCGGGCTCATCCCGTGAGCGAGGTCATCCCCGTCGGGCTCGACCCGCGCGAGATCACGATCCAGATCGCGTCCGACCCGCGCCCCGACTCCGACCCCGCGACCGACGAGGTATGGGAGCGGATGCGCCGCGACACCCCGCGCCTGTTCGACGGCGATATCCTCGCGTTCGAAGGCTGGGACTCCGACGCGCGCACGATCCACGCCCGACGCGACGGGTTCAAACGCCTGACCGTCCAGCCCGAGGTCGAAACCGGCGTGACGATCCTGTCCGTCACCGGGCTGCTCCGGACTGGAGAAGGCAGCGACGAGCGGGTGCTGCTGGCGCGGCGATCGTCGGAGACGCGCGTCTACCCGCAGCTATGGGAGTTCGCGCCGTCCGGCGGGATCGACGCGCCGCGGGACGGTGTGCGCGTGCTCACCGGGCTCGACGCGTGGAATCAACTCAAGGCCGAACTGCTCGAGGAACTCGGCGTGACGCTGGCCCGCCAGCCGGCGCCGGTGTGTGCGCTCACGATCGACCGGGTCTCGAACAGCTGTGATCTGGTGTTCGACGTGCGCTTCGACGAGCGGATCGAGATCAAACCAGCGAGCTGGGAGTACGTGGCGGCGAGCTGGTTTACGCGCGCCGAAATCCCGGCTCGCCACGAGTTGATCCCGCCGACGGCCGCGCTGCTCGACGTGCTCTAAGCAACCTCCCCGCGATCCTGTCGTATACTGCGGCGGAGGTCCGCCATGCGAACCGCGATTGCCGCCGTCCTTGCCGCCTCCTTGCCCGCGTTCGGCTCGGTCCCCGGCGACTGCAACTGCAACGGGATTCTGGACGACGACGAGATCGCCCAGGGGCTCGCCGACGATACCGACGGCAACGGCGTCCCCGACGAGTGCGAGCTGTACGTCGCGTGCAGCGCCGCAGACGTCACGACGATCGGCGCGGGCGTGGGTGATCCGTTCTACGGCGTGCCGGACGGCGTGATCTCCGCGGCCGACCTTCAACTCGTCGTCAATCACTGGCTCGCCGGCGAACTCTGTTTCGGCGATTGGACGACGCAGGGCGTCGGGCAATGGGATCCGGGCTACGGCGTGCCCGACGGCCTGACAACAGCTGCTGACCTCAACTACTTCGTCAACGCCTGGGCCTACGGCTGCCCGTAACCGCTCAGCCCTCCGGCGTGAACGTCGCGCCGCGCGCCACCGCGAACCCGACGAAGTCGCCGACCGCAAAGTCTTCGGCCTTCTGACGCGGGTCAGTCAGCGTGCACACGACCGGCACGCCGGCGTGCACCGTCAGCACCCCGCCGTCGTTGGCGACGACCGCGCCCTGCACCCGCCGCGGACGCCCGAACACCGGGTCCACGTACCGCCCGCCGCTGTGCACCACGTCCACGCGCTTCGCCTCGGCCCTGATCGTGCCGATCACGGTCTTGCCGACGGGCGTCGAAACCTCGGCGGTCGGCTGGAGGTGCATGCGGTAGCTCGTGTTCGCGAAGCTCAGTACGACGAACGCGGGCTTGGTCGCGGTCGCGCCGATGTGCTCGACGACGGTGCCGCGGGCGAGGTGAGGGGCGAGCTTCGTGGTTGGGGCGGGATACAACATGGGGCAAGTCTAGTTCGTATGAGAGGTTGGCATCACCCCAGCCGGTCGGCCCGCTCGATCACGCCCTTCATCGCCTCGAAGAACCGCTGTCGCATCGCGGCGGCGTGCGGGTTGTGCGTCTGGATCGCCGCGAACAGCTCCTCGGTGTCGCCGGAGACGTTCCGGCGCAACTGCATCAGCCGCGTGTACGCCACCGTCGCCAGCGGGAGTTCGGGCAGGTCCATCTCGCCGGCCGCGTGCCCGACGAGGTGGGTGAGCACCTGCACCCAGGCCATCTGCCGGTCGTGCTCATCGGGGTCGGTCTCGACGATCTCGAGCCCGAGCGAGCCGAGCAACTCGCGCACACGGGCGAGCCACGCCGGGTCCATGCGGGCCGGGCACAGGGCGACGGTCTGCCCGACGATGGTGCCCTGTTCGCTCGCGGTCTGCGGGCCGAAGAGAGGGTGCGTGCCCAGCACCTGCGCGTGGGCCGGCAGCGTCTCGAGCATGAGTCGGATCGGCTCGGTCTTGACCGAGCAGACGTCGGCCACGAGTGCCCCCTCGCGCACGTGCGGCGAGATCGCGCCGAGCACCTCGCCCAGCGTCTGCACGGGCACGGCCAGCAGCACCGCGTCGCACGCGGCGGCCTCCGGCAGACGGGCCGGGGTCGCCCCGAGCGCCCGCACAGCGCCCGCGTCGGCGTTCGGGTCGTGGACCAGCACGTCGGCGAGGTGGACGAGGTGCTCGGACGCCAGGCGCCCGAAGGCGCCGAAACCGAACAGACCGAGCGTGGTGGGGGCGTCGTTCACGCCGGGATGGTACTGCGTTGTTGGCGCCCCGGGGCGCGTGTGGTACAATGCGGGCTGATGACCGTCTCGGCCTGAGCCACGACGACGCCCCGCGCACCCGGTTTTTCCGGGCCGGCGCTCCCGATGCGCCCGCGCGGCCACTCCCATCACCGCGTCCGTTCACACTCAGGCCATTGCCCCGCGCCTTCGCCCGGGGAAGAGTCGGAATCTCCCATGTCTACGAAACAGCGGCGTGACCGTCACGCCCGGGAAGGGTTCACGTGCATCAACTGCGGGTGGCGGGTCGAGCCCGTCGCCTGGGGTACGTCCCACCGCAACCACTGCCCCCGTTGCCTCACCAGCCGGCACGTCGACGAGCGTCCCGGCGACCGGCTGAACACCTGCCGTGCACCGATGGAGCCGGTCGCGATCGAGGTCCGCCCCGACGGCGAGTGGGCGATCGTCCACCGCTGCACCGGCTGCGGCGAACTCCGCACCAACCGCGTCGCCGGCGACGACGCCGAACGGGCGCTGCTGGCGCTCGCGCTGCGCCCGCTCGCGCGGCCGGCCTTCCCGCTCGACGATTGGAGGTGAGAGTAATCGACAAGTTGTGCGGACTGGATTCTGCTCCTTCTCCCCTCTGGGGAGAAGATGGCGAGTCTTCGAGCCAGATGAGGGGCTCTTTCTTCTACCTCTCCTTCTTTCTCGTCTTCGCTACTCGCAGGATCCACGACAGCACCGCGTTCTGGTCCTTCGCCAACTCGCTCGCCGTGACGCGCAGCACCTCGTACCCGCGCTCACGCAGCAGCGAGTCCCGCTCCGCGTCCTCGTCCTTCCGCCCGCGGTGGTAGCTGCTGTCGAGTTCGACGACGAGCATCGCCTCCGCGCAGCAGAAGTCCACGACAATCGGCCCGATCGGGTGCTGACGCCGGAACTTCAGCCCGCCGAGCCGCCGCCCGCGCAGGTGCGACCACAGCACACCCTCCGGCGGCGACTCCTCATGCCGGAGCTTCCGTGCACGCTCGCTGTTGTACGGCTCCTCGCGAGCCATGTAGAGAGGGTAGAGGAGGGAGCCCCTCACCCGTCTCGCTCGAAGACGAGCGATCCACCCTCTCCCCAGCGAGGAGAGGGAGCGGAGCGCCCGTCGTTTCGGCAGTCAGTGCCGAGCACTCAGCACTCTCTGAGAGGGGGTGCGGGGGAGACCTCCCCCGCAGAAGCGAACGTCATGTCGTCGTTACCAATCGACCAACCCTCGGGGGGCGAGACCGATGCTAAGCGCATACAAGACAATCACCACGAGGCATCCCCAGAGTGCCAGCCGAGCGGATGATCGAGCCCTCAAGGCGCGGATACGAAACAGCGCCGCCGTGATCGCGAGCGAGAAGACGCCCACGACTGAAATCAAATAGAGGAGATCGAACTCTTCACAACTGCAGAGTGAAGGCGTTCTGTATGCCTCAGCCAGTTTCTTCGCGAGCAGGGCAGCGGGAGGCACCCAAGCGATCACCACCGGCGCGATAAACCACAAAGGGTTGGACCGCTCGTTCACAGGATCCGATACGGGCCGCCCCACAGCCCGGTTCTCACAGCCTCTTCAGCGCATCCACCAGCATGTCGATGTGCTCGCGTTCGTGGGCGGCCGACATCTGGATGCGGAGGCGCGCCGTCCCCTCCGGCACGACGGGGTAGCCGAACCCGATGACGAACACGCCGAGCTCGAGCAGGCGGGCGCTCATCGCGATCGCCTTGGCCGTGTCGCCGACGATGATCGGGCAGATGGCGGTGGGGGACTCGAGCACCTCGAACCCGCCCTCGCCGATCTTCTTCCGCGCGTACGCCACGTTGTCGCGCAGCTTCTGCAACCGCTGCGGCTCGTTCATCAGCACGCGGATCGCGGCGTTGGCGCTCGCCGCCACCGTCACCGGCAGCGCGTTGCTGAATAGCGTCGGGCGACCGCGCTGGACGATCAGCTCGGTGCCGCGCTTCGCCCCGGCGATGAACCCCCCGGCCCCGCCGCCGAGGGCCTTGCCGAGCGTGCCGGTGAAATAGTCGATCTTGCCGACCATCCCGTAGTGCTCGTGCGTGCCGCGCCCGGTGGGCCCCATGACGCCGTGCCCGTGGCTGTCGTCGACGACGAGCATGGCGCCGAACTCGTCGCAGAGTGCGCGCAGCTCGGGGAGCTTGGCGATGTCGCCCTCCATGCTGAACACGCCGTCGGTGACGACCCAGACCTGCCCGGTGACCTCGGGATCGTCGCGGAGCTTGGCGAGCGCCTCGCGGGCCGAGCCCATGTCGGAGTGCTTGTACACACCCTTCTTGACGCCCTTCTTGATCGCCGGCGTGAGGCGCATCGAGTCGATGATGCAGGCGTGGTTGAGCTCGTCCGAGCAGATCGCGTCGCCCGCCTCGCAGAAGGTGGGGAACAGGGCCTCGGTCGCGTTCCAGCAGCTCACGAACGTGTACGCCGACTCGGTGCCCATGTACTCGGCGATGGTGCGCTCGAGCGTCTCGTGCGGCTCGAAGGTGCCGCAGATGAAGCGGACCGACGCGGTGCCCGCCCCGTAGTCGCGCAGCGCCTTCAGCCCGGCCTCGACCACCGCGGGGTGGTTGGCCAGCCCGAGGTAGTTGTTCGAGCAGAAGCAGAGGGTGTCGCGGCACGAGCCGTCGGGCTGGCGCATGCGCACGACCGCGTCCATGGGCGAGGCCAGCATGCGCAGGTGCTTGTACTGCCCCCCTCGCTCCAGCTCGCTCAGGATCTCGTCGGTGCGTGCGTCGAACGGGCGTGCGGTTGTGGTGGTCATGACGCTATTCTAGATGCGTGCATCCGAGTGCGGCGGGGCGGCGTACGGCGCTCCCGGAGACCGCGGTGGTCGAGAAACACACACACCGATGCCCCGGCTGCGGCTACGACCTCACGGGTCTCGGCGACCCGGCGCTGTGCCCGGAATGCGGGGCCGTGTGGACCCACGAGCAACTCGCCGAGCGCCGGCGCTGGTGGGCGCGGGCGAAGCAACGAATCGCGGAGTTCTTCCGTCGTCCGCCGGGCATATCGATCCTGATCAGTGCGGTTGTGAGTGCAACGGGGCTGTTTCTCATGTCCGGGCCACCCGACGCACTCAAGGACGGGCTGTTCGAGGTCTTGCTCATTGTCGCGACGGCGTTCTTCACATTGGTGGTGCCGTACGCGGTGGTCAGGTCGATGGGGTGGGCGGTCGCGTGGGCGTGTGTTCGACGGCAAGGGCGGCGCCCCGGGCGAAGGGCATGGTTGCGAGTAGTGGCGTTGCTCGCAGTGCCCGCGACGACGATTCTGCTGCTGGGCGCCGACGTGCCGTTTCTGATACGCCTTCAACTCACGAAGGGGGCGTATGTCCGGCTGGTACGCGAGCACTCGAACGATCCGATAGGACTGAACGACGCGACCTATGACAACGCGCTCTACGAGCGCCGGTGGATCACGCTTCGTGACGGCGTTGCGGGTATGGCGTACTGGACGATCACGCTCGGCGGTTCGTACGAGGTGCTGGTGTATCTCCCCGAGGGTACGCCGGTCCGACCGGCGGACGAAAGGGCGCTGGTCGAGGCGGATCTGAGTTTGCAGTGGCAGCACCCGGTCGGACTCGGATGGTGGTCGGTCACGCTGTACCCCGTCCCTCGGGGCGAGCGAGACCGGTTCCTTGAGCGCCAAAGCGATCAGGACTAACTGGCGCAGCTCCGGCTTGCTGCTTTGCTGCTCTTCCTACTCCGGGTCGAGGTCGTTGATCCGGTCGATCAGGCGTCGGACCAGCCCGAAGCGGTTGCGGGTGTGCGTAAAGACGACGCGGTGCAGGTCGCGGTGGTCGTCCTCGACGTCGTACGGCCCGCGCTGGTGGATCTCGCCGCGCTTGACGATCACGCCGAACTCCTCGTTCAGCGCGGCCACGTCGGCGTCGCGCAGCTTGTGCTTGACGCGGATGACCAGGTCGTCGCGGACGTAGCGCGACGAGTGGTAGTTGCGGTAGAAGTGGGTCACGTGCTCGGCGGCCTCGGCGGGATCGCTGAAGATCCGGTACAGCCCGCGGTCCTCCTCGTTGATCATCCCGTTGGCGAGCAGGTCGTCGCGCAGGAACGCGTCGAAGTTGGTCCAGTAGCTCCCGCCGGGGTGCTCGATGAGCACGATCGGCACCATCGATGCCTTGCCGGTCTGCACCAGCGTCAGCGTCTCGAATGCCTCGTCCATCGTCCCGAACCCGCCGGGGAACAGCGCCACCGACTCGGCCTGGCTCAGGAACATCAGCTTGCGCGTGAAGAAGTAGCGGAAGTGGATCAGCTTCTCGTCGCCGGCGATCACCTCGTTGGCCGTCGTTTCGAACGGCAGGCGGATCGCCGCCCCGAAGCTCGCCTCGCGCCCGGGCCCGACGTGACCGGCCTTCATGATCCCGTCGCCCGCGCCGGTGATGATCATCCAGCCGGCCTCGGCCATCTTGCGGCTGAAATCGATCGCGAGCTGGAAGTCCGGGTGGTCCTCCTTGGTGCGGGCCGACCCGAAGATCGTGATCTTGTGGTGATCGGGGTACTGCGCGAACACGCGGTAGGCGTAGCGCAGCTCCTTCACCGCCGCCGCCATCAGCTTCAGCTCGCCCGTGTCGCGCCCGTCTGGGATCAGCTTGAGCCCTGCGGTGATCAGGTCGGTTGCCAGCCGGACCTTGAAGTCGCCGTCGCCCGAGCCGTTGAGCACCTCGGCCCCGATGTCGCGGACCAGCACGTCGAGCGTCTGCTGGACGTCGGTGTCGTCGGCCCGGCGCTGGATCAGCTGCTCCGGGGGGGCGGCGCTCTCGTCTGGCGGGCGGGTGTCGGTAGGGGGGTTCAGTTCGACTCTGTTGGGTTTGGGCATGGGTTGATTGTTGGTCAGCGATCCGGCTCGCGGCGGAGCTGCTCGGAAAGCTCCCGCTCGGACCGGGTCGCCCTCCCGAGGCGGGACCGCTCGAACTGCTCGAAACGCTGACGTTGCGGGTCCGGCTCCAGCCCCAGGAACCCCTCCAGCAGCCGTCGCGCCCCGCTGAACTGCTCGGCCTTGACCTGCTCGTCGCCCAGCGTCCCCGTCACCCGGGCCGTCACCAGCTCGTCACGCACCCCCTCGACGAGGTCGCTGATGACGGGGATGCGTCGCTCGGCCTGGCTGGTGAAACGCAGGTCGAGCGTCCGCTCGGGCAGCGTCACCGTCCCGTACCCCACGATCCGGATGCTCGGCGAGTGCACCGAGATGTTCTCGAACGCCAGCGTCGCCCCGTTGACGTACAGGTCACCCTGGGCAAGATCGAGTTCCTCGGACAGCGGCAGACGCAGGTTCGCCACCTCGATCAGCGGCAGCAGCACCGGCAGATCGATCACCCGCCCGCCGTGCACACGGAACGCACCCCGCCCGCGCCGCGAGCCGGTCTCGCCGATCGGACCGCCCACCGACAACTCGGCGTCGATCCTCCCCCGCGCCTCACTCGGCGGCGCGTCGGACCCCACACCGCCGAGGTCGTCGAGCACGGACGCGAAACGCACGTCGGCCAGGCGAAACTGCGCGCGGTAGCTCTCGGGGTCGGCCATCACCGAGCCGGACACGCGCCCCCCGTGGCAGTCGCCGGCGATCATCGGCACCAGCACCACGCCCTCCTCCTCGCCGCTGCGCACCTGCGCCCGCGCGTCGGTCATGTGCAGGTCGGCGTAGCGCAGGCGGTCGGCGTCGATGTCGGCTTCGAAACGCGGGTGCTCGTCGCCCCGCAGCCGCTCCACGTCGAAACGCACCGTGCCCGACGCGTCCGTCAGGGGAAACCCGAACTCTGCCGAGGCGCCCTCGAAGCGCAGGTCGCCGTCCGCCCGCAGCTCGTAGGGGCGGGCGGGGTCGTCGGGCACGACCAGGTCGATCGTTGCGCCGGTCAGTCCGAACGCGCCGTCGAGGCGGAATCCGCGCGAGTCGATCAGTTCCACGAGCGGGGCGGGCAGCAGCGCCAGCAGTTGCTCGTCGACCGCCTCGCCGCTCAGCGCCAGCTCGGTGTGGACCGAGGTCTGCGCCCCGTCGCCGTACCACGCGCCGTCGAGCGCCACGCTCCAGTTCTTGGTGCTGCCGGTCAGCGCCGAGATCCGCCCGCCGCCGCGCTCGAACTCGACGTGCCCGTCGACCCCATCGAACGCGATCTCGACCCCGTTGCGCGTGATCGCGAGCTCGTGCGGGGTGAGCGTGCCGTCGAATGCCCCGTTCGGCCCGAGCACCGCGTCGAGCGAGAACGCCCCGTGGGGGTCGTACTCGTCGATCAGCCTCGCCCGGTCCTCGTCGAGCCGTTGCTCGGCAGCGCCGCGTACCGCCGGGCTCTCGAACCGGGCATCGTCCAGCCGGACGCGCAGCTCGCCGGTGTCGCCGAGCGGCGCGACCCCGTCGAGGCGGATGGTCCCGGCCGGCTCCCCGTCGAACTCCAGCCCTCCCGCGAAGCCGGCGAACTCGACCTCCGGCGGGTCGCCCCGTCGGACGAGCACAGACCCGCTCGCCGACGCGATCCGCACCGAGCGGTCCAGGGCGGTGAACTCGAACTCTCGCAGCCGGTCGATCCGCGCCTCGGCGCGCACGTCGTCCCCGACCCCGGTCAGAGTCGCGGTCAGGTCCAGACGCCCCTTCGGGTTGTGCTGTTCACGCAGTTCGGCGAGCCGATCGGCCGCGTCCAGCGCGACGATGCCGACCACCGCCTCGACCGGCGACTCGGCGTCGGCATCCTCAACGACAGCCTCGACGTCGAGCGGCTCGCCCGCACCCTTGCCGTACGGAACGACGGCGTGCACGTGCGCCCGCCCCGCGTCGCGCACCCCATCGGGCGTCTCGAGACGCAGGTCGGCCCGGGCGATGTCCAGATCCAGCCCGCGCTCGGTCGCGTTCAGTTCACCGTCGCGCACCAGCGCCCGCAGGGTCCTGCCCTCCGCGCCGGGGCGTGCCTCGACACCGTCGAGGTCGACGCGGACGTCGAACGTGAACTCGTGGTTGTGCTCCTCGATCTCGGCATCGCACGAGACCTTCCCGCCGACGTTGAGCCGGCGCAGCGCCTCGGCCGCGCTCACGCCGTTCGTCCGAACGTCTGGCAGCGCGTGCAGAAGCAGTTCGTCAACGAGGACATCGTCGCCCGACACCATGATGTGCGACGCCAGCGTCTCCTCGTTGAGTTTCACCGAGCCCGAGACATCGACGGTGGTCCCGTCGCGCAGCGCCCGGAACTCACCCCCATCGAATCTCGCCTGCTCGTCGTCGATCCTGATCTCGACGTCGTGCGCGAGGATCGGGTAGGGGAAGTACTCCGGCAGCATCCCCCCGTCCCTGAGCATGACGGTCACGTCGCGCGACCACACGCTGGGGTGTCCGTATTCGCGCGTCACGTGGATGTCCGCGTCGATGCGCCCGCCGAGATCGAACGCCGGCACCTCCGACAGCTTCGTCTCGATCTCCCCGAGTTCCCCGCGCAGGCGCTCCCGCTCGGCGCCGCGGGCCTCGACGATCGAGCGCCTCAGCTCGTCCGCCCGACGCCTTTGCCCGTCCGCGTCCCCGGGGGTCATGATCAGCCCCGTCTCGGCCAGCGCCTGATACTTCTCGCGGTTGAACAGCGCATCGACGACCGCGCGGTTCTTCGGCCCCAGTGCCTCCTCCAGCGCCGCGTCGATCGGCACGTCCTCCACCTTGACCGTGATCACCACCGCCGCGTTGTCGTTCGGCGGCTCGATCACGCCGGACGCGCTGATCGTCCCCCCGTTGGGACCGTGCCCCTCCAGGTTGACGATGTGGATCGATTCGTCGTCGAACGTCGCCAGCCCGTTCATCCCCACGAACGGGTACGGGAACCCCGCGTACGCCGCCTCGCCGTCGTGAAGCTCGATCTGTCCCCGCACACCGATCGCGCCCGCCCCGTCATCGCTCGGTGGTCCGCGCTCGATCGTCACCTGTGCGTTCACCACCGCCGTCGGGCCGCTGAACCTCGAGAGCTGTTCGCGCACGATCGGCGGCGCGAAGAGCACGAACGACGGGCGCTCGGCCAGGCGGAAGTCGTCGCTGTTCAAGTTCGCCTGGAACGCCGAGTCCAGGTCCGTCCCGTACCAGTGAAGCACTACGTTGTACGGCAGGTCCTCGACCAGCCCGCGCAGATCGGCCTCCACCGAGTCGCGCGAGAACTCGATCCACCCCTTCACGTCGGTCATCCGCGGGTAGCGCCCGTCGGCGCTGCGGTAGTCCTCGAACGGCAGCGTCAGCGAGACCCCGCCGAGACGCACCCGCGCCGAGATCCCCTCCGCGTCGGAGTACGCGAAGTCGATCCCGCCGACATCCCCGGTCAGATCGAGCGTCTTGTAGAGCTCGCGGATGCCGCTCGGTGCCGCCGACACCGGCCAGTCTTCGAGCGTCACCGGCTCGAGCGTGAGGTTCACGCCGTCCGACGTCACCGCACCCGTCAGGTCGATCGGCGCCGAGAGCTGCGAGCCGGCCGTCCCGTCCAGACGCACCACGTACCCGCCGCGCATCTGCGGGTCGCCAGACGGCGTCAGCGTCCCGTCCACGCGCACCTTCTTGAGCACCGTGTAGTCGCCCGCGGCGTCGTGCTCGCCGAACTCGAGCCGCCCGTCCTCGGCCGAGATGCTCGGCATCCGATCCCAACCGCCGCCGCCCGAGCCCCGCAGACTCGCGACGTTCAGCGTGCCCGCACCGCTCTCGACGCTCACCCGCGCCACCGGACGCTCGAACTCGATCGCCCGCAGCGACGGCGAGCCGAACAGCGTTGCCAGCCACCGCGGACGGGCGCGCAGCCGATCGACCTCGAGGAACACCGCCGCCGCCCCGCGCACGCCCGGCGCGGTCATCCGCACGCCGGTCAGCTCGATCGACCCGTCGAGCCGCAACCGCACCCGCTGCGCTTCGACCCCTCCGCCGATCGCACGCTCCACGCGCGGCAGCAGGAACCACCCGAACAGCGGCGTCTGCGTGAGCACCACCACCAGGAGCACGACAACGATCGGGCACGCGACCGCCACGCGCCGGATCCACCGCCGCCTCTTCCGCTTCCGATCTGTGGGGACGGGGGTGTTCATCAGTCGCCCGGGGACGGATGCCATGGTATGAATCGGTGGGCGGCACCGCCCGGCTCCGGAACGGGATCTGTTCGCCCCGCGTCCGTTTCACACGCACCGAACGCGTTCGCCCAACGATCCGGCGTGCGAAACGCGAGGCGAGACACCCCGAGGAACACAGCATGGCGATGAGCCACATCTGCCGGGGGTGCGGGCGCGAACTCGCCCGGGTGCGACCCGTTGCCGACCCCGACCTGGGGCTCCGCGTGGTGGTCTGCCCCGGCTGTGCGGCGGCCACCGTCCGCCGGCGTGACGCCGTGATCGACGGCTACCGCCGTGCTCGTCGAGTCTGGATCTCGCTGTCGGCACTGGCCGCGCAGCTCCTGTTCGCTGTGCTGCTCATGCTCGTCGTGGTCGCCTCGATCGGCACGCTGGAGGGCTTCTGGGTCCACCGCGCCCACGGCAGCCTCGCCGGGCTCGCCGACTCATTCGCCGAGACGGGCGCCAACCGAATCGAGTGGATCGCTGTGCCGGTCATGCTCGCCCTCGCCGCCGTCGCGCTGGGCGCGTGGCTCACGTCGTGCTTCCCGCACTGGCGCCGCACCCGGCTCTGGGCGGCCGCCGGAGTGGTCCTGCTCTTCGTTCTGTTCTTCAGGCTCCTTGTTCAACTGGCCATCCTCGACCCGCTCCATCACCTCACCGGGCTCGGCAGCGGGTACGAGCGTCCCGAGATTGTGCTGCGGCTCGGGCTCGCCGCTGCCGTGCTCGTGATCGCCCCCGCGGGTATCCCGTTGGGGCATCTGCTCTGCTGGGTCGCGGCGGGCGTGGGCGTCCAGCGTCGCGCCCGCTACCGTCGCTCACGCCGACGCCTCCGGGAGAGCACATGACCGATCCCCCGCCAGAACCCGCACCGGTCGAGGGCCCGGTCGTCAGCGTGATCGCCGGCGACCGCCTCTGCACGCGCTGCGGGTTCAACCTCACCGGGCAGGAGGTCGTCCGCGAAGACCGCTACGGGCTGTTCGTCGTCCGCTGCCCCGAGTGTGGCGGGGTCACCGCCCTCCAGGAGTACCCGGCGCTCAACCGCTGGGCCGGACGCTGGGCGGCACTGCTCGCCGCGTCGTGGGTGCTCGCGCTCGGCGGGCTGCTCTTCCTCACCACAGTCGCCGCCACAGGCCCGCTCTTCGGCGCGCGAGAGATCGGCTCCGAGCCGTACCGTGCCGCGATCGCGCAGGCGTACGCCGACGTCCAGGGCGGGCGAGCGAGCACCACGATCACCAGTGGGGGAACGACCATCGTCTACGGCTCGTTCAACTCCATCGACATCAACTGGTGGCGCACCAGCGGCGCGCGAGAGACACTTCGCGCCGGACGCACCAACCTCGATCTGATCAGCCCCAAGGTCTGGTTCCTCTGGCTGCCCATGGCCGCCGCGCTCTTCGTCGCCGGTTCGGCGTGGTCCGTCGTCCTGCTTCACGTGCGCGCGCTGAAGCGCACCCTGTTCCTCCTGATCCCCTTCGGTATCGCCGCGGCAATCTATCTCCTCGCTTACATCTCAAACGCGCTGCCCGAGACCGGGACCGTCTGGGCGGGCCGAATCGCCGAGGACGAACTCGGGCTCACGCTCTACGCGGCCACACTGCCCTTCCTGCTCGTTCCGGCCGTCATCGGCGTGCTGGTCGGGCGAAAGCTCACGCGCGGGTTGCTCCGCGCCCTGCTCCCGCCGCGCCTGCTCGCCCCGTTCACCACACTCTGGCTCGCCGACGGCAAGCGCGTACCCGTCACGACACCACATCGGCGCCCGTAGACTCGGCAATGGACGAGCCGTTCGCCGTCGAGTTCGTGCACCGCGTGCGCTCCGTCGCCGACGCGCTCGACCCCGACGACGGGACCCTCGCCGCGCTGCTCGAGCGCGACGCGCACAGCCGTCCCCGCGCCTTCGCCGTCCTCGACTCCGGGCTCCTCGACGCCAACCTCAACCTGCCCGATCGCCTCGATGCCTACGCGCGTGCGCACAGCCTCGACCTTGTCGGCACCCACACCATGCCCGGCGGCGAGGCCGCCAAGAACGACGAACGCCACTGGCGCACCTGCCTCGAACGCATCCACGACGCGAGGCTCTGCCGGCGTTCGTACCTGCTCGCGATCGGCGGCGGCGCCGTCCTCGACGCCGCCGGCTTCGCAGCATCGCTCGCCCACCGCGGCGTGCGCTGCGTCCGCATCCCCACAACCACCCTCAGCCAGTGCGACTCCGGCGTCGGCGTCAAGAACGGCGTCAACGCCTTCGGGCTCAAGAACTACATCGGCGTCTTCGACCCGCCGTGGGGCGTCGTGTGCGACGCCTTGTTGTTGCGCACGCTGCCCGACCGGCACTGGCGCAGCGGCTTCAGCGAGTGCGTCAAGGTCGGACTGGTCAAGGACGCCGCGCTGTTCGAGCGCATCGAACGCGACGCGCGGAGCATCGCGGCACGCGACGAGGTTGCCGCGCTGCCGATCGTCCGTCGCTCGGGCGAGCTGCACGTCACCCACATCACCCGCACCGGCGACGCCTTCGAGCGCACCCTCGCCCGCCCTCTCGACTTCGGGCACTGGGCCGCGCACAAGCTCGAGCAGCTCACCGCGTACGAGATCACCCACGGCGAGGCGGTCGCGATCGGCATCGCTCTCGACACGGAGTACGCACGCCTCACCGGGTTGCTGACCGCCGATCATGCCGACCGGGTGATCGCCTGCCTGCGTGCGCTCGGTTTCGACCTCGCGCACCCGGCGCTCGCCAACCCGGACCTGTCCGACGGGCTCGACGAGTTCCGTGAGCACCTCGGCGGACGCCTCTGCATTACCCTCCTCCGCGCGCCGGGCGAGCCGGTCGATGTCTACAGCATCGATGCGGCGATCGTCCGAGAAGCCGCGGCACGCTTTGCTCCTTGACTCAGCACCCCACGCCGTCCAGACCAGCCGTGCGTTGCACCGTTCGATCCCCGTGCGTCGCCCCACCTCCCGCTGTATTCGACGCTTTCACTCACAGGGAGGGTGCCATGCCATACGTGAAGACTCGGGCGTCAACAGGCCTCGTTCTGTTGGTGTGCGGTCATGCCTCCGCCGGCATCGTGCCATCGATGCTCGCCGGTGCGACTCCGCTCGGGTTCGAATCATCGCCCCTCGACGCACCACCGCCGCTGCTCTCGTTCCCGGACGGCACCACCGCCTCGATCACCGCCATCCAGGTACTCGAGAGCGTCGTGCTCGAGAGCACCGACGGGCACGGCGCCGTGCCATCGGAGGGCTCGCGCTTCTGGAAGCTGCGCGGCGGGACCACCACGCTCGCCTTCAGCACGCCGATCAGCGAATTCGGCTTCTGGTACTCCGACCTCGAACACGCCACCCTCCGCCTGAGCTTCGGACCGGGCGGGCAGGTCGAACTCACCGACCACAACCCCGGCTCGCCGACCTTTTTCGGCTTCCGCTCCGACGCCGGGCCCTTCTCGACCGTCGGCATCGAGTGGTTGAACGCCAACGGCGACGGGATCGGGCTGGACGGGGTCTACGCGGTGCCGATGCCGGCCCCACCGGTCCTGGCCGCCCTCGGGCTGGCGGCGCTATCGATCCGCCGCAGGGGTCGCTGAGCCTCCCTGAGAGTCCCTGAAGGGGGTTGGGGCCGAAGAATTTGAAAACTTTCGAATTTTCAGCTTCCGGCTCTTGCCTCACACGCGGGCAGACGATATTGTACGACAGATGTCGAATCTTCGAACCGATGCCGACCTCGCCAAGCTCTTCAAGGCGCTGTCCAACCCGCACCGCCTGGCGATGTTCGTCCGCCTCGCCAACTGCTGCGCCGAGGGAGACCCCTGCCGCGGCGACAGTTCGAGCAAGTGCGTCGGCGACCTCGGCGGCGACCTCGGCGTGTGCGCCTCCACCATCTCCCACCACATCAAGGAACTCACCAACGCCGGCATCATCCGCTGCGAACGCGACGGGCAGACTATCCGCTGCACCGCCGATCCCGAGGCTCTTCGCGCCCTCAAGCAGTTCTTCGGCGACCTGCTCAAGGAGTGACGTCTCTCTTTTTTCACCAGAATCTTCGAGGATTCTCTAATCCTCTCATAATCGAAAGGACCACCCGCCATGGACGAGAAGACACGACACCAGGTCATCCTCGGCGCCGTCGTCGCCGCCAACCTGCTGCCGTTCGTCGAGTCGCGCCTGCCCTTGGCCCGCGAGGCCGGGCTCAGCGACACCGACATCGGCGAGGCGATCGCGCTCGGGCAATCGGTGCGCAATGTCATCAGCGGCAGGATCGACTCGCTGCTCGAGGAAGCGTTCACGTTCGAAACCGTCGGGGCCGCGCTGCCGGCGCTGCCCGCACTCGTTCATTCACAGGAGGCATCGTCATGAGTACGACCGAATCCGACCGCGTCCGCCGTACCGTCCGCGCCGTCTACGCCGCCCGAGTCTCGGGCTGCTGCTCGGAGTCCGCGAGCACGTCCGAAGCGCCCACCAAGGAACCGACCGGGTCCTCGTGCTGCGCACCCGCCGAATCAGCCGAGTCCGCGTGCAGCTCATCGAGCGCGTCGGGCGAGGCGTCGTCCTGCTGCGCCTCCGCGGACATCGGCTACTCCGCCGCCGAACTCGCCGAGCTGCCCGAGGGCGCCGACCTCGGGCTGGGGTGCGGCAACCCCACCGCCATCGCCTCGCTCACGAAGGGGCAGACCGTCGTGGACCTCGGCAGCGGCGGGGGGATCGACTGCTTCCTCGCCGCCAACCGCGTCGCCCCCACCGGGCGCGTCATCGGTGTGGACATGACCCCCGAGATGATCGACCGCGCACGCGACGCCGCCGAGGAGGGCAACTTCTCCAACGTCGAGTTCCGGCTCGGCGAAATCGAGCACCTCCCGCTCGCCGACGCCACCGCCGACGTCGTCATCTCCAACTGCGTGATCAATCTCTCGCCCGACAAGGCAGCCGTCTACCGCGAGGCGTTCCGCGTCCTCAAGCCGGGCGGGCGCATCGTCTTCAGCGACATCGTCGCCCTCAGGCCGATCCCCGACGCCTGGAAGCAGGACGTCAAGAAGATGACGGGCTGCATCGCCGGCGCCGAGCTCAGGGGCAACGTCGAGCGCTGGCTCGCCGACGCGGGTTTCACCGACGTTCGTGTCACACCGGCTGAGGTCGTGCGCGAGGCCGTCGAGAAGTTCGCGCCCGAGCTGCCTCTCGACGAGTACATCACCAGCGCGACGATCGAAGCCGTCAAGCCCTCATAACCCATACGACACCTCCGGCGCGCGGGGGCCCCTCCGGGGGCCTCCGTGTGCGCGCGCACGGGGTATCATGCCGACACGCCCCGTGATGACGATCCGTGAGCGAACCAAATCGCGCCGACGACTCTCGGATGTTCCCCTGCGCCGGCGCATCGTCGTCATCGGCGTGCTGCTCGCGCTGCCGTTCCTCCTGCTCGGCGCGATCGAGGGCGGGCTGCGCCTCGCCGGTTTCGGCGGCTACCCGCCCACCTTCGTCGAGGTTGGCACACTCGACGACGGGTCGATGCTGGTCATGAGCGATCCCGCCGGGCCCGCATCCTACTTCTTCAGCGGGCGCAGCCAGGGGCTCGCCCTCGACCCCGTCGCCTTCCGCGTCCCGAAGCCCGAGAGCACATTCCGCATCGTCTGGGTCGGCGGGTCGGCCGCCAAGGGCATCCCACAGCCCCGCCCCCTGCGCGCCTCCGCCTTCCTCGAAGCCATGCTCGGCGACCTCTGCCCCGACCGCGACGTCGAGGTGATCAACCTCGGCGTGCCGGGCATCGCCGCCTACCCCGTCCTCGGCGTGCTCACCGACGCCCTGCGCTACGAGCCCGATCTCGTCGTCGTCTACTCGGGCAACAACGAGTACTACGGCGCGTTCGGCGTCGCCTCGCTGCACACCGCCGGTCGTTCGCCATCCGTCATCCGCGCCACCCGCTTCATCCGCTCGACCGCCATCGCCCAGGCGCTCGACAGCGTGCTCAGCGGGCGCGTCGTCAAGCGTCCCGAGTCGCTGATGGAGGCGATGGTGGGGCAGGCGTCGATCGCCCCGGACGACCCCATGCGCACCGCGGCCGCTCGCAACCTCGAAACCTTCATCGCCGGCATGATCAACCGCTGCCGTGCGCACGGCGTGCCGGTGATCGTCTGCACGCTGCCCGCGAACGAATCGGGCATGGCCCCGCTCGGCAAGGACGACCTTTCCACCCTGACGGCGCAGCAGCAGCAGCGCGTCGCCGACCTGCTCGCGGAAGGCAAGGACCTGCTCGCCGATGACCCCGCGCGGGCCGAGGCGGCGTTCAGGGAGATCCTCGGGATCGACCCGGACCATGCGCTTGCGCACCACCTGCTGGGACGGGCGCTGCGCGCACAGGAGCGGTACGACGAGGCCGGCGCCGAGTTTCGCCTCGCGGTGGACCTTGACCCCATGCCGTGGCGCTCGCCGACCTCGTCGAGCGAGGCGGTGCGTCGTGCGGCCGAGACTCACGGCGCGGTCCTCGCCGACCTCGACCGCGCGTTCCACGAGTCGGGCGAGCACGGGCTGGTCGGGTGGAACCTCGTCGAGGACCACGTCCACCCGAGCCTGCGTGGACAGGAGCTGGCGGCGCGCACGGTCCTGCGTGCGATGACGCGACTCGACGACCCGATCGCGCCGGACCCCGACGCCGTCGCCGCCCTCCCCGGGTGGGAGATCTACGCCGATCGGCTCGGTCGCAACCCCTACGACCGCTACGGGGTGGCGTGCTCGATGCAGCGTCTCGGCACGGTCTCGTTCTTTGCGCGCAACAACCCGGACATGTCCGCGAAGGCCCTCGAAGTGCGGCGTGAGATCGAGTTCGGGCAGTCCCCCGTGGTCGTCCGCGAGCTCCGGCGTTGGGCAGATCCAAAGACGGCGATGGTGGACGCGGTCCCGATCACCGGTCTCGTGGCCGACGCGCTGCTGGGGATCGGGCGGTACCCCGATGCCGAGCGGCTGTACCGGGTGGCGGGCGAGTCGTCCACGCCGTACACCGCGCGACGGCTCGCGTTCGGCTACCACGGGCTGGTGTGCCGCCTGAGGATGTTCGGTGCGCTGAGTGACGAGGATGTGCGCACGGTGCGTGCCCTGATCAGGCGGGGCGAGTTCATCATCCGCTCGGGTCGCGGCGACGCCGGGCACACCGAACGCTTCGTCGGGCTGCTCCACCAACTCCTCGGCGAGCACGAGCAGGCGATCCCGCTGCTTCGATCGGCCCGGCGCAAACTCTCCGGGCACGAGGCGGTCGCGGTGGACGAGGCGCTCGTGTTCGCGCTGGTGCAGACGGGGCGGGGAGACGAGGCACGCGCGATCGTCGAGGGCGGGCTCTCCGGGGCGGACGCCGACACCTACCGGGCGATGCTCGGCTACCTGCGCTGAGCCGCGATCGGCTACGCTCGGTTCGTGCCCGATCAGCGACCGACGTCGCCCGCCACCCGCCTCGCGCTCGCCGCGCTGTTCGTCCTGATCGTCCTTGTGCGCGCGCTCGGGCCCAGCGACTTCTTCTCCTCGCCCGACCAGGCCCGCACCGCGTCGCTCACGGCCGACATGCTCGACAACGGGCGGTGGGTGCTCCCGGTGGATGTCGCCGGCGAGCCCTCGCACAAGCCGGTGCTCACCAACTGGCTGTCGGCGGCTTGCGTGCGTGCGATCGGCCCGAGCGAGTTCGCGTACAAACTCGTCACGGTGCTCGCGTGCGCCGCGACGGCGGTTGTGCTGGTGCTGCTCGGGCCGCGCGTGCTCGGCGTCTCCGCCCGCGCCGGCGCGCTGGGCGCGATCATCTGGCTCGCCACCCCCTCGACGATCAAGCACGTCTACTTCTGTCGCCCGGACATGCTGTTCACGGCGCTTCTCACGCTCGGGTGGCTGGTGACGACGGGCGTTCTGCTCGGGCGCGCCGGGCGGACGTGGACGATCACGGCGTGGGTGTGCTTCGCCGCGGCGATGCTCACCAAGGGGCCGCTCGCGTTGCTCCTCCCGATCTACGCGGTGATCGGTGCTCGTCTGATCGGCGGGTCGTGGCGGTCGTGCGTGCGCACGGGGGTGATCTGGGGGCTGCCGCTGGGGCTGGCCGCGCTCGGTGCGTGGATCTGGGCGGCGTGGCGCATCGACCCGGGGTTTGTCTCGGGCAAGCTTTTCGGCGAGGAGGTCGGGGGGCGGGCGTCGGTCGGGCTCGGCGGCGTGCTCCGTGTCTGGGAGATCCCGCTGTGGTTCGTCGAGCGGTTTGCACCGTGGTCGCTCGCGTTCATCGTGGTCTTGTTTGCATGGCGACGGGTTCAGGGCGGGCGCGCGCACACGCCGACCATCCTCTGGGTCGGGCTGGTCGCGCTCGCGGTTGCGTTGATCCCGAGCCGCGGCGGGTCGTACCTGATGCCGGGCTATCCCGCGGCCGCGTTGCTCGTCGCGACGCTCGCCGATCGGACGCGTCGCGGGGCGGTGCTCGTGCTCGTCATCGCCGGCGCAACGACCGCGGCGGTGTTCGCGTGGCGGTTCACGAGCGGCCCGGGTGTCGGGCACGACCTCGGGCACGAATCGCGCCGATTCGTGGCGCGGGCCGCCGACGTGATCGATCCCGCACGGACCGTGTTCCTCGGGACGGGGCTGAGCCCGGTGCCGGCCCTGCTCGGCGTGAACCCGCCCCCCGTGCCGGCGCGCGACGCATGGGACGACGCGACGCACATCATCGCCCCGCCCTCGCTCGGTGACGTGATCCACGGCCCGGGCACGCTCTACGAGCGCACGGATCTGGTCATGGACGACGACGTACCAGATGCGCATCGATTCGCGCTCTACCGGCGTGCGGGACCGACCCCGCCCAACGATCCCGAGCACGTCTCGCCCGACCTCGACGACAACGTCGTCGCGCCGGACGGGCGGCGGCTCCGTGTCGAGATCGGGATCGACGGTCGGCTGCTGCTCCTCACCCTCGACGACGCCGACACGCCGGTGGCGCATACCGATCTCACGGGCGAATTGGGGCTGAACCCGATCGATGCGGCGTCCGTCATCGTCACGGACTGGCGCGCGGTGATGATCTTCGTCGTGGAGCGTCCCGGGCGGCTCCGTATCGTCTGGACCTCGCCCGATACCAACGAGTGGCGCGTCAGCCGATTCCCGAAGCCGTGGCGTGTCCCGGTGCGCCCGACGGTCGCGTCGTTCTTCGCGCCGATCAACGGGCTGGTCGCGATCGCGGCCGCCGACGAGCAGGGGTGCCCCGTGATCTTCGAGTGGACCCCCGAGCGCCGCGGCGAGGACTACCGCGCGACCCGGCTCGACCTGCCCGGCATCGTCACGCTCGAGCGCGCCGAGCAGACAGGGTTCGGGCGCGTCGGCTTCATCGCCACGCTCGACGACGGGCGCCGGTTCTGGATCGGCAAGTCCGATGCATGGGTCGAAGGGTGGCGTTCCGTCGAGATCCGAGAGCCCTGACGCCTACGGGGTACACTCCCGCCATGTCAGAGTCGTTCGGGACGACCATCGGCCCATACGAGATCGAACGCGAGCTTGGACGCGGCGGCATGGGTGTCGTCTACCTCGGGCGCGACACCCGCCTCGATCGCCCGGTCGCGATCAAGGCGTTGCCGGAACTCCTCGCATCGGACCCGGAGCGGCTCGCGCGCTTCGAGCGCGAGGCGAAGACGCTCGCCCAGCTCAACCACCCCAACGTCGCGGGGATCCACGGCGTCGAGGAGCGAGACGGCACGCGCTACCTCGTGCTCGAGTACGTCGAGGGCGAGACGCTGGCCGAGCGGCTCGACCGTGGGGCGCTTCCCGTCGATGAGGCGATCGAGATCGCGGTGCAGATCGCCGCGGGTGTCGAGGCCGCGCACGACGCGGGCGTGGTCCACCGCGACCTCAAGCCGGGCAACGTGATCATCACGCCCGAGGGCAAGGCCAAGGTGCTCGACTTCGGTCTCGCGCGGACCGAGGAGAGTCAGAGCACGACGGGGATGAGCGAGGCCGCGACGCTGACCAGCCCTGCCCACACGCCGACGTTGCCGGGGGTGATCCTGGGGACGGCCGCGTACATGTCGCCCGAGCAGGCGCGCGGGCGTCGGGTGGACAAGCGGACCGACATCTGGTCGTTCGGTGTGATGCTGTACGAGATGCTCGCCGGCGCATCGCCGTTCGTCGGCGAGACGGTGAGCGACTCGATCGGGGCGGTGCTGCACAAGCAGGTCGACCTCGAGCTGCTGCCCCCGAACACGCCGCCCGCGGTGCGCCGCGTCATCTCCCGCTGCGTCGAGCGAGACAAGTCCCTGCGCTACCGCGATATCGGCGACGTGCGGATCGAGCTCCTGCGGGCGAGGGACGAGCCCGACGCGCAGCCCGTGGCCTCAAAGTCGGGGCTCGTGCCGGCCTTCGCGGTGTTGTTCGTGATCGCGGTGGTGGCGGCGGTGGGGTGGTACCTCGCGCTGCGCAGGCCGGGGGTCGCCCCGCCCGAGGTCCGCAAGTTCGACGTGCTCACCGGCACCGAGGAAGAGCCTCTGGCCGATGCGTTCCCGCGGATCTCCCCGGACGGCAAACGCCTCGCGTACATCGGGGACGGCGTGATCAATGTCCGCGATTTCACCTCGTTCGAGTCCCGCCCACTCCCCGGCACCGACGGCGCCAAGACACTGTTCTGGTCGCCCGATTCCAGGTGGATCGGCTTCACCGCCAACCGCGCGGTCAACAAAGTCGCGCTGCTCGGCGGCGGCGCGATCAAGATCGGCGACATGAAGTCGGCACCCGGGGGCATCACGGTCGGCGGATGGACGAGCGACGGTCGCATCATCTTCCGTGACAACGACGACATCTATGAGGTCGCGGCGCACGGTGGCGAGCTGAGCCTGCTGCTCGAGGCCGACGCCGACACCATGATCGATTTCCACGACCCCACGGTCATCACCGGCACCAACATCGCGCTCTTCATCGAGCACAGGCGCAGCGGGTCGTTTGCGGTCGGCGCGTACGACGGCGAGCGACGGGCCGTGATCTTCGAGGATGACGACGACGTCGTCATGGATCCCATGTACTCGCCGACCGGGCACGTCCTGTTCGTCCGCGGGTACACCTCGCGGGCGCTCTGGGCGATCGGGTTCGACCCCGAGCGGATGGAAGTGACCACCGAGCCCTTCCTTGTCCTGTCCGATGCCGGCGAGCCGTCCGTCTCGAACGACGGCACGCTCGCGGCGTACCGTGGCGACTCCATGTCCGCGGGGCAGCTCGTCTGGGCGAGCGCGTCCGGCGGGGTGCAGCCGATCGGTGACCCGCTCGACCTCGTCTTCCGTCCGGTCCTCTCGCCCGACGGGACGAAGATCGCGCTGAGCACCGGACCTCCCGGCAAGTTCGATGTCTGGGTGCACGACCTGAACCGGGGCACGAGAAGCCGCATCACCTTCCTCGAATCGATGGTGGGGGCGGCCGGGTGGTCGCCCGACGGCAGCGAGATCGCGGTCCTCGAGCTGCCGACGAGTTCCGAGAGCGGGGTCACGCACTTCTTCGCCGCCGACGGCTCGGGGCAGACCCGCCCCGACATCGACGGGATTCTCGGCTCGTTCGACGCCCAGTGGAAGTCCGCGATCTACGAGAGCGACCCCGGCGCCGAGGTGAAGGAGGTCGGCACAATCGAGCTCGATGACCCCACCGATCGGACGCCGATCCTTACCTCGAAGGACCTGTTGTGGCTCGCCCAGGTCAACCCCGCCGGCACTCTGCTGGCGTACTCGTCGAACGAGTCGGGGCAGAACGAGATCTTCTGCACGCGATTCCCGAGCGGGAAGGGCAAGTGGCAGGTTTCAACAAACGGTGGCGGCTCTCCCCAGTGGTCGCCCGACGGCGCCACGCTCTACTACTCCGATAACGACGACAAGACCATCTATGCGGTTTCGGTCACGACCGAGCCCTCGGTCGTCTTCGGGATGCCCGAGCCCGTGCTCGACGCCGACGCGCTCGGGATCAACATCAGCCAAGGGTGGTCGGTCACGGACGATGGTCAGCGTTTTGTCGCGTTCCAGGCCGACGAGGAGCACAAGGACCCCGGGCGAATCTCGGTCGTCGAGCACTGGTACGAGGAGTACCGCGGGCGGTGAGCATCGCCGCGGATCTTGTGCAACCTCGCGCAGGATGAGCATTCATCGGCCTGCTCACTACCTGAGCGGATCGACGCAGAATGGAGCCGGGGGGAATCGAACCCCCGTCCCGGTTCTGCCAAAGGTGGCGAAACCAAGGACTTACAGGGCTTGGCGGTAGATGGCGGCGCACAATCCGGCGCAGGCGGCGCAGATTCGCCCCCTCCGGACCCCGATCTGGCCCGGATCGCGGCTGCGTGGCCGGGGCTGCCCGAGGCGATCCGCCGGGCCGTTCTCGCGCTGATCGACTCGGCCGGCGAGTGACACCGAGGCGCGAACGCGAGCGCTCGCCGGGTAGCGTGCGGGGATGCTCACGGACGGGCAGGTGGACTACCTGAGGCGGGCCGTGGAGGCGTCACAGACGCGCCCGTGGGTCGGCCCCTTCCGCTGGGCTCACTTCGAGGACGGACCGCTGGCGGGCCTCCGCTGCCGCGTGCGCCCGGACGTGGCAGAAGGCCCCGAGGCTTCGCTCGGCTGGTGCTGCCCCACGCCGGACGGGCTCGTGGTCGCCATGTACTGCCAGGCGGGCGAGCCGGGCCGCTGGCGTCTCCGGGGCTGGGAGCGGCCGGGCGCGCGGGAGAGCGGCAAGCTGCGGGACGCCGAGGCCGACGGACACCACCCGCCCACCCCCACGGGGTCGCTTGCGTGGTGAGTTAGATCCCCGCTCTTTCAACTCCGCGGCGGAATCCGAGAAGCGCCTTGTGCACTTCGCGAACCAACCCCCACCGGCGCGAGAGTGGGTCCCATCCAGTGACGGCTCGCGCGCTTCCGGCGCACGGCGACGGGGGATTGGGGGGAGTGCCGCGCGCCGACTTTCAATGAACGACCTGCGCGAATCTCCGGGGCAAAAACAGCGGCCGCAATCGACGCACGAGAACGACCCGCGCTTAGCCAGCCGCTCACTTGCGCTCGGTTGCTCGGCTACCCCTACGGGCAGCCCGCGACGTAGAGGTTGACGTAAAACTGGATGTCCGCCGTGCTGACGAGCCCATCCGGAACCCCGTAGCCCAGATCGCCGACAGGTGCCCCCTGCGTGGTCAGGTCCGCGGCTAGGTCGTTTGTGACGTACAGGTTGACGTAGAACTGGATATCGGCCGTGGTGACCGTACCGTCCGGCACGCCATAGTTCGGGTCGCCCTGTGGAGCGCCTTGGGTTGTCATGTCCGCTATGCACCTGAGGTCGAACACATACGCCGCGGCCCCAGCGTACGGCGGCGAGACATTCTCTTCTCTGGCAGTAATGACCGCCACTTCGCTGCTCACTGCCACGCGCCAGCCGAAGTTGGGATGAGAGTCCGTCGCAAACAGGCTCAGCTCCAGGTCGCCATCAATTGCATCAAAGACATACCCAGTCCCAGGTGTTCCGGTCGCTCCTACCAGTGCAGCATTGCCTCGAATAGCGACCGAGTCGCCAAACGCCTCCTCGGGTTGAGGCGCGCTGGGCATCTCATGTAGGGATTGCCCAGTGCTCACGTCAATCACGTAGGCTGTGCCAAACCCCCCTGCAACTGCCTCCCATGGTGATCCGACAACAGCGAGGCTTCCGTCAATGGCAACCGCCATTCCGAAAGCCGGGAAGCACGACTCACAAGTTGGACGCAGGGTGTGGATCCGCTCCCCAGTTGACGCACTAAACACATAGGCCGCACCGTACCGCGGAGGTGCTTCGTCGAAATATGCCCACGGCGCACCGGCAACGACGATGCCCCCGCTGAGCGCAGTGGCTGTACCAAGCCCAGCTCCGGGTTGAGCACCGGAGGGCCTTAGCTTGTGCATTTGCACTGGGCTATTTGGCACAGACACATCGAAGACATACACCGCACCGCGCGCATCGTCTGCACCAGTGGCCCCAACAGCTGCCCAATATCCCTCGAGTGCGACCGATTGCCCGAAACTCCAACTAGCTGTACCGTCTTCTGGCACGAATCTGGAGAGAAGCACGCCCGTCGAAGCGTCGTACAGGTACGCTGCGCCTGCGTCAGATCCCAAGTCGTCATCCCCTGGTGCGCCGACTAGCAGGAGTTGCTGCCACACCGCAACGGATGCGCCAAACCAATCGCCTCCGCCACCACCAGATGGGATGATCTTTTGGAGCTCATGCCCGGTAGCCGCATCAAACACATACACAGAGCCACGCCCGTTGTCATCTCCGACCGCACCAACGACTATTAGCGATTCGTTCACTGCGACGGACGCTCCGAAGTCGTCATCCCATCTTACATCGCTCCCGGTCAACTTGAGTAGTGGCGTCCCAGGCTGAGCGTCGACAGACGCAGTGCACGCGGCACATACCGCAGCACAGGTTGCAGGCGCAGTTGAGCATTTGAGTAACCAATTGCGAAGCGCAGCCAGAAACGGCTTTGTATGTGACTTCCTGTGTTTGCCTTTCACGGACCGCTCCTTCCAGCAAAGCAGTGTATCTGGAGTGCAGAGGCCGTAGACTGGGGGCTGGTTTTGAGCGAAGAGAGGGACGCTGGTGGGTGCGGCGCGCGACGGAGCGGTCAACGGCCGCGCGATATCGCGGGGTAGAAACCTGCCGGGAGTCTGCCCGCCACCTCCCACTCAGTTGGCGGTGTGGCGCTCTGCCCCTCTGAGAGCCCGCAAACCGGCCAGAGTGTCAGGACGCCACAGCGACAGGGGCAGGGAGGGTGGCGCGCTGCCGAGCCCTTTCAACCACTTCTCGGCGAGCCGGGCAAACCCCCCATTGGAAGCCGCCCCGAGCGCCTTTCAGTTGTATCTCGAAGTGCATTCGTACCTAACTTATGCAGTGCCAGCAATTTGCAGACATGATGCGCGACGGAACACCGACCCGCGCGCACGCGACCGCGACGGAGGTAAGCCGTGAGTGAGAACGGACCATTGGGTGATGGACGCGACCCTCAGACCGGGCGGTTCGTGAGGGCTGGCAGGGCGGGCCTGGCTTCACCGACTTCGCCCTGCTTCTTGGTCACGAAGTCATTGCACTTGAGGTCATTGGCCCTTTGAGGCATCGAGTCCCGCGGCGATGGGCTGGTAGTCGGACGGGGAGTTCGGGTAGCATCTGAACCCGTGAGCGCCAAAGACGCCCTCGAACAGTGCCGTCATGTATGGGACGACGAAATCGACTACGCCGAGACCCTGCGGGATCGCAGGAAGCTCTTTACTGGAGCCTTGGTGATTGCCGCTGGCCTGGGCGTCTTTCGTATCGATCTCCACGTTGACGAGGGACAGATTCGGACGATTTCCAGCGATGTGGCGCTGTTGGCCCTCAAGGTATTCGTAGTCGCCGCTGGCCTGCTGTTTGCCACCGGAGCCTACTTCTTGTTTCGCAGCAGCAAGAGGAAGGGGGACGATGTGAGCGCGCCGCGGCGCGCCAGCGAACTGCTTGAGCTGTCGGACGATGAGGTTGATCTCATGTGCAAGCCGGGAACGCAAGATCCGGCCGCGATCAGGCTGCGGATAGAGAAACTGAGGGTTGCCACATTGAGACTAGCAGCCGCTAACAGGCGGATCTCCGAGAACATCAAGACCGGGGCATCTCTAATCGCGCTCGGGTATGCTTGCCTCACCGTCTGTGCCGGGATTTACACCTTGGGCCGAGACGATGGAGCAGGAGGCTCCGAAGAAGTGTTGAAAGAGACGGGTGGAATGGACGATGGATGCAATCGTGGAACGGAAGCCACAAACTAAGAAGAAGGCTGAGCCCTCAGCCTCCCTCGCCAATGTCGAGCAGGCCCTGCGCGAACTGCGCGAGGAGCGGACTCGCCTTGAGGCACGGCGCGAGCATGATCGCCAGGACGCCAAGCGATCACTGCGCCGACGGCTGTTGTCTCGCCTGGCCTTCTAGCGCTTCGCCCCGTTCGTGAGGTCCGAGTAGCGGAGCCGCTTGCCCACGATTGGCTGCATGGCAGCCTCGAAGCGATCTCAATCCGAGCGGTTGTAGACTTCTCTGCGGTAGACCGCCTCGTCAACGTAGTCCGCTGGGTGCTCCGGTGCCCGCCGGACGTAGAGGTCTACCAGCGCCCTCCTCAGGCAGCAGAAGAACGACCCACATCCTTTGAAGCGGACATTGACCCAACGCCAGTGTGTCCTGACCAGTTCAGCCGGGGGCGGAACCCGACCCACTCACCGTGAAGTCGGTTTTCTCAGCCGCCTACCACTTTACGCTGGTAATCAGAAAAACGGATTGGCGGCGAGTCGGACGTGAGTTTGTGTCGTCCCGGCGCAAACCCCTCCGGAAACTCAATGAAGTCCGGGTCGTCCATCATAAAAAGGCTGCGGAAGTCGTCATCGACGTAGCCGAGCAACTGTCGGTGCAAATCCATGAGCTGCCGGACCAACACGGGCTCTTCGCGCGCAATCTCGATTGGCTCCTGATACCCTCGCATCATTGAGCGCAGGCGCGCATAGAGAGACTTGCGGCGAGAAGCCGATATGCAGCCAATCTCATGCGCGTTGTAGATGACCGCAGACATCGACACTCGCCACCGCTGCTTCAATCTCGCTGCCTTCTCAATCGTCAACCCGCCGCATTCGCGACGGATCTCTGCCGAGGGCATGAGAAACTCCGCGGCAAACTCGTTTGCTTGTTTCTCGATGTCGCCAACCGGACACTCGTGCATCACTGCATGGCCGAGTTCATGCGCCAGGTTGAAACGATGTCGATCACCAGGACGATCCGCGTTCATGAAGAACATCGCGGGCTGGCCGGGCAGCCAGACATGAGCACCGTCGATCTTGTCTGTGCCGAAGTTACACAACACGACAATGCCGCCGGCAGATTCAATGGCTGTTGTGACATTTCGCACCGGGCCCATTGGCAGCCGCAACGCAGCTCTCACCCGGCGCGCCACGGCGCGCGGATCGCCGTCGCATTCGTCAACATCAATCCGCTCGATTGTGTTGATTGTGTCCAGTTCTGCCGCCCGGAGCAGCCGCTCAATCTGCATGCGAACGATGTTCACACGGGCCTGAACCATGCGCTGCTGGCCGATGGGCGTGGTCTTTTGTCGCCTGTTGAATAGCAGGCTGCTTCCCAACCCGATCACCTTGTCTTTGCAGCGGAAGAACTCCGGGTGGAACCGCGTTGCCCTTGCGATGCTGATGACCTCGTCCGCGGATGCTCGCAGCAAGTCGTTCTCAATCTTAGACATCTTGCTCTGCGCGATCCCCGCAGCGTCTGCCAACCCGCGCTGAGTCATCGCTCGCGATTCGCGCGCTGTGATAACCATTGTGGAGTTTACGTCGGTCGATTCCATCCCAGCCCTCTGCGCCGATTACGCGGTATCTGTTTTCGACACGTCGCTTTCTCGACGCTCCGCGTCGCGCCCTCGACTCTGTTCCTGCGGGATGCCGATCCTCGGCGTCGTAGACTCTGCCGGTTTGGCGCGCCGGAGCCGCACCACAGGCTGCGGGTACAGTGTCAATTGGTCGTCCTCGGTCTCAAGCAACATCCCAGTGCTGAGTGACCAAACACGGTGCACCCAATAGAAGCCGCTCTTGCCCTCCGGTCCGATGCCAACAGACTCGATTACAGGATTCAGCAGCTCGGATGTGTCGGCGAGCGTGTAATAACAGACGAGAGGTACGGTCATGCATCCATCGATGAAGAGTTGCCCGCTACGCATCTCGGCTCTCTGCTTGTTGAGATTGTGCGCGGTTCGCAGCCAACCCGTGTATGGATTCCTGTTGGCCTTGTTGAAGACAAGGCTGATGCTCGGGCTAGTTCCATCTCCTTCAAGCAGGACGCATTCCAGGCGTCGTTGCTCCCGCATACAGAACTGGCCAGCAATGACGGGATCTTGTCTTGCCTCGGCGAGGACGAATCGGTTTAGATTCGCGGCACGCCCACTGGCCCCAAGGTCAAGCCTGTCGGCTTCGTCGTTCCTCGTCAAGAACCTCTCCATCGCCCTTTGACACCAAATCGGCATCCGAGGAAGTAGCGGCATGAGGGCAGGCAGGACAGTGGGCTTCTCGATCGCCAAGGCTCTCTCGCAGGCGGCCGTCAAGACGCACACGGGCAACGCAAAGACGATGTTCCGCGAGGCCGTCCGGCGGGAGTTGATCCGCCAATCACCCTTCGCCCACCTCAAGGGCGGGGTTACGCCAACGCGCAACACGCGGTATGTCACGCCCGAGGAGATCGAGAAGGTCCTGGAGGCGTGCCCTGACAGTGAGTGGCGGCTGCTCTTCGGGCTCGCACGGCTCGCCGGGCTGAGGACCCCATCCGAGACCCACCTGCTTACCTGGGCCGACGTGGATTGGGAACTCGCCCGCCTCCGGGTTCGCTCGCCGAAGACCGAGCGCCACGCGGGGCATGAGCAGCGAATGGTGCCGATCTGCCCCCGACTCATGGAGTTGCTTCAGGAGCGGTTTGAAGCCGCCTCAGAGGGCGAGGAGCAACTGGTGGGGATCAAGGGTGCCGGAGCGCGTCGGCGCAAAGTGGTGGCCATCCTGAAGCGTGCTGGCGTAAATGAGTGGGACGCGACGTGGCAGACTCTGCGGCGCTCGTGCGAGATCGAATGGGCGCAGCGCTTCCCGCAGTACGCGGTCAGCCGTTGGATCGGTCACAGCATCGTCGTGAGCGGACGGCACTACGCCAACGCGATCCCCGATGAGTTGTTCGCGCAGGCCGCGGGACAGGACGCGACGCAAAATGCGACGCAGCAACCATCTGGAACGGCCTGCAACGACCCGCGAAGCGCGCAACCGGAGTCTGCGCCTGTCGGCGCTAACTCCGATGAACGCAGCACGTTGCGGGTTGATGTGCGCAATCGCGATGCGCGCGCGCAATGGAGCCGGGGGGAATCGAACCCCCGTCCCGGAGCAGTCACCGTGCCGCTTCTACGCGTGTAGTCGCCGGTTTGATCTCGGCCTGTGGGCGGGCGGCGACGCCCTCCCCTTCGGCCCAGCCACCTGGAACCTCCTCGCCCATCCGCCAGGAAGCGCCACGGATGAGCCAGCCCGATAGTCGTCGGCCCCCGCCCCATCGGGCGTCAGGCGGGGGACGCGCGGCGCTCAGGCCGCGAGTGCGTACTGCGGTTCGGCAGTTATTGGTGTTGCGTGCTTTTTACGAGGCCAGCACGCCCCTCGACGCGCCACGCCACGCCTTCCCTGCCCGGTCGAAACCGATCGGCCCCAAGGTGTCAAAGAACGAGGGATCCTAGGCGTGCCGTGTTCGGCGCCGGCGGACAGCGAACAGACCAGCCGCAACGAGCGAGCAGCCCGCGGGGGCCGGGACCGGGCGGAGGATCGCCCGGTAGCTTTCGGATGGGCTGCCCGGCATGTCTTGCCGCGCGATGCTGGCGAGGATGCTCCCGTCGTCCGCGATGTCCCACGCGAAGAAGACGCCGAACCCGTCCGGGAGATCGACGTAGTCGCTCAGTGTGTACCGTCGATCACTCTCCCAGAGCGCGCCGAACGAGAAGCCGTCCGCGGCGTCGACGGTCCCGACAACCGCTCCCGAGTTGTTGATCGCGCCGACCCAAGCCCCAGCCTCCCCCCCGGCCATGGAGAGAGGCTCGGGATCCCCGTGGACCCAGCGCATCGGTAGGCCACGGTAGCTGTAGTCGGATTTCGACACGTATCCCGCGACGATCCCGGCGTCATTGATCGATTGGGCGTACGACGTGACGGCCCATTCCGGGATCGGCAACTCGTACGCCGAGCCGTCCTCATAGACCGCGTTGCGGTCGTGCCCGTCGATCTGCGCGTCGAACAGCATTGATCCGGCGCTGTTGATCCGCGGGCTTGTGCCGTAGTAGAACCAACCGAACCCGGGCGGCGGTGCAGTGAGGTCGGAGTCGATCACTTCAACGTCCAACCCGTTCATCGTGAACAGCCTCGCGTGCGTCGAACTCGAGGTCCGGTACATCCCGGCGACCCGTCCGTTCGCGCTGATCCCGCTGGCCGCGTGCACGTCGAACCAGAGCCACGGCTTCGGGTTCGGGACCACCTTGATCCCCCCGTCGTGCCAGACGGTCGCCGCGAGGTATTCGTCCGATTCCGCGCCGACCCGTCCGACCATCCCCGCGTTGCTGATGTCGAACACCTCGCTGCGCGTGGCGGTGCCGAGGAGCGGGAGCAGCGTCCACTCGCCGTCCTCCCAGATGGCCGCCCGCCGCTCGACGTACGGGTACCCGCCGGTGAGGTCCAGGATGTTGGCGGCGACACGCCCGCGGCCGTCGAGCCCGACATACCACGTGTCCGTGTCGGGCTGGTCGTACACCGGAATAGGGATGACCTCGTACCGCGGCGGGCGCGCCCGGGCCGCGCTCGCCGTCATCGCGCACAGCACTGCGGCCGTTCCGAGTCTCATCGGCTCACCTCCCGGCGTCGACGCACGGTCGCGAGCCCGAGCGCCAGGACCGGTGCCGCTCCGGGCGCCGGGACCAGGCGCAGAACCGCTGTGCCGTACAGGGTGTAGGCGTTGTTCCCTTCGCCGTACATCACGAGGATGTCGCCGTCGTCGTTGATGTCGCGCGCCATGCGGATGTGGTACCCGTCCGGCAGCGTGACCAGGTCATTGAGGTCGTAGACCTCGTCGCCGACCCAAAGCACGCCGGTGTAGACCGGCTCTTCGAGCCACGGATAGTCCGGGTTGTAGCCGTCGGACGACTCACCGACGACCCAGCCGCTGTCGTTGACCGCCGTCGCGCGCGCCTCGCGTGCGATCGGGTCGAGCTCGGGCAGGATCTGGTGACCCCCGATCGACCAGCGGAACGCCTGCTCGCGCAGCCCGATGGGCTCTCCCCAGTCGTCGTACCCGTCCAGAAACGTGGCGTTCCCGACCACCATTCCGCTCTCGTTCAGGTCGATGAAGCCGCTGCGCGAATAGGGTTCGGCTTCGCTGGGTTCCGGGATCGTGATGGTGATCCCGTTCGGCATCGCGAGCCGTCCTCGGCCGTCGTTGTAGAGCACGACCCCGTCCTCGTTCATGCGGGCCTGCGACGGACCTCGCCGCCAGTCGTGGTACCCGACGAAAACGAGTTCACCGTCCTCGACCCGGTACAACGCCCCGCTCGAATCCCGAGAGAGGAGACGGTCTCCCCGCTCGTTCCAGGCCGCGTAGCTCCAGTCGTCCTCGGGCGCGCCGAAGTCGTGGAACTCGATCGCGAACGGGCTCCAGACCGCCGCACGCCCGTTGACGCCGCCGTAGGCGAAGCTCTCGTTCGCGCCGTACCAGTAGATCGGCCGGACGAGGTCGCCCGGCGGCTCGGGGCCCTCCCGCCACGCGTGCCCGTCCCAGGTGGCGAACCCTGCGTCCGCGACCACGCGCCCGCTGTTCGTCAGCACGTACGGGTAGAAGTCGAGCCCGTCGTGCTCGGGCCCGACGAGCGGGTCGAACTCGTACACCGGCGGGGCCGCCGCGGCCGAACCGGCAAGGACGAGCGCGACGATCAGGTGCGTGCGCATGGTCACCTCCGCGCCCCTCATCGGCCCGGTAACCACGCGGATTCAGCCGGGTCCGAGAAAACGGGGGCGGTTTCGCCGATACCGTTCCTCATGCCCCTCGCCGACCACCTCACCCGCCTCCGTGAACGCCTCGCCGGGCAGCGGATGAAGCCGAGCTTCCTCGTCGTCGGCGGGATGCACTGCGGCACGCGTGCCCTCTACGACGCGCTGTGCGCTCACCCGCGCGTCCGGGTGATCCCCCCTCCGAAACGCAAGCGGAGCGCCCGCACGGGGCGCTCCGCCGGAGGTCACGGATTCTCGCGGGTCGCTACGGGCACCCCCCGATCCAGAGGTTGACGTAGAAGAGCAGGTCGGCCGCGGTGACCAGACCGTCGGGTGTGCCGTAGCCCGGGTCGCCGAGCGGGGCGTTGCGCGTGGTCAGGTCGGCCCGCGGGCTGCCGGTGGTCCAGAGCGTGACGAAGAACTGGATGTCGCTCGCGGTCGCGAGCCCGTCCGGCACGCCGAAGAACGGGTCACCTTCGGGCGCACCCTGCGTCGAGTAGTCGGCCGGGCATTCGCACACGCCGCCCGCGGCCTCGTACGCGCCGATATCTACTCGACAACGTCCGTCGGCGTCGGCATCGGCGATCCGAGGCATGCCGTCAAAGTCGAGCGGGAGCGGCTCGTTGCGCACGCCGTCACCGTCGAGGTCAAAGCGGTCGAGTGGCAGGTCGTTGTTGAGCCCTGCGTCGATCGCGGGCGAGCCCGCCGACAGCCGCAGGTCCTCGTCGCCGGTGCCGGGCGTCATGTCGGGCCCGAGCTCGTCCACGAACATGGGGTCGGAGGTGAGGATGTCGGTGCCGCTCGGATCCCCGTTCCAGTCGCGGATCGTGCAGTTGCGGTACTCGAGGAACCCGGGTTGCAGCCCGACCTCCTCCATGTACACGCCCGGATTGGCGCTCGTGTTGTTCCAGAACACGCTGTTGCTGACCGTAGCCGTGTAGGTATCGGGCTGGACCCCGAAGCCGATCGCGCAGTTCGCGTTCTGGACATGGTTCCCGACGAAGGTGCAGTTCGAGATCGCGGAGTCCAGCCACCTTGCGAACGAGAGGATCGCGTAGTCGCCGGTGTTGCCGATGAACAGGCAGTTCGCAAAGCACGCGCCCGCGTCAAGCAGGTACGCGGCCGCCCCGCATTCGGCTTGATTCCCGACGAAACGGCACCCGACGAACGAGACATCGTGCTCCGGCCATACCCGAACCGCTCCGCCGTTGGTTGATGCGGTGTTCGAGTCGAAAAGACATCCCCTGAAGACCGATGGCGAGTCAATGTTGACTGCCGCACCCTCGGTCCCCGTGTTCCCAACGAACTCGCAGTCGAAGACCTCGGTCGGCGCGAAGATAGCATGGAGCCTGAGCGCGCCGTGCCCGGCGTCCGTGACGTTCTCGACGAACGAGCAATCTTCGATCCGCACGGGGCTTGTGCCGGATCCGAGGTAAACCTCCACCGAATCACGGTTCTGCACGAAATCGGTCCGCACGATACGGAGTAGTCGGGCATCGATGTCCGCGTAGTTCACCGGCTCAAACCGCAGCGGCGAGTCGTTGTCCTCGAAGTAACAGTCCACAATCTCCATCGGATCGACGACCGGATGGATCCGCGTCGAGTTTTCCGCGTCCACGCCGAGGCGGTTGCCGATGAACCGGGAGTGCGTGACCGAGACCGCGTTGATATAGAACCAGACCAGCGCCACGTCCGTCGTGTTGTCCTCGAACGTGCAGTCGTCAACGACCAGTGAGTGCGCGGGCTCGAATGCGAAGTCCTGTGTGACGCGCACCGCACGGGTGTAGCTCGTCACCGACGACGAGTGCCCCGAGAACACGCAGCTCCGGAGCACCGCATCCACGCTCTTGATGAACAGACCCGCGGTCGGGTTGCCTGTGCCGTCCGTCGTGCCGTCAACCACCCGGCACCACTCGAGCAGGAAGTGCTTGTCCTCGTCGTCGGCCGGTCTGCCGTCCACTTCCATGACCTGCCTCGAGTTGTCGCTCGGGTCGCCGACCACGCCGATGTCGCCGCTGATGGTCGTGACGAACACGGTTCCGTCCTGCTCGTCCGGGTCGCCGCCCCCGCTCAGCCCGCGGAACGCGCCGCGGATCGAGGTGCCCGCCGGCACATCGAACGTCGCGTCCCGATCGCCGGGCGTCACCAGCCCAGCCTCGTCCTCATCCGGGTTGTACATTCCGTCCGCGACCCGGATCTCGACCGGGGGTCCGGCTGCCTCGGCCGCGTACACCGCGTCCTGGAGGTGGCGGAACGCCGTCGCCCACGACGCCCCGTCGCCGCCCGCCCCCGCGTCGTCGTCCACGTACAGGACCGTCTGACCGATCGCCCCGGCGGCCGAGAAGACCACCCCGAGCACCGCGACACGCGCTCGCATGACAAGCCCCTTCCGCCCGGTTGTCCGCGTCCCGGGCTACAGGTATGTACCCGGACCCCCGGCTCTGGTTTCAGGGGAAAGCCCCGGATTCGCGCGAATCAGGTGCCGGTTTCCCTAGATACCCTTGCCCCATGCCCCTGGCCGACCACCTCGCCCGCCTCCGCGAGCGCCTCGCCGGGCAGCGGATGAGGTCTTGCCAGTACGACGCCGACGGCTTGTTCGGCGGCGCGGTCAGACAAACCGGCGGCGACGGGCGAGCAACGCCGCGAAGCTCACCGCCGTGATCGTGCCGGGCCCCGGCACGAACAGGACGAACCCCGGCCCGTCCATGCCGCCCGCGCCGGGCGCGATGTGCTCGTCGAGGTACGCGCCGCTGGCGGCGTCGAAGCGTTGAACCGTGTCGTTGCCGAAGCTCGCAACGAACAGGCTGTCGCCCTCGAACGCCAGCCCGATGGGCGTGACGAGCCCGCCCGCCGCGAACGGGTTGACCGAGCCGGAGTCGAGGTCGATCACCATGACCTGCGAGCGTTGGTTGCTCCCGAAGTACAGCCTCCCGTCGGGCCCGAACGTCACGTCGGTCGGTGCACCGACGAGCAGGCCGCTCGCAACGATCTCGCCGAACGCACCCGTCGCGTCGTACCGCAGCACCCGGCTGTTGATCGCGCTGGCGACGAACAGGTCCCCGCCCGGCCCGAACGCCAGCCCCACCGGTCCGTCGAGTTCGGCGCTCATCGCGAAGGTGTCGATGAACGTTCCGTCCGGGGCGAACCTCAGCACGCGGTCGTTCATCCCGCTCGCGACATAGAGGTTTCCGTCCGGCCCGAACAGCAGGTCGCGTGGCCCGTTCAGGTCCGGCGCGGCCGCGAACACGTCGATGAACGCCCCCGTGGATCCGTCGAAACGCAACACCTCGTTCGATGCGCTCCCGACATACAGATTCCCGTCCGAGCCGATCGCCATCCCGTTCGGTCCGCTCAGCCCATTCCCCGACGCGAACACCCCCTCCGGTGCGCCAGAGGCATCGAAGCCGACAACGTTGTTTGAGAGCCGGGCGCTCACCAGCAGATCGATCCCCGCCGAAGCGCGCGCGCCGACCACGCACAACGTGATGAGTACAAATCGCATCCAATCCCTCCGGAATAGGCAGACAGCCCGCGAGATGTCCCCCGGCCCTACGCACGAACCTCCTCGGAGTTCCACTCCGCGATACGCTTCCCCGCATGCCCCTCTCCGACCACATCGCCAAGCTCCGCGAACGCCTTGCCGGGCAGCGGATGAAGCCGAGCTTCCTCGTCGTCGGCGGGATGCACTGCGGCACGCGCGTCCTCTACGACGCCCTGTCCGCCCACCCGCGCGTCCGCGGCGTCAAGGACCCCGAGCCGCACTTCTTCGACCGACCCGCCAACTTCGGATGCGGGCTCGACTGGTACGCCGAACGCTTCCCGTTCGCCGCGTCCAAGAAGGCGCGCTCGGGCTGGGCGATCACCGGCGAGGCGACGCCGACCTACCTCGCCCACCCGATGGCCGCCCAGCGACTCTCCAAGCTCTTCCCGCAGATGAAGCTGGTGGTGCTGCTGCGCGACCCGATCGATCGGGCGTGGGCGCACTACCGCGCGAACCGCGCCGCGGGCGACGAGCCACGCCCGTTCGAGGAGGCGATCGAGGGCGAGCCCGAGGCGATGGCTTCCGAGCGCGCGCGCCTGACGAAGGACCCGACGGGCGACAGCGAGGACTACCCCGCCCGGGCCTACCTCTCCGGCGGGCTCTACGCCGAGCAGCTCGAACGCTGGTTCACCTTCATGCCGCGCGTGCGGTATCTCATCCTCAAGCTCGACTCGTTCCGTGCCGACCCGGCACGGATGCTGAACCTCGTGGCCGAGCACCTCGACCTCGGCCCGTTCGGCCCGGCGCCGTCCGTCACGCCGCCCCCGCCCGAGCCCGGGCTCGACCCGGCAATCCGCGAACGTCTCGCCGCGTTCTTCGCCCCGCACAACGAGCGCCTCGCCGGACTGACGAAGCTGCGCCTGGAGTGGTAAGCTCGCGCGCGTGGAGGCCGACGCGGCAACCTCGTCGCGCGGGATCGTGGGGTGGGTCGGTCTGATCGCCGGCCCGGCCCTCGCGCTGCTCGCCTACTGCTTGATCCCGCAGGCGGTGTACGACGACGCCGGGAAGCTCGTCTCGGGTCTGCCCCACGCCGGGCGCGCCACCGCCGCGGTCGGGGTCCTCATGGCCTGCTGGTGGCTCACCGAAGCGATCCACATCAGCGCCACCGCGCTCGTCCCGGTCGCGCTGCTCCCGCTGCTCGGCGTGATGAGCGTCAAGCAGGCGGCCGCGCCCTACGCCAACCACCTCATCTTCCTCTTTTTCGGCGGGTTCATCATCGGGCTCGCGATGGAGAAGTGGGGGCTGCACAAGCCAGCCCCGCCCGCCTCGTCGCCGGGTTCATGCTCGCCAGCGCACTCATGAGCATGTGGGTCTCCAACACCGCCACCACGCTCATGATGCTCCCCGTCGGCGTCAGTGTGCTCACTCTCCTCGCCGGCGACCGCGGCGGACAGCACGCGCGCTTCGCCGTCTGCCTCATGCTCTCCATCGCCTACGGCGCGTCGATCGGCGGCGTCGGCACGCTCGTCGGCACGCCCCCCAACGGCATCCTCGCCTCCTTCTGCGATGAGACGCTCAAGATCAAGATCGACATGTCCCACTGGATGCTCGCCGCCGTCCCGCTGGTCGCCGTCTTCCTCCCGATCGCGTGGCTGCTGCTCACGCGCGTGCTCTTCCCGATCAAGGGGCTGCGCCTCGAGGGCGCACGCGAGCACGTCCGCGAGCAACTCCGCGCCCTCGGCTCCATGAACCGCGGCGAGTGGGTCGTCTCCGTCGTCTTCATCCTCACAGCGTCCGCGTGGATCACCCGCCCGCTGATCAACGACCTCGGGGATGTCCTGACTGAGCGGGGCTACGAGATACCCGGCGGCGCGCTCGCCTCGCTCGAGGACGCGTCGATCGCGCTGGCCGCCGCGCTCGCCCTCTTCGTCATCCCCGTGAGCATCCGCCCGCGCGAGTTCGCGATGGACTGGGCGACCACCCGCCGTACGCCGTGGGGCGTCCTCATCCTCTTCGGCGGCGGGCTCAGCCTCGCCCACGCGATCACCGAGACCGGCGTGGACACGTGGATCGGCTCGCACATGCACGCACTCGCCGGGGCGCCACCCGTGCTCATCGTCCTCGTCGTCGTCACCGCGATGGTCTTCCTCACCGAGATCACCTCGAACACGGCCGTTACCACCGCCATCCTGCCCGTCCTCGCCGCCGCCGCACCGGCGCTGGGCATCGACCCGCTCCGCCTGCTCGTGCCCGCGGCCGTCGCCGCCAGCTTCGCCTTCATGCTCCCCGTCGCCACCCCGCCCAACGCGATCGTCTTCAGCTCCGGACGGGTCACGATCCGCGAGATGGCCCGGGCGGGGTTCGTCCTCAACCTCGTGGGGATCGTGCTGCTGATGCTCTTCGCGCCGCTGTTCGCGCGCGTGCTAACCTGATGGCATGAACGTCTGCGTCATCATCCCCGCGGCTGGGTTCTCGAAGCGCTACGCCGCGGGCGCCTCGCCCCTTGAGGGCGGGCGCTCGAAGCTCGACGAGGACCTCGGCGGGCGGCCCGTGCTCCACCGCGCCGTCGAGTTGTTCGCCGACATCGACCGCGTCCGCTCCACCGTCGTCGCCGGCCCGCACGACGACGCCGCCTTCGCCGAGTTCAAGCTCCGGCACGGCGACAAGCTCGCGATCCTCGGCGTCACGCTCTGCAAGGGCGGGCAGACCCACCGCTACGAGACCGTCAAAGCCGCGCTGGCCCACGTCCCCGACGACGCGACGCACGTCGCGGTGCACGACGCGGCCCGCCCC
>Ga0210086_1000057_pt1 | contig 75192 bp, 64 predicted proteins | sample China_Galinas_PW_3_FD_184867 | JGI IMG/M metagenome (GOLD analysis project Ga0210086, IMG submission 184867) | Wetland microbial communities from San Francisco Bay, California, USA, that impact long-term carbon sequestration - China_Galinas_PWB_D2... | ecosystem: Environmental > Aquatic > Marine...
CCGTTGCTGCCACCGGCCGCGAGGTAACGCCGCTGGAATTCCTGGTTGGTCCGGATGGTCAGTCCTTCGAGGAACTGAGCCGGGATCTGCGCGTTGCCCAAGCCGGCATCGAGGTCGGTCGGGTTGCCGTTTCCGCTGTACACCCAGATGCGGGTGTTGTTGGCGACGAGCCGCCCGATCTGAAGCATCGGATCGTTGCGCTGCCAGGCCGCCCCTCCATACGCCCCCCACATGTCGAGCGCGTTGAACCCGCCGGCGTCGGCCATCGCGATTCCGATGAGCACCGGCCACAGCCCTGCAGACAGGTTGAGGAACCCGGACAGCGACCCGGCGTAGACGAACTGGTTGGGGTGATAGGCCGCCAGGATCAGGGCGGAGCTGCCCGACATCGACAGTCCCACCACGGCGTTGCCGCTGCTGCTGATGCCGCGGTTGGCCGCCAGCCACCCCGGCAGCTCGGAAGTCAGGAACGTCTCCCACTTGTAGGTGTAAGTCTGGCCGTTGCCGACCGCCGGGCGGTACCAGTCCGTGTAGAAGCTGGACATGCCGCCGACGGGCATCACGACCGACAGGCCGGACCCGTTGAACCACCCGAAGGCCCCGGTTTCGATGTCCCAGCCGTTACGGTCGTCGCGCGCCCGCAGGCCGTCGAGCAGGTAGACCGCCTTGGGGCCGCCGCCCTGGAACTGCACGGGAATGTCGCGGCCCATCGACGGCGACGGCACCATCACGACCTCTGGCGCGTCGGCCACGGCCGTCACAGGATTCGCGACGACGCCGACCAGACCGAGTGCGACGACGACGACGGCCACGGCCAATCGGCGCAGTCCCAGATTCACGACCGAAATACGCATAGCTCCCACCCCTGATTTCTCAACCATTTATCGCTGCGGCGGCCCTGTCGGTTACACCGGCAGGGGCCGTGTGGCGCCTGTGAAACCTGTGGTGAGTGAGGTCGCGCACCGGTCAGTTTCGCCGACCGGCGCCTGCCGGGCTAGCCGAAAAGCGGCAACGTTCGCTTACGCGCCAGCGCATCCATTCCGGCTTGGATCGTGTCCTGCACATCGCGGTACTTGCGTTGCACGTACTCGTCGTCGTCGGCGAGTGACGGGTCGTTGTCCACCTCGACGGGCGGCATCAGCCGGGTGCGGATCTTTGCGGGCAGCGGGAACTGCGGCAGTGCGGCCGGTGCGATGCCCCACGGCAACGACACCGCCATCGGGAACACCTTGAGCCGAAACACCTTGTCCAGACCCAGCGTTCGCGACAGGCGATCACCGCGAATCAGCACCGGCATCGCGTCGGCCCCACCGACCGTCGCGATCGGCACGATCGGCACTCCGGCGCGGATCGCCATCTTCACGAAGCCGGTGCGCCCGGCAAGGTTCGCGCGGTCGCGTTCGCTCCACGGTCGCAGCGAGTCGACCTCTCCGCCGGGCCACAGCGCGACGTCGCGGCCCTCGGCGAGCGCGGTGGAAATCGAGTCGGGTGCGGCCGGCAGCACGCCCATCGCCCGAAAGTAGCGGCCGATCAGCGGGATCGCCATCAGCGCGTCATGGGCGGTGCCGTGCAGCTGCCGCTCTTGGCCAAACCGCCGCCACCACTGCACGCCGACCGTCCAGGCGTCCCAGACGAACGGTGCGCCGGAGTGGATGCCGATCAACAACGCGGGAGGATCGGGCAGGTTCTCCCACCCGTCGAATTCCATCCGGAACCAGTGGTCGACAAGGGTGTTCCAGAAGTACTTCTGGCGCTGCATCGTCGCTTCGTCGGGGCCGCTGAGCTCCCAATTACCCGCGCGACTGGCCACCCAGCCGCTGACTTCGCCATCCTGCCCGGCGCGGCGTTCGTCCATCTGCGCGCGTGCCTGCTCGGCGAATTGCTGGGCCTGTTCTTTCACGTCCGGTGTCCGGTGATCCGTGGTACTCATGTCTACCGCGTACCCGATCCGGCGGCGTGTTGCACTCCCGCAGTTCAGGGCAATGGGCTGCGCGGATATCCACCCATGCGGACGATTCCGTGTGATACCACATCGGGATGGGTCGATGGTCGCGCGCGGAGCTCGAATCCGTGTTCGCGCAGCACGAACAGCTGGTGGTGGAGATCGGGAAGAGCTGGGACTGGTCCAGCTACGCCGATGAGTTCACCGAAGACGCCCTGTACGTCGAGCATGCGCTCGGTACGTTCCGTGGCCGGGAACAGATTCGCGAGTGGATAGTGTCCACGATGAACACCTTCCCCGGAAGCGAGATGCCGCTCTTCCCGACGTCGTGGCACGCGATCGACGAGGACAAAGGTTGGGTGTTCAGCGAAGTCCGCAACCGGATGAGAGATCCGGGAGACGGCAGCGTGCACGAGCAGGCCAACATCACGGTGCTCAAGTACGCCGGTGATGGGTTGTGGAGCTATGAGGAAGACGCTTACAACCCACTGAACTTCATGACGATGGTCCAGGACTACATCAAGAGGTGCGCGAGCTTGGGAACGGCGTCTGAGGACGCGCTCGCGTTCGCCGAGAACATGAACTGGCCGCTGACGTAACGGCTATTGCACCGTCAGCACCCCGTGCATGCTCGGGTGGTAGGTGCAGTGGAACAGGTACGTGCCGGGCTGAGTGGGCGCGGTGAACGTGGCCTGCCGTTTGCCCTCGACCTCGACGTCGAACACGCCTGCGGTGTCGGAGGTGACGGAGTGCTCGGCGGAGTCGTCGTTCACCACCGTCACCTGCGCACCGGGCGCCACCGTCGCATCGGAGAACTTGAAGCCGGCGATGCTGATCGTGGCAGCGGCGGCCGGAGCCGGGGATGCCGGTGCGGCCGACGAGGCAGCCGACGACGACGCACTCGTCGAAGCGGGCTCCTCGGTGACGTTCGACTTGCCACACCCGGCCACGGTGATCGCTACCGCGCCCAGCACAGCTGCCGCCATTCGGATTCGAGTCGGCATCTTTGTCCCCTCACGTCGTGCCTATTACATGAGACACGAGATGGGCCGTCAAAGGTTCGAAAACGCCGGCTTCAGCTGGTTCTAGGTGGGGTGCCGTCGCCGTCAGGAGACTTCGCGCCGCGTCGGAGTCGACTCGTCGACGCGCCCGGTGGCATCGGTGGCATCGCCGGTCTGATCAGTGTGTGCGGCGGGGTGAAGGCTGTCCGCCCGCTCCGACTGCTTGTTGAGTTCCTCGCGCGACGAGGCGACGCCACTCTGGTGGGCGGCCGCGCGCTCCTCGAGCCGGGCCGCCTCGGCGGCCTTGGCCTCGGCCTCCGCCTTCGCGGCGCGTGCTCGCGCAGCGGTTTCGTCGGCCAGTGCCTCGCGCCGCTCGACTTTCGCGGTGCCGTCACGAACCTGCTCGCGGATGCGTTCGGCTTCGACGCGGCGCTTCTTGGTGCGGCTCTGCCGAGCGATGAGAACGACCGCGGCGATCAGCAATATCGCCACCACCACGGCGATGACTATCCAGACGACGTTGTCCATGACCGCTCCTCATTGACATGTTGTGTCGATCCCTACAGCGTGCCCCCGCCCGTCGGCGTGCAAACCCCGGTCATCCCAGCAGGCCCGCGATCGGCGTGTCTTCGATCTGCAGAGTGAGTTCGCGGGCATCCTCGAACACCACCCGCGCGCCGCTGGCCATCAACTCCTCGCGCGAAAACCCGCCGCTGAGTACCCCGATACTGGGCACATCCGCGCGGCGGCACGCCTCCGCATCCCACACCGAGTCGCCTACGAAGACGGCACGGTCGGCCGTCACCGCGGCACGGTCCAGCGCGACCTGGATGATGTCGGGCTTGGGCTTGGCCGTGTCGACGTCGGCTGACGACGTCATCTCCGACACCAGGTTGTCGCGGTCCAAGAGCTCACGCAGGATGGACAATTCGTCGTCGGACGCGGACGTCGCGAGCACCACCTGCAGGCCCATCGACGCGACGCGCTCGAGGACTTCGCGTCCACCGGGCAGTACCCGCAAGAGCGGCGTGAGCTCTTTGTAGTAGCGCGAGTGGAGGTCTTTGAGTCGTTGTCTGACGGCGTCGTCGGCATCTCCCGAGAGGGTGTCGACCAGCGTCGAGCCGTCCATCCCGATCGAGCGGTGGATGCGCCACGCATCCGCGGCGATGCCGACGTCGTGGAACGCGCGAGCCCATGCGTGCACGTGCAGGTAGTTGGAATCGACAAGGGTGCCGTCGATGTCGAACAGGACAGCCGGTGACCGAGAAGCGCTCATCCCGCGCGGGTACCCGCACGCCACGGTTGTTTACCGTCGATGATGAATCCTCACGATCCACCGATTCCGTACACCCGCACGGCGTTGCGGAAGCCGATCAAGTCGGCGACACGGACCGCGTCCGCCGCACTCCACTCCCCTGCGTCGACGAACCCCTGTAGCACGCTACGAATTCCGTTGCGCCACAGAGCGGCTCCCAGGTAGTGCAGCTCCGCGGGACCGAACCCATCCGACGAGTACAGGATCTTGCGAAACGGGGCCAGCTCGAGCAGGCGCCCGACTACCCCGCGTGCGCGGGCGCCGAGATGGTTGATAGCCAGCCCGCCGTCCACGTACACGTTGTTGAATGCCTGCGCGAGATAACCGGCTTCGCGTTCGTACGGGTAGCAGTGCAGCAGCATGATCGGGGTGTCGGCGCTTCGCCGCAGCAAGTCCAGCAGCAACAACGGATTGGTCTTGTGCAAATCGGCGTCCCGGTCACCCAGGCCGACGTGCAGCTGCAACGGCTTGCCCAGCTGCAGCGCGCGGTGCAGGCCGAACCTCAGCAGCACCAGGTCCGTCAGGCGTCCGCCGCGGTCCCGCCACCGCGCAGCCGCGTCGGTGACCTCCGCGGCCGTGGGCTCCGACAGGTCGCCGTCGAAACCGCCGCGATACGCCAAGATCGACTTGGTGGCCACTGCGCCGGCCGCTCGCCGGTGCAGGAGTTCGTCGAACGCTTCGGCGTAGTCGCCGGCGGCCGCGGCGGCCTGTTCGCCGAGTTGTTCCAGCCTGATCACCTCGTGCGCCCGAGCGCCCGACAGCGAAGCCATCTCGCCGACATCGGCCGTACCGTCCGCAAGCCCGGTATCCACGAGCCAATCCGACACCCCGGCCGCAGGCAGAAACAGCCGCGCCAGGTCGACCTCGCTGAATTCGCCGCGCCGGCGCCAGTATTCGTCCGCGGTCGCATGCGGGGGCAGGCCCAGCAACGGTGCACAGCGGGCGCGCACCGCGAAGCCCAGCTGGGTGTCGAAGCCGGAGTCGAAATCCGCGATGGGCTCGGTGTTGGCCTCGTTGAGCGCGTTCTCGAACCGGTGCCGGCCTGCACCGCCAATCCAGCAGCCGTGCACGTGATGGTCGACGAGCTGCAGATGGCCGACGTGCTCCGCGAGCGCCGAGGCGGTCACAGACGCGCTCACAAACTCCAGGCCATGCGGAACTTGTCGGCCAGCTCGGCCGGCTCCACGTCTGCGTACGTGTCCTGTTCGTAGCGGCGCACGGCGACGGTGGCGTCGACGGCGGCATCGCCGAGAATTGCGCGGATGCGGCTCGACCCGTCCAGCGCGGAGATCACCGCAGCCTGGTCGGTGGGCAGCGTGGCGACGTCGCCGAGGGTGGCCGGATCCACGCAGACCTCCGGGGGCAGCGGCGCGCGCTGTTCGATGCCGTCGAGAGCCAGCCCGAGGATCACCGCAGACGCGAAATACGGATTCGCCGACGGGTCGCAGACTTTGACCTCCACGTTGGCCCCGTGCGGGTTGGCTGGCCCGCCGGTTAGGAAACGGAGGGCCGCCTCCCGGTTCTCGGTGCCCCAGCACACGTTGGCGCCGGCCCAGGAGCCCGGCTGCATCCGCAGTCCGGAGACGATCGATCCGCTGAGCACGCCTTGTGCTTCGGACAGCCCGGCGAGAATTCCGCCAATCGCATGCCCACCGACCTCCGTCATCCCTCGGGCACCCGACCCGCCGGAGAACACCGGCGCGCCGTCTTTCGTCAGCGAAAAGTGTTGGTGTGCACCCGACCCCACGCTGCCCGCAAACGGCGCGGGCGAATAGCTCGCCCGCGCGCCGTACCGACGGGCCACCCGGCCGATCACCAATCGCATCAGGACCAGCTGGTCCGCGGCCGCGACCGGGGTCAGCGGTGACAGCGAGATCTCGAACTGGTTCTGGCCGTATTCGGGATGGAATTGCTCGATGCCGATACCGGCGGCCGCTGCCGCGGTGGTGACCTCGCGCACGAACGCCTCGTGTTCGAGCACGCCCGCCACCCCGTACTGCGCCCAGAGCACGGACGGCAACCGGCCGCCGTCTGGCCCGACCAGCAGCAACTCAATTTCGTGGCCGATCAGCGCTTCGACGCCGGCGCGCCGCAGCCGGTCTTCCACACGGCCCAGGGTGCCGCGACTGCAGGCCGGTATCGGCGCGCCATCCTGGTCGAAGAACGAGCCGGGGGCCCAGGCCAGCCCGTCGCCGAGCGTTCGCAGCGCGGTCAAGTCGAGGCGGATGCGTTCGTCGCCGACCACGCCGAAGTCCTTGGTGAACGCGATGCCGGTCTGGTCGATCGCGAAGATGTGCCACACCGGGCTGGCGCCCAGGCCCGGGTCGGCGGAGGCTGACAGTCGGCGCGGCGGCACCATTTTCGCGTGGGTCAGGCCGGCGGGATTCACCACGGTGCCGATCACCGTGTCGATTCCACCCGCTTCGAGCTGGGCGATGGAGGGTGCGGTGGGCGCTTCGTGTGTCATCTCGAACATTGTGCAGGGCGGCGACGCGGCGGGCTACGCGTTGGCGTCTGACGTCGTGCGCTATGCGTTGGCCGCGGGCGGGTAAGCCGCCGAGCAGAGGATGGTGAGCATACCGTCGGCGGCGCGGGTCCACGGAAATTGCTCGGCACGGTGGCGGGCGTCTCGGCGACGCCGCCGCGCCGGCCGGCTGATGATCTCCGTCACCGCGGCCGCGATCGAGAACGGATTGTCGGCGGCGAGCGCGCCGCTCTCGGTCGTGACGATTTCCCTCAGCGCAGACGTCCGGGATACCACAGTCGGCGTACCGCAGGCCAGGGCCTCCAGCGCGGCCAGACCGAACGTCTCGTGGGGGCCGGGCGCCAGCGCCACGTCGGCCGAGGCCAATAGCGCCGCGACGTCGGATCGGTTGTGCACGAACCCGGTGAAAGCCACCGGCAGCCCAGCTGCCTGACGTTCGAGCTTGCGTCGTTGCGGACCGTCGCCGACGATCAGCAGGCGCGCATCGAGGCCCGAATCACGCAGTGCCGCAACCGCGTCAATGCTGCGATCGGCCCGCTTCTCCACCGACAGTCGACCGCAGTGCACGAGCAGGGTCTGCCCGGGTGTTGCCCAGCGCCGGCGCAACCGCAACGACCGTTGGCGCGGATGGAAGGTGTGCAGGTCGACGCCCAGCGGTACCGTCCTGACGTTGGGTGCGTCGATCCGGTCGAATTCCTCGCGAGCGAATCCGGTGGTGCAGACAACAACGTCGTAGCTGCCCGCCGTGCGCCGATTCGCGAAATCCGCGAGCCGCCGAGCCCATCCGGGCGGTAGCACCAGACCGGCGAGCCGGTCCAGACGCTCATGGGAGATCATCACGGTGACGGCCCCCTGGTCGCGGCCCCAGCTGCCCATCGACCGCAGGGTCAGCCGGTCGGACACCTCCAACGCGTCCGGGTCGAGCGAGGCCACTATGCGTTTGACCGGCCGGGGCAGCACGGCGCGATAGCCGCCAGTGAACGGAATGGGCAAGGCGGGCAGTGTGATTCGGATGACGCCACTGGCCGCTACCGTTCTGGAGGCGGCATGACCCGGAACGACGAGGAAGACCTCGTGTCCCGCGGCACGATATTCGGCGCCGAGCCGGTCGACGGCGGTGCGCAGCCCTCCGGACCGCGGCCCGTAGAAGTTGGCCACCTGAACAACCCGCACCAGGCCATCACAGAGAACCCGCATGTGCGATCTGCCACGCGCCGCCGACGGTTGCTTGAACACGCAATGAACACCGCCCCGCCGTTCCGTAATGTGCGAAGTGCGATGACCACAGACCACTCGGCGTTCGACGAGCTCGTCGGACTGCTCGACTACCCGATGTTCGTGGTCACCACCCGCGCGGGCGACGACCGCGCCGGGTGCCTGGTCGGGTTCACCAGCCAGGTAAGCATCCGCCCGTCGCGCTTCCTGGCGGGGCTGTCGAAAAAGAACTACACGTACCGGGTCGCGAGCCGGGCGTCACATCTCGCTGTGCACCTGCTGCCGCGCGAACGGCGCGAGGTGGCGCGGCTGTTCGGCAGCGAAACCGGCGATCGGGTGGACAAGTTCAGCCGCTGCGCGTGGCACAGCGGACCGGACGGGCTGCCGATCCTCGACGACGCCGTGGGCTGGTTCGCCGGACGCATCCTGAACCGCTTCGACGTCGGCGATCACGTCGGCTTCCTGCTGCAACCGGTCGGCGGCCACGCGCCCGAACAGTTCGGTGACCTGGTCACGTTCGCTGACGTGCGCGACCTGGACCCCGGTCACGAGGCGTGAGGCGTCGGGTTTGCCCGTTCTCAGCCGGGGCACTCCTTACCGGTAACCGTCGACACAGGAGGGCTTCATGCGTGCCGAACGCTTCCGACAGCTACTTTCCGCGGAAGGCCCGTTCGCTTCGATCTATTTCGATGACTCCCACGACACGGCGGACGCCGAGGCGCAGCTCGAGTTGAAGTGGCGCGGGCTGCGCGAACAGCTCGAAGCGCACGGGGGGCGGGCGCTGGTGGATGTCATCGAGCCGGTGGTGCTCGGTGCCCGGCCGCCCGTGGGCCGCAGCGGCCGAGGTGTGATCGCTTCGGCGCGCGACGTGCTGATCAACGAACACCTGATCCGGCCACCGGCGGCATCGGTGGCGCGGGTGTCGGACTTGCCGTACATCGTGCCGTTGGTCGAGCATGCGGTCGAACACCACACCTACCTCCTGGTGGCCGTCGACCACGCCGGTGGTGACGTCACTGTGCACCGCAACGACCACGACCGCACCGAGAGCGTCGACGGTGGCGGATATCCGGTGCACCACGCGCATCGGGCCGAAACGCCGGGCTACGGCGACCCGCAGCGGACCGTGGAAGGCGCCCGGGCCAAGAACATCCGCGCCGTCAGCGAGCGGCTCACGTCGTTGATGGATGTCACCAAGGCTGAAGCGGTGTTCGTGCTCGGCGAGGTGCAGTCGCGTTCCGACCTGATCGCCGATCTGCCTGAACGAGTCGCCGAGCGTGCGGTCGAACTCAAGGTCGGTGCCCGCCACAGCGGCATCGACGACGACGACGTCCGCCGTGCGATCGACGCCGAGTTCCTGCTGCGCCGTGCCTCGGTGATCGACGTTGCGGCGCAACGGTTTACCGCTGGGCAGGGGCCCGGGTTGGCCGCCGAGGGGTTCGCGGCGGTGTGCGCAGCGCTGCGTGACGGAGCGGTGGCGACGTTGATCATCGGTGACGTCGGTGATGCGACGGTGGTGATCGGCGACGAGGTGACCACCATCGCGCCCGACGAGGACGTGCTGTCAGAACTCGGCGAGGCGCCGCGCGTGGTGCGCGCCGACGAGGCACTGCCGATCGCGGCCGTGGCGACCGACGCCGATCTGGTGCGCACGGACGACCGGATCGTGCCCGCGGATGGCGTGGCCGCGGTGCTGCGATACGCACGCAGCCACCACTGAGCTCTGGTACGGCGATCAGGGCTCGATGACGTGCGTCGGGTCGGGCTTGTGGTCGTCCGGAGCCTGGCTGTAGTCGCCGAAGCGGCCGTCGCGTTCCGCCACCGCTGAGGAAACCCCTTGTGTGGCAGCATGATCGATGAAATTCCCGGCTTCGGGGATGTTGCGCATGATGCCGTCGAGGATCGCACCGAGCGTCTGAGTGGACGCCAGACCCATATTGTCGTAGGCCTGGTTGACCATCAGCTTCTGGGCGGCCAGTTGGCCCATCGGCAGGGATGCCAGCTCCTCGGCCTGTGCGCGCACCACCGCCTCCAGTTCGGCGAACGGCACCGCCCGGTTGATCAAACCGATGTCGGCGGCCTCCCGACCCGACAGCGGCTTGCCGGTCAGCGCATGGTATTTGGCGCGGGTCAGACCGAGGCGGTAGATCCACATCCCGGAAAGATAGGCGCCCCACACCCGCGAGTACGGGGTGCCGATCTGCGCGTCCTCGCTGGCGATCACAAGGTCTGCGCACAGCGCGTAGTCGCTGCCGCCGCCGACGCACCAGCCGTGCACCTGCGCGATCACCGGTTTCGGTGAGCGCCAGATACTCATGAACTTTTGATGCGGCGACGTGGCCGCTGCGGTCGTGTGCATCATGTCCTTGCCCGGATCCCACCGGCCTTCGGTGGCCAGAAATTCTGCACCGTAACGAAATCCGCCGCCGAAGTTGTAGCCGGCGCAGAACGCGCGGCCCGCGCCGCGCAGGATGATCACCTTCACCGACTCGTCGCGCACCGCGGTGTTGACCGCGTCTTCGACCTCGTCGGGCATCGGCGCGACGATCGTGTTCAGTTCATCGGGGCGGTTCAGCGTGACCGTCGCGATCGGGCCGTCACTGTCGTACCGGATGGTCTGGTAACTCATGGGCGGCTCCTGAAGGGATAGTGACTGACCGCGCGCAACGGGCTGAACTGGTCGGATCACCCTAACTGTGCGGTGACCGCATCATCAAGTGCGCCATGACCTTTCAACGGGGAAAACGCCCGTCCCCGTGCTTCGCCAATTTTCGTCAGCAACGCACTGCCGATGCGAACACCACCAGTACAGTAGCGACGAAGGTCTACTCTCTAGTCAGAAAACTGCGGAACAGTCACGGAGGACAAGATGTCAAGGGCCGTCGGCGAACGATACGAATGCGAAGAATGTCAGGCGGTACTCGTCTACGAGCGTGCCTGTCCCTGCAGGTCGGAATCGGAGCATGCCGAGATCTGCTGCGAGAAGCCCATGCGGAGAGTATCGACGGGACAGTAATCCACGCCAAGTCCATCGGCGCCCCGCGTGACGGGCCGATGAGAGACAATTGACGGGTGGACTGCGACGTTGCCCGTGAGGCGTTGTCGGCCCGGATGGACGGGGAACGTGAACCCGTGCCGTCTCGGCGTGTCGACGAGCACCTGGCGCGATGCTGCCACTGCCGCGATTGGCTTTCGCGCGTCCAAGCGCAGTCCGCGCGGCTGCGACCGTCAACCATGGCCGGTCCACAAGACCTTCCCAGCGTCCACCATCGGCCACTTGGCCAGGCGGCGGGCCGGCCCGCTGCCCGCATTCGTCGAGCAGCGCGGCAGTGGCCGCGGTTGGCTCTGGGAATCGTCGGACTCGCGCAGATCACGCTCGCCGGGGCGCAAGGACTCGGCGCCGGTCTCGGCATCGCGGACGCCGGGCACGGCTCGACGGTGAGCGGTCATCTCGTCAACGAGTCGACCGCCTGGTCGCTGGCGTTGGGCATCGCCATGGTTTTCGCCGCGCTGCGAACAAGAGCCGCCGCGGGATTGGCCGGCGTCCTGGTGGTATTCACTGCCGTGCTGACAGGATACGTGATCGCCGATACCGTCGAAGGAGTCGTCACGCCGCTGCGCGTGATCAGCCATGTGCCGGTGGTCGCCGGGACGGTTCTCGCCCTGTTGGTGTGGCGCCGCGAACGATCGCCTCACCCTGAGACGCGTGCGGATTCGGCCGCCGGCTCCGAGCGTGCCGCGGCGGTCGATACCGATTACGTCGACGACATAACGTTGCCGCACAATGCATCTCGGGGCCGGCGCCGCGGTCATCTGTGGCCGACCGACGGCTCTGCCGCATAGTGGCTACAGCATCACCCCGAACATGATCGCCATGCCGGCGGCCATCATCGATTGGCATGCAACGCCGAAGAACCGATAGGCGGGTTCGGCCGGCCGATGTCGGCGCTCCTCGAAGAAGCGGTATGTCCACCACAACGCCGCGAGCGCGAAACCGACCGTCCAGAACCAGTTGATCGCCATGATCCAGGCCGGATCGCCACCGCCGCCGTGGGTGTGCGTGTCTGGCATCGCCATGCTCATCTGACCTGTCCCATGGGGGGCCCCGGCATCGGCTGTCCTGCTCTGCCCCGGCAGCAGATTTCCGTTCATCACGGCGTACATCCATGCCATCGCCAGCATCATCGCGCCGTGATAGCCGTTCACCGCGCGGTGGTCCGCGACGGCAACGACGACACCCACGTACCACGCCGTGGCCAGCAGGAAGAACACCATGGGGGCGATGGTCGGCAGCGCCGCACCGCGCGGCCACGCCATCACCGCCATCGCCAGCGCCATCACGATGTGCAAGACCTGCCCGATGACACGCCTCCAGTGCCGATCTCCCAGGACGATGCCGACCGCGCACTCGGCGGCGCTCAGCGCGAACATGACCGTCACCACCCAGCGCAGCGCGAGATCTGAGATCACGGCGCGGACTTCCCAGACCGCCACTTGGCGCAGCCCAAGACGACGTCGACGACGACGAATAGCGCCAGCGTCAACCCGAACAGCGGCGCGAACCAGCCGCTCGCGACGAGCACCCCGACGACGAGCACCGCCTCGTAGGGCCGCAGCCGGTCGAGCACGCCGCGGCGTTGACCTGCCGGCAGCACGAACCCGTAGGCTCTGGCGGGCCGGCGCCGCCACCACATCCGGTAGCCCAGCAGGATCCCGGCGAGCGGTAGGCGCTGCTCCCCGACCTGCGGAACAATGAGTTCGTGGCGGTTGACGGCGTTGTCGATCTGCGGGATCAGCGCGTACACCAAACCCGTGCAGGCGGCCACCAGAACGAACGGCGCGACCAAGATTCCCGCATAGAAATGCAGGCGCATCACCAGTGGCCGGAATCTGGCCCAGGCCAGCGCCTGCAGGCCGTCGTCGGCATCCGAATACTCACAGACGTCGACGTCATGTTCGGCGGGTTCTTCCACCGGGGTGTGACTCACGGTCTGGGCAGCCTCAACTTTCGTCCGGGTCAGTCGAATGGCGACTCGTATGCATTGGTCGCCGGCGGCGGTGGGAAAGTTCCCGGCCGGCACCGAAAACCTACGACGGGCGGTCGTAGACTGACGGGAGCTGCTCATTTGGGACTGGAAGGGGCGGCATGACGACGACGACGCGTTCCCAGTCGGCGCCTCGGCCGGCGCGGGCCGGAGTCTCCGGTCGATACGCGCTGCTGGCAGCGGGATACGGGGTCGCAACGGCCGGGTTGATCTGGTACGGGCTGGCGGCCGGTGCCCGCCGGTTCGCCGTCACGGGCGATTCCTACCCTGGCGGCTTTACCGCGGCAGCCGAACCCGCAGGATATTTCACCGCGGCGCTCTGCGGTGCCCTGTGCCTGGGCGGGTTGGTGTACATCGTCGTCGTGGCGCGGACGGACTCGCGCGGTGTCATCGACGAGAAGGCGTTTCGCGTCCACCTCTTGGTCGAACGGGTATCGGCGGCGTGGGCGGCAGCAGCGATCGTCATGTGCGTCGTCCAGGCCGCGAACGATTCCGGAGTTGCGGTCACCCGCCTGATCGGCAGCACGGCGATGTTCGACGTCGTTGTTGCCTCCGAGATGTCGCGCGGGTGGATCGCCACCGCGTTGTGCGCGGCGGCAGTCGCCGTCGCTGTGCGGCTCACCCTGCGCTGGGTCAGCCACTGCGTGCTGGTGCTGCCGACGTTGATCGGGGTGGTGGCTTTGCCGGTCAGCGGCAACGCCGCCTCCGGACCCGATCATGACTACGCCACGAGCGCGGCCATCGTTTTCGTCCTGGCGCTGGCCGTTTTGACCGGAATCAAGGCGGCGGCCGTGCTGAGTCCACCGGGCCCGGAACTGCACGCACGCGTGCTGTTCACCGAATGGCTCAGCGGCGCGGTCGCGTTGGTCTACGGCGGAATGCTGCTGTCGTTGCTGTTGGGGTCGGGCGGCATCACCGAAACCGACTACGGGCGGCTGGCCCTGGTGGCCGGCGTCGCGCTGGCACTGACGTGGGCCGGCGACGTCGCGAGAATGTTGGCCTGGCGTCGCCGATCACGGATCGTCGACAGCGGTGGCATCGCGCTGGCCGGCGCACTCGCCACGATCGCCGCGACGGCCGCAGTGTCGGCAATGGCGACCCAGCCCGCGCCGCGCCTGCTCGAGCACCAGCTCACCTCGTGGGACGTCTTCTTGGGGTATGCGCTTCCCGACCCGCCGAGTGTGCTGCGAATACTCGCCGTTTGGCGTTTCGACACCTTCATCGGCGTCTGTGCGCTGGTCATGGCCGCCGCGTACGTGCTCGGGGTCGTGCGTCTGCACCGCCGCGGCGACCGGTGGCCGGCCGGACGGCTGCTCGCATGGCTGACCGGATGTGCGGCGCTGCTGTTCACCAGCAGCTCGGGAGTCAAGGCCTACGGTTCGGCGATGTTCAGCGTTCACATGGCCGAACACATGACATTGAACATGTTCGTGCCCATTCTGCTGGTCCTGGGCGGGCCGGTGACATTGGCGCTGAGGGCCCTGCCCCCTGCCGGCGACGGGAAGCCGCCGGGCCCGCGTGAGTGGCTGCTGTGGTTGGTGCACTCGAAAGCGACGGCATTCCTTGCCCATCCGGTGACGGCGTTCATCCTGTTCGTCGCGTCGCTCTACCTGGTGTACTTCACCTCGGTGTTCGACGCCCTGGTGCGTTATCACTGGGGTCACGAATTGATGAGCGTCCACTTCCTGCTGGTCGGCTACCTGTTCTTTTGGGCCATCATCGGAATCGATCCCGGTCCGCGGCGCCTGCCGTTCCTCGGGCGGCTGGGATTGCTCTTCGCGGTGATGCCGTTCCACGCGTTCTTCGGCATCGCGGCGATGACGATGACGTCGACCATCGGCGGCCAGTTCTACCGGTCCGTCAACCTGCCGTGGCTGTCCAGCATCGTCGACGACCAGCATCTCGGGGGCGCGATCGCTTGGGGCTCAAGCGAACTGCCGGTGATCATCGTGGTGGTTGCGCTGATTGCGCAGTGGGCGCGACAGGATCGGCGCGCCGCCGCCCGCTCGGACCGCCGCGCCGACTCCAGCTATGCCGACGACGAACTGGACGCTTACAACGCGATGCTTCGCGAACTCGCGCGCTCCCGGCGCTGAGCAATCTCGCCGGACCGCGGTCGATCAGTCCCGGCAGCCGAAGTTGCGCAGTCGCAAGCTGTTCGACACCACGAAGAACGACGAGAACGCCATCGCCGCACCGGCGACCAGTGGGTTCAGCAAGCCCGCCGCCGCGATCGGAATGGCGGCGATGTTGTAGCCGAAAGCCCACATCAGGTTGACCCGGATCGTACGCGTCGTGGCCTTGGCCAGATCCAGTGCCTGCGGGACCACGTCGAGGTCGTCACGCACCAGGATGATGTCGGCGGCGCCGATCGCGACGTCGGTGCCGCGGCCGATCGCCAGGCCGAGGTCCGCGCACGCCAACGCCGGGCCGTCGTTGATCCCGTCACCGACCATCGCCACGATCCGGCCGCGGTCCCTGAGCTGTTGGATCACGTCGACCTTGTCTTCGGGAAGCACCTCGGCGATGACGTCGTCGATGCCCACTTCGGCCGCCACCGCCGCTGCGGTCACCGGGTTGTCTCCGGTCAGCAGTACCGTGCGCATACCGCGCGCCTGCAGGGCGGCGACCGCCGCGGCGGCAGATTCCTTGACCGCATCCGCCACCGCGATCGCACCGCACGCGACACCGTCCACCGCGACGAAAACCACTGTGTCCCCGCGTGTTTCGCCCGCACGACGGGCAGCTGTCAGCTCCGGGCCGGCGGCCGCATACCGCGAAACCCACGCCGGTTTGCCGACGCGGACATGGCGGCCGTCGACCGTGCCCGCCACTCCGCAACCCGGCGTCGCCCGGAAGTCGGCGACGGCGCCTCGCTGCGCCGAGGCCGTCACGACGGCCACGGCGACGGCGTGCTCGGAGGCCGACTCGACCGCGGCCGCCAGTGCCAGCACCTCGTCGGCATCCCAGCCCGGGGCAGCCATGACGGCGGTGGCGGTCAGGTGGCCGACCGTCAGCGTGCCGGTCTTGTCGAAGACCACCGTGTCGACGGATCGGATGGCCTCCAGGGCGCGGTAGCCCTTGAGGAAGATCCCGAGTTGGGCGCCGCGGCCCGAGGCGACCATCATCGCGGTCGGCGTGGCCAGGCCCAACGCGCAGGGGCACGCGATCACCAGCACCGCCAGCGCGGTGGAGAAGGTGCGGTCGGCACCGGCCCCGGCCAGCGCCCAGCCCAGCGCAGTGAGCGCGGCGATCACGAACACGCAAGGCACGAAGACCGCCGCGATCCGGTCGGCGAGCCGCTGCGCGTCTGCTTTCTCGGCCTGCGCCTCTTCGACCAGGCGCACCATGCCCGCGAACTGGGTGTCGGCGCCCACGGCGGCCGCCTCGACGATCAGCCTGCCGTCGAGCACCACGGTTCCGCCGACGACGCTCCTATCGGGCTGCACCCGCACCGGCGTGGCCTCACCGGTCATCGCGCTCATGTCGACGGCCGCGCTGCCGTCGACCACCAGCCCGTCGGCGGCGATGGTTTCGCCCGGCCGGACGACGAAGGTCTGTTGTTCGGCAAGCTCGTCGGTGGGGATGGTCATTTCGCTACCGTCGGCCAGCAGGACGCAGACGTCCTTTGCGGTCAAAGCCGCCAGCGCGCGCAACGCGCTGCCGGCCTTCGACTTCGCTCGCGCCTCGAAATACCTTCCGGCCAGTACGAATACGGTGACGCCGGCGGCGACCTCGAAGTAGATCGCGTCGCTGCCCGCCAGCGCTTGCCACACGCCGCGCGTTTCCAGGGCGCGGTGGGAGAAGAACACGGTGTAGAGCGACCAGATCGAGGCCGCGGCGATGCCCACCGAGATCAATGTCTCCATCGACGCGGTGCGGTGGCGCGCGTTGCGCAACGCGACCTTGTGGAACGGCCAGGCGGCCCAGGTGACGACCGGCGCGGCCAGCGCGGTCAGCACCCATTCCCAGCCGGGGAACCGGGTGCTGGGCACCACGGCGAACATCACGGACAGGTCGGCGACGGGGACGAACAGCACCGCCGCGACGGCAAGCCGGCGCAGCAGATAGCGGGCGTGATCGAGGTCCTCGTCGTGCTGATCGACCGGGCGCTTCGTCCGCTCCCGGGCCTGGTAGCCCGCCTTGCCCACCACCTCGCACAGATCCGCGGCGTCGAGGTTGCCGGCGGCTTCGATGGTGGCAATGCGGGTGGCGAAGTTCACCGACGCGTGGACGCCGTCGACTTTGTTCAGCGCGGTCTGCACCCGGGCGGCGCACGCTCCGCACGACATGCCCGTCACCTCGAGCTGGAGCCGCCGGGCCTGTGCCGCGCCCGAATCCTCCAGGGCCGCGACCGTCATATTCCTCCTCGTCACGGATGGTGACCCATCCTCGTCTTTAGTCGCGCCGGGCCTTCGGAGAGTTCCAGGTGACCATCCAATAGTGTCTGGTGCGTGGCGAACAGCGGGAACGACGACCAACTTACTCGGCTCGCCCTCGCCGCCGGCCGCGGTGACCGCGCCGCTCTCGACGAATTCATCAGGGCCACCGAGCGCGATGTGTGGCGGGCGGTGGCGTTTCTGGCCGACCCGGCCAGCGCCGACGACCTGACCCAGGAAACCTACCTACGGGCCCTGGGTTCGCTACATCGCTTCATGGGCGGTTCGACTGCCCGGACGTGGCTGCTGTCGATCGCCCGACGCGTCGTCGTCGACCAGGTCCGCCGCAACCAGAGTCGGCCACGCAACAGCACCGTGGCCGAACCGGACGTAGTGATCGAATTGCACGGATCCACCGTCCGGTTCGAAGAGATCGTCGAGATCCGCATGTTGCTCGACGGTCTGGACATGGACCGCAAACAGGCGTTGCTGCTGACCCAGGTCCTGGGCCTGTCCTACGCGGAGGCCGCCCAGGTCTGCGGTTGTCCGGTGGGAACGATCCGCTCCCGTATCGCCCGGGCACGTGACGAACTGCTCACCGCCGCCGATCACGACTACCGCGCAGGCTGACAGAACTCGAACCGTGTGGCCCGCCGTCAAGGTCTCGGCGCGATCGGAACCCGCCCGAACTGCACGAAGTTCGCGGGAGGTTCAGCTCACACCGTGAGCTTGCAGGCCTGGCCGATGTCCAGTGTGCGCAGCACCCGGCCCATGCCCACCCACAGCGCGCACGACAACGCGAGGTCGGCGAGGATTTCGTCGGAGAAGAGTTCGACGCAGCGCGACCAGAAGTCCTCGTCGTCGCGCAGCCCGGTGTGATCGGAGGCGAAGCGCTGGCCGAACTCTGCCGCGAGCCGCTCCTCGTCGCTGTATCCCGGCCACGTGCGCCACTCGGTCACGTGCGCGTAGAACTCCTCGTCGACGCCCGCCGCGGGGCCCTCCCCGAAGCGCGTGTTCTCACACACCGCGCACTCGTTGTCCAGTGCGATGGCCATCCGCGCGATCTCCCGGACCCGCAGCGGCAACCGGCTGCGGTGGTAGACGGCGTCGCTGAAGTTCGCCAACGCGCCGCCGAGTTCTGGCGATGCGGCGAACCAACTGGTCAGGTCGTCGTCGGCGAAGTCTCCGATCCGGCTCATGGCACGCGATGCTACGCCGCGCCACCGGTCGGCAGAAACCATCAGGCGGCCGCCGCAGCCGGGTCCACGGGCCGCCTGACGAACGGCACGAGCCGGCCGAGCGCCTGTTTCGGCGGCAACGCCAGCCGCGCAATCTTGCGGACGACGGTGCCGAACTGCCGGTGCAGCGGCCCGCTGTGGTACGGGATTCCGTAGCGCTCACAGATTTCGCGGACCTCGACCGAGATCTCCGCGTGGCGGTGTGCCGGGATGTCCGGGAACAGGTGGTGCTCGATCTGGAACGACAGGTTTCCGGTCAAGATGTGAAACAGCTTGCCGCCGGTCAGGTTCGCCGACCCGAGGATCTGGCGGAAGTACCACTGGCCGCGCGTCTCGTTCTCGGTTTCGGCGATTGAGAACTCGTGCACGTCTTCGGGGAAGTGACCGCAGAAGATGATCATGAACGCCCAGATGTTGCGGGCCAGGTTCGCGGACAGGTTGCCGGCGGCGACGACGGGCGCGACCGGGCCGGCCAACAACGGGAAAGCGACGTAGTCCTTGAGCAGCTGGCGTCGCGTCTTGCGCCACATCTGCTCCAGCACCTCGCGCTTGTCCGACCAGCTCAGATCGCCGGCGCGGATACGCTCAGTCTCCAATTCATGTGCGGCGACGCCGTATTGGAAGAGCACCATCAGCAGAAACGCGTACAGCGGATTGCCCAGGTAGTACGGGTGCCACCGCTGATCCTCGCTCATCCGCAGGATTCCGTAGCCGACGTCACGGTCCATGCCGACGATGTTGGTGTACGTGTGGTGCATGTAATTGTGCGAGTGGCGCCACTGCTCGCCGGGGCAGGCGGTGTCCCACTCGTAGCCGCGGCTGGACAGAGCCGGGTCGCCGATCCAGTCGTACTGGCCGTGCATCACGTTGTGGCCGATCTCCATGTTGTCCAGAATCTTTGACAACGCAAGCATGGTGGTGCCGGCCAGCCACGCCGGCGGCAGGATGCCGGCGATCAGTAGCGAACGTCCACCGACTTCCAGCGCCCGCTGGGCCTTGACGACGCGGCGGATGTAGGTCGCGTCGCGCTCGCCGAGGTCCGCGACGATGCGCTGTCTCAGCGCGTCGAGTTCGCGGCCGAAGGCCTCGGTCTGTTCGGGGGTCAGGGCGGTGTGGGGCTTGGTCACAGCGGGTTCCTTTCGGTCATAGTGCGATCTCGACGTCGCCGACAGGGGCGGACACGCAGATCTGCACGTCCTCCTGCTCGAATGTCGACACCGCGCCGGTGGTCAGGTTCTTGACCGCACCGCGGGTCTTGCGGCGCGTGCAGGTGTGGCAGATGCCCATCCGGCATCCGCTGGCGGGCTTCAGGCCCGCAGCCTCGGCCTGGTCGAGTAGTGGCCGTCCATCGTCAGTGCGGTCGATACCGCTGTCGCTGAACACAATTCGACCGCCAAGCGAGCTGCCGGGCTCGAATACCGGTGGCACGAAGCTCTCGGCGCTGACGTTGTCGCAGTGCTCTTGCACGGCGGCGGCCAGCGACGGCGGACCGCACACGTACACGGCGTCGGGTGACGGCATCGCCGCATCGAGGTGTGTTGCATCGAAATGCCCTCGCAGATCGCCTTTTTCGCTGGATCGAGTGTAACCGTGCATAACTTCAACGCCGGCCATCGCGGCCAGTTCGTCGCGGTAGCAGGCTTCCTCCGGCGAGCGGGCGTAATGCACGAAGGCAATGTCGCCGTCGAAGTTGCCGGCCTTCAGCGTACGCAGCATCGACATCACGGGCGTGATGCCGCTGCCGCCCGAGACGAACAGGATGCGGCGGGGGCTGTCGTGCGGCAGCACGAAGTCTCCGCCGACGCCGTCGAGACCCACGACCATGCCGGTCCGGGCGTGGCGGTTCAGATAGGTCGACACCAGGCCGCCGTCGTGCATGCCGACGGTCAGCTCGATCAGCGGCACGCCCTCGGCGCTGGCCGGTGAGTAGCAACGGGTGTGGCGCCGGCCGTCGATCTCGACGGTGACGTTGACGTGCTGACCGGCCGTGAAGCCAGCGAACGTGGCGTTCGGGGCCAGCATTAGCGTGACGCTGCGCGGCGTCCGGTGTTCGACGGACACCACCCGGGCGCGGGCATCCGAAAGCGACCACGTCGGTGCCACCAGCTCGATGTAGCGGTCCACGCCGTGTGGCCCGGAGAGCAGGTCCACCAGGCTGGAGCCCAGCACCCGCTTGGTGAGCATTTGAGTGAACATATGTACACAGTGCTCGCGCGTCAGGCGGTATGTCAATGAAAAAGACCAGGTTGTGGTACGCTTCACAACAGTGAACAGTCGTACGCCTAGCTCACGGTCGCGGCGGTCTAGCGGCTCCGGTTCTGCTCGTCGCGCACGCGGATCATCGTCGACCACGCAGACGAAGGTGTCGCGCGAAGAGCGCAAAGAGGTCACCCGCCGCTCGATCATGTCAGCCGCGTTGAAGCTTCTCGACGACCGCAGCTTCAGTGCGCTCAGTCTTCGCGAAGTGACCCGGGAGGCCGGCATCGTTCCGGCTGCGTTCTACCGGCATTTCGAATCGATGGAGGCGCTCGGTCTCGTCTTGATCGACGAGTCGTTCCGCGTGCTTCGCGACATGCTGCGCTCGGCGCGGGCCGGCAAGCTCGACCCGAACCGGGTGATCGAGTCGTCGGTTGAGATCGTGGTCGGCAGCATTGCACAGCAGCGCGAGCACTGGCGTTTCATCGGTCGCGAGCGCAACAGCGGGGTGTCGGTGTTGCGGTACGCGATCCGCACCGAGATCCGGTTGATCACTGCCGAACTCGCGACCGACCTCGCACGCTTCCCAGAGCTGAACGACTGGAGCACCGAGGATCTGAACATTCTGGCCAGCCTGTTCGTCAATTCGATGATTGTGATCGCAGAAGCCATCGAGGACGCGCAGGACGCTGCGGCGCAGGAGGAGATCAAGCGCATGGCGGTCAAGCAGCTGCGGATGATCGTGGTCGGGGTGGCCGGCTGGCGCAGCAATCCCTGATAGCGCATCACGTGCTGGTGCAATGAGATTGGACCGGCGTGATCGACCGTGTCGCGCCAGCGGAAAGCCGCGCTTCCGATTGGTCGCGGATCGGACGACGAATCAGGTTTGGGCTGCCTTAGTCACGGGGACACGGCAGACAGCGGCGGGCGGAGATTGGTTGCTTCGGGGCTCGCTGTCAGGCGATGGAGGGACGCAACCCCGACGTTAAGAAGCTAGCGCGGCCCCGCATCGCCGCCCGCGGTTGCAAATCAGCTAGGCGGGCGCGACACGCACTGTGCCGCGTACAGCTGCTCGCCGAGCTTGTCCATCAGCTCCAGCTGCGTTTCCAGCCAGTCGATGTGCTTCTCCTCGTCGGCAAGAATCTTCTCGAACAGAACAGCCGTGGTGGAGTCCTGCTTCTCCCGGCACATGATGATCCCCGGTGCCAGCCGTTCCCGTACTTCGTACTCGACCGCGAGATCGCTTTCGAATTGCTCGCGCAGCGACTGGCCGACGCGAAGCGAGAACAGCCGCTGATAGTTGGGCAGGCCGTCGAGCAAGAGGATGCGATCGGTGACCCACTCGGCGTGGTGCATCTCCTCGAACGACTCGTCGCGGGTGTGTTTGGCCAACTCGGTGAAGCCCCAGTTCTCCTGCAGCTTGGAGTGCAGGAAGTACTGGTTGATCGCGGTCAGCTCACTGGTGAGTTGCTCATTGAGGAGTTTGAGAACCTCGGGGTCACCCTGCATGGGTGATCAATCTAGTGCAGGCCCGTCCCGCCTGCCGTCATTACCGCGGGTGTCGCCCGGATCCGTGGCCTTGACATAGGTAAGCCTTACCTGCTTGGCTGGTTGGGTGCAATCGATACGGGGGCGGTGACGAGTTCGCCGATGTACGTGTGCCTGTGTACCGGAGCGACGAGCCACGTGGTGGCCGATGCGGTTGCGCGTGGCGCGTCGACCTGCAACGAAGTCGCCAGGGCGTGCGGTGCGGGATCGGACTGCGGCCGGTGCCGGCGCACGGTGCGGGCGATGATCGCGTCAACCGCGACCACCGATTGCTCGTCATGTGAGCGCAACGGGTCACTGCGTGTGCTCGAAAGCGTTGACTAGCAGCGTCGCTCACCGGTCAACGTGCCCATGTCGGCACAACGAAAACGCCCTCTGCCTCGACGGTGACACCCTCGTCGTCGGTGAGGTGCCCGACGGCGAACGTCTTGACGCCCTCGGTGCGGTCGATGGTCGCCTCGGCGTGCAGCGCGCCCAGTCGGGTGGCGCGCAGGTAGCGAAGCGTGATCGTGCCGGTCAGAACCGGCCGCGGATTGCTGGCGGACTCGCCGAGCACATGGTCGAGCACCAGTGCGCAGACTCCGCCGTGGACGTGGCCGGGCGGCCCTTCGTAGGGGGCGCCGAGGTGAAAGTCGCTCCAGACCCTTCCCGAGTCCTCGTGGTGCAGCACCAGCGGGGGCGCGATCGGGTTCCGTACACCGATCGCCGGGTTGCCCCACGCCATCCCGTGACCGTCGGGAGTGAGGCGCACACCGAAAGGTCCGGGCAGCTGTTTGGTGCGCAGTCGTGTTGTGGCAGCGTTGATTTGGGCCGTGACGTCGGCGACGGTCCCGGCATCGACCTCGGTTCTGATCGTGGCGTCGATCAGCTCGCGCACCGACTGTGTCAGCGGCTCGTAAATGCGGCGCAGCCGAGCGATGTCGTCGGCGGTCAGGGCGTGATGCGTGAACTCCAGCACGCCGCCGATCCTGCCACAGCGAGTGCGTAGACTGCCGATCCGTGGCGCGCGACTGGGTGCAGCACGTGATCTGGTGGCAGGTCTATCCGCTCGGTTTCGTCGGCGCGTACCCCGCCGACCCGGCTCCCCGTCCCGACGAACACCGGCTTCGCCGTGTCATCAGATGGTTCGACCACGCCGTCGAACTCGGCGCGTCGGGCATCGCGCTCGGGCCGATCTTCGCGTCGCGCACGCACGGTTACGACACCACCGATCACTACCGCATCGACTCGCGCCTCGGCGACGACGCCGATTTCGACGTCCTGATCGGCGCGGCACACCGCCGGGGCCTGCGAATCCTGCTCGACGGCGTGTTCAACCACGTCGGCACCGATTTCGGTCGGCGGGACTGGTTCCGCCGGGCCCGCAACGGCTTCCACACCTTCGAGGGCCACGGGGAGCTGATCACGCTAAACCACTCCAACCCCGAGGTGGCCGATTATGTCGGCGACGTCATGCGGCACTGGCTGGGCCGCGGCGCCGACGGCTGGCGACTCGACGCGGCGTATGCCATGCCGGATGCGTTCTGGGCGAAAGTGATTCCCGGTGTCCGCGACGCATATCCCGGCGCGTGGTTCGTCGGCGAGGTCATCCACGGCGACTACTCCGCGCAAGTCCGAGATTCCGGGCTCGACTCGGTCACGCAGTACGAGCTGTGGAAGGCAATTTGGAGCTCGTTGAACGACAACAACTTCCACGAGCTGGACTGGGCGCTGCAGCGCCACAACGACTTCCTTGCCACGTTCGCCCCGCTGACCTTCATCGGCAACCATGACGTCACGCGAATCGCGAACCGGTTGACCGATTCGCGTCACCGTCCGCATGCGATGGTGATCCAGATGACCACAGGTGGCGTGCCGAGCATCTACGCCGGCGACGAGTACGGCTACCGCGGCGTCAAGGAAGACCGGTTCGGCGGAGACGACGCCGTGCGACCGGAGTTCCCGGCCGCGCCGGAATCGGTTGGCCGAGAGGCCGGCGGGGTGTTGCGGTTGCACCAGTTCCTGATCGGCCTGCGGCGGCGCCATCCGTGGTTGCACGGCGCCGCGACGGAGGCGGTGGTTGTCGACAACCGGCGGTATGTCTACATCAGCCGCCACGGCGACGACGCGTTGCTGGTGGCGCTGAATATTGCCGACACTCCCCTGTCGATGTCATTGCGCGACATCGATTGTCGGCACGCCCAGGTGCTGGGCGGCGATGCATCGCCCGCGCTCGGGGAGGTCGAGGAGGCGGTGGTCGGACCGCACGGGTGGCTAATCCTGCGTCCGCTGCCCTAGCAGCGCGACGGTGGCGGGGTCTTCCTGCCCGCCGTAGAACTTGTCGAGCAGATCGACGAAGTCGGCGTTGTCGTCGGTGGCTCGAGCGAACAGCGTGATCGACGAGCGCACCTTCACGTTGTCGGGCCAGCCGAAGATCTCGTCCGCCGAGGCGCCCTCGATCGCGTTGACCAGTCGCGTGCATTCTCGCAACCGCGCGCCGAGGACGTCGTGATTGAGATACTCGTGCGCCTCGGCCAGACTCGAGATCGCGAACCGCGCCGCGGTGGCGCTGCGACCGAGCCCTTTCAGTTGCGGAAAGATGAACCAAATCCAGTGACTGCGCTTGGCGCCCGCCCGCAGCTCGTCGACGACGCTCTCGTACACCGGCGCCTGGGCGTCGACGAACCGTTGCAGGTTGAAATCGGTCACGATCAACCCATCATCGACGGGATCACCGCGTCGATCAGCCGCGGGCCTTGGCTGGCCAGCGCCTCGGCCAGCGCCGCGGTGAACTCCTCCGCGGTCGTCGCGCGCCCGGCCGGCACGCCCATGCCGCTCGCGAGGGCCACGAAGTCCAGCCGCGGCGGATCGAGGTCGAGCAGGGCCTCGGCGCGCGGACCCGGCGGGCCGGCGGCCTGCGCGCCGACCCGCTGCAGTTCCAGCCGAAGGATGTCGTAGGCGCTGTTGTTGTAGATCACGGTGGTGACGTCGAGCTGCTCGCGGGCCATGGTCCACAGCGCCGACGGCGTGTACATCGCCGACCCGTCGGCCTGCAGGCACAGCACCCGACGATCCGGTGCGGCGATGGCTGCGCCCACCGCGGCGGGAAGTCCGTAGCCGATCGCGCCGCCGGTCAGCGTCAGCCAGTCGTGAGGCGGCGCGCCCGCGGTCGCGGTTGGCAGCGCCAAGCCGGCGGTATTCGACTCGTCCACCACGATCGCGTCCTCGGGCAGCAGCGCTCCGACCGCCGCGGCGATGCTCTGGCCCGTCAACGCCCCGGTGGGCAGCGGCGGCCGGTCACGCGGCGCCATCTCTGCCACCGCGTCCAGGGCGACCGCATCGGCCAGCGCCGTCAGGGCCGCGGTGGCCTGGCCGGGCTCGGCGAGCATGTGCACGTCGCACCCGGGCGGCACCAACTCGCTGGGCTTGCCGGGGTAGGCGAAAAACGACACGGGTGCGCGGGCGCCGGCCAGGATCAGGCGCTTGACCCCGTCGAGCTGTGCCGCGGCCGCCTCGGCGAAGTACCCGAGCCGGTCGACCGCCGGGCGCCCGGCTCCCCTGGCCAGCCGGGCCGGGAACGTCTCGCAGAGCACCCGCACGCCCGCCGCCGCGGCGATACGGGACGCTGCCGTCAACCCCTGCTCGCCGGTCGCATCGCCGCCGAGCAACAGCATCGTCGTCTCCCCTTCGCCCAGCATCGACGCGATCTGGCGCAAAGTCGCCTCCGCCACGGGTGTCTCGGGCTGCTTCTGGGTTTCGCCGGCATGGAATGCGGCGCCGTCGGTCCATGACACATCCGCGGGAAGAATCAGCGTGGCGATCCGCCCCGGCGCCGCGGTGGCGGCGGTGATCGCGTCGACGGCGTCGGCGCCGACGTTGCGGACGTCGGTGGTGCGGCGAACCCAGCCGGACACGCTGTGGGCGAGCGCGTCGATGTCGGACTCCAGGGGCGCGTCGAATTGCTTGTGGTAGGTGGCGTGGTCCCCGACAACCACGAGCACCGGGACCCGGGCCCGCATCGCGTTGTGCAGGTTGGCCAGCCCGTTGGCCAGGCCGGGGCCGAGGTGCAGCAGCACTGCCGCGGGCCGGCCGGCGATCCGGGCGTAGCCGTCAGCTGCGCCGGTCGCCACACCCTCGAACAGTGTCAACACGCTGCGCATCGCGGGCACGTCGTCCAGGGCCGCGACGAAATGCATCTCCGACGTGCCGGGGTTGGCGAAGCAGACGTCGATCCCGCTGCCGACAAGCGTGTCGAGCAGAGCCCGGGCACCATTCATGGTTGTGCAGGCTAGTCTGCTGCCTGGACGGCCAAAAGGAGCGGGCGGATGAAGCGACGGTTTCCCAGGCCCCGTGACCTCGCGCCGCTGATCCGGTTCAAGAAGCCCGAATTCGATGGCACCGCCCGGCGGCTGGCCGCGGCGCTGACCATCGACGATCTGCGTACCCTGGCGCGCCGCCGCACTCCCAGAGCGGCCTTCGACTACACGGAAGGCGCGGCAGAAGAAGAGATTTCGCTGGCCCGGGCCCGACAAGCATTTCGTGACATCGAATTTCATCCCGACATCCTGCGGGATGTCTCGGGAGTGCGGACGGGATGGGATGTGCTGGGTGCGCCCGTCGCACTGCCGTTCGGCATCGCTCCCACCGGGTTCACCAGGATGATGCACACCCAAGGCGAGACCGCCGGCGCGTCCGCGGCGGGCCGGGCCGGCATTCCGTTCGCCCTGTCGACGCTGGGCACCACGTCCATCGACGGCGTGAAAGCGGCAAACCCACTAGGCCGCAATTGGTTTCAGCTTTACATGTGGCGCGACCGAGACTCGTCGATGGCGTTGGTCGACCGCGCCGCCCGGGCGGGTTTTGACACGCTGGTGGTGACGGTCGACGTGCCGGTGGCCGGCGCACGGTTGCGCGACACCCGCAACGGCTTGACGATCCCGCCCACACTCACGGCGCGAACGGTTTTCGACGCGCTGCGGCGGCCGCGCTGGTGGTTCGACCTGCTCACCGCCGAGCCGCTGAGCTTCGCCAGCTTCGACCGCTGGCCTGGCACCGTCGGGGACCTGCTGGACAGCATGTTCGATCCGACGATCACGTTCGACGACCTGGCATGGATCAAGGCTCAGTGGCCGGGCAAGTTCGTCGTCAAAGGCATCCAGACTGTCGGGGACGCCCGGCGGGTGGTGGATCTGGGAGTCGACGGGATTGTGTTGTCCAACCACGGCGGCCGCCAGCTGGACCGGGCGCCGGTGCCGTTTCACCTGCTACCCCGCGTCGTTGCCGAATTCGGTTCGGACACCGAGGTCTTGCTCGACACGGGCATCATGTCCGGAGCCGACGTGGTCGCTGCCGTCGCGCTGGGCGCCCGATGCACGCTCCTCGGGCGGGCGTACCTGTACGGGCTGATGGCCGGCGGCCGAGCCGGCGTCGACCGCGTGATCGAGATCCTCTCCGGCCAACTCACCCGCACGATGAAACTGCTCGGGGTCACGTGTCTGGAGGAACTGTCACCGCGGCACGTGACCCAGCTGCACCGGCTGGCGCCTCACGAAAGCACGGCCCGGGGCTGACCTTCGGCGGTCGAGCGTCGTCGTCAGCAATGCTTCGCCAACGCGCCGTTGGCTGCTGCGCCGATTCGAATGTCGCTCGACGGCGAGTTCCTCAAGCAGGTTCAGGATTGACCCATGGACGTTGAAAGCGTTGTGGGGTCTGGAATTTACTCGTAGGCTCGATGTACCGCCGACAAAGGAGCCGCGATGCCCGATGGTAAACCGAACATTCTGGTGATTTGGGGAGACGACATCGGGATCACCAACCTCAGTTGCTACAGCGACGGCCTGATGGGTTACCGCACGCCCAACATCGACCGCATCGCCAACGAGGGAATGCGGTTCACCGACTCGTACGGCGAGCAAAGCTGCACCGCGGGCCGCGCGGCCTTCATCAGCGGCCAGAGCGTCTACCGCACCGGAATGAGCAAGGTCGGCGTGCCGGGGTCGCCAATCGGCTGGGCGGCGGAGGATCCGACGATCGCCGAGCTGCTCAAGCCGCTGGGCTACGCGACCGGCCAGTTCGGCAAGAACCACTTCGGCGACCTCAATAAGTTCCTGCCGACGGTGCACGGGTTCGAAGAGTTCTTCGGCAACCTGTACCACCTCAACGCCGAGGAGGAGCCGGAGAACCCGAACTACCCGAAGCAGGACGAGTTTCCGCGGCTGTACGAGTTCGCGTTGCCGCGCGGAGTGATGAAGTGCAAGGCGACCGACGAGGTGTCCAGCGAACCCGATGACCCGAAGTACGGTCCGGTCGGCAAGCAGACCATCGAGGACACCGGTCCGCTGAACAAGAAGCGGATGGAGACTATCGACGACGAGATCACCGAGGCCACCATCGACTACCTCACGCGCCAGCACGAGGCGGGCACCCCGTTCTTCGTGTGGATGAACACCACCCACATGCACCTTTACACCCACACCAAGCCGGAAAGCGTCGGCCAGGCGGGGAGGTGGCAGTCGCCCTACCACGACACAATGATCGACCACGACCGCAATGTCGGACAGGTGCTCGACTGCCTCGACGAGCTGGGCATCGCCGACGACACCATCGTCATCTACTCGACCGACAATGGGCCGCACCGCAATACCTGGCCGGACGGGGCGACGACTCCGTTTCGCAGTGAGAAGGACACCAACTGGGAAGGCGCATTTCGGGTGCCGGAGATGATCCGCTGGCCCGGCAGGATCGCCGCAGGTTCGGTGTCCAACGAGATCATCCAGCACCACGATTGGCTGCCCACGCTGTTGGCCGCCGCGGGTGATCCCGACATTTCCGAGAACCTGAAGAAGGGGCACAAAGTCGGAGACACGGAATTCAAAGTTCACATCGACGGCTACAACCTGCTGCCATACCTGACCGGCCAGCAGGAGAACAGCCCGCGCCGTGGCTTCTTTTACTTCTCCGACGACGGTGACCTGGTCGCCATGCGGTTCGAGAACTGGAAAGCCGTGTTCATGGAGCAGCGCTGCCAGGGCACGCTTCGCATCTGGGCTGAGCCCTTCACGCAGCTGCGCGTGCCCAAGTTGTACAACCTGCGCACCGATCCGTTCGAGTACGCCGACATCACGTCGAACACCTACTACGAATGGCTGCTGCGCAACGACTTCCTCATCTTCTACATGACGGCGATGGCGACGAAGTTCCTGGACACGTTCAAGGAATTCCCGCCGCGGCACGAGCCCGCCAGCTTCAGCGTGGACCAGGCGGTGGAGAAGCTGCACGCTTTCCTGGCCAAAGACTGATGATCGAGGCATGGAACGACGGACCCACGAAGTCGGCGATCACTGACTTTGTGGGCCGTGTCACCGCGCAGGACGGTCCGGATTTCGTCGCACCCGGGGACCGGGTCGCGGTGTTCGACAACGACGGCACGTTGTGGTGCGAGAAGCCCGCGTACATCCAGCTGGACTTCCTGGTGCGCCGACTGGCCGAGCAGGCCGGCGCTGACCCCGCGCTGGCGGGCAAGCAGCCGTATAAGGCGGCCGCCGAGGGTGACCTGGCGTGGTTCGGCGACGCCGTTACCCAGCACTACGACGGTGACGACTCGGCGCTCAAAATCCTGGCCGGAGGGATACTTTCGGCCTACGCGGGCCTGACGGTGGAACAACACGCCGAGCGGGTGAAGGCGTTCTTCGCCGATGCTCAACACCCGACGCTGAAACGCCCGTACACGGCGTGCGGCTACCTGCCGATGATCGAGTTGCTGCGCTATCTGGAGGCCAACGGGTTCACCAACTACATCGCCTCTGGCGGCGGTCGGGATTTCATGCGTCCGGTCACCGCACAGATGTACGGGCTGCCGCCCGAACGGGTGATCGGCAGTTCGGTCGGTCTCGACTTCTCCGACGGAAATCTGGTGACGACGTCGGAACCGGAGTTCTTCGACGACGGGCCGATCAAGCCCGTACGAATCTGGGGCCGGACGGGTCGTCGGCCCATTCTTGCGGCAGGCAATTCCAACGGCGATATCCAGATGCTGGAGTACACCCGGGCAACTTTCGGCCCGTCGCTGTGCATGCTGGTGTTGCACGACGACGCCGACCGCGAATTCGACTATGTCGCAGGCGCGGAGAAGGCTCTGGGCCAGGCGAAGGCCAAGGGTTGGACGGTGGCAAGCATTCGCAACGACTGGGCGACGGTCTTTGCCTGACACCGATCTTGTCTGGATCCCCTCGCAGACCACGGTCGTCGGATCCGACGACCATTATCCGGAGGAGGCCCCGAGCCACGAGGTCACCGTCGCCGGATTCTGGATGCAGCCCCATCAGGTGACCAACGCTCAGTTCGCCGAATTCGTCGGTGCCACAGGATATGCCACGATCGCCGAGCGTCCGTTGGACCCCACCAACTATCCCGGCGCACCTGCGGAAAACCTGTTGCCCGGATCGATGGCGTTCCACCGCACCCCGGGCCCTGTCGACCTTCGACATCTCAGCCAATGGTGGACGTGGACCCCCGGTGCGTGCTGGAACCACCCCAGGGGTCCGCGCTCCTCGCTGCGCGGCCGCGAAGATCATCCCGTCGTGCACGTCGCGTTCGAGGACGCAGCGGCCTATGCGCAGTGGGCTGCGATGGCGCTGCCGACCGAGGCCGAATGGGAGGTTGCCGCGCGCGGCGGCCTGCCGCACACGACGTACACCTGGGGCGACGAACCGGAGGGCGCCGGACAGAAGCTGGCCAACTACTGGCACGGCGAGTTCCCTTACCTGCCCGACACCGGATACGGGCAGACGGCCCCGGTGGGCAGTTACCCGCCGAACGGATACGGCCTCTACGACATGGCCGGAAACGTCTGGGAATGGACCACCGATTGGTACGGAGATGACCGGGACGGTCAACCATGCTGTGCCGCAGACAGTTACGACCCCGATCAGTCGGGCGTCAAGGTTCCCCGAAAAGTGATCAAGGGCGGATCGTTCCTGTGCGCAGACAGCTACTGCCGCCGTTACCGACCGGCAGCCCGCCGACCACAGATGACCGATACCGGCATGAGCCACATCGGCTTTCGCTGCATCACACGTTAGTCCGGCGAGAGGGCGCTGGACCGTTCTACTCTCGCACCAGCATCGCATGCGCTTCGAATTGCTCGTTGATGTATTTTGATGACGCGTTGAACCTGGTGGCCATGCCAGCTCTCCCGTCGATCGCACCGGGGACGTGCGACGCTGGCGCTAATGTCCTGAACGCTTGTCCGGCCCCGTCGACTTCAGGTGCCGAAGGATGGCGGGGTGGACGACTTCGGCGTGGTCGAGGTGCGGCGCGTGCCTGGCGCCGTCGACGGTCAGTAACGCGCCGCACGGGAACAACCGCATCACGCGGTCGGCGTTGTCATAGCCCGCAACCGTGTCGTCGGCACCCCACACCACCAGCACGGGACGCGGGTCTTGCCCGACTGCCGCCCACTCGTCGCCGGCGCCCCAGGGGAAGTTCGCAATGGTGGACGCCAGCGACTCACCCATTCCAGGGAAGGCCAACTGCTGGCGGGCGCGCTCGTTGTAGTCGGGGAAGAGGGCCGGCCGGCTCAGATGTGATGCGTCCAGTCGGTCGATGGCGTCGCCGGCGCGCCATGCCACGACTTTGCGGGCAAGGGGCAGACGGGCCACCTTTGCGGCACCCGGCTGCCGGAGGTAAAGGCCGGGGGCGATCAACGTCAGGCTTTCGACACGGCTCGGTTGTTCGGCGGCGAAACGGGTGACGATCAGGCCGCCCATCGACCAACCGATCAGGTGCATCGACGCGATGCCGAGATAGTCAACGAGCTGGTCCAGCTGCCGAACGTACAAATCGAGGTGGTAGCGGATCGCCGGCCGGTCGGAGAGCCCGCGCCCGAAGTGGTCGTATCGTAGAACCTGAAAACCTTCTTCTGCAAGGGTTTTCGACAGATGCTCCCAGGCGTAACTCGGCGTGACGAGGCCATGGACGAGGACGACCCACGGACCGTCGTCGCCGTCGACGTGATAGGCGGTCAGTCCATCGGACAAGCGCGCGACCGGAGCTCCGGCGACGTCGCGGGCGGCAGCCAGTGAGTTCACGATACGAGTGTCGTCTAAGCGGCAGCGGCAAATGCGTGTGACCCCGCCACGGCGTGGGAACAAATGGAGTCCGGCCAGGGTTGAGCGGATCGGGCTTAAGTTTGGAGGATTGATGCCTGAACCCATCAACGTGCCGGTGCTGTTCGTCGCCGACCAAGTGGTGCTGCCCGGGATGGTGGTGCCGATTGCGTTAACAGACGGGGCCGACGCCGCCATTCAAGCCGCCCGTGCCAGCGACTCCGGCAAGCTGCTGATCGCGCCGCGGCTGGACGACCGGTACCCATCATATGGCGTGATCGCGTCGATCCTGCAGGTTGGACGCGTGGGCGGCGGCGGTGCGGCCGCGGTTGTGCGCGGCGAGCGACGCGCGCACATCGGCGCAGGTGCAAACGGGCCGGGCGCTGCACTTTGGGTGCAGGTGACCGAGGTCGACGAGGGCGAGCCCGCCGACGAGATCAAGGCGCTGGCCGCCGAATACAAGAAGCTGCTGCTGGCCATGCTGCAGCGCCGCGAGGCGTGGCAGCTCGTCGACGTCGTCAACCAATTGACCGACCCGTCGGCGCTCGCCGACACTGCCGGGTACGCGTCCTACCTCGGTGACGTCCAGAAGCGGCAGCTGTTGGAAACCCCGGATGTGGCCGAACGGCTGCGCGTGCTGATCGAGTGGATCACCGACCACCTCGCCGAAGTCGAGGTCAACGACAAGATTGCCGAGGATGTGCGTACCGGCATGGACAAGCAGCAGAAGGAATTCCTGCTGCGCCAGCAACTGGCCGCGATACGCAAGGAGCTGGGCGAAGGCGAACCGGACGGGTTCGATGACTACCGCGCTCGGGTCGAGGCTGCCGACCTCCCCGAAAAGGTGCGCGAGGCCGCGCTGCGTGAGGTTGGCAAGCTGGAACGCACCAGCGAGCAGAGTCCCGAGGGCGGCTGGATCCGCACCTGGCTGGACACCGTGCTGGACATGCCGTGGAACGTCACCACCGCGGACTCCACCGACCTGAGGGCCGCGCGGGACATTCTCGACGCCGACCACCACGGGCTGGAGGACGTCAAGGACCGCATCGTCGAGTACCTGGCCGTGCGGGCACGGCGTGCGCAGCGCGGCATGCAGGTCGTCGGCGGTCGCGGCTCCGGTGCCGTGATGGTGCTGGCCGGGCCGCCCGGCGTCGGCAAGACGTCGCTGGGGGAGAGCGTTGCTAGGGCGCTGGGCCGCAAGTTCGTCCGCGTCGCTTTGGGCGGCGTCCGCGACGAGGCCGAGATCCGCGGCCACCGGCGCACGTACGTCGGCGCGCTGCCGGGCCGAGTCGTGCGCGCGATCAGCGAGGCCGGATCGATGAACCCCGTCGTGCTGCTCGACGAGATCGACAAGGTCGGTTCCGACTACCGCGGCGACCCGTCGGCCGCGCTGCTCGAGGTGCTCGACCCGGCGCAGAACCACACGTTCCGCGACCACTACCTCGACCTGGATCTGGACCTGTCCGACGTGGTGTTCCTGGCCACGGCCAACGTCGTCGAGAACATCCCGTCGGCGCTGCTGGACCGGATGGAGCTGGTGGCTATCGACGGCTACACCGAGGACGACAAGGTCGCGATCGCCCGCGACTTCCTGCTGCCGCGGCAGCGGGAGCGCGCGGCGCTGACCGGCGACGAGGTGTGCATCACCGAGGCTGCGCTGCGCAAGATCGCCGCGGACTACACGCGTGAGCCGGGGGTGCGGCAGTTCGAGCGACTGCTGGCCAAAGCCTTGCGCAAGGCCACGACGAAACTGGCCGGCGACCCGACAGCTTTGGTGATCGACGAGCCGGATCTTGTTGGCTACCTTGGCCGTCCGCGGTTCACACCCGAGTCGGCGGAACGTACCGCGGTGCCCGGCGTGGCGACCGGTCTGGCGGTGACGGGACTCGGTGGTGACGTGCTCTACATTGAGGCGAACGCCGATGGATCGGGTGGGGCCGGCGAGTCCGCCTTGATATTGACCGGCCAGCTGGGCGACGTGATGAAGGAGTCGGCACAGATCGCGCTGTCCTACGTCCGCTCGCATGCGGTCGAACTGGGCGTCGACCCGACGACACTGGAGCGCAAGATCCACGTGCACGTGCCCGCGGGTGCGGTGCCGAAGGACGGTCCGTCGGCCGGCGTCACGATGGTCACCGCGCTGGTGTCGATGGCCACCGGGCGTCAGGTCCGCTCCGAGGTCGGGATGACCGGTGAGGTCACGCTGAACGGCCGGGTGCTGCCGATCGGCGGCATCAAGCAGAAGCTGCTGGCTGCGCAGCGGGCCGGGTTGTCGACGGTGTTCATCCCGGCCCGCAACGAACCCGACTTGGACGACGTGCCGGCCGAGGTGCTCGAGGCACTGGAGGTCAAGCCGATGACCGATGTCTCCGACATCGTGGTACAGGCTCTGGAGCCCGCGGCGCAGACTGCGGCGGCCTAGTTTCCGCGAGCGCGCGTGTTTGTCCGCGACACGCCGCGCAAAATCCGGCAAACGCGCGCGCTCGCGGTGTGGCAGGGTGACGAAGGTGACGGATTTCCCAGCGCTCAAGAGACGCGTCGTGCACCGTGTGCAGCGCCTCGTCGTCAACCCGATCGGACGGCAGCTGCCGATCACGATGATCGAGACCACCGGACGCAAGTCCGGCCAGCCGCGGCGCACCGCGGTCGGCGGCCGACTGGTCGGCAAGCAGTTCTGGATGGTCTCCGAGCACGGCGAACACGCCGACTACGTACGCAACATGAAGGCCAATCCCAAAGTTTCCGTTCGCATCAAGGGTCGGTGGCGTACGGGTACCGCGCACCTCTTGCCCGACGACGACCCGATCGCCCGGCTGGGTAACCTGCCGGCGCTCAACAGTGCGGTGGTCAGGCTGATGGGCAGCGACCTGCTCACCATCCGCATCGACCTGGACTGAGTGCGCGCTCACCTCGCGGCGAGCGTGCTCTGTTGTCTGCAATTCGGCGGCGTGTCGTGTGCAGACACGCACCCTCGCGCAAAATGAGGACCGGCACGACGCTCAAACCGAAATGAGCCGCAGCGGCAGCCGCTCGTAACAGCGAATGACGTTGTTCAGTGCCCACCTGGGCCGACCGGTGATCTCGATGCGGTCGACTCGTTCCATCAGCGCCGACAGCATCGCCTGCATCTCCAGACGGGCCAACCCCTGGCCGGCGCACGCGTGCGCTCCGTGCCCGAAGCCCAGTTGCCGGTTGGTGTCGCGGCGGATGTCGAAGCGGTCGGGGTTGGCCCACTCGTGTTCGTCGCGGTTGGCCGACGCGTTCAGCACAAGCACCCGCGCACCGGCGGGCACGCCCCCCGCAATCATACTGCGCTGTAAGGCCTTTCGCGTGAAAGCTCGCAGCGGCGACTCATAGCGCAACACCTCGTTGACCGCATTGGCGAGCCGCGAGGGTTCACCCCTCAGCGCTGCCCACTGGTCGGGGTGTGCCGCGAACAGCGCCAGCGCGTTGGCGATCCCGCTGATCGTGGTGTCCAGCGACGGCACCAGGTAGTCGACCATCAGCGCCGAGCACTCGTGCAGGGGCAGCTTCCCGGCGTCGGCGGCAACCAGGATGTCGTGGCCCATGCTGCCGTCGATGACCGCGCGGCGGCGCACCACCTGCTTGGAGAACCACAGCATCTGCAGGCTGGCCGGCACCGCCATGGCAGCATATCGGTTGATCGGACCCAGTGCGTCGAATGTGGCTGTGCTCCAGCGCAGCAGGTTCTTCCGGCCGTCCTCGGGCCAGCCGACCAGTTCGGGCACCACCGACAGCGGCAACGCGGTAGCCAGATCCTCGACGCCGTCGACCTGCTGTCGCGCCGCCGCCGCCGCGACGAGTTCATCGGCCTGGCGCTGGACGGCCTCGCCGATCGTCCGCAGTGCCCGCGGCAACAGGCGGTGCGCGACGAGTTTGCGGCGCTTGTCGTGTTCGTCGCCGTCGCTGGTGAGCGTGGTGCCGCGGGATAGCCGGTTGACGAGCGGGTTCAGCCCGACCCCGTCGCCGGACAGGAACGTCCGGTCGTCGCGCAGCACGGCCTTGCATTCGGCGTAGCGGGGCAGGGCGTACACGCGGTGCTTGGAAAGCCATACCACCGGACCCAACTCGCGCAGCCGGTCGTAGTGCGGGTAGGGGTCGGTTATCGCTTGAGAGGAATACAGGTTCGGCCGGTACGTCGGGACGTCGGCGGGACTACGCATCGACGGACGCTTTGAATATCGGTACGGCGGAGCATATTTCGTCGGTGTCCCTGCCGGCGGACATCACGGTGCGGTCGGGGCGCACGACGGCGGACGTCACCCGGGCGGATCGCAGCCACTGGCCCAGTTCGGTGCCAGGCTCGGCCGTGACGACGACGGCGCCGCGGCGAGCCGCGTCTTTCCGCACATGATGGCCCAGTGGTGCAGAGGTGACGACTGCGAATCCGCTTCCGGCGACGTCGTCGAATCGTTTGCCTTCCTCCAGAACCGGGTTGGGACAAAGGCTGCCGGCCAGTCCGCGCAGTCTTCGCGGTTTGAGCACCAGTGCGCTGCGGTGCAGCGCCGGCGTTGTGCTGTCGGCGATCTTGCCGCGCGCACCCGGAATCAAATGCAGGCGCGGCAGAAGGGCGCGGCGCAACAGGTTGCCCATCTTGCCGCCGGCCGTCATTGCCCGACCCACCGTAAGAGCGAACCGGATCAGCTGGCGTACATGTGGTTTGCGCTCCTGCTCGTAGGTGGCCAGCGCGCTCTCGGGAAGCCAGCCGTTGATGACGCCTGCGAGCTTCCAGCTCAGATTCATCGCGTCCCGGATCCCGGCGCCCATGCCCTGGCCGATGAATGGCGGCATGAGATGCACTGCGTCACCGAGAAGGAAGACGTTGCCTCGGCGCCACCGGTCGGCCAGTTGAGCGCGAAACGTGTACTCGGCGATGCGAATGATCTCCAGTTTGTCGGCCGCGATATCTCCCGTCCACGGACGAACCAGCGGGTGCAGCGTCGCGATCGTGCTGAAATCGGCAGCCGTTTCCTCAGGCAACAGCCGGAACTCCCACCGGTAGCGTGGTCCGCGGCCGCGCATGAAGGTGGCAGCGCGGTGCGGATCGCACACTTGGTGCACCCCGTCCCACTGGTTCAGCTCCGCCTCACACGCCACATCGACGACGAGCCAACGCTGTTCGAAGTTCAAGTCCTCCATCTCGGCACCGATTTTCGGGCACACCATATGTTTGCGCCATCGCAGCCGAGCACGTAGTCCGCCTCCACTCGGTGCCGGCGGCCACTGATCCGGTCGGTGTAGCTGACCTTCACGCGCCCCTCTTCGGTCTCGACGATGTCGATAACCTCGCAATTGCCCCGCAGCACGGCCTGGGAATAGTGCTTCAGGTTGGTGCGAAGCAGCGTTTCGAACTCGGGCTGGTCGAACATGTTGGCCTGCGGACAGCCGTTGGGGCTTTCGGCGGGATCCCGCCGAAACTCCGCCAGCACGCGCATATGCTGGTCCCGCAGCTGAAGACCGCGGGTCGGCCGGGAGATCGCAGCGAACTCGTCGCCGATACCCAACCGACCGACGATGCGGCAGATCTCGTCATCGAGGTGGATCGCGCGCGGCTGCGGATACACGCCGTCCCACCGATCGAGCACCAGGCAGTCGACGCCGTACTGCGCCAGCAGCGTCGCGGCCGTCACGCCGGTGGGCCCGGCGCCGACGACCACCACCGCGACAGTCATGCGTACCTGACCACGTTGCGCTGGATACCGAGGTCGATCTTGCCGTCGTCGGTGGCCACTGCGGCTTCGACCACGTCCCCGTCGGATAAGTACTTGGGGTTCTTGGCTTGGGCCGAGAAGAACATCTTCCACTTCACGTGCTCCGGCAGCAGCGAAGCGATCTTCTGCACTGGCACCGGCGGTGCGGACAGCGCGGTGCCCACCGGTGTGCCGGTCAAGACGAGGTCACCGGCCGTCAGCTGCTGGAATCGGGCGAGCGCGGTGAGCGCCTCGGCCGGCCGGTAGATCATGTCGCCGTCGACCGTGGTGTCCTGGCGCAGGTCGCCGTTCACCCGCAGCCGCAAGCGCAGCTGCCCGAAGCGACCGAGCTCGTCGGCGTCGAGCAGCACTAGCGCCGGCCCGACCGGCGTGAACGTGGGATACGACTTCGCTTCGTAGAATTGGGTTTTCGTCAGCTGTATGTCACGCGCCGAAATGTCGTTGGTGACGACAAGCCCGCAGACGTAGTCGGCCAGGTTCACGGGGGTGACCGTCGTACCGACTGGCACGTCGCATCCGATCACCAGACCGATCTCGACCTCGTAGTCGAGCAGCCGGACGTGGGCCGGCTTGACGATGTCGTCGACCGGGCCGGCGATGGACGCGGACGCCTTGCGAAAGAAGGTGAGCGGCACGGTTTTCGGGTTCATGCCGGCGTCCTCGACGTGCGAGGCGAAGTTGGTCATCTGGGCGACGACCCGGCACGGCGGGGTCACGGGCGTCATCAGGGCAAGACCGCTCACCGGCACCGTCTCGGTGCTTGCCGCGGCGCGATCGATCGCCGGCCGGTCGGCCAGCAGCTGCGCTGTGGTGGTCGCAGCCGTGTCGATTTTCGCGACGGCGTCGGATGCGCCCGCCGACCACGCGTCGACTGTGCGGTACACGGAAATGCTCACGAGCGCGCTACTTTCAAGAAACCGCGTAGGCGGGTGAGGTCGAATTCGTTGTCGTCGCGGACCGCGGTGAGCATCGACCGCAGTTCTTTTAGCGATTCCCGGGTGGGTGCGATGCCCAGGAAGTCCTTCGTCACCGGCGGCCCCCACTGTGCGAGGCCCGACGCGGTCAGCGGCGCCCAGCCCGGCTCGACTGTGGAATCGAACATGTCGCCGTCGCTGAAGTGCTCGACCATGAAGCCGTCAGGATCGCGCCAGTAGTCGAAGATCTGGCTGCCCTGGATGTGCCTGCCGATCCCCCACGACCGTTGGTACCCAAGCTCTTTCAGATATTCACCGCCGGCTGCGATCGCATCGAGATCGCAGACCTGGTATGCGGAGTGCACATAGCGGTTGGACGGCCCCAAAATCATCGCCAGCGTGTGATGGTCGGTCGGGGCGGATCCGCGGTCGCAGCGGATGAAGCTCATCACCGGCCCGCGGTCACGCTGGCCCGGGTAATACAGGAAGTCGCTGACGATCAGCCCGAGGTGCTCGAGATACCAGTTCAGCGACTCGATGTACGTGGTGGTCTGCAGCACGACGTGCCCCAACCGCTGCACGCGCGCCGGTTCGCGCGGCGGGCGCTGCGTGGCGTTGGTGCGACGCACCTCGTGCCCGAAGTTGAAGGTGTGCGGCCGCTGGGCTGGCAACGGGGCGAACGCGTGAGTGCTGGCCACGACCCGCACCGGCAAGCCGTTCGGGTCGGCGATTCTGACGCCGACCCCCCCGATCGCGTCGGGCAGCGGGCTGATCGTTGCGCCCGTCGCGTCGGCCAACCGCACGACGTCGGCGTCGCCGTCGGCCGCGAACGCGAGACCCACGAACCGGGACCGCGGCCCACGCCGGATGACCACACACGGCGTCCCGGCGTCAATTCCGCGCAGGTGCAGTTCGTCGGCGGTGTGCAACACCGTGTGAAACCCGAATGCGCGGGCGAACGCCTCGGCGTGGACCAGGTCGGGCTTCTCGAATTCCAGCCACGCCAGGTCTCGCACCTTGATGACGGGATCGCGGGAGCGGCCGGCTTGCTCTCCGGACAGCGCGCCCTGCTCGCTGTGCAGGCCGTTGTGGGCGTCGGCGGTCACAAGTGCTCTCCTCGCTTCGACTGACGATATCGTCACTTACGAGAGGGTCTTCAGTCAAGTTGTTCTGACGAAATCATCAAAAGTGAGGATCTCTGTTAGCATCTGCCCCATGACCGACGCGGGCGCAGTGGAGAACAGGCTGGAGCGGCGCAAGATGCGCACCCGCGCGGCGCTGATCCGGGCCGCGCAGCGCTTCATGGCGTCGGGAAAGCCCAATGTGCCGGTGCTGGAGATCACGCAGGCCGCCGACGTCGGCATGGGCTCGTTCTACAACCACTTCGACAGCAAGGAGCAACTGTTCCAGGCGGCGATCAACGAGGTGCTCGACGCCCACGGCGCCCTTCTCGACCGGCTGACCGGCGAGGACGACGATCCCGCCGAGACGTTCGCGCGCAGTTTCCGGTTGACGGGACGGCTGTTTCGGCGCCGTCCGGAGATGAGCCGGGTGCTGCTCAACAGCGGGCTGGCGTTGATCTCGTCGGACCGCGGGGTTGCGCCGCGCGCGCTGCGCGACATCGGGGCGGCAACGCACGCCGGCCGCTTCTCGGTGGACGATCCGGTGCTTGCGCTGGCCGTCGCGGGCGGTGCGCTGATGGGTCTGGGCCAGCTGCTGCACGACCAACCGGACCGCGACGACGCCGAGGCCGCCGACCGGGTTACCGAAGACGTACTGATCATGTTCGGCGTCGCCCCCGACGAGGCGGCCGAGATCTGTCGCCGGCCGCTGCCCGACCTCGATGAGCTGACCGTGTCTTCTGCCCTTCCCGTGAGCGGCTCATCGCCGCCCGACTCCGCCGCGTGATCCGCATCGGCACGTCCGGCTGGTCATACGACCACTGGGTCGGCGTGCTGTACCCCGAGCGGACGCCGGTGTCCGCTCGGTTGGCTTGTTACGTGCAGGAGTTCACCACGGTCGAGCTGAACGCCAGCTTCTACCGCTGGCCGAAGGACGCGACGTTCGAGGGCTGGCGGCGCCGACTGCCCGACGGATTCACGATGTCGGTCAAGGCGCATCGCGGGCTGACCCATTTCCGCCGTCTGGGGTCTCCGGAGCCGTGGGTCGAGCGGTTCGAGCGGTGCTGGCGGGCACTGGGCGAGCGGCGGGAGATGCTGCTGGTGCAGCTGCATCCCGCGCAGCAGCGCGACGACGGGCGGCTCGACCACTTCCTGTGCTGCCTGCCCGACTGGATCCGCGTGGCGGTCGAGCTGCGCCACCCCACCTGGGACGACCCGTCGGTGTATGCGCTGCTGGAGCACCACCGCGCGGCCCACGTGGTGATGAACGGCGCGGGCCTGAAGTGCGTGCTGCGCGCGACGACGGACGTGGTGTACATGCGCATGCACGGGCCGGACAGTGAAAACCTTTATGCCGGTTCGTATTCCGATGACGACCTGCGGTGGTGGGCCGACCGCATCACGGAGTGGGACGAGCAGGGCCGCGACGTGCTGGTGTATTTCAACAACGACGGCCAGGGCTACGCGGTGCGCAACGCCCGGACATTGCGAGGGCTGCTCGGCGGGTGAGCTGTACTGTCGCTCGGGTGGGCATGCGACTGCTGGCGACCTGCGCGGCGACAACCGTGCTGACGACGGCCTGCGCGGATGCCGTCGTGGTTAACACCGGCGACGCTCCGCCGCGCGCCGAGGCCCCGGCCTCCAGTGCGCCGGCCGGTAGAACCGACCCCGATCTGGTCAATGCGTTCGACTACTACGTCACCACGGCCGGGCTCAAGGGGTACTACTTCACCACCCCGAGCGGGAAGTGGAACTGTGCGATCATTCCGCACTCTCAGGCAGGCTGCCAGGCCGCGTCCGGAGCGCAGGGCATGGGCATCCCCGGAGAACCGGACACTGTTGCGACCGGTGACGGCGAGGCGGTCGCACCGAACGCGATCGCCGTCGGCGATAAGGGCGAGCCGGGATTCACATGGCTTGCGCAGCCTGGGTTTTCGGAGAAAGCCGGCAAGCCGCTGGTGCTCGATTTCAACCAGACGCTGGCGGCGGCCGGGTTTCGCTGCAACGTGCAGGAGGCCGGGGTGTCGTGCCTGAACGAGGCCAGCAAGAAGGGCTTCACGTTCTCCCCGACCGGCTACGTCGCCCGCTACACCGCTGTGCCGGGCTGATCAGCCCAAGGTGGCGGTCCCGTCGGCGTGCACCGCCACCTTGGCGCCTGCGATGTCCTCGCTGACCGAGGCCTCCACATCCGAGTCCGCCGTCATCACCGCCAGCGTGCGCGCGTCGGCGGGGGTGCGCACCGCAAGAAATGCCTTCTCCGGGCGTCCGTCGCGGTCGAATGGTGCGGTCCACGCCTCCACGGTGCCGATGCCCTCCCACTGGTCCAGCGCGGTCCGCGTCGGCTCGCGATCGACCTCGGCTTGCACGTCCTCCCAGCGGAATTCGGTGGCCGGCGGCTCGGTGGCGTAGATGCCGACGCTGTGCTTGGTCAGATAACCGCCGTTGGCGGTGATCAACCCGAGGCTGCCGGGTTTCTCGATGAGCCGCTCGCGCATGGTGCCGATGGAATGGGTCACGTAGTTGTTCCACGGACCGCCGGCGAAGGTCAGCCCCCCGGTGACGGTGAGCGGCCGGTGCGGGTCGGCGAGCGGAAGACCCAGCTCTGCGGCGGCGACCTGGACAGCGGAGGGAAAGCACGAGTAGAGGTCGACGAAATCGACGTCACCGATGCCGGTTCCGGCCAGTTCCAACACACGGCGCCCGGCGATCCTGATCGCCGGGGAACGATGGAATTCGAACCGCTCACCGAGCGCATAGGTATCGTGCGAATCCGTGCCGGCGTACGGGAACACCCATGTCTCCGAGGGGATCTCGAGGCGGGCGGCGGCCTCCGCGGAGGTCAACAGGACGACGGCCGCCTGGTCGACCATGTTGTTGGAGTTCATCAGCTTCGGATACGGCCAACTGACCATCCGGTTCGTCGGCCGCGGCTGCCAGATTTGCTCTGCGGTCAACCGTTGCCTGCTCCACGCGTAGGGATTGCCTTCGGCGACAGCGCTGAACTGCGACCACAACGCGCCGATGCGGCGGCGGTGCCCGTCCGAGGACTCCGCTCCGGCGATCCGTAGCGCCTGCTCGAACATCGGGTAGACGTGAGCGGGTGCGACGAGCTTGATCCGCATCTCGGCTGGGCCGGCCATCGGAACGTCGTCCTCGCCGCCGGGCGCCTCCGGCACCGCGGAGTCCTCCTGCGGCCAATCCGGTTTCTTGTCCTCGGCGCGCAACCGCGTTCGGGTGCGCCACTTCTCGGCACCGCCGATCAACACGACGTCAGCCTTGCCGCGCTGAATGTCCAGACACGCCTGATTGACCAGCGACTGCGGCACATTGCCGCCGACAGCGCTGTAGAACGACGCGAACCGGGTGGCGCCGGTCTGCTCGCCGAGCAGCAGCCCGGGGTCGCGGTAGCGCCACGACAGCATCTTGACGATCCGGATCGCGTCGACGGCTTCCAGCACACGGGCATCGGCCGCCTGGCGGGCGGCGATCGCCATCAAGCCGACCGGGTCCGGCGCCTCCTTCTCGTCGTACTGATTGACCTGTCCGGACCCGATCAGCACCGGAGTTCTGGGATGAACGGGCATCAACGCACCTTTCCTTGCACACGTCCTTGCACACGCGGCGGCGGCGACGACGTGAACAGCGCGCCGTCGGCGATTAGCTCGTCGATCGCGGCGGTGCTCAGGCCCAGCACCTTCTGGCACACCTCCCGGCTGTGTTCGCCCGGCATCGGCGCGGGTCGCAGGTCCGCGGTCGGGATGGTGCGGAACGGTGCTGGGCCGGCTTCTGCGGACAGCGGGACGTCGAACAGCGGATGAACCATGTCGGCGAACACCTTTCGGTGTCGGATCTGTGGATCGGCGAGGACGTCGGCGGGGCGGTTCATCGGCCCGGCGGGGACCCCGGCCCGTTGGAGGATGCCGGTTACCGCGGCCTTGTCGAGAGTGGAAGTCCACGAGGAGATTTCGGCCGCCTCGTCACAGCGGCTGCGAATCAACCCTGCTCGGCCCATGGCAGTGGTGAGTGCGACCCAGTCGGCATCGTCGCGAATGGAGATGACACACCACTCGTCGTTGCCCGCGCACGGGTACACGCCGTGCGTCGCCGGGTTGTCGGCAATAGGTAGCCCCGCTGCCCGGGCCTCATCGGTGACGTAGGTGGCGTCGAGTTGGTTGACCGCGGCTTCGGCTTGCGAAATGTGCACGTGCGCAGGAGCCCCGGTCCGGGCGCGGCGGATCAGGGCGGCCAGTGCCGCGATCGCGACGATCCGGGCGACTATGTGGTCGGGAAACACCGTGACCGCATCGAAGAACGATGACCGATGCCGGCCACCGCCGTCTCCCGACGTCCACAGCCGTGCGACCCCGGTGGCGGCGCGCACCAGCGGGCCGTACCCCAGGTGCGAGCGCCATGGGCCGGTGTCGCCGAATGCGCTGCTTTCGGCCAGCACGACGCGTGGGTTGATCTCGCAAAGTCGTTGGTAGGAGAAGCCCAGCGAGGCAAGCGTTCCCGGCTTGAAATTGGCGAACACCGCGTCCGACTCCGCGACCAGGCGGGCGAAAAGTGCCGCGCCGTCCGGCTTTCGGAGATCGACACCTAGCCCGTACTTGTTGCGGTGTGCCCACGCGAACGCCTCGCTCATCGGCTGCGAAGCTCTGGTTTGGCGCAGCCCGTCGGGGTAGGCGGCGTTTTCCACCTTGACCACATCGGCGCCTTGATCGGCGAACAGGCGGCCCAGTTCGCCGCCGGCGACGATGATTCCGAGGTCGACGATGCGCATCCCCTCGAACGGCCGCTGCCCGGGCTGATTGCTCGCGAGTGCCGACGCGGCCGGTCGTGCCCATTGCGGTTCGTCGGCACCCAGCGACGGAGCCGGCCGGCGCAAACCCGCCCGATGGGCGTCGATGACGAACGAGCCCGCGGGCGCGGGCACCTCGACGGCGGGGGCGAGCTCGAGCTTCGTCAGAGCGCCGACCGCCTGAAAGTGCTGGGAGGACAACGCCGCTGCGGGTGTGAGCACGGCGGCGATCGGGATCCCGTACCGCTGCCCGGCGGCCACCAGCTCGTCCATCGACTGGCCGGCGAACAGGCGCGCGATCATCGCGTTGATCTCACGCGTCGCGGCGAAGCGCGCCCCGATGGACTCGTACTTCGGGTCGGCGAATTGCTCCGGCTCGCCGAGCCAGGCCCGCATCGCGTGCCACTGACGGGGCGACATCACGCAGATCCGCACGAACCCGTCGGCGCACGCGAAGGTCGGGTACACGTCCTGGTTGCGGGGCCGTCCGCGCCAGGCGTCGGACCGACGCTGCGCCAGCGCGCCCTGGCCCATCGCGCCGAATGGCGGGTCGAGGGCCTGCACGACGGCCTCGAATCGGGAGAAATCAATGTAATCGCCAGTGCCACAACGAATCCGGTGGTAGTAGGCGACCAGGGCGGCCCAGGCGGCCTGTACCGCGGCGGTGGCCGATGCGATCCCGTCGGGTGGCAGCACCGGTACCCCGGTCGGTGGGCCGGACCGCGACAATGCGGTGGACATCGCATACAGCACAGGATCGGTGGCCTGCCACGACGCGTACGGCCCAGATGACCCGAAGCCGGTGACCGACAACCCGACCAGATGGCCGAACCGACAAGTCAGCTCCTCGCAGCCGGACCCGAACGACGCTGCCGCACCGGGGATTCCGTCGTCCACCACGATGTCGGCGCTCGCGGCAAGTGCCATGAACCGGCGGCGGTCCCCGTCATCTCCCGGGTTCAGCACTGCGCTGCGCTTGTTCGCGTTGTGCAGGGCGAACGGGATGGACGTGCCGGCCGCGCAGGGCCGTACCCGACGGGCCGCGCTTCCGTCGGGCGGCTCGATTTTCAGCACGTCGGCGCCGAGGTCGGCGAGTAAACGGGTGACCGCCGCCGCGTCGCCGTCGGCAAGCTCGAGCACACGCACCCCGGCGAGCGGCAGATCGTCAGGAGTCATGCCACCGAGGTGCCATCCTGCGGCAACGCGAATCCCAGCACGAAGTCAGCGTAATGTAAGCCGATTCGGGTAAGTCTTCGGTCGTGAGCGCACCGACCGTTCCCCTGTCCGAAAATGAACTCGACCTGATCAACGCGTACTGGCGAGCCGCCAACTATCTGTCCGTCGGACAGATCTACCTGTCGGACAACCTGATCTATGCCCACCTGAACCGGATCATCCGAGCTCGCGACGTTGATGTCATCTACATTGCCGGGCCCGGGCACGGCGGGCCCGGGTTGGTGGCCAACGCCTATCTGGAGGGCACCTACACCGAGGTGTACTCCGTCATCGGCGAGAACACCGATCGACTGCGAAAGCTGTTCCGCCAATTCTCGTGTCCCGGTGGTATCCCCAGCCACGTGGCACCGGAGACGCCCGGTTCGATCCACGAGGGCGGTGAACTCGGGTACGCGCTGGTGCACGCGTACGGCGCGGCCTTCGACAATCCCGACCTGGTGGTGGCATGCGTCATCGGCGACGGGGAAGCCGAAACCGGGCCACTGGCGGCCAACTGGCACTCCAACAAGTTCCTGAACCCAAGCACCGACGGCGCGGTGCTGCCGATTCTGCACCTGAACGGGTACAAGATCGCAAACCCGACGGTGCTGGCCCGAATCCCGGCCGAAGAGCTCGACTCGCTGATGTACGGGTACGGGTACCGCCCGAACACCGTAGCCGGTGACGACCCTGCCAATGTGCACCAGCAGCTGGCGGCCGCACTGGACGAGGCATTCGACCAGATCGCGGCGATACAGCGAGCGGCCCGCCTGGACGACGAGGCGGGCCGAGGGCCAGAGGCGCAGGGCCGCCGACATCAGCGCCTCTGGCCGATGATCGTGCTGCGCACGCCGAAGGGCTGGACCGGCCCCAAGGAGGTGGACGGCAAACAGGTGGAAGGCACCTGGCGCTCCCACCAGGTGCCGCTGGCCGAAACCCATACCAACCCAGAGCATCGCAAACAGCTCGAGGAGTGGCTGCGCAGCTATCACGCCGACGAGCTGTTCGACGACGACGGCGCGGTGCGCCCGGAACTGCGGGCGCTCGCACCGGACGGTGCCCGCCGGATGAGTGCGAACCCGCACGCAAACGGCGGCCTGCTGCTGCGCGACCTGGAACTGCCCGACTTCACCGAGTACGCGGTCACGGTCGAGGAACCCGGCGTCAAGACGCACGAGGCCACGCGCGTGCTGGGGACGTTCCTGCGCGACGTGATCGCCGACAACCCCGACCGGTTCCGCTTGATGGGCCCCGACGAAACCGCGTCGAACCGGCTCGGTGCGGTGTTCGAGTCGACCGACCGCGCCTGGATGGCCGACATCCAACCCGGCGACGACCACCTGTCCCCCACCGGCCGGGTGATGCAGGTGCTGTCCGAACACCTGTGCCAGGGGTGGCTGGAGGGCTACCTGCTGACCGGCCGGCACGGCCTGTTCAACTGTTACGAGGCGTTCGTACACATCGTCGACTCAATGGTGAACCAGCACATCAAGTGGCTGACTCGGAACCGGGAACTGCCGTGGCACCGGCCGATCGCGTCGCTGAACTATCTGCTGACCTCACATGTCTGGCGCCAGGACCACAACGGAGCGTCGCATCACGACCCCGGCTTCATCGACCACGTGATGAACAAGCGCCCCGAGGTGGTGTGCGTCTACTTGCCGCCGGACGCCAACTGCCTGCTGTCCACAGTTGACCACTGTCTGCGCAGTCGCGACTACGTCAACGTGGTCGTCGCCGGCAAGCAGCCGGCACTGGCCTACCTAGACATCGATCAGGCGCTCGCGCACTGCGCCCGCGGGCTGGGGATCTGGGACTGGGCAGGTACCGCTACGGATTCTGCTCTCCGCGCAAGCGGCTCATCGCCAGGCGAACCCGACGTCGTGCTGGCCTGCGCCGGCGACGTCCCGACGCTGGAGACGCTGGCCGCCGCCGACATCCTGCGCCGCGACCTGCCGGCCCTGAGGGTGCGGGTGGTCAACGTCGTCGACATGATGCGGCTGCAACCTGAGTCGGAGCACCCCCACGGGTTGTCCGACCGGGAATTCGACGGCCTGTTCACCCGCGACAAGCCGGTGATCTTCGCCTACCACGGTTACGCCTGGCTGATCCATCGGCTGACGTACCGGCGCACCAACCACGGCTCGATCCATGTCCGCGGCTTCAAAGAGCGCGGCACCACCACGACGCCGTTCGACATGGTGATGCTCAACGACCTGGACCGGTTTCACCTGGTGATGGATGTCATCGACCGCGTCGACGGGCTGGGCAGCCGCGCCGCGATGCTGCGCCAGAAGATGGTTGACGCGCGGCTAACGGCGCGCCGCTACACCCGCGAATTCGGCGAGGACCAGCCCGAGATCGCCGGGTGGACGTGGGACGCGAGGTGATTTCGGCGCGCAAACCGTCGGTCATCGACCGTAAACGCGCCGAAATCGCGGGGGTGACAGCGGGTATGCTCGACCGCACCATGTCCGTCGCAGCTGATCAGCATCCGATCGTTGGGCAACTGGCGGCGCTGCAGCGCTTCCACGTTTATGTGGACATCGCGGTCGTCCTGGTCGTGCTGGCGTTGAGCAACTTGATCGCGCATTTCACGACGCCGTGGGCCAGCGTCGCGACGGTTCCCGCCGCTGCGGTGGGTCTGCTCGTGTTGCTGCGCTCCCGCGGGCTCGGGTGGGCTGAGCTCGGGTTGGGCCGCGAGCATTGGAAGATCGGTCTTGCTTACGCGGCGGGCGCGGTCGCGCTGGTGCTGACCGTGATCGCGGTCGGCGCGCTGCTGCCGTGGACGCGCGAACTCTTCATGAACGACCGCTACGCGACGGTGTCGGCCGCGCTGATCGCGTCGATGGTGATCATCCCGCTGCAGACCGTGATCCCGGAGGAACTCGCCTTCCGCGGCGTGCTGCATGGCGCACTGAACCGGGTCTACGGCTTCCGCGGCGTCGCGGCGGCCGGCTCCCTGCTGTTCGGCCTCTGGCACGTAGCCACGTCACTGGGGTTGACGAGCGGCAACGTCGGGTTCACCCGACTGTTCGGGGCCGGCTTCATCGGCCAGCTGGCCGGTGTGCTGCTGGCAGTAGCCGCGACCGCGGCCGCTGGCTTCATCTTCACCTGGCTGCGCAAGCGCAGCGGCAGCCTGCTCGCACCGATCGCGTTGCACTGGTCGCTCAACGGGCTCGGTGCGCTGGCCGCGGCGCTGGTCTGGCACCTGGCGACCTGAGGTTTCACGGCAACAGCACAGCCGCGCCGGCGATACGTCCGTCGGCCAGGTCGGTGAGCGCCTCGTCGGCCTTTCCGAGCGGGTACGTCGGGTGGCTGACCTCGATCCGATGTTGCTCGGCGAAGCCCAAGAACTCGCGGGCGTCGGCGCGGGTGTTCGACGTGACCGAGCGCAGCTGGCGCTCTTGGAACAGGTGCCGCTGATAGTTCAGCACCGGGATGTCGCTGAGGTGGATGCCGGCCACCGCGAGCGTGCCGCCGCGGTCCAGCGCCTCTAGCGCCGGCAGCACCAGATCCCCGACCGGCGCGAACAAGATTGCTGCATCCAGCGGCACCGGCGGTGAGTCGGTGGCCCCCTGCACCGACGCCGCGCCCAACGCGCGCGCCAGATCTCGGGCGGCGGCGCCGCGGGTCATCACGTGGACTTCGATGCCCTGCGCGAGGGCCACTTGAGCCGTGATGTGCGCGCTGCCGCCGAACCCGTAGAGGCCCAGCCGACCGCCCGGCGGCACCTCGGCGCGCAGCAGCGACCGGTAGCCGATGATGCCCGCGCACAGCAGCGGTGCCAGCTCGGCATCGGCATACCCGGTCGGCAGGCGGTGCGCGAATGCGGCTGGTACCGTTGCGTACTCGGCGTAGCCGCCGTCGGCGTCCCAGCCGGTGTAACGCGAATCAGGGCACAGATTCTCGCGCCCGCGCACACAGTACTGGCATGCGCCGCAGGTGTGCCGAAGCCAGGCGATGCCGACGCGGTCGCCGGCCGAGAACGCCGAGCCGGCCTGTGACCCGGCCTCCAGCACCTCCCCCACGACCTCATGACCCGGCGTCACTCCCGGTCGATGCACCGGGAGATCACCCTCGGCGACGTGCAAGTCGGTGCGGCAGACGCCGCAAGCCCGCACCGCCACCAGGAGCTCGTCGTCGGCGGGTCGTGGGATCTCGGTGGTGACGCGCTCTAACGGTCGGGTGCTCATCGGGCCGGGCCGCTGCACTCGCCACGCCGTCATCGAGCCGTTGGTTGCCATGCTTTCATCGTCGCGCGAGTCGGCGGATTTCGCTGTCAGTACACGTCGCGCAGGTAGCGTTTCGCGGCGACGAGCTCCCGCTTGTAGTCGTGCGCCTGTTCGTCGGACAGCCGGCCGTGGGTCTTGACGATCCGGGTGAGCGCGCTGTCGACGTCCTTGGCCATCCGACTGGCGTCGCCGCACACGTACAGGTGCCCGCCGTCCTGCAGCCACTGCCACACCTCGGCGCCCTTCTCGACCATCCGATGCTGTACGTAGACCCGTTCGGCCTGATCGCGCGAGAACGCCAGGTCCAGGCGGCTCAAGAAGCCGTCGCGGAACATGTCGAGCACCTCGTCGCGGTAGTAGAAGTTGTGGGCGGCGTGCCGGTCGCCGAAGAACAGCCAATTGCGCCCGGTGTCGCCCAGCGCCCTGCGCTCGTGCAGGAACCCGCGGAACGGGGCGATGCCGGTCCCCGGACCGATCATGATGATCGGCGTTCCCGGCTCCTCGGGCGGCCGGAAGTTCGGCGAATGCTGCAGGAAGATCGGCACCGGTGACATCGCCCGCTCTGCCAGGAACGTCGAGCACACCCCGCCGCGCTCGAGACCGTCCTGGCCGAGATACCGCACCACCGAGACCGTCAGGTGCACCTCGTGCGGATCGACGAGCGGGCTGCTGGAAATCGAATACGACCGTGGCGTCAGCCGCACCAGCGCGCTCTGCCACTGCTCAGCGTCCGCGATTACCGGGAACTGCTTGATCAGATCGATCGCGTTGCGTCCACGCAGCCAGGTGTCGAAACGAGACCCGTTGGCGCGCAATCGGGTGAGCCCGCGGGTGTCGATCGAGTGCGCGGTGAGGAATGCGAGCAGTCCCGGGGTGATGCGACAGATGTCGTAGTGCGAGGTGAGCGCCTCGCGCAGCGGTAGCTCGGCTCCGTCGACGACGACGGCCTCCCCACCGGCGAGGCCGGCGGCCGCGAGCCACCGCGTCACGGCCGCGTCGCTGTTCGACGCATATACGCCGAGCGAGTCGCCCACCGCGTACGTGACGCCGTCCTCGGAGATGTCGAACGCGAACTGGCGGACCTCCTTGTCCGCGGCGCGCGGGGTGAGCGCGATGTTGCGGCTCAACGGCACGCTGATCGGGCTGGCGCGGGAAAACGGTTGTGGTTTGCGCCTTTCCGGCACTCGCGGACTCGTCGGTTCGGCAACCGGTGTGCCGATCAGCGTCGTCACCGTGTCGGCCCATTTCGCCATCGGCTCTTGGTCGTAGGCCTCGAATTCCGCGCGTTCCAGCATCGGCGTGGCGCCGAGGTCGGCCAAGCGCGCGTCGATCGACCGGGCGTGGCCGCAGAAGTCGGCGTACGACCGATCGCCGATGCCGAGCACCGCGTACCGCACGCCGTCCAGCGGCGGCGCACCCGGCGCTTCCAACCGGTTCCAGAAGTCCGCACCGTTGTCGGGCGGACCACCGTCTCCGAACGTGCTTGTCACCACCAGAACATCGTTTGCGGCGGCCAGGTCGGAGAGCTCGCAATCAGCCATGCTGACAAGTCGTGCGCGCCAGCCGACGGTGTCGAGCTGATGGGCCAGGCGTGCGGCGAACTCCTCGGCGGTGCCGGTCTGCGACGCCCAGACCACCAGCGGTCCGGTGCGGGCGGGCTCTTGAGGCGGCGTGGCGTAGGCGCCGGCAAGCATGCCGTCGACCCGTGCCCGGACGGACGGGCGCACCGGGGCGGATTGCGGCAGCACCGGCGCATCCGCGAGTGAGTGCGGTAGCATGCTGAAAAACCCAGCGAGATAATGTATTTCGACTTCGGTGAGCGAAGGTGATGGCTGGTGGTGCAGGTTGAGCGCGCTGCCGGCCGGGTGCATGGTAGGGCTGGGGTGCGACTCGACGGGCCGCAGCGCCACCGCGCAGGCCTTGAACTCCGGTTGCAGCGACTGCGGGTCGACGGCGTCACTGGTCAGTGCATTGATCGCGAGATGATCACCGTGTTCGTCATTCCAGTGAAACGGCGCGAAACAGCTTCCAGGACTGACGCGGTCGGTGATCACGGCCGGCAGGACCGCGCGGCCGCGGCGGGACACGATCTCCGTCTGCGCACCGTCGACGATGCCGAGCGCGTCGGCGTCGTCGGGATGCACTTCCACCGATGGCGTGCCGTTGAGCTTGTTGAGTTTTTCGACCGTCCCGGTCTTGGTCATCGTGTGCCACTGATGTTGCACTCGCCCAGTGTTGAGCACCAGCGGGTAGTCCTCGTCGGGCATCTCGGCCGGATCGGCATGCGGACGCGCAAAGAACATGGCTCGCCGCGTCGGTGTGGGGAAGGCCAGCCGCGGGGTGTGGCCGTCGTCGGTCAGGTGCAGCGGCTGACTGATGCCGTCATTGAGATAGCGGATGGGATGGCGGTCGTTGGTGTCGTCGGGCGGACAGGGCCATTGCAGGGGGCCGCATTCCAGCCGGCGATAGCTGGCACCGCGCACGTCGTACCCGGTTGCGGGATTGCTGAACCCGATGATCTCGTCAAAGACTTGCTCGCCGGACTGGTAGTCGAAGGCCTGCCCGTAACCCAGGGCGCAGGCCATCTCGCAGATCAGCTGCCAGTCGGGCAGGGCCTCGCCGCACGGCGGGACCGCCTGTCGCAGCAGTGTCATCGTGCGCTCCGAATTCACCATCACCGCGTCGGATTCCGCCCACAGTGCGGCCGGCAGCATGATATCGGCGTAGCGGTTGGTTGCGGTATCGCGGTAAGCGTCCTGCGTGATCACCAACTCCGCCCCTTGCAGCCCCGCGATCGCGGTGCTGCGGTTGGCCATCGTCGCAATGGGATTGGTGGCGATGATCCAGCATGCCTTGATCTGTCCGGCGGCCAGCCGCTCGAACATGTCGACGGTTCCCGCCCCTGATTCGCTGCGAATTGTGTTGGGCGGCAGACCCCAACGGCGCTCGACGAACTCGCGGTCGGCGGCGGACAGCCCGGACCGCTGCCCGGGAAGTCCCGGCCCCATGTAGCCCATTTCGCGCCCGCCCATCGCGTTCGGTTGCCCAGTGAGCGAGAACGGGCCACTGCCCGGCCGGCAGATCGCACCGGTGGCCAGGTGCAGGTTGCACAGCGCGTTGGTGTTCCATGTGCCGTGGGTGCTCTGATTCAGGCCGACGGTCCAGCAACTCATCCACTCCCCTGCGTCGGCGATCATTGCCGCGGCGGCACGGATGTCGTCCGCGGGCACGCCGGTAATGGCGGCCACCCGGTCAGGGTGGTAATCGGCCAGGAAGTCCGGCATCGCGTCCCAGCCTTCGGTGTGCTCGGCGATAAAATCCTCGTCGAGGGCGCCCGACTCGACCAGCAGATGCAGAATGCCGTTCATCAGCGCCAAATCCGTGCCGGGGGTGATCTGCAAGAACAGGTCGGCTCGCTCGGCGGTGGGGGTGCGTCGCGGATCGACGACGATCAGCTTGGCCCCGGCATGCAGCCGATCGGCCATCCGCAGGAACAGGATCGGATGGCAGTCGGCCATGTTGGACCCGATGACGAAGAACAGATCGGCGTGGTCGAAATCGGTGTAGGACCCCGGCGGCCCGTCCGCGCCGAGCGACTGCTTGTACCCGGTGCCGGCGCTGGCCATGCAGAGCCGCGAGTTGGATTCCAGATGCGAGGTCCGGATGAAGCCCTTGGCCAGCTTCGTCGCGAGATACTGCGCCTCCAGCGACATCTGGCCCGATACGTACAGCGCGACGGCGTCGGGCCCGTGTTCGTCGATGATCGACCGCAGCCGTGCGGCGGCCTCGGCGACCGCCTGATCCACCGTCGCTGCGACCGGCTCCTGGTCGCGCCCGGGTCGCATCATCGCGGTATTCAGCCGAGTGTCCTTGGCCCGCATCAACTCCGCGTGCGTCGCTCCCTTCGTGCACAGCCGGCCGAAGTTGGCCGGGTGCAGTTTGTCACCGGAGACACGGGCGATCACCGGCGTGTTCGTGTCCGGGTCGACGGTCGTGCGCACCTCGATGCCGCACCCGACGCCGCAGTATGAGCATGCGGTGCGCGTGACGGTCTCGCAGGCGGGGCTGCCCATGCCGCCATCGTGGCGGGGCACTGTGTTCCAATGTTTCCGGCGAGGTAATCGCGACGTAGCTAGCTGCTCACCGGGCGGAGATCGACGCGGTGAGATGGATGCACGAAGCGCCCGATTCCGGCGTCGGAACGGGCGCTTCGTGCGATCGTGTCGCGGACTAGGCCGGCGGCGTCATTCCCGGTGCGTTCTCCGGGGCAACCGGAGTCGGAACGCCGACCGGGGACTCGTTGTTCGGAGCCGGTGCGTTCGGGCCGGGTGCGGCCCCCGGCGCGGCAGGCTCGCCCGGCGCCGGCGCCGGCGTCGCCTCCGGCGGCGGGGTGTAGGGCCGGATCGACTCGGCCAGCGCCTTGGCAGCGGCTTTGTCCACCGGGTTGTTGGCAGACCCGAGCCAGACGACGAACCAGCGGTTGTTCTGCGCGGGCTGCGTGCCTTGGCGAGGGGTGGCCGCGCCGAGAGCAGCGGCCCAGATCTGGCCGACGGGCTTGTTCGGGTCGGTGAACTTGACCTCGTAGTAGGAGGCGGAGCCGGGCACGCCCGCGGCGTCCAGCGGGATCGTCTCCTGGTTGATCCGCGTGCCGGGGAACGGCATGTAGAACTCGCCCATGTCGGAGGCGAGCCTGACGGCGGCCTTCTGGTTGTCCTGCTCGGCGCCGGCGAACAACCTCAGATCCAGCTTGCCCAACAGGATGCTGGTGTCGGTGGCCGCTGGCTGCCCCGGCGCGGGGGTCTTGAGCAGCACAGCCTGGCCGTAGCTGATCCGTGACGCATCGCCGGGGGTCCACCCGGCCGGAGGCACGTAACTGAAGCCGCCTGCCGCCACGTCGACCCGGTTCGCATCGGGCGGCGGCGCAGGTGCCGGTGCATTCGGGTCGACCGGTTCTGGTGCCGGCGCGTTCGGGTCGACCGGTTCTGGTGCCGGCGCGTTCGGGTCGACCGGTTCTGGTGCCGGCGCGTTCGGGTCGACCGGTTCTGGTGCCGGCGCGTTCGGATCCGCGGGCGGCGGCGGAGCGGCCGTCGTCGTGGTGTCAGGTGTCGGCGTGGGCGGATCGGCGTACGCGATGCCTGTCGTGGCCATCGGCATCATCAATGCCACCGACCCGGCAACCGCCGTCATCGCCAATCTGGTCCAAAGCCCCGTGCGTTGAGATTTCCCCTCCGGCTTTTTCATGATGACGAAATTACCGTGTTACCGCCGTGACGCAAGTGTGAGGTGATAAGTATTAGGCACTTCTCAGGCCGGATGAACGGCAACTTCCTGTGCTTTCACGGCAAAGTGCACCCGGTCCCCGGCTAATAGGCGCATCTCGGCCGCGGCCTCAGCGGTGACATCGGCGGCAAGCCCGGGTGCCCCGTCGGCTTGCTCGCCGGCGCGCACCCGGATCCGGGGCCCTAACGCGTCGATGTGGGCCACCGTCACCGCGACGGTGTTGCGCGGGCTGCCGTGCGGAGCGTCGCGGAACACGGCCACCGCCGACGGGCGAAACACCGCGACCGCATGCACACCTGAGGTGAGCCGGTCACCGGCGCCGTACCAGTGGCCGCCGTCGGCAGCCTGAAGCGAGCCGTCGTCGGTGACTGTGCCGTTGACCAGGTTCACCCCGGCGATGCGGGCGGCGAACGCACTGCGTGGGGCCGCGAGCACCCGGGCCGTGTCGCCGCTCTCCACCACCCGCCCGCCGTCCATCACCAGCACCCGGTGGGCGAGGGTCAATATGTCGACGAGGTCGTGGGTGACCAGCACCGCCGCCCGGTTGTCGCTGGCCAGCACCGCCCCCAGTACGGCGCGTACTCCCGTGGCGGCCGCCACGTCCAGGCCGGCGAGCGGCTCGTCGAGCAGCAGCACGTCGGGGTCGGCAGCCAGCGCGCGTGCGACCGCGACGCGCTGCGCCTGCCCGCCGGACAGCTCCCCCGGGGCCCGGTCGGCCAGGCCGGCGGCGTCGACCCGTTCCAGCCACTCGCGGGCTACCAGATCCGCCCCGCGGCGGCCGCGCCGACGGCTTCGCGGTCCGAATGCGACATTGTCCACGACGGACAGGTGCGGAAACAGCAGCGCGTCCTGCAGCAGCAGGCCGATGTGCCGCGCGTACGCCGGCACGAAGACTCCTGACGCCGTGTCTGTCAGCAGCCGGCCGCCGGACCGGACGCTGCCCGAGTCGGGCCGCAGCAGTCCCGCGATCACGTGCAGCACGGTCGACTTGCCGGCGCCGTTCGCCCCGACCAGTGCGATCACCTCACCAGCCGCCACCTCGAACTGGACGTCCACGTCGCGTTCCCTCGCAACGGCGCGGACCCCCACCCCGGTCATCGCTGCGGCTCCCCGGCGCGCAGTCGGCGCGCGCCGACTGCGACAACCACCACCGCGGCGACGACGACGAGAAGCATCGACAGCGCCACCGCGGCATCGGCGTCGCTCTCCCGCTCGATGTAGATCTCCAGCGGGAGCGTTCGGGTGACGCCCTGTCGCGAGCCGGCGAACGTCAACGTCGCCCCGAACTCGCCGAGCGAGCGGGCGAATGCCAGCACCGCCCCGGACAACAGGCCGGGCGCCAACAGCGGCAGCGTCACCCGCCACCACACCGTCGTCGGCCCGGCGCCCAGCGTTGCGGCCACGTCCTCGTACCGCCAGCCGGCGCTGCGCGCCGCCCCCTCCAGCGCGATCACCAGGAACGGCAGCGAGACGAAAGTCTGGGCCAGCACCACCGCGGTGGTGGAGAACGCGATGTGGACCCCGGCGGCATCGAGGTAGCGCCCGATCAGTCCGAGCCTGCCGAACGCGTAGAGCAGCGCGATGCCGCCGACGACCGGCGGCAACACCAGCGGCAGCAGGATCAGCGGGCGCACCAGTCGCGCGAGGCCGCCCTCAGTGCGGGCCAGCACCAGCGCCAGCGGAACCCCCATCAGCAGGCACAAGGCCGTGCTGGCGGCGGCGGTGCGCAGACTCAGCAGCAGCGCGGTCCGTGACGCCGGGCTGCTGATCAGCCCGGCAAAGTTCGGCCAGTCGACCTTGACCGCCATCGCCAGCAGCGGCAGGCCGACGAACACCACACCAACGAGGGCGGGAATGTAGAGCCACGTCGGCAGCCCGGCCGGTCGGGTCACGGATCAGACCCTAATCGGTCGGCCGGTGCTCCGGCGTGCCCAGCTTCGGCCGATAGCTACCGTCCAGTAACATCGTCTCGAACGGTAACCGCTGCACAGCGAGGAGGCATGCGATGGAGGTGCTTGTCACCGGGGGCGACACCGAGCTCGGCCGTATCATCGCGGAGACCTTCCGGGACGACGGGCACCGGGTCGTCATCGCCGGCGCCCGGCGCGACGACCTGGAGATCGCCGCGAAGGAACTCGACGTCGACGCCGTGACGTGCGACTGCACCGACCCGGCCAGCCTCGCCGACGCCATCCCGCTGCTGCCGCATCATCTGGACACGATCGTCAACGTGCCGACGCCGGCGTTCAACCGGGGCGACCCGCGCACGTACACGCTGGCCGAGCGGTCCGCGGCGTGGCACAACAACCTGGACGCCACTGTGCTCGCGGCGGTACTGATGGTCGGTGCGATCGGTGATCACCTGCACTCCGGCGGCTCTATCGTCAACGTGGTCGCCGAGAACCCTCGGGACGGCGGTCCCGAGGGCGCGGTCAAGGCCGCGCTGTCGAACTGGGCGGCGGGGCAAGCCGAATTCCTCGGTACCCGCGGGATCACGATCAACACCGTGGCGTCGGGCCGCGGTGCGCAGGCCGGCTACGAGGGTCTGTCCACCGGGGTCGCTGCCAGCGCCGGGAGTGAACTCGCCCGGCTCACTTTGTTCTTGACAACACCGGCGGCGCGTCACATCACCGGGCAAACGCTGCACGCCAGCCACGGCGCGCTCGCCCACTGGGACTGACCCGGCCACCGGGCTAGGGTCGGATCCGTGACGATTCGACTCGGTTACCAGATCCCCAACTTCTCGTACGGCACGCCGGTGTCGGAGCTGTTCCCGACCGTGATCCGGCAGGCGCTGGAAGCCGACGACAGCGGGTTCGACGCTGTGATGGTGATGGATCACTTCTACCAATTGCCCATGCTCGGTGCTCCTGACCAGCCGATGCTCGAGGCGTACACGGCGCTCGGTGCGCTCGCGACGGCAACCGAGAACGTGCAACTGGGCACGCTGGTGACCGGCAACACGTACCGCAACCCGACGCTGCTCGCGAAGACCATCACCACGCTGGACGTGGTCAGCGCCGGGCGCGCGGTACTGGGCATCGGCACCGGCTGGTTCGAGCTCGAGCACGACAGCCTGGGCTTTGAGTTCGGCACGTTCACCGACCGGTTCAACCGCCTCGAGGAGGCGCTGCAGATCATCCTGCCGATGGTCAAAGGTGAACGCCCGACTTTCTCCGGCCAGTGGTACCACACCAAGGAAGCGTTCGCGAATCCCCGCTTGCGCGACCATATTCCGCTGTTGATCGGCGGCCGCGGTGAGAAGAAGACGTTCCGGTTGGCCGCCCAGCATTTCGATCACCTCAACATCATCGGAGGTTTCGACGAGCTGCCCGGCAAACTGGACGCGTTGCGGCGGCGCTGCGAGGAGGTCGGCCGCGATCCGGCGACGCTCGAGACCAGCATGCTGGTAACCGCGCTGATCGACGACAATGCGTCGCCCGACCAGATACCCGAGCAGATGAAGCAGCGCATGGTGGCGGGCAGCGTCGACTCGGTCGCCGAGCAGATCAAGACCAACGTGCTCGACGCCGGTCTGGACGGGGTGATCATCAACCTGGCGTTCTACACCCCCGGCGTCGTCGCTAAGGCCGGGGAGGCGCTGAAGCCGCTGGTCAGTTGACGGCCGGGGAGGCCACCGCAAATGCCGGGCGGGTGGCGAAGACCACTGGGTATATCCGCGACTGGGCGGCAGTCGCCCGACTACCGTGGAGGTAGTCCACCGTTTCCCGCCCGCTGAGGAGCCACCATGAGCGCGCAGCCCCCGGCCACGGCCGAACCGAAACGCCGGCATCAAGTCGTCGTGATCGGGTCGGGGTTCGGCGGGCTCAACGTCACCAAGGCCCTCAAGCGCGCCGACGTCGACATCAAGCTCATCGCCAGGACCACCCACCACCTGTTCCAGCCGCTGCTGTACCAGGTCGCCACCGGCATCATCTCCGAGGGCGAGATCGCCCCGGCCACGCGGGTGATCCTGCGCCGGCAGAAGAACGTACAGGTGCTGCTCGGCGACGTCATCAAGATCGACCTGAAGAACCAGAAGGTGATATCGGAGCTGTTGGGCCACACCTACGTCACCCCGTATGACACGTTGGTGATCGCGGCGGGCGCGGGCCAGTCTTACTTCGGCAACGACCATTTCGCCGAGTTCGCGCCCGGCATGAAGACGATCGACGACGCGCTCGAGCTGCGCGCCCGAATCCTGTCGGCCTTCGAACAGGCGGAGCGGTCCAGCGATCCGACCCGCCGGGAGAAGCTGTTGACCTTCACCGTCGTCGGCGCCGGGCCGACTGGCGTCGAGATGGCCGGACAGATCGCCGAGCTCGCCGACCACACACTCGAGGGCACATTCCGCCACATCGACTCGACGAAGGCGCGGGTGATCTTGCTGGACGCCGCGCCGGCGGTGCTGCCGCCGATGGGCGCGAAGCTGGGCAAGAAGGCGGCCGCCCGGCTGGAGAAGATGGGCGTCGAGATCCAGCTGAACGCAATGGTCACGAACGTCGACCGCAACGGGCTCACGGTCAAGGACGCCGACGGCACCACCCGCCGCATCGAGTCGGCCTGCAAGGTGTGGTCGGCGGGCGTGTCGGCCAGCCCGCTGGGCAAGCAGCTGGCCGACCAGACGTCGGTCGAGCTGGACCGCGCCGGGCGGGTGAAAGTGCTGCCCGACCTGACGATTCCGGGCCATCCGAATGTGTTCGCGATCGGCGACCTGGCCCACGTCGACGGCGTGCCGGGAATGGCGCAGGGCGCCATCCAGGGCGGCAAGTACGCCGCGTCATGCATCAAGTCGGAGCTCAAAGGCGCCGATCCGGCCGAGCGCGAGCCGTTCCAGTACTTCGACAAGGGTTCGATGGCCACGGTGTCGCGGTACAGCGCGGTCGCCAAGATCGGTCCGCTGGAATTCGGCGGAATCGTCGCCTGGTTGGCGTGGCTGGTCTTGCACCTGGTGTATCTGGTGGGCTTCAAGACGAAGATCACCACGCTGCTGTCGTGGACGGTGACGTTCATCGGCCGCAACCGCGGCCAGCTCACCGTCACCGAACAGCAGGCCTTCGCACGAACGCGAATCGAACAGCTCGAAGAGATCGCCGCCACGGTGCAGAGCGAGGCAGCGAGCTAGCGGGCCGGGGCCCTATGCTCGTCGCGCAAGCGGCTCATCGCCCAGGTTCTGCAGCCGCACCTGGCCGCGCGCCACCACTCGGTCGCCTTTGTCGGTGATCGTGACCAGCCACAGTTGCTGGCGGCGGCCGCGGTGAATCGGCGTCGCCACCGCATTGACCGTTCCCTCGCCGACGGCCCGCAGGAAGTCGGTGTTGTTGTTGACGCCGACGACGGTGCCGCCACCGTTCTCGGACAGCCAGACGTGGCCGCAGACGCTGGAGAGGCTCTCGACGATCGCGCAGTAGACGCCGCCGTGGACGATGCCCCCCGGCTGCAAGAGCTTGTCGCTGATATTGAGGCGGGCACGCCCCTCGTCCGGGGTGAGTTCCAGGTACGTCAGCCCGATCTCGGTGTCGAACCCGTTACCGAACTCGGATAGTGGCTGCGTGGGCACACAGCAGTGTCTACACGTCGGGTGCCGCGCGCAGAGACGGGGCCCCGCGTCAAGCACGCGGGGCCCCGTTCGGGATGGACCGGGAGCACCTGCAGCCCTCAGGACTCCACGCGGCCCGTCAGTTCAGCCGGGGCGCGCCGCGGACCGGCAGGCCGAAGCTCGCGAAAGCGTCGAGCACCGCCTGCCCGCGTCGCATTCCCGTTTCCGCGCAGCAGCCGGCCAATTGGGGAATGTGCGCGCCTGCGGTGACGACCGCGGACCCGACCATCCCCCACATCGCCGGGACCGACAACGCGCCGCCGCTGACCGCGTTCACCCGAGCGAAAAGCGGTGACAGCGCCCGCTGGCAGCGGTGTGCCGTCCAGGTGGCCAACGCCGGCAAGTTCGGCAGCCGGACAACGGTGGTCCCATCGACGGGGTCATCGGGCAGCACCCGCAAAGTGGCGTCCACGACGCCCGCCCAGTCGATGTCACCTTCGGAGTCACAGTGCACCCACAGGTTTTCCAACCCGGGATCCCACGCCCGGCCCTCCAGGATCAGCAGCGACACCACTCGCCCGACCACGGCGTGGGTGAGCGTCGCGGCCAGTTGTGACGTCGCGGCGCGACTGTCCATCTCGGCGGCAGCGCCCAGATAGATGTTCTGCAGCCGATCGGTTGTCACGGCCGACGACAGCGGCCACCAACGCCGGCGGCCGACATCGGCCATCACCGCGACGCCGTATACTCGCGGGCATTCTGGGCGCAGCTCCCGGAGCCGGCGACTGGATTCGTGCAGCGGCAGCGGCGCCGTGGGCGCCATCGCGGCAATCAGCGGGTCTTCGACCAGTAGCGTCATAAAAGCTCCATAATTAGGGTAGCCTAACCATAATGGAGTTCACCCGGATGTGCCAGACTGAACCAGTACGACGCGCAGTAGTAATCCAGTAGTACGCTTAGGGCACTGTCGCAGGAGATGATCACCATGGCCAAGTTGACTCGGTTGGGTGAACTCGAACGCGCGGTCATGGATTACCTGTGGTCGTCGTCAGAGCCCCAGACCGTCCGGCAAGTGCACGAGGCCGTGTCCGCGCAACGCGAATTGGCCTACACCACGATCATGACGGTATTGCAGCGGCTGGCGAAGAAGAACCTCGTCGTCCAGCACCGCGACGACCGCGCCCATCGGTACGCGCCGACTCGCGGTCGCGACGAGCTGGTGGCGGGCCTGATGGTCGATGCGCTCGACCAGGCGGCCGACTCGGGAAGTCGGGAGGCCGCGCTCGTGTACTTCGTGGAACGCGTTGGCGCCGACGAAGCCGCCGCGCTGCGGCGAGCGCTCGCCGACCTCGAGGCCAAACACCAGGCACCCAGCAAGGGCCCGGACGAGGGCTGAGAGACTTACCGCGTGTCTGCGCTGGCCTTCGCACTCGTCGCGCTGACCCTGGCCGGCCCCGTACCCGAGATGCTGGCCAGGGCCTCGTGGCCGATGCGTGCGCCCCGCGCCGCGGTCGTGCTGTGGCAGGCCGTCGCGCTGGCGGCCGTGTTGTCGGCGTTCAGCGCCGGGATCGCGATCGCCAGCCGACTGTTCGTTCCCGTCCTCGACGGCGGGCCTGTCTCGGATGAGGTCCGAGCACTCGGCTTACCCCTGTGGCTGGCCTACGTCGCCGTCTTCGCGGTCACGCTGCTGATCGGCGCACGGCTGGTCATCGCCGTGCTGCAGGTCGCGATCGCCACGCGCCGGCGGCGCGCTCATCACCGGATGCTCGTCGACCTTCTCGGGTCTGCGGGCGCCGGGCATCTGCGCATCCTCGACGTCGCCGCGCCGCTCGCCTACTGCCTACCGGGTGTGCGCAGCCGCGTCGTCGTGAGCAAGGGTGCGCTGAACGCCTTGAGCGACAAGGAGATCACCGCGATCCTGCGGCATGAGCGGGCCCACCTGCGCGCCCGTCACGACCTGGTGCTCGAGATGTTCACCGCGGTGCATGCCGCGTTCCCGAGGTTCGTTCGCAGCGGCCGGGCGCTGGACGCGGTGCGGCTACTTGTCGAGATGCTCGCCGACGACGCCGCAGTCCGTGCCGCGGGTCCCACTCCCCTGGCGCGCGCGCTGGTGGCCTGCGCAGCCGGGCCGACGCCCTCGGGCGCGCTGGCTGTGGGCGGGCCCAGCACGGTGGTGCGGGTGCGCCGGCTTTCCGGGCGCGGCAACAGCCTCGTGGTGGCCACCGGCGCCTACCTGGCCGCCGCAGCCATTCTGGTCGTGCCGACGGTAGCGCTGGCGGTGCCATGGCTGACCGAACTGCAGCGGCTCTTCACCGCATAGCACTTGCAAGACGCCTCCGCGCTGCAACCGAAGACGAAAGGCGACCGATGACGCGTCCTGAAGCACCGACCACCGGCTCCGCGCAGATCGGCGTCACGGGGCTGGCCGTGATGGGCTCCAACGTCGCCCGCAACTTCGCGCGTCACGGCTACACGGTCGCACTGCACAACCGATCGATCACCAAGACCGACGCTCTGCTGGATCACTACGGCTCCGAGGGCCGGTTCGTGCGCACCGAGACGATGGCCGAATTCGTTGCGGCGCTGGAAAAGCCACGCCGAGTGCTGATCATGGTCAAGGCCGGCGGCCCGACCGACGCGGTGATCGGCGAACTCGCCGACGTAATGGAGCGGGGTGACATCATCATCGACGGCGGCAACGCCCTCTACACCGACACCATCCGGCGCGAGAAGGCGATGGCCGAGCGTGGTCTGCATTTCGTCGGCGCCGGTATCTCTGGCGGCGAAGAGGGCGCGCTCAACGGCCCGTCGATCATGCCGGGTGGGCCTGCCGAGTCGTACCGGTCGCTGGGCCCGCTGTTGGAGGAGATCTCCGCACACGTCGACGGGGTGCCGTGCTGCACACACATCGGACCCGACGGGTCGGGCCACTTCGTGAAGATGGTGCACAACGGGATCGAGTACTCCGACATGCAGCTGATCGGCGAGGCCTACCAACTGCTGCGTGACGGGCTGGGGCTTTCGGCACCGCAGATCGCCGACGTCTTCGCCGACTGGAACAAGGGCGACCTGGACAGCTACCTCATCGAGATAACCGCGGAGGTGCTGCGCCAGACCGACGCCAAGACCGGCACGCCGCTGGTCGACGTGATCCGCGACGAGGCCGAGCAGAAGGGCACCGGCCGCTGGACGGTGAAGTCGGCGCTGGACCTGGGCGTGCCCGTCACCGGCATCGCCGAAGCCGTGTTCGCGCGCGCCCTGTCGGGCTCCGTCGTGCAGCGCACCGCGACCACCGGCCTGGCGTCGGGTGCGCTCGGGGAAAAGCCGAGCGACGCAAGCAAATTCACCGAGGACGTGCGGCAGGCGCTCTACGCGTCCAAGATCGTCGCGTACGCCCAGGGCTTCAACCAGATCCAGGCCGGCAGCGCGGAGTACGACTGGGACATCACGCCCGATGACCTGGCCACGATCTGGCGTGGCGGCTGCATCATCCGGGCCAAGTTCCTCAACCGCATCAAAGAAGCGTTCGACGACGACCCCGAGCTTGCGACGCTGATCGCCGCCCCGTACTTCCGCAACGCCGTCGAGGCGGGCATCGACAGCTGGCGGCGCGTCGTGGCCACCGCCACCCACCTGGGTATCCCGATCCCAGGATTCGCGTCGGCCCTGTCGTACTACGACGCGCTGCGCACCGAACGGTTACCGGCAGCGCTCACCCAGGCCCAGCGGGACTTCTTCGGCGCGCACACTTACGAGCGCGTCGACGCCGACCGGGGCAAGAAGTTCCACACCCTCTGGAGCGGCGATCGTGGCGAAGTCGAGGCCTAGGGGGTTCACAGGAATGCGCTGCCGATGAGATTTCTCGAGGGCCACCCGCCCCCGTATGACCTGACGTACACCGACGTCTTCATCGTCCCGAACCGCTCGGACGTGACGTCGAGGTTCGACGTCGACCTGTCCAGTGTCGACGGGTCCGGCACGACGATCCCCGTCGTGGTCGCCAACATGACCGCGGTCGCCGGCCGCCGGATGGCCGAGACGGTGGCCCGCCGCGGAGGCCTCGTCGTGCTGCCGCAGGACCTGCCGATCACCGCGGTCACCCACACGGTCGAGTTCGTCAAGAGCCGTGACCTCGTGGCCGACACGCCGGTCACGTTGGAGCCGGACGACTCGGTGTCGGACGCGTGTGCGCTGATCCACAAGCGCGCGCACGGGGCGGCGGTGGTGGTGTTCGAGGGCCGCCCGATCGGACTCGTCACCGACGCCGTGTGCGCCGGCGTGGACCGGTTCACCCGCGTGCGCGACGTGCTGGTCCGCGACTTCGTCACCGCGCCTGCACACACCGACCCACGGCAGGTGTTCGATTTGCTCGAACACGCCCAGATCGACGTCGCGGTATTGACCGAGGCGGACGGCACCCTGGCCGGTGTCCTGACCCGCAGGGGCGCTCTGCGCGCGGGGCTCTACACCCCCGCGCTCGACGACGCCGGCCGGTTGCGGGTCGGCGGTGCGGTCGGAATCAACGGCGACGTCGGCGCGAGGGCCCTCGCGCTCGTCGAGGCGGGTGTCGACCTGCTGGTGATCGACACCGCGCACGGTCACCAGAGCCGGATGATCGATGCGGTCAAGGCGGTGGCCTCGCTCGGTCTGGGCGTGCCGGTGGCGGCAGGCAACGTCGTCTCCGCTGAAGGCACCCGTGAGTTGCTGTCCGCAGGAGCGACGATGGTCAAGGTCGGTGTCGGCCCCGGCGCGATGTGCACCACCCGGATGATGACCGGCGTGGGGCGGCCACAGTTCTCCACGGTGCATGAATGCGCTTCTGCCGCAGCACAATTGGGTGGCTACGTGTGGGCTGACGGCGGTGTGCGGCATCCACGCGACGTGGCGTTGGCGCTTGCGGCCGGGGCGTCGAACGTGATGATCGGCTCATGGTTCGCCGGCACGTACGAGTCACCGGGCGACCTGCTGCGCGACCGGGACGATCAGCCCTACAAGGAGAGCTACGGGATGGCCTCCAAGCGTGCCGTGGCTGCGCGCACAGCATCCGACAGCGCCTACGAGCGCGCCCGCAAAGCGCTGTTCGAGGAAGGCATCTCAACCTCGAAGATGGGCTTGGACCCCGACCGCGGCGGGGTCGAAGACCTGCTCGACCACATCACGTCGGGGCTGCGCAGCACATGCACGTACGTGGGCGCCTGGACACTCGCCGAGCTGCACGAGCTGGCGGTGGTCGGCGTGCAGTCGGCGGCCGGCTTCGCGGAGGGCCATCCGCTGCCCACCGGCTGGTAAGGCCAGGACCCGCCGGACCCCGAGCTGTCGGGCCGCACCGCGATACCATGGGTGCTTCTTCGCGCGACGCGTCAGCAGCGTCCGCCGTGGCCTGATCGAGGGGAAAGAAGCACGTGCCGCAGGCACCCGTTGCGGCCTCTTGTCGGGAGGGCCCCTTCCGGGCAGAGCGGACTGCCCCGCCCGGCGCTGACTTGACGAGCATGCGATGAGCTTGGCGACGATTCTGCTCGGGCTCGCGGGGTTCATCGTGCTCACGATCGGCACGGCGATGTTCGTCGCCGCGGAGTTCTCCCTCACCGCGCTGGAACGCAGCACCGTCGATGCCAACGCGCGGGCCGGTGACCGGCGCGACAGGATCGTGCAGCGGGCGCACCGCACGCTGTCGTTCCAGCTTTCCGGCGCGCAAATAGGCATCTCGATCACCACGCTGATCACCGGCTATCTGGCGGAGCCACTGATCGCGCGGCTATTGCGCCCCGGGTTTACCGCCATGAACGTGCCCGAGCACTGGGCCGACGGCGTCGCTTTGGCGCTAGCTCTGCTGATTGCGACCGCTGTGTCGATGGTCTTCGGCGAGTTGGCGCCGAAGAATCTGGCGGTCGCCCACCCGCCGGAGACGGCGCGCGCAGTTGCCGGTCCACAGGTGCTGTTCTCGATGTTGTTCACCCCGTTGATCCGCATGACCAATGGCACGGCGAACTGGATCCTGCGGCGCATAGGCATCGAACCCGCCGAGGAGCTGCGGTCGGCGCGCTCCCCGCAGGAGCTGGGGTCATTGGTGCGCAACTCGGCACGTGTCGGGGTAATGGACGAGACCACGGCCAACCTCGTCGACCGCTCGCTGCAGTTCGGCGCGCGGAGCGCCGAGGAGTTCATCACGCCCCGCACCGAGATCGTGGCGCTCGAGGCCGACGACACCCTGCCCGACCTGGTGGCCAAGGCGACCGAGACGGGCTACTCGCGGTTTCCGATCATCCAAGGGGACCTCGACGAAACCATCGGCATCGTGCACATCAAACAGGTTTTCGAGGTGCCGCACAGCGAGCGCGCCCGGACGCGGCTCGTGGACGTGGCCCAGCCGGTCGCCGTGGTGCCGTCGACCCTGGACGGCGACTCGTTGATGGCACAAATCCGTTCCAACGGATTGCAGACCGCGCTGGTCGCCGACGAGTACGGCGGCATCGCCGGGATGGTCACGGTCGAGGACCTGATCGAGGAGATCGTCGGCGACATCCGCGACGAGCACGACGAGAAGACTCCCGACGTGGTGCGCTCCGCCGACGGTTTCGTGGTGTCGGGGCTGCTGCGGATCGACGAGGTGGCCGAGGCGACGCAATTCCGCGCTCCCGACGGGGAGTACGAGACCATCGGCGGGCTGGTCATGAAGGAACTCGGGCACATTCCGGTCGAGGGCGAGTCGACCGACCTGATTGCCTTCGACCCCGACTCGTCGCCGGACCATCCGCCGCAGTGGCGCGCGACGGTCGTGCGAATGGACGGCCGCCGGATCGACCTGGTGAAGTTGGTCAGGGTCGGCGACGGCAACACCGAGCGGAGCGGCGAATGATGGGCGACTTGCTGGGGGTCCTGCTCACCGTCTTGCTCCTGCTGGCCAACGCCTTTTTCGTGGGCGCGGAGTTCGCGCTGATCTCGGCACGCCGCGACCGGCTGGAGGCGCTCGGCGAGCAGGGCAAGCGCAGCGCGATCACCGTGATGCACGCCGGCGAGAACCTGTCGCTGATGCTGGCCGGTGCCCAGCTCGGCATCACGGTGTGCTCGATCCTGTTGGGCCGAGTCGGCGAGCCCGCGGTGGCCCACCTGCTGGAAAAGCCGTTCGACCTGTTCGGCGTGCCCGATGCTGTCCTGCACACCGTGTCATTCGTCGTCGCGATCACGATCGTGGTGGTCCTGCACGTGCTGCTCGGCGAGATGGTGCCCAAGAACATCGCGATCGCTGGGCCGGAGTCGGCCGCGATGGTGCTGGTCCCGCCGTACCTGTGGTGGATCCGGATCGCGCGGCCGTTCATCGCGTTCTACAACTGGTGCGCCAACATCACGTTGCGCGCGGTCGGGGTGGTGCCCCGCGACGAACTCGAGAACACCGTATCGACGATCGAACTCTCGGAGATGATCGCCGAGTCGTTGTCGGAGGGTCTGCTTGACCCCGAAGAGCACATGCGGTTGTCCCGAGCGCTGCAGATCCGCACCCGGGTGGTCCGCGATGTCGCCATTCCGCTGGCCGAAATCCGTACTGTGCCGGCCAAAGCCGAAGGCTTCGGGCCCAGCGTCCCCGCCCTGGAACACGCCTTGGTCGAGACGGGGTATTCGAGGTTTCCTGTCGTCGATGCCGATGAGCAGTTCATCGGCTACGTGCACATCAAAGATGTGCTGACGTTTGTCGACGACCCAGACGCGGTAGTCCCCCGTACGGCGGTTCGGCTGCTGCCGCGCCTGCTGGAGACGCTGCCACTGCCCGATGCGCTCTCGCGGATGCGCCGCAACAACAGCCACCTGGCATTGGTCAACGGCAGCGACGGCCGGGTGGCGGGCATGGTGGCGCTCGAGGATTTGGTCGAGGACTTGGTCGGTACCGTTCGCGACGGGACGCACCGTGTCTGAGGTGCTCGGCGAGGCGTCCTGGACGCCACGCCGCGACAGGCACCGCGCACGTGTCACACGGCTCATTGGCCCATATCTCGGTCGACGAGCACACGGCTCGCCGCATCCGGTCATCGACTTCCTGTTCACTTACTACCGCCTGCGCCCGGCCCAGCTGGCGCGCTGGCACCCGGGATTCGGGTTCGGAATCGCCGGACCTGAATCGGTGGCCTACGCACGGTTGAGCGGGTATCAACGCACAGATGGCGTAGTGACGGTTGACCCCGATCTGCTGGTACGCCGGCGCGCGACCGTCGAATTCGTGGTCGGCCTGCTCGACTCGACCGCGCGCCGCCCCGCGCACTTCGGCTGCTTCGGACTGCACGAATGGGCGATGGTGTACCGCGCCGCGCCGACGGAGGTGCGACACCACACCGTGCCGCTGCGGCTGGGCAGTGCGGGCACCGACGCCTTGGTCGAGTCAATACCGTTGCGCTGCACACACTTCGACGCGTTCCGGTTTTTCACCAGTCCTGCTCGCGCTCGTAACGACCTGCAGCTGAGCCGGCAAGCGCAGCGGGCCAGCGAGCAGCCGGGCTGCCTCCATGCCGCGATGGATCTCTACAAGTGGTCGTTCAAGCTGCTGCCGCTGCTCGACTCCGACCTCGTGCTGGATGCGTTCGAACTCGCCTATGCGGCACGTGAACTCGACATGCGGGCAAGCCCCTACGATCTGACCGCGTTCGGCTACTCGCCGATTCACGTCGAGACAACCTCTGGCCGAGCGGAGTACGTGCGCGAGCAAGCCGTCATCGCCAACCGCGCCGCGGCGGTCAGGCAGGCATTGCTGATGCGGTGCAAGGCCCTGCTCGCCGCCGCCGCGGACGATGAGCCGGCTATACGTAGCGGCTGACTGTCCCCACTGATCTCGCGCGGGAACGATGACGCTCTTGCCGCCCTCATAGCGACAGTCGCGTTGCCCCAGGACTTGGCGTCGATGAGGGTAGATCGCTCGGCGACAGCTGGCACCGTTCGCGCAGCTCAGCACCTGTCGCTAAGAGGTGGGCACTTGGGATACCGCCTTGGTCGGTGACCCATGTGACTGATGTGACTCGCGCACGCGCAGCACGGCAGGGGCTCAGCAGAAGAGCACGAGGGAATGCTCGTGCGGACAGCTGCCCTCGACGCCGCTGGACTCTCCGGCGTTGAAGTGTCGCCACGCCCAATGCCTGCCGCGATACGACGCCGCGCAGTCCAGGCAGAAAAACGGCGCGAACGTACCGACGGCGAGCGCGGACTCGTCTGCCGGGCGAAACGCCGCGTCGGTGTTCCGCCAGCGCTTCGAGGCTTCCGCGTGAGTGGTCCGTCCAGGTTTCGCCTCCGCCAGCAGCCGCGCCTGCCCGGAAACCGCGCCACACACCGCGTAGAGAAATCGCGTTTCGCTCGGCACCACGTCTACACGATGTCGCCCGTGCCGCAAAACCCGACGTCACCGCTGGGTAAGCTGTACCGACACAACTCTGGGAGGACGCATGACGGAGCGGGTGACCGCCGGCAATCTACGGGTGGCCAAAGTTCTGTACGACTTCATCAACAACGAAGCCTTGCCCGGCACCGACATCGAGCCCGACACCTTCTGGGCGGGCGTGGACAAGGTGGTCACCAACCTGGGTCCGCGCAACCAGGAGCTCCTGGCCCGCCGCGACGAGCTGCAGGCCCAGATCGACAAGTGGCACCGGCACCGGGTGATCGAGCCGATCGACCAGGAGGCCTACCGGCAGTTCCTCACCGACGTCGGCTACCTGCGGCCCGAACCCGAAGACTTCGCAGTGACCACCGCCAACGTCGACGCCGAGATCACCTCGACGGCCGGGCCGCAGCTGGTGGTGCCGATCCTCAACGCCCGGTTCGCGCTGAATGCGGCCAACGCCCGCTGGGGTTCGCTCTACGACGCGCTGTACGGCACCGACGTCATCCCGGAGGACGACGGCGCCGAGCAGGGCGCCGGATATAACCCGGTGCGCGGCGACGAGGTGATCGCCTATGCGCGCCGATTCCTGGACGACGCCGTATCGCTGGCCAACGGCTCGTACACGGATGCCACCGCTTTCCGGGTGGATGACGGTCGGTTGATCGTCACGCTCGACGAAGGTGAGACGACCCTTGCGCTGCCGCAGCAGTTCGCCGGCTACACCGGCGACCCGGACCAGCCCGCGTCCGTGCTGCTGGTCAACCACGGCCTGCACATCGACATCCTGATCGACCCCGAGTCGCCGATCGGCAAGACCGACAAGGCCGGGATCAAGGATGTCTATCTCGAGTCTGCGATCACCACGATCATAGACTTCGAGGACGCGGTGGCCGCGGTCGACGCCGACGACAAAGTGCGCGGCTACCGAAACTGGTTGGGGCTGAACAAGGGTGACCTGGCCGCCGAGGTGAGCAAGGACGGCGACACCTTCACCCGCGTGCTGCACGAGGACCGCCGATATACCGCTCCGGACGGCAGCGAGTTCACGCTGCCCGGCCGAAGCCTGCTGTTCGTCCGCAACGTCGGTCACCTGATGACCAACGACGCAATCACCGACGCGGACGGCAACGAGGTGTTCGAAGGCATTCAGGATGCGCTGTTCACCAGCTTGATTGCGGTCCACGGCATGAAGTCCGGCGAGGCCAACGGCCCGATGGTCAACAGCCGTGCCGGGTCGATCTACATCGTCAAGCCCAAGATGCACGGCCCCGACGAAGTAGCGTTCACGGTCGAGTTGTTCAGCCGGGTGGAGGACGTGCTCGGGCTGCCGCAGTCGACGATCAAGGTAGGGATCATGGACGAGGAGCGGCGCACCAGCGTCAACTTGAAGGCCTGCATCCGCGCCGCGGCCGACCGGGTGGCGTTCATCAACACCGGCTTCTTGGACCGCACCGGCGACGAGATCCACACCTCGATGGAGGCCGGACCGATGGTCCGCAAGGGCTCGATGAAGACCCAGCCCTGGATCCTCGCCTACGAGGACAACAACGTCGATATCGGTCTGGAGGTCGGGTTGCCCGGTCACGCCCAGATCGGCAAGGGCATGTGGACGATGACCGAGCTGATGGGCGACATGGTCGAGCAGAAGATCGGCCAGCCCAGAGCCGGCGCGTCCACCGCATGGGTGCCGTCACCGACGGCCGCCACCCTGCACGCGTTGCACTATCACCAGGTTGACGTGGGCGAGGTGCAAAAAGAGCTGGCTGCGCAGGGGCGGCGCACAACGCTGGAACAGCTGTTGACTATTCCGCTGGCCAAGGAGCTGGCCTGGAAGCCCGACGACATCCGCGAGGAGGTCGACAACAACTGCCAGTCGATCCTCGGCTACGTGGTGCGCTGGATCGACCAGGGCGTCGGCTCATCGAAGGTGCCCGACATCCACAACGTCGCGCTGATGGAAGATCGTGCCACGCTTCGCATTTCGAGCCAGCTGCTGGCCAACTGGCTCAGGCACGGGGTGATCACCGCCGAAGACGTCCGCGCCAGCCTCGAGCGGATGGCCGCGATCGTTGACGGCCAGAACGATGCCGATTCGGCATACCGGGCGATGGCGCCGAACTTCGACGACAGCGTCGCGTTCCTGGCCGCCCAGGAATTGATCCTGGCCGGGACCGAACAGCCCAACGGCTACACCGAGCCGATCCTGCACCGCCGCCGCCGGGAAGCCAAGGCGCGCTGATGAGCGCTGGCGCGAAGAAGAGACAGCACTGATGAGCGCTGGCGCGAAGAAGAGACAGCACTGATGAGCGCTGGCGCGAAGGAAAGACAGCACAGTGGGTAGGCACAGCATTCCCGGGCCGGACGACACCCCGAGGGAGCCGTTTCAAGCGACTCCCCCGCCGGAGGCCGAACCCGAGGCCACGCCCTATCCGGCGTACCGGTCCGCCGGCGAGGGCGAGCAAGGGTTCGAGCCGTCGACTGCACAGCGGCCCGACATCCCGCCCCCTCCGGCCGAGGAGTTCTCCGGTGGCCGCTTCGCCGACGGCACCTGGCAGGGCGGCCACCGCAGCACTGAACGCAAACGCCGCGGCGTGAGCATCGGGGTGATCGCGGCCCTGGTTGCGGTCGTCGCGATCGTGGGTGGGATCATCCTGTGGCGATTCTTCGGCAACGTGCTGTCGAACCGCTCCGACACCGCAGCGGCATCCTGCTCAGGCAGCGAAGTGCCGGTCGCCGTGATCGCCGACCCATCGATCGCCGACAAGATCACCGACTTCGCCGATCGCTACAACAATACCGCCGACCCCGTCGGTGACCATTGCGTGAAGCTGGGGGTCAAGGCCGCCGACTCCAACCAGGTGATCGACGGTTTCGTCGGCAACTGGCCATCCGAACTCGGTCAACGGCCCGCGCTGTGGATTCCCGCCAGCTCGGTGTCCACCGCGAGGGTACAGGCAGCGGCCGGGCCCAAGACCATCACCGACAGCCGGTCGCTGGTCACTTCCCCCGTGCTGGTGGCCATCAAGCCACAGCTCAAAACCGCTCTGGCAGCACAGAATTGGGGCACGCTGCCTGGGCTTCAGACTGACCCGGCATCGCTGGAGGCGTTGAACATGCCCGGCTGGGGGTCGCTGCGGTTGGCGCTGCCCACCGACGGTGACAGCGACGCGAGCTACCTGGCGGCCGAAGCTGTCGCGGCGGCCTCGGCACCGCCCGACGCGCCGCCCTCGGCTGGTGTCGGCGCCGTCAACACGTTGATCGCCGGGCAGCCGAAGCTGTCCGATCCGAGTCTGTCGACGGCGATCGACGCGTTGACGGCCAGCGGGGACCCCGCGGCCGCCCCCGTGCATGCGGTGGTGATCACCGAGCAGCAGCTCTACCAGCGGTCCACGAAATTGCAGAACGCCAAGGACGTAGCCGGCTCATGGCTGCCGCCGGGTCCGGCGGTGGTGGCCGACTACCCGATGGCGTCGCTGGCGGGCGACTGGCTCACCGAGGAACAGGTGACCGCCGCCAGCGAGTTCAAGAAGTTTCTGCAAAAGCCCGAGCAGCAGGCTGAGCTGGCAAAAGCGGGTTTCCGCGCCGAGAATCAGCCGCTGCCCACCAGCGACGTGGCCGGCTTCTCGCCGTTGTCCAACACCCTGTCGATGGGTGAGGACGAGCGCGTCACGCTGGCTGATGCGGTCACCGCGCCGGCCGGCGCCGGCGCGGTCACGGTGATGCTCGACCAGTCCATGCCCGAGCAGGAGGGCGGCAAGTCACGGCTGGCGAATGTCGTTGCCGCACTGCGGAACAAGCTGCAGGCGCTGCCGCCGAACGCAGTCGTCGGGTTGTGGACGTTCGACGGAGTCGAGGGCCGCACCGAGGTGCCCGCCGGTCCGCTGTCCGAGCAGGTGAACGGTCAACCACGCTCATCCGCGCTGACATCGGCGCTGGACAAGCAGTACTCGTCCAACGGCGGGGCGGTGTCATTCACGACAATGCGGCTGATCTATGACGGCGCGATCGCGAATTTCCGCCCCGGCATGAAGAACTCCGTGCTGGTCATCACGTCCGGCCCGCACACCGACCAGTCCCTCGACGGCGCCGGTCTGCAGGACTACGTCCGCAAGGCTTTCGATCCTGCCCGGCCGGTGGCCATCAACGTCATCGACTTCGGCTCGGACCCTGACCGCAGCGCATGGGAATCCGTCGCGCGGGCGACGGGCGGGAGCTACCAGAACCTGACCACGTCGGACTCTCCGGACCTCACGAGGGCAGTGTCGACGTTCTTGGGCTGAGCTCAGTTCCGGTCGGGTTCCGTACGCAACGGCGTCTGGGCTTCGGTCTCGAGTTCTTTACCGCGATGGCCGCCGATGTGGGATTCGGCGCGCATGCGTTCGATCATGTGGGGGTAGTGCAGTTCGAATGCGGGTCGTTCGGAGCGGATGCGGGGTAGTTCGGTGAAGTTGTGCCGCGGGGGTGGGCAGCTGGTGGCCCATTCCAGTGAGTTGCCATAACCCCACGGGTCATCGACGGTCACCGGCTCGCCGTAGCGCCAGCTGCGGAACA